>WNFM01302855.1_pt2 | contig 343348 bp, 324 predicted proteins | sample 5400271 | NCBI WGS metagenome assembly WNFM01 (sample SAMN13153352, study PRJNA577476) | soil metagenome | isolation source: 60 cm saprolite on Douglas fir-dominated hillslope | place: USA:California | collected 2013-09-17
AGATTTGGCTTGCTAGAGAGCCAAATCGGCCACAAATTCCGCCGGGTGCATGGTCTCCAAAACCGGCGATTCCAGGTTCGAGTCCTGGCTGCCCCGCTCTCTATCCCGCTCCTGGAGCCAGAAATTTGGCTTCACCAGGGGAATGTCGAGCCGCTGAGCGCGCGGTCTCGGAGTCGGGTCGCACCGGGTCGCACAGGCGTCAATTGGGCAATCGACCGACCCTTTCATTCCCCTGGGCATTCCCTCGTCGTCGGGCTCTGGCAAGCTAGACGGCAAGGCGCGATGGGCAATCTCAACGAGGTAGAGCTTGTGCTTGAGCCGCAGAATGATGGGGGCTACCACGTCTACGCCCCCGATCTCCCGGGCTTGCATACCCAGGGCAGCGATTTCAACGACGCGATGGCCAACGCCAGCGAGGCGATAGGCCTTTACGTCGAGGGACTCCGGGAAACGGGAGGTCGATCGACATGGGCGTCGTTCGTCGCAGGGTTTCGCTGCCGGTATGGGACCGCCCGGGCGGTGACGGATCCGCCGACGGCTAACGTAGGGTCAGCGCTAGAAGATGGTCATAAGGAGATCCGGATGAAAAATACGCGCTACGTGAAGAAAGCAACCAGCGGAAGAGGCTGGGATGTGGTCAGAGAGGGCCATCGGCGTGCGACCGCGCACGGCGCCACGAAGGCTGACGCCGTCAAAACCGCGCGAGAGTTGATCCGCCAGGAAGGCGGAGGCGAGATACGGATCCTGAATCGCACCGGCAAGGTCGTCGACGCGAGCAAGGTTTCGCGGCCAAGGAAGCGGGCCGCGGCGTAGCCCTAAGGATTCCCCGCAACCGCCAAGGCGGGATTGCCTAGCGGGTGCGAAGTCGCATCGAAGAAGAGCAGAGAATTCGCCTCAAGGCGCCCCGAGATGTCGACTTGCTTCGCCAGGAGCTCTTTCTTGGACGCAGGAAGCATTGAGATCGCAACTGGTCGGTTGGGGTTCTCGCTCAAAGCCTCGGCTAGATGAGAGTCGTGCTCGCTCAGACTGCTACCGAACACGACAAGGGGGAGGGCCCGTCCTCTCAGTCGCTCGAGAGCATGTGAGAGATAGACATTGTCCTCGATGGCGGCGAGCTTGTCGGCGGCAGAGCCCTCGGTGACGAGTAGTGGCCGCGCCTCAGGATCGCCCGTGATCGGCTTTCCAAATTGGTCGAGGATGGTGTCGAGATCGGTTTGTCTCAACTTCCAGGTGGCGCCTGAACTGCCCACGACGAGATGAAGTGCCCCGTGGAGGAAGTAGACCGGAATCCGGTTGGAAGGGACCGTGGCCCGGGTGGGGTCGAACTCACACCGGCCCCGATAGCGGAAGTGGTCCATAAACGGCTCGAAGCCCGCCGCCGCCATCGCCCAGTAGGCGAGCAGGTCGTAGCTCGTCGTGAAGACCCACTCGAACTGCTTCATCGTGTCGCTGATGGTTTCGCGGGTTGCGCGGGGAACGCGATTGAGCTTGAGATGGACCTCTCGCACCGCGTGGACAAGTGCCAGCTGGATGTTGCGATATCGCTCAAGCAAGGGCTTTGTGTCGAGGCCGACCGCGTCGTTGACCCTGATTGCAGTTAGAAGGTCGGCGAGCACCCGCTCGAAGTTCTGGGTCGAAGAAAACAGCTTTCGATCCCGTGCCGAGAGATCGCCGAACTTCGCACGGTCGTACAGCTTTCGATACCCAAACGGCTCCCATATGTTGATGCTCATTCCGTTGCCGAGCAGCAGGGTGTCCCACTTGTGCGAAGTGGCGATGTCTCTCCAGTCGAAGAGCGTCCCGTCGGGCTCCCCTGCCATGGAGAGTATTTAGCAGTCCCAACGGCGTTTGGTTCAGCCCACGGAGCCGTTCTCGATGGTGCCGGCCTCAGCGTTTGGGGCTCCTCGGTATTGAGAATGCATTAGGTTCGATTTGTGAACTCAAGGAGAACCACCACCAAGGACATTGGCCTGCTACGTCAGCTCTATGACGACGGCCAGCTCGATCTCGCCGCAGAGTTTCAGCGCAACAGCGTCTGGCCCCGGGCGGCCAAGGCATATCTGATCGACACCATCATCGCCAACAAGCCGATTCCCCAGATCTTCATGCAACGCCATACCTCAGCGCAGACCGGCCGCCCCGCTTACAGGGTGATCGACGGTCAGCAGCGCTTGCGGGCCGTGTTCGAGTTTCTCGACGACCGCTACGCGCTGGCCAAAGTCAGCGGGAAAAAGCTCGAAAAACGCAAGTTTTCGGCACTGCCGGAGCGCCTGCGGGACCAGATCCTGAACTACGACTTTGTTGTCGAGGAACTGTCGGGATACACCGATCGCGACATCAAGGACCTTTTCGTTCGGATGAACAAGTACGTGGTTCGGCTCTCGCCGCAGGAGCTGCGTCATGCACGCGAGGAAGGTGCCTTCTATGACTTCGTCGAGCGAATCGGTGCCTGGGACATCTGGCGCGAGAGAAAGATCTTCACGCCGACGCAGCTCGCCCGGATGCGCGCGGTGGAGTTTGCCGCTGAGCTGACGATCCTGCTTATCGAGGGGCCTCAGGATAAGAAGGAGGCAATCGATCTCTACTACGGCGAGTACCAGAAGTCGTTCAAAGATGGTGCTGCGGTCGAGCGAAAGCTCAAGATCTACTTGGATTGGATCGAGTCAGCGCTGCCCGATCTCGAGCGCAGCCGCTTCCGCAAGCCGGTCGACCTCTACGCGCTGATCGGAGCTCTGGCACAGCAAAAGCTCCGTAGCGGCTCGGTCGACCTCGATCCCGAGGAGGCGGGCGAGTACCTGCGTGAGTTCGAGCGCCGCCTGAGCCTGAAGCGAGTGCCGGAGGAAGGCTCCCGCTACCTGATTGCCGCTAGCCGCCAGACCGACAACCTGCGTCCGAGGCTGACGAGGATCTCGATCCTCATCGACGTCCTCTCCGGCTGAAGCTGCACGGGCTGTGTCCCTGCTACCTAACTCAACGCTTCAATTCTTTGAGAGCTACAAGGACTCGATCACGGAATTTGAGGCGGCGGCCCTAGAGGCGCGCGAGGTTGTCGCGGATCTGCTTCGGGGAAAGGTCCGCGGAGTTCAGACGATTGAGTCCCGCGCCAAGGATCCGCACTCTCTCCTCGACAAGTTGCGTCGCAAGCAGTACCTGAATCCCGGTGAGCAGGTCAAGGACTTGATCGGGGTGCGTGCCATTACCCAGTACCCCGACGATGCCGAAGCGGCTGCGGAGATTCTTGCTCCCGCCTTTGAGATCGACAAGGAGGAGTCCTACGACAAATTTGAGGAACTGGAGGCAAAGGTCTTCGACTACCGCTCGATCCACTTGGTCGCGCGGCTGCACGAGAGCGATGCCAATATCACCAAGGTGCTTGGACGCAGCTGGTTTGAGATCCAAGTCAGGAGCCTTCTGCAGCACGCCTGGGCCGAAGTCGATCACGAGATCAAGTACAAGTCTGGGATCGCGTTTCCAAAGCCTTTGGAGCGGCGCTTTGCTGCGATCGCAGGCAGTCTGGAGACGCTCGATCAGGCGTTTATCGATATGCGCGGATTGCGGGCGACGCTGATCGACCAATACCGCGCGGCCTACGAAAGCGGTCAAGACGAGGACGAGCCCTTCGACGCAGCTCGTCTGATTGCCTGCTTGGAGGCATTGCGTCCCGGGGGCGCAAGCCTTCGCACCGCTGCCCCAGTCCTGCCTGTCTCGGTGGGTCATGTCGAGAAAGTCGTAAATGACGCGCTCACAACCGTTGGTCTCAGCACCCGACGGCTACTGGAATCTGCCCTGCAAGAGTCGGGTGCGGAAAAGTTGCTCAAGAGCCACGCTGCCTCGGTGGGTGCGACTCCGGCAACGCTTTCGCACCTCGTGGTTTGCCTGATTCTGGTCTGGTTTGAGAGCTGCGACGTCCTAAACGCTCAGTTCCCCGAGCTCCGCTTCGATTCTGATCTCGCCGACACGCTTGGTTTCGAGGTTGCCTCCTTGGCATAGCCCGAGCGTCGCTCTACGCATCTTCTTCCTGTCTTGGCAACTGACCTCCGGCGGCGTCCTGGATGTCGACGGGAAGGTCTATTTTCATTCCCCCTCGCATTCCCCTGGGCCTCTAAATGGGTCTGTTTTGGCTTGCTAGAACGATTTTCTACGGGTAGGCACCGGTCTCCAAAACCGGCGATTCCAGGTTCGAGTCCTGGCTGCCCCGTTTTGTTACCGGAGTCTTGCGACCCAGCCGTTGGGTCGTCGAAACCGGGGCAGTCCAAATCCAGCCCGACAGCTGCGCGAGCAGCTCGTCCCTGCGGGCTGAATCAGTCGTAGCGCATCGCCACCGCGGGCGGCAGGCGGGCCGCACGCCGGGCCGGGTAGTAGCCGAAGAAGAGGCCCACGCCGAGCGCGACGGCGAAGGCGATCACCAGCGACTCGGGAGCGACGGAGGTCTGCCAGCCCGCCAGCCGGCTGATCATCCGCGACGCCCCCACGCCGACCACGATCCCAATCAGACCCCCGGCCGAGCACAGTGCCAGGGCCTCGGCCAGGAACTGGGCTTGGATTCGCCCAGGCTCGGCGCCGAGCGCCTTGCGGATGCCGATCTCACGCGTGCGCTCGGTCACCGACACGAGCATGATGTTCATGATCCCGATCCCGCCGACGATCAGAGCGATCGCGCCCAAGGCCAGGGTGAGGGTCTGGAAGGTCGAGGTTGCCGCTTCGGCCGCGGTGATGATCGTCGCCTGGTCTTCGGTCGAGAAGTCTTCCGGGTGGCCGGGACCGATGTGGTGGCGCAAGAAGAGCAGTTCGTCGATCCTTTCCATCGTCGGTTCCACGGCGGCCTGGGTCGCGACCTGGACGTCGGCGCCGTGCACGTTTTCGCCACCGAAGAGCACCCGCTTGGCAACCGTCATCGGGATGAAGGCGCTGTTGTCGAGGGTTTCGGAGCCGAGGCTGCCCTTGTGGGCGTAGACGCCGACGACGGTGAACTCGCGGTTGAGCACACGGACGCTTTGCCCGATCGGGCTCCTGCTCGGGAAGAGAACGCTGGCGGGATGGGGGCCGAGCACCATCACCTCGCGCCCGAAGCGGTCATCGGCGGCGGTCAGCAGCCGCCCTTCTGCCGGCGCGTAGTTGTGGATCTGCTCGTAGAGCGGGGTGAGCCCGGTGAGGAAGGGACTGGTCGCGATGCGCCCGGCGGAGATCGTCATCCCCTCGACCGTCTGACGAGGCGCCACCGCGGTCACGGAGGGGATCTGGGCAACCGCCGCCAGGTCGCCCGGCGTCAGGGTTCGATCGGTGGCGCTCAGTTCGCCGGAGGGGAGGGGCACGAACTCGCCGTCGAGAAGGATGATGTTGGGACCGAGGCGCTGAAGCTCGTTCGCGACGCTGCGGCGGGCGCCGGCGCTGATCGCGGTCAGCGCGACGAGAGAGGCGACGCCGATGATCACGCCCAGCGCAGTCAGCAGGCTCCGCAACCAGTTCGCCCGGATTGCCTGCAGGGCGAGGTGGAGGTGCTCGTAGAGGCTCATGGCGCCGACGGCGCTTCCACGGCCGGGAGGTCGAGTTGCTCGTCGAGCTCTATCTCCCCGTCGAGCATGTGAACGATCCTCGTGCCCTGGCCGGCGACCTCGCGGGCATGGGTGACCATCACGATCGTCGCCCCCTGCGTGTGGATCTGCTCGAGGATGCCCAGCACCTCGGCCTCACTCTTGGAGTCGAGGTTGCCGGTGGGCTCGTCGGCCAGAAGCACGTCTGGTCGGGTGACTATCGCCCGGGCCACGGCGACCCGCTGCTGCTGTCCGCCGGAGAGCTGGCTTGGGAGATGATCGCCGCGATCGTCCAAGCCAACGGCCGCGAGCGCCTCGATGGCGCGCCCGCGGCGCTCTCGGCGACCGACGCCAGCGTAGATCAGCGGCAGCTCGACGTTCTGCAACGCGGTCGATCGCGGCAGCAGGTTGAAAGCCTGAAAGACGAAGCTGATGCGCTCGCGGCGGACACGCGCCGCCTTGCGCTCGTCGAAGCCCGCGACCTCTTCGCGGGCGAGTCGGTAGCTGCCTTCGGTCGGGCGCTCGAGGCAGCCGAGGATCGAGAGCAGCGTCGACTTCCCTGACCCCGACGGCCCCATGATCGCAAGGAACTCGCCCGGCTCGACGACGAGGTCCACGCCAGCCAGGGCCGCCACGCTGAGGGAGCCCGAGTCGAAGAGCTTGCGAAGGTTCTGCGTCTCGATGACCTGGTCGACCATGGCGGCGGCCGTCCGCCGCTATTCCGCGCCACCGGCAGGGACGAGGACCCGCTCGCCCGCTCGCAGCCCGGAGCGGACTTCGACCATCTTCGGACCTTCCAGCCCGAGTTCGACGCGGCTCCGAGCCAGCTTGCCGGACGGCTCGCGCACCATCACCGCGGGCCGGTTTCCCCCGCCGACCGCGGCAGACGGGATGCGGACGACGTTGCGCCGTATCTGAGTCACGATTCTGGCGCTTACACTCATGCCCGGCCGGACGTTGGCGCCGCCTGCCATCTTCAACGCAATGGTGACCGGGAAGTTGACAACCCCCCCCCAATTCGGTGCCGGTCGGTGACACCTCGATCACGCGGCCCTTCACCTGGCGTCCTCCGAGGGCATCGACGCTCACTCTCGTCAGCTCCCCGACCCGCACGTGCGCCACGTCGAACTCGCTGAGTTCGAGCGCGACGACCAGATTCCCGAGGTCCTGAACGCGCATCAGCGGCGTCGTCGGATCCACGGCCGCCCCCGCGGTCGTCAGCACGCTCGTCACCGTCCCCGAGGTTCTCGCCCGCACGGTCAGCTGCCCGGCGAGGTGCTGCGCAAGGGCGAGGCGTTGCCGGCTTACCGCGACTTTCAGCCGCGCGAGGGCCTGGTCGATCGCGCTCGCCGGAGCTCCGCGCTGTCGCAGAACCGCCAAATCGGCCCTGGCCCTTCGCACTTCCGACTGGGCGGTGGCGATCACGGCTTCGGTCGGTCGCAGATGCGCCAGCCGGGATCTCGCCGCCACCACCGCGGCGCGCTGCGCGGAGAGCCCGCTGCCTTGGCGCGTCGCCAACAGCGCCTGCAGATCGAGTTCGGCCTTCGCGAGCTCTCCCTGCGCGGCGCTGACCGCGGCTGCGGGCGGGAAGATGAGCTGGTTCAGCTTCTGCTGCGCCGCGTTCACTGCCAGCTGCGCCGCGGCGCTTTCGACGGGGGTCGGTTCGGTCGGGAGGCTCTGCTGCGCCAGCAGCGCGTTCGCGACTTCGAGCTGCGCCGCCGCCAGTTCGGCCGGGTCTGGCGCACCGGTGAGCGTCTGCAGGTGCTGCTGCGCCGTCGTGACCGCGAGTTCCGCCGCCCCGATCGCACCCGAGCTCGCCCGCGAGCTGTGCAGTTCGGCGACCGCCCTGGCGAGCTCAGAGCGAGCCGCGGCGACTTCGGCCGGGGGAGGCGACGCCGCCAAGTCGCGCAGCGTGGTCTTTGCCGTGACGATTGCTTGTTGCCCGGCCCTCCGCTCTGCCAGCGTCGGCGGCGGCCCGAGAAGCGAGTCGCGAACCCTCTTTTGGGCTAATTCGAGACCGGCAGTGGCAAGTTCGTTGTGGGCCTGCAGCACGGTACCCACGGTCGCGCCGCCGTCAGAGATCCTCACAACCGGTTGACCCGCGGTGAGACCTTGTCTCCCTGGTGCACGAGAAGGCGCGAGACGTGACCGGCGACGGTCGGAAAGACCGCGTCAGCGGGCGCGGCGCCGCTGCCGCCGGTCGAGGGGGCGGCGACGGAGCTCGTGCCTGCAGCGGCTCCGGGGGAGGTGCCGGCGCCTACAGCGGATCCACCCACCACGCCACCGGTGCTTGCGCCGCTCGAGGAGGACGACGGCACTGAGACCAGCGCCGCTCCGGTCAGCGTCATCACGTGTCCGACGCCACCGACCGTCGTGTCGACTACACCTCGTTCCGCCGTCGCGTAGGTCCCGGGGGCCTGCTTCGAGCCGCCGTTCTGGCTCGCCTGGATCAACCCGAGTGCGGCGACTCCGGAGGCCAGCGCTGCCCCGACGACGATTCTTGGCCTCCAGACCGCCATGACTGCCGAGACTTTCCCTCCAGCTGGCTGAGAAGACGATTAGAAGCGGCTATTTGCCGGAAGGCTGCCCATCGCTTGGCGCGGGCGCGCGGGTCCCTCGCTTTGGTTTCAAGGTCGGCTGTTCTTCTGTTCCTTGGGCTCGCTGCGGGGTTCGAGTTGGATTTCGCGCTCGGCGTGCGGATGGCCTTCTTCGATCTCGAGGCTTCGCTCGAGCTCCGCGTTCAACTGATGGCCGAAGAGGATCGCCAGGTTGCTGATCCAGAACCAGACCAGCAGCGCGACCAGGCCGCCGAGGGCGCCGTAGGTCTTGTCGTAGGAGCCGAAGTTGGCGACGTAGAAGGCGAAGGCCGCCGAGGCGATCGCCCAGACGAGGATCGCCACCAGGCTTCCCGGCGTCACCCATCTGAAGCCGCGCAGCCTCGCGTTCGGCGACGCGTAGTAGAGGACCGCGACCATGAACAGGAAGATCGCCACCATCGCCGGCCACTTGGCGATGTTCCAGGCGCTGACCGCGGTGTCGCCGAGGCCGATCGGGCCCGCCACCGCGTCGACCACCGGTCCGGTGAAGACCAGGGCCAGGGCCAGGAGCGCCATCAGGACGATCATCGCCAGCGTCACGCCGAGCTGGAGCGGGCGCAGCTTCCAGAACGGTCGCCCCTCCGGCGTCTCGTAGATGACGTTGGAGGCGCGCATGAATGCGCCGACGTAGCCGGAGGCCGACCACAGCGCCACCGCGAGCCCGGCGACGAAGGCGAAGCCGGCGGTGCTCCGGTTGGAAGCGATCGATTCGATCGGGCCGGAGAAGGTCTGCGCCGCCGACTGTGGCCCGATCGCGGTGATGATTTCAGTCAGGGTCGAGGTCGTGCTCTTCGGATCGCCGACCAGCCCGATCAGCGAGACCATCGCGATCAGGGCGGGGAAGAGGGCGAGCAGGCCGTAATAGGTAAGAGCGGCGGCCCAGTCGGTGAGGTTGTCCTCCATGAACTCGACCGCAGTGCGCTTCAGCGTGGCCAGCGGTCCCTCTTTCGTCGCCTGCATGTTCCTCGGCCTCTACCCGCTCTTCGTGGGTCTGGGAACATCCGGCGGGTGCCTGAGGAGGAGCGAAGCGGGGAGGATCTGCGGGACGATCTCGTCGAGGTGTTGCGGCGGGGGGCACTGACTCGTGACGAGGCGCGGCCGGATGCAGTGCGGCGACGCCACGAGGCGGGGGGTAGGACCGCGCGGGAGAATATCGAGGACCTGGTCGACGACGGCTCCTTCGTCGAGTACGGGCGCTTTGCGATTGCCGCGCAGCGGGGGCGGCGCGAGCTCGACGATCTGATCGCGCGGACTCCCGCCGACGGGTTGATCGGCGGCACGGCGCGGATCAACGGCGATCTCTTCGGAGAGCGCGCCGCCTGCGCCGTGCTCTCCTACGACTACACGGTGCTAGCCGGAACGCAGGGGGCGCTTGGCCACCGCAAGAAGGACCGGCTCTTCGAGCTGATCGAGCGGATGCGATTGCCGACGGTGCTCTTCGCGGAGGGCGGTGGCGGCCGGCCAGGCGACACCGACCACCCGGTCGTCTCCGCCCTCGACACCCGCGCCTTCGCGCTCTGGGCGCGCCTCTCGGGGCTGGTGCCGCGGATCGCCGTTGTCGCCGGACGCTGCTTCGCCGGCAACGCGGTGCTCGCCGGCTGCTCGGATCTGATCGTCGCAACGGAGAACGTCTCGCTCGGCATGGGCGGCCCGGCGATGATCGAGGGCGGTGGCCTGGGCAAAGTCGACCCCGACGACGTCGGCCCGCTCGAGATGCAGGAGCGCTGCGGGGTTGTCGATCTCGCCGTTGCCGACGAGGAGGCAGCTACCGCCGCCGCGAAGCACCTGCTCGCCTACTTCCAGGGCTCGACCCCGCCCGGCCCCGAGCCCGACCAGTCCCAGCTGAGAGAGATGGTGCCCGAGCGCGAGCGCCGCGCCTATCCGGTTGCGCCGGTGATCGAGACCCTGGCCGATGTGGGCTCGGTGACCTTCCTCCGTGAGCGCTTCGCGCCGGAGATGGTGACCGCGCTGGGCCGCATCGAGGGGCGCCCGCTCGGCTTCATCGCCAACGACACGCGACACACCGCCGGCGCGATCACTAGCGACGCCGCCGACAAGGCGGCCCGCCTCATGCAGCTGTGCGACTCGTTCGGGCTGCCGATCGTCTCGCTGATCGACACCCCGGGGTTCATGGTCGGCCCGGAGGTCGAGGCGACCGGCCTGGTGCGCCACGCCTCGCGCCTCCTGATCGGCGGCGCTGCGCTGCGCGTCCCGCTGATCGCCGTGATCCTGCGCCGCGGCTACGGGCTCGGCGCGCAGGCGATGGCCGGCGGCAGCCTGCACGAGCCCTTGCTGACGATCGCCTGGCCGATGGCCCACCTCGGCCCTATGGGCCTGGAGGGTGCGGTGAAACTGGCCTTGCGCAAGGAGCTCGACGCGATCGAGGACGAGGAGGAGCGGGCGCAGCGGGTGCGTGATCTCACCGCTGCCGCCGAGGGCAATGCGAAGGCCCTCAACGCGGCCACCCTCTTCGAGCTCGACGACGTCGTCGACCCGGCGCAGACCCGCTCGCTGATCGCTTCCACTTTGTCCGCAGCGGCATCAGGCGCCGAGCCGGATCGCGACCGCCGCTTTGTCGACGCTTGGTAACAGGCTCTCCTGCGCCTAGAGGAGGTGGCGGCGCAGGAAGGCGACCTCATCGGCGATGACCGCTTCGTGCTCGGGGCCGTCGTAGATGTCGAAGTGGTCGACACCGGGGTAGGTGCGCAGCTCCCCGAAGGGCGCGCGGCGCGCGGCGGCGATCGCCGGTCCGGGCTTGGCGACCCGATCCGCCTCACCAACGCAGACGAGCCACGGGCAGTGCAATCTGGCCGCGTGGCGCGCCGGCCGGTAGGGGCGACCGAGGAGCCACCGGGCGGAGACCCGGTTGCGCCAGCGGGAGTCCTCGCCGATCGCCACCACGTGGCGCCAGCCAGCCTCGCCGCCGGGCGCGTTGATCAGCGCGGCTTCGTCCGGCTGGCCGACTGCCGGCAGGTGACGATCCAGGGCTGCGGCCAGCAGCGACCTTGCGACCACCTTGGGCGGCGAGCGGTGCGCTTGACGCAAGATGTCCAAGAACGGCACCTGGCTTACCACTGCCGCGACCCGCCGATCGTCCGTCGCCGCGGCGAGCGCGTTGCCGCCGCCCATCGAGGAGCCGAAGGTGGCGACTCGCTCGGGGTCGGTGTCCGGAAGCGAGCGGGAGAGCTCGATCGCCGCGCGCCAGTCTTCGAGCTGGCGCCGGGGATGGAAGAGGTCGGGCTCGCCGCCGCTGTCGCCGAAGCCACGGTGGTCGAAGAGGAGAGCGGCGATGCCGGCGGAGGCGAAGCGCTCGGCGAAAGGCCCGAGGCCGTCCCGGCGCGTTCCGGACAGGCCGTGAGCCATGACGACGATTGGCGCCACCGCCTGCCCACCGACGGGATAGAGCCAGGCCGCGCAGGTCTCGCCGTCGACTTGGAAGCTGAGGTCTCGTCGCTCCACGCTTCACATACAACGAGCGCGCGGAGACGAATGTGAGGTCCGCGTTGCGGAGCTCACCGTCGCGTCGGTTTGAGCCCGATCAGCCCGAAGTAGCCGACCACGTAGAGGCGGCGGCCGTCGGAGACGACAGGGGTGTAGCCGGCCTGGCGCAGCGAGAACGTCTTACGGTGGGTGCGGACGTCGATCCCGATCGCCTCGCGGGTCTTGAAGCTCGAGGTGTAGACGGTGTGGCCGATCACCACCGCGGTGCCCGGCACGGGGCCGCCGACGTCGAAGCGCCAGCGCTGCTTGCCGCTGAGCGCGTCGAGCGCATAGAAGTGCTCGTCGTAGGAGCCGATGTAGACGCTGGGCGGGGTGCCGGGGACGTGGGCGACCGCCGGCGACCCATAGATGAAGTTGTGGGTCGGGAAGAACCAGGCGACCTTGCCGGTCTTTTCGTCAAAGGCGTAGACGGTGCCGTCGTCGCGCGCCGCGTAGACATGACCGAAGGCGACGGCCGGGGAGGAGTAGAAGCCGCCGTCGCCGAACGGCGGCGCCTTGCTCGTGTTGGTCCGCCAGAGGATCTTGCCGCTGCCTGCGTCCACGCAGAACATCGCCGACTGGTAATCGGCGACGTAGACGCGGCCGTCGTGGTAGCTGGGGCTGGCTTTGATCGCGCCGGGCGAGTTGAACTGCCAGCGGATCTTGCCGTCGGAGGCGCGGATGGAGACGAGGTTGGTCTTGTCGTCGCCGAGGTAGAGATTGCCGCCGACTGCCAGCGGCGAGGATTCGAGGTGGGCGTGCAGGTTTCGCTTCCAGGCGACCTTGCCGCTCGCTGCGTCGACCGCGACCAGATCGCCGTTGAGGAAGGCGAGGAAGACGTTGCCCTGATGGTAGACCGGCGCGGTGACGAAGGTTGGCGGGCCGGAGAGACGGCGGTCGGTGACCCGTTCCCAGATCACCTCGTGATCGCGCAGGCGGACCGCCCGCACGTCGCCGTACTTGTTGGCGATGAAGGCGACGCCGCCGGCGATCGCGGGCGGGAACTCGATCAGCGCATGGGTGTCGATCGACCACGCTTCGCGCAGCGGCGGATCGAGGTTGCGTCCTTCGGAGGGCAGGTAGTGCGTGCGCTCCGGCACGCGGCCGAAGAGCGGCCAATCGACCAGCGGGGCGGAGCTGTCACCTCTAGATGAGCTGTTTTCCGAGCTCCCGCATCCGCATGTTCCGAGGACAACAAGGGCCCCGGCAAGGCAGACGAGAAGCTTGGCCTGTCTAGTTGCCGCGCGAATCATTGCCCGCCATATCGGCAGTCACCACGGTGCGAATGAAGCCTCCTCGGCGATTTGTCCGTCGCCGATGACAGTTGGCACATACAACATCGCACTTCGCAATCTCCGCCAAGACGTCCTTCCACGGCCGCTCGCGAAGGAATGACACGAGATAGGCAGTGCGCTCGGCGACGATCCTCTCCGTGCGGCGGCGGGCAGAATCCACGCTCGGACGCTACCGATACGAACAGACGTTCCCCTGCCAAGCCAAGCGGCGGACGGGAATTGAACCCGCATCATCGCCTTGGAAGGGCGAGGCTCTACCGTTGAGCTACCACCGCGTGCGCGAGTCGCTTCCCGCGTGCGACCCTGTGTCGCCCAGTAGTTTGCCCGAATCCGTCAGAATGCGGAGTAGCCACGGGGAGTGGCGCAGTCTGGTAGCGCACTCGGCTGGGGGCCGAGCGGTCGCAGGTTCAAATCCTGTCTCCCCGATTGAAACTCGTATCCTGCCACTCGGATTGAGGCTGACTCAGTCTGCGTCGCTCGCGTCTTTGAGCGTGTCGCGCAGGCGCTCGCTTGCGAGATAACTGATGTTTCTGCCGCGTCCGCGTTGCTCTACGAGCCCGGCATCGAGTAGGCGCCTGAAGTCGGCACTCGCAGTAGCCGGCGACACGTCTGCCTCTTCCCCGTATTTGCCCCGGTCGGTTCCACCGGCGAGGCTCTGCTCGAGTGCGATCACCAGTCGGTCCGGCCAGTTGCGAGCTTCGACCAGTTCTTCCAGGGAGGCCCAACGCGTGGCGGCCTCCTTGATTTGCGCCAGGCGCTGTCGCGCCTGGGCGAGATGGGCAACGACACAGAAGGAGACCCATCCGCTCGCGTCGCGGTCTGGTTGGTAGCTCCCCCCCTGTACCGCACGCAATGCGGCGTAGTACTCCTGGGTGTGGCCGCCCAGGTACTCCTCGATCGAGAAAAACTCCGGCGCTGCGAGTCCCTCGCGGGCGAGGACGAGTGACTGGACGATTCGCGAGATACGGCCATTGCCGTCGCGGAATGGGTGAATCGAGACGACGTGAAGATGGGCCATCGCCGCCCGTACGACGACATCGACCTCGAGGTCCCCGGTCGCCAACCATTCGACCACCTCGTCCATCAACGCGACCACCCGTTCGCTGTCCGGGCCTTCGTACTCGAGCGAGCCGTCAGGAGCGGTGACCCCGACCGGTCCGCTGCGCCAAAGGCCGGGACCCTTGTCGCGCTGGAAATAGCAGGCGTCGAAATGTAGGTCAAGGATCACTCTGTCGACCCACTGAAAGGAAGGGTCGACTGCCATCGTCCCCACATGGTCCATGGCCCGGGCGTAGCAGGCGACCGCCTGACGATTCTCTTGGTCGCGGTCGGCGACATCCCTGTTGTTGGTCAATGCGAGCGCTTCCTCCGGTGAGACACTGAAGCCCTCAATCGAAGTCGAGCTCTCGATCGAGCTGGCTCGGATCTCACGCCGAAGGCTGCCCATCCAGCGACTGCTCGTCTTGACCTCTCTGCCCAATGCCGCACGCAGCTTGGCCAGCTCATCGAGCTGCTGTTGGAGAGCCGGGGTTATCGGGGGCGTTAGGTAGATCATGGCCATAAGAATAAACGATTAAACGCATAATCGTCTCGATGCAAGAACGACTACAGTTTGACCGCGTAGCGCACCCCTGCTTTCAAGGCGCAGTACGTCTATCGATGCCGCGAGGCTCGGGTTCAAATACCGTCCAGTTAAAGCAATTCCGGTCTGCGGAAGCAAAATGGCTCCGAGCCGCCCCGTACAGTCGCCGACCGATTGCTGCGCTGGGGTCGCTGGAGCGCAGCGGCCTACTCAGGCAAGGCACCTCGGGAGTCGGGACCGGCGCGTAGCGCTACGCGCTGACGCCCGCTGGGTGAAGAAGCGCCCTGCTTGCGCAGGACGATCAACTGGATCGCTTCGGTGTGGGTTCGCACCCCGGCCGTTGCCCACGCTGAGAGGGAGCCCCGTTGCGAGAGCAGCTTCGCGGCTCTGCGGGTCAGGAGTACGCGGACACTCCTGCGTTCGCCGGAGGCGAGCTCGTACCGGCGATGGCCCATGACCAGCCTGCGGGGGTCGAAGGCTGGACCGCCTGGATAAGCGGAGAGTGGCCTGGTCAGCCGCAGGGCACCGCGGCATCCGGTAGGCGCTTCGCAACTGAGGCTGACATCCGTACGACGGCCGGCCACGACTCCGGCGTTGGAGCCGAATTCCATTCGCCGCGGCGGCGGGAAGAGCTTGGCGATGTATCCCGGCTGTTGCATACCGACGGTGATTGCGGTCATCCCGCCTCCGTAGACCGGGTATTCGGTGCTCGTGCCGACCCACAATTCCCCGTCGTGGCCCGTCGTGATGGAAATGGCGGGAAGGCGGCAGGTGACGGTGAGACACGACATCTGACCGGGTTGCCCGCTGGGGGAGATCGAGCCGACCTGGGAGTAGGTGGTGAACCACAGGTTGCCGTCTGGCCCCGTGGCGATCGCGCCCGGTCCGAGCACCGGAACGCGAAACTGGGCGATGGCTCCGTCCGGGGCGATGCGGCCGATCTTGTTCGTGGCTTCCTCGGTGAACCAGAGGTTGCCGTCGGGGCCGACCGTGATCGCGTTCGGCTTCCTGTCCTTGCCGGGCAGTTGAGACTCGGCGATCTCGCCACTGGTCGTGATGTGGCCGATCCGGTTGGCGCCCTTCTCGGTGAACCAGAGGTTCCCGTCGGGACCGGCGACGATCCCGGCCGGGTGGCGACCGGAGGCTAGAGAGAACTCGGCGATCTCTCCGCCAGGGGTGATTCGGCCGATCCTGCTCGCCGCTTCCTCGGTGAACCAGAGGTTGCCGTCGGGGCCGGCCGTGATCTCGGTGGGCTGTCCGTCGTCACCGGGCAGCGAGAACTGGGTGATCTCGCCGCTGGTCGTGATCCGGCCGATCTTGTTCGCCTCAGGCTGGGTGAACCAGAGATTCCCGTCGGGACCGGTGGCGATTCCCTGCGCGTAGTGATGGCTTTTGCTCCCCGAGAGGGGGAATTCGGTCACCTGCCCATCGGGAGTGACTCGCCCGATCTCGCCGTCATAGCCCAGGAAGGTGGTCCCGGCGAACCACAGATTCCCGTCGGCCCCGATCGTCATCGAAAGCGCGTGCGCGCCCGGGGCCAGCGAGAAGATGGTCGCCCCTTCCGTTCCGGCCGGCGCCTCCTCCGCCGCGGCCGAAGTGGCCGCCACGATCAGCAGAGCAGCGAGAACAACGGCCAGCCCGCCGAAAAGCGAGCCTCCCTTGAAGCGCATCTGAACCCTCCCGTCCCGCATGGTCGCCCGGTGAAACTACCCCGAACCACGGAAGTTTCGGTGGTCTGCGATCCAGTCAGTAAGGAGCGCCGACCGCTTTGGCCCAGTCCTCGTCGACGTGGAGCTGGCCCTTCGCGTCCGTATCGACGATCACCACGGTCGCCGGTTGACGGTTTCCGTTGTTGGGGTCGATCGTCACCGAGCCAGTCCATCCCTTCCAGCCTTTGACACCGTCGAGCGCGCCGGTGAGCTTCTTGGCGGCGGCGCCACCGGCCTTCTTGACACCGTTTGCGAGGAAGTTCAGCGAGTCATAGGTGTATGGGCTCCAAGTGCCGGGATCCTGACCGAACTCTTTGCGGTACTCGCTCACCTTGGCGGCCGCCCCGGAAAAGTCCTCGGGGGCCGGCACGCCGACCACTGGGCAGGCTCGCGCGGCGGCGACGCCGGCCGTTTCGACAAAGCCCGTGTCGTATGAGCCGTAGTCGGCGATGCACTGCGATTCGACCTTGCCCTGCTGCATCTCCTTGGCGATCAGGCCGCCCTCGGGGAAGTAGACGGCGGCGTAGATGACATCCGGGTTGCCGGCCGCCAGCTTGTCGACCACGTCGGTGTAGTCCTTTTTCCCCGGCTGCACCTTCTCGTAAGCGGTCACGCTGACGCCCGCCTTTTCGAGCGACCCTTTCAATGCCCTGGACACCGAGACGGTGTAGTTCTGCGTGGGGTCGTAAGCGATCGCGACCGTCTTTGCGTGAAGCCAGTCGGTCAGCGCCTGTGAGGCGACCGGCGCGATCTGGTAGCTCATCGGCTGCAGAGTGAAGCCGAGGCCGTTGGTTGAGACATCCGAGGTCAGCCTGATCGGCGCCAGGCCGGCATCGATGTAGAGCGGCAGGGTTTCGATGCCGACGCCCGAGTTGTAGGGGCCGACGATCCCGTCGAGGCCGCCGGCGATCGCGGATTTCGCCGCTTTCACCCCCGTGGCGGGGTCGGCGGCATCGTCGATCGGGACGACCTCGACCTGTTTGCCGAGGATCCCGCCGTTGGAGTTGAGCTGCGCCGCGGCCAGCTGCGCCCCCTTCAGCATCCCCTTGCCGAGGACCGACTGTTCGCCGGAGAGCGGCGCCTCGAGGCCGACCCGGAACGTGCTCGAGCCACTGTCGCCGGAGCTGGAGCCTCCGCAGCCCGCGGCGACGAGGGCGAGGGTGGCGAAGAGGATCGTTGCTGCGAGCCGGGTCATATCGGCGCGAATCCTCGCGCACTGGTCGGTCGGCACCGGTCCTGATACAACAAGCACATGCAGAGCTGGGATCTGAAGACCGTCGAGGCAGAGCCACATCAGCCGCAGATCCTGGCCTCGGCCGACGACGCGCGAACGATCGTGTTGCACCTCCCGGCGGGGGAGGAGCTGCAGGAGCACGAGGTGCACGAGCGGGCGCGGCTCGTCGTCGTCGACGGCGAGGTCGACGTCACCGAACTTGGCGGCGAGACCGTGACGGCAAACACCGGGCACCTCTTCGAGTTCGACCCCGGCGAGCGCCACACGATCTCGGCCCGGTCCGACACCCGCCTGCTGCTGATCCTCACCCCGTGGCCAGGGGACGGTCATCCGGGTGCGATGACGCTCGAGCAGAAGGCCGAGGCGCGCCAGCGCGCCGCCGAGCACCCCAGTCGATCGTAGGTCCGGGATAAGCCGCTGTCAGCACCGGTACATCGGTAGGGTCTGGGCGTGGAAGCGGCCAGCTGCTTCGAGGCACACGAGGTCGACCTGCACGGTCACCGCGCGGTTTATCGCGTCGCCGGCAGCGGGCCGACCGTGGTGCTGATCCACGGCATGGTCAACTCCTCGCGCCACTGGGAGGGGGTGGCGGCGAGGCTTGCCGGCTCCTACCGGGTGGTTGCTCCGGACCTGATCGGACACGGCGATTCGGCGACCCCGCGTGGCGATTACTCCCTCGGCGCCCACGCGGCCAGCATCCGCGACCTGCTGACCACGATCGGGGTGGAGCGGGCGACGATCGTCGGCCACTCGCTAGGAGGCGGCGTGGCGATGCAGTTCTTCTACCAATTCCCGCAGCGGACCGAGCGGCTCGTGCTGATTTCCAGCGGCGGTCTCGGGCGGGAGGTGAGCCCGCTGTTGCGCGGCGCCGCATTGCCCGGCGCCTCTTCGCTGCTCCGCCTCGCCGCACAGCAGCGGCTGGTCGATGCGCTCGATGCCGCGGGCAGGAAGCTGCGCGCCCGCGGCAGCGCGCGGGGTGTCTACCTGGAGGCGGTGGCGCGGGCGCTGCGGCCGTTGCAGGAGTCGGAGTCTCGGCGTGCGTTTCTGCAGACTCTGCGCTCGGTGATCGACGTTCATGGCCAGCACGTCAGCGCCACCGACCGCCTCTACCTGCTGGGTGACATGGCAACCCTGATCGTCTGGGGTGAGCGAGACCGGACGATCCCGATCAAGCACGGGCGAGCTGCCCACGAGGCAATCCCGCACTGCCGCTTCGAGACGCTGCCGCGCGCCGCCCACTTCCCTCACCTCGAAGACGCCGACGGCCTGGCCGCAACGCTCGGCGACTTCCTCGCGACGACGGCGCCGGTGCGCATCGACGACTCCGAGTGGGCCGCGGTGATCGCCCAGCAGGCCAAGAGCCGGCTGCGGGCGGTGGCCTGAGGCTTGGATGGCTGCGAAGGAGAGCGCCGGGGTGCTTCTCTTCCGCAACCGCACCGCGCCCGAAGTGCTCCTCGTCCATCCCGGCGGCCCCTTCTGGGCTAAGAAAGACGCCGGCGCCTGGACGATCCCGAAGGGGGAACCGGACCCGGGGGAGGACCGTCTGCAGTGCGCGCTGCGCGAGCTCGCCGAGGAGCTGGGACCGGTCGCGCCCTCGCTCTCCGCGGATGATCTGATCGAGCTGGGCTCGATCCGTCAGAAGGGCGGCAAGGTCGTCCACGCTTGGGCCGCGGAAGGCGAATTCGACCCCGCGGCGCTGAGCAGCAACAGCTTCGAGCTGGAGTGGCCACCGCGGTCTGGCGCCCGGCGCGAGTTTCCGGAGGTCGACCGGGCGGAATGGCTCGACCCCAGCGAGGCGGGCCGAAAGATCCTCCCGGCGCAGGAGCCATTCATCGAGCGCCTGCTCGGGGCGCTGGGCGAACCGCCTGGGTAGCAGGCGGTGGCTCGAACCAGTCGTATACTCGCGCGCAATGGCTGACGGTCCCGATCCGCAGGCTACCCCGCATGGCGAGGGGCCTTCGGGGAGGCCGCTGCCGCTCTCGGTGCGGTTGCTCGGGGCGGGCGTGCGCGGAGCCCGCTCGGTCGGCAAAGCGGCCGGGATCGACCGTGCGGTCGAGGCGGCCGCCGAGGAGGCGATGGTCGCCGCGGTGGAGAGCGAGGCGGTGGAGCGCGCGCTGGTGCGGGTGCTGCAGGGGCCGCTCGTCGAGGAAGCGGCCCGCGGAGCGCTCGAGAGCGACACGGTGAAGCAAGCGCTGATCGAGGCGCTCGACAGTGAGATGGTCGACGAGGTCTGGCGGCGGTTGCTGGCCAGCGAGGAGGCGCAGCGCCTGGTCGAGCGGATCGCCGAGGCGCCTGAGCTGCGAGCCGCGATCAGCGCCCAGAGCGTCGGCTTCATCGAGGACGTCGGCCACACGATTGGCGATCTGACCCGGCGCTTGGACGGCGTGATCGAGCGCGTCGCCCGGCGGATCGTCTTCCGCAAGAGGCGCGCTGAGCCGACCGAGCGCGCTGGCGCGCTGACCAGAGGCCTCGCCTTCGGACTCGACCTGCTGATCGTCAACCTCGTCTTCTCCGGCTTGGCCGCCATTGTTGCCCTGATCGGCTCCTTCTTCTCCGGCAGCGGCAACGGCGTCTCGGGCTTTGCCTTGGCCGTCGGCAGCGCCACCTGGATCGCACTTGGCTCCCTCTATCTGGTCGCCTTCTGGTCGCTGGCGGGGCAGACTCCTGGAATGCGCTTCTTCGGCGTCAGGCTCGGGGTAGCGGGCCGCGGTCTGCCGCCGCGAAAATCGCTCAAGCGTCTTGTGGGCCTCTTCCTCGCTGCGATCCCCTTCGGCCTCGGCTTCCTCGGGATCCTCACCGACGAACGGCGCCGCGGCTGGCAGGACCGCCTCGCCGGCGTCGACGTCTTCTACGAGAGCCGCGAGCCGGCCGCGGCGCCCTGGTCGAGTCTCCCCGTCACTGAGCCGCTTGCCGCCGGAGAGCCTGAGACGACGAAGGCCCCGGGCGCCCGGGGCCTTCGTCCGCAGCAGGTCTCCGGGCTGCGTTAGCCCCTGGGGACCGGGTTGCCTTCGGGGCCCTCGGCCAGCTTGTAGACGATGATGATCGACAGGGCGAAGATCGCCAGCGACCAGAACGGGTAGGCCGGGATCGACATCAGCGCGCCGATTGCATTCAGGGAGGCGATGAAGATGCCGAACCAGCGGCCGAACTCCCCTCCTGAGAAGAGCGAGAACGCCGCCACGAGCTCGAGCACGCCGAGGATCAAGCTGATCCAGCCCCACGTGTGCAAGCCACTGACGATGAACGTCACGTTTTCGCTGAAGAACTTCGAATCCCCGATCGCGGCGATGCCGTAGACGATGTTCAGCACCCCGGCGATCAGGAGCAGCACGCCGGCGAATACCCACCAGCCACTGATCAGGCTCTCGTCGTTCATGCGTAACCCTTTCGTAGAAGAGGAGGGGGACAGGGCAATGCTATGAGCAGCTTCTGCCGCAACCAAGTGTTTCCTGCCACGAAATGACCGTGTGGCCAATTCCGCTTGCAAAAGTCATCCACATGGCACCATTGCGCCGATGAGCCGCAATATGGGACCTTTGGCGCGGCGAGCGCTGCCAACACTCGCGGCGTTGATAGCCCTTTCACCGGCGACCGCCGTCGCTAAGCTGCCGGTCGTCCATGAGCTGAGGGCCCCGCTGCGCGGGGCCGGCCAGTCGCTGCGTGTGCCGGGGCGTGCTCCCGCGCCGCGCTTCCGGCGTGGTCCGCACGCAGGCGCCAGCAGCATCCGAGTGCTCAACTCCTCCGAAAGCGGTCCGCGCACCAATGGCAAGATCCTCGGAGTCGACCCGATGGAGGGCCCCTATTCGTGCTCGGGCACTGCGCTGAATACGCCCAGCCGTTCGATCGTCATCACCGCCGGGCACTGCGTGATCGAAAGGGGAAGCGAAAGCCGGCGCATCTCCTTCGTTCCCGCCTACGATCACGGCTCGCGCCCGTTCGGGACCTTCGTCGCCGAATCCGTCTACGTGATGCCGCAGTGGCGGCGGAGCGAAAACCCCGACTTCGACGTCGCCGCGCTGCGGGTTAGGCCGAACAAGCTCGGCGCGCTCACCGATGTGGTTGGCGCGCGTGGCTACGCCACCTCGAAATCGAGGCTCGCCGCCTTCCAGATCTTCGGCTATCCGGCGGCGCGGGCGGGTGGCGAAGAACTGCGCAGCTGCCGGGCCCACGGGCTCGGGCTCGACCGCCTCACCGATCACTTCACTGGTCCGCCGACCATGCCCGCTTCCTGCGACATGGCCGCCGGCTCGAGCGGCGGCGCCTGGCTGTTCGACGGTGAATTGGTCAGCGGCGTCACCAGCTACAGCTACCAGGGGCGGCCGACCCAGCTCTTCTCGCCCTACTTCGGGCCGGAAGTCGGCGGCTTCCTGCGGCAACTGCCATGATCGTCTGGTGAGCGTCGATGCGGTGAGAACGCCGGAGGAGGGCCTGCGGGGCTTGCCGGATTTTCCCTTCGAATCGAGCTACCGGGAGGTCGACGGGTTGCGGCTCGCATACCTGGACGAGGGGGAAGGAAGGCCCGTCGTCTTCTTCCACGGCGAGCCGACCTGGTCGTTCCTCTGGCGCAAGGTGATCCCGCCTGTGCGCGATGCCGGCTACCGTTGCATCGCCCCCGACTATGCCGGCTTCGGTCGCTCCGACAAGCCCACCGACCTCTCCTGGTACACCTACGACCGCCACGTCGATTTGATGTCGACCCTGCTCGAGGAGTTGGACGTGCGCGACGCCACTGCGGTCGTCCACGACTGGGGCGGTCCGATCGGTCTGCGGCTCGCGGTCGAGCACCCCGATCGCTTCTCACGCCTGGTGATCATGGAGACCGGCCCCTTCACCGGTCACCAGCGGATGAGCGAGACCTGGCTCAAATTCCGCGAGTACGTCCGCGAGAACGCCGATGTCCCCGTGGGCTTCCTGGTGCGGGGCGGCTGCAAGAACGACCCCGGCGACGAGGTTATCGCTGCCTACGAGGCGCCTTATCCGAGCCCGGAGTCGAAGGCCGGCGCCCGCGCCTTTCCCCTGATCTTGCCGACCGAGCCAGAGGCGCCTGGCGCAGTCGAGGGCAAACGGGTCGCCGACGCGCTGCGGAGCGACGACCGCCCGACGTTGGTCCTCTGGGCGGACTCCGACCCAATATTGCCGTTCTCGGTGGGCGAGCGGGTCTCCTCGCAACTCGATTTTCCCGCGCCGCGGGCGATCGAGAACGCCGGCCACTTCCTCCAGGAGGACGCCGGCGAGGAGATCGGCCGGATCGTCGCGGAGTGGCTCTGACGCTTTAGCGAATCGCAGCCGCGAGCCGGGCGACGGTGGCGCGTAGCTCGTCGCGGGAGCGTTCCACCAGCAGGCGTTTGCGTTGTGGCGGGCCGCTCTTCTCGAGCCAGGTGACCGTCCCGGGCCAGTAGGGACCTGGAGGCGTCCCCGGGTGGTGAAAGGCGGAGGCGAAAATCCAACTGCCGGTGTTGTGGAGCCGACCGGCCGGCAAGACCCACTCCGCATCGCTCTCTGCGGGGCCGGCCCGATGGGTGTGGCCAGTGATCGTGTGGGCGGCCTGGATGCCGAGCCGCTGCACCAGCTCGGTTGCGGCTGCGATGCCGCTTTGGGAGATGGAGCCGGTGGAGAAGTCGGCGTTGAAGTCGGCGCGCAGAAGGCGGTTGATGCTCCAGACACTGGCCGGCACGGCGGCGCGTAGGGCCGCGCGCCGGGCCCGGCTGCCCTTCCCGTTGCGGCTGGAGATAGCTCGCCAGACCCGCTCGGAGGGACGGGTGGCGCGTCCTGCGACACCGCCCTGGGCGAGGCCGAAGGTGAGGCCGTAAACGGGCCGCAATACACGCTCGTAGTCGGCAGGCTCGGGACGCTCGGGCAGCCTGAGCGCGCGCATCGCCGCCGCCGCCGCGATGCACTCGAGCTTGGGCAGCCGCATGTGGCAGTCCATGTAATGGCCGTGGGTGGCGTAGACGTCGTCGCGCAGCCAGATTCCGGGGTAGGCGATCTCCAGCTCGGCTTCGCCCAGCCAGGAGGAGATTCGCGCCACCGCGTCGCCGGCCGGCTCGGCCCGCTGCTCGAGTTCCAGTGGCTTCCCCGCCAGGGCCAGCTGTTCGAGCAGCGACTCGGCGAGCCGGTGGTCATGGTTGCCCGGAACAAGCGCCACCGGCCGGCCGGCCATCAGCTCGCCCAGCTCTTCGAAGAAGGGCCGGGCGCTCTCCAGCGCCCTGGCGAGCGGCAGTTCGCGCAGCTCCAGCACGTCGCCGAGCAGGACCAGCCGCTCGGCCCCGTCGAGCTCTTCGAGCAGGGCGCGTCGGATCTCTGCGTCGCGCAGCAGATCCTCGCCGAAGGCGTTGCCCAGATGGAGGTCGGAGACGATCGCGGTCCGCATTGAGAGCAAACTTAGCTGGCGGGGCTAAGCTGCCGAGATGGACGGCCTCAGCGAGGAGCGGCTTGCTCCAGCCAACGGGATCGAGATCGCCTACCAGGAGATCGGCGATCCGGATGGCGAGCCGCTGCTGCTGATCATGGGGCTGGCGACGCAGATGCTCGCCTGGGACGAGGAGTTCTGCGCGATGCTGGCCGAGCGCGGCTTTCGCGTCGTCCGCTTCGACAACCGCGACATAGGCCGCTCGACCAAGATCGACTCCGCCGGACTGCCGAAGCGGACCGACATGCTTTTGGGGCGGCGGCGCACCGCGCCCTACCTGCTCCGCGACATGGCCAAGGACACGACCGGGCTGATGGATCACCTCGGCATCGAGTCAGCGCACCTGGTCGGCGCCTCGATGGGCGGGATGATCGCCCAGACGGTGGCAATCCGTTACCCGCAGCGGGTGCGTTCGCTGGTCTCGATGATGTCGACGACGGGCAACCGCTGGCTCGGGGTGCCGGCCTGGAAGGCGTTCGGGACGCTGTTCGCACGTCCCGGTGCCGGGCGCGAGGCGGCGATCGAGCACACCGTGAAGGTCTTCAAGACCATCGGCTCGCCTGGCTACCCGATGGACGAGGCGCATTTCCGCGAACTGGCCGCCACCTCCTACGACCGCTCGCACAGCCGGGCCGGCGTCGCCCGCCAGCTGCACGCGATCACTGCCTCCGGCGACCGCACTACGGCGCTGGAAAAGCTGCGCCTCCCGGCGACGGTCCTGCACGGTGGCAGCGATCCGCTGATCCGCCCCATAGCCGGTCGCGCCACCGCCAGAGCGATCCGCGACTGCCACCTGCGCGTCTTCGAGGGAATGGGCCACGACCTGCCGCCCAAGCTCTGGCCCGACTTCGTCGAAGAGATCGCGACAACCGCTCAGCGCTTCGGCCCGACGAACTCGTCGAGCTTGGCGACATCGGCCTTGCGCGAGACGTAGATCGACACCGCCGCTGACTCCCGCGTCGGGAGGAAGCGGCCCAGCGCAGTATTGACAACGCGACAGCCATCGGACTGGATCATCGCGGCAGTTGCACCCACGCAGCTGACGGCTGACCCGGTTCTGCGGAACCACGGCCCATCGCGACCTCGCATTCTCGGACGATGCCGGAGTAGCACGTCGAGCGTGATCCTTCCCGCCGCATCGTTGACAGGAGTGAGGTTCCAGGAAGGCTCCGAGCGAATCGCGTTGCCGGTATGAACGAGGAGCACAGCCATTGACCCAATCGCGGATCGTCGGACGCGAAACGCCGGTTCGCCGTGAGATCTCGCAGTTATTCAGACCCGCCTGGTGCAGCTCCAGAACCGAGGTGACCGTTGCCTCAGGGTGCATGACGCAGTGCGGCGGGGGGGAGTCGAACCCCCACGTCCTTTCGGACACGAGTCCCTGAAACTCGCATGTCTACCGGTTCCATCACCGCCGCAGACCCCCTCAATTTAACTGCAAATGGATCTGATAGAGAGAGCGAACATATGTTCGTACCCTAGTCCTTGGCTCGGACGGCTTTGGGCGGACAACCTCGCCGCCCGCTCTCGCTAGAATGCCCCTCCTGCGCCGCTATCGTCTAGGGGACTAGGACGCCGGATTCTCAGTCCGGAAACCGGGGTTCGAATCCCCGTAGCGGTACTACGCTCGGCGTGAGCCGGACCAGGTTTGACGGAGCGCGATCAATAGGCACCGAAGGCAGGTGGACTGGTCCTGCGCCGGACACGAAGATCCACCTCAGCTCCCCAGCTTCTGCCCCTCGTTCGGGCGATGATCGGCAACCGAGGCAATTCGTGATTGGATGGCAGCCTGATGATGCGGCTGTTAGGGGAGTGATAGCGGTGGTATGCGTCCTTGCCGTCGCGCCCGTGGCTCTTCGTCACCGACACGCAATCGGCGGCGCCGGCAGTGCCGAGGTCGGGACGATCCCCGAAGCAATCGAAGACACGAGCGAGTCGACGCCGGAGCCCGAACCCGGCGGCGCTAACCCACAATCCGCCGCACCGAAGGAGACAAACCAATGGTTAAACGCCTCAGTATTTTGGTCGGGCTCAGCATGCTGCTGCTGGCAAGCTCGTTGCCGGCATCCGCCGGTGCTGTAGTAGCCCCGAAGTTCTCTGTGACGAAATTCGGAATCGGGATCACCGGCAGGATCGGGCCCGTCACCGCCGGTCCGGACGGCAACGTCTGGTTCACCAGCACCATAGAAAGCGGTCTGATTACACCAACCGGGGCCGTGAAAACGTTTCCCGGACTTACCGGGGACATCACCGCCGGTCCGGACGGGAACATCTGGTTCGACTCGGGAAATCCACCAGCGATTGGTCGGATCACGCCGACCGGGGTCATCACCACGTTTCCAGGCGGGATCACGGGTTACCCGGGATACATCACCGCCGGTCCGGACGGGAATCTCTGGTTTACCGAGATGCCCAGATACTCCGATGGGGAAAACAAGCTGGTCGCTCGGATTACGCCGCAAGGGGTCGTAACTGAGTTTCCGCTGGGAGCCAATAGCGAACCGCGCTTTCCCGCAGGAGGTGCTGACGGCAACGTCTGGTTTACTGACACAGGCGCAATCGTCCGCATTACGCTGGCCGGAGTCATGACCCGGTTCGAAAAAGGCGTCGGTGAACCGGGAGGCATCACCGCCGGTCCGGACGGGAGTATGTGGTTCACCGAACAAGGGCCGCCCGGCGCGATCGGCCGGATTACGCCGAAAGGCGTTGTGACCAAGTTCACGCGAGGAATTACCGGAAAACCGACCAGAATTACGTTGGGTCCCGACCGGAATCTCTGGTTCACGGAGTTCAATCGCAAATTCAACGGGGAAAGTCCGATCGGCCGGATAACGCCGAAAGGGGTCGTGACTGAGATTCACGAAGGAGTTACCGGCTTCCTTCATGGCGACCTCACGGCAGGCTCTGACGGAGCGATCTGGTTTGCCGGAAGTCATTATCTCGGACGAATCAACGTAGTTCCTCGCAATGCGGTCGCCATCTGCCGTGACCGCTTCAAGCACAACCCGCAGAAACGGGCGGCGTGCATCCGCAAAGCGAACAATCCCGGATCCGCGAATAGACGGCTGTAGATCGTGACGGCACCTCACCTATTCAACGGTGGTGAACAGGAACTGCCCAAAACGAGCCCCTAATTTCTCCATTCCAGGAGAAATTAGGGGCTCGGCAGAGCCGCCACCAGAACCCGTCACCTCGCAGCCTGCTGCGACCGAGCGGTTGCTTGCCGCCACTCTCCAAGGCGAGGTCGAGGAACGAGCAGCACTCAGCCTCGCGGCGATGATCTCCTTGATCCGCCCCGACCTCTTTGGCAGCGGAGGCTGCGGAGGCGGCGCTTGGGGTCGCGGCGCTTCACGCCGCAGCTATGAAGCGCAGGTGCTCGCGGTCGGCTTGCGGCGCTTGTCCGGCAGATCCTCGTCGGGGGTCAGCACCGTGCGGAGAGAGCGTCGAGGACGTTTCTCCCTGGCTTTGCGCGTGCGCCCCTGGCTCATTGCTCCGGGAACCTCCAGGATGCGCGCGACGATCCAGCCCTCCTCGTCGCTCTCCCTGTGCTGCACGGCGCTGGCCGTAGCGCTGGCGGCGGTTGGATTCAAGTCGAGTTTCTGCGACCTGCTCTGGTCGCAGCTACCAGCTGGGTTCACCGAGCCCGCCGCTTTCCCGCTGGGGAAGCGAAATTCAGCGCCGCTTCGACCGGAACGACGATCTCTCCGTTAGGGACGAATCCCCGTAGCGGTACTTTCAACGCGGCCCGCTACCAAGCAGCGTTCTCGTGGCGGACCCAGTCTCGGCGATTCCTCCGGCGTTCGGCCTTCGCATTTGCGGTCAGCTTCTGAGGCTTGCAGAGGAGACAGCCGCTGCGGCGTTGCTTGGGACGTCGGCGCTTATGGTGTGCCATGTGCACAGATTGCCAGGTCGCGCCACCGCGTTGCGGCTCACCTGAACAGTTGCTCGATTGCGGTGATGAACTCCGCAGCGCCGTCAACGTATTCGGCTGCCTCCTCAACAGTTGGCGGAGCGGCCTCGTAGTCGCCTTGCTCGCGGGCGTCTTTGGCGCGTCGTGCCAGGGCGCTGAGGCTTTGGTCGAAGTCCCCCGGCGCGACGAATATCTGACTGAACAGCGTCCAGGTCCCGCTGTGGGTCTTTGCATACTCGCCGCGCTCAGATAGAGCGGCTCGAGCGGCGTAGAGCATTCCGTAGTAGGCGGCGCTGACAACCACTGCGGGATGGGCCGTCTTGAGGATGGTTTGCGCGTCAGCGAGGCGCTCTCGGGCCTGCTCCATGAACTCCTCGGAGCGAGGGCTCATGGAAGGGCACCCCCGGCGAGCACGATCTTGTCACGGTCCACCTCGCCGATAAAGAACGATTGGACCTTCCGACGGCCTCGCAGCCACTCCTCGTCGTGGACTTGGACGGAATAGGTGAACGGGCTCTCTTCCTCTGCCAGCGCTGCGGCTTCGCTCAGATCCATTGCAAGGCGCCGCTGGCGTTCGCGATCTCCGTTTGCGATGACCAGGAGATCGACATCGGAGTCCTCGCGAGGGGCCTCCCCGCGCGCGCGGGAGCCATAGAGCCAAAGACCACGCAGATCATCCCCGATCGCATCGTCCATTAAGGCGACAAAATGCCGCACGGTATTGCGCTCCACTTCTGACAGCGTGGCGCTGGCAAGTCGATCGTCAAGCTGGGGGTCCATCTCTCTGAGGATACGACGCCCGGGGGCGGCCTCTCAAACTTTGTCCCGAAATTTGTCCCCGACTCCACCGAACTCAGCAGAACAGGATCGAACTCCTCGGACTCAGCAGAGCCCGATCGACCGCAAACGGCTTGCTAGAGGCAATTCTCAGTCCGGAAATCGGGGTTCGAATCCCCGTAGCGGTATGGCCCTGGAGAGCCGAATCGACCGCCTCGAGGGGTGGTTTTTTCGTTCCAGGGCAACACCTGGGGCAACACAATGCAGGAACCGTGCAGAGCACTTCTGGCGAGAAGTGCCCGAAATGGAAAGGGGTCGGTTTCGACCCACCACTACGTCAGCTGCACGAAAGCGAATCTAGCGGATACCAATCCGATGCTCCGTTTGCGATCGCCGCCGAGCGGGAAGCGACTTGAGAAGATCAGCCAGTCAGAGAGCAAGTCGGGGACAGGAGGAAATCATGGAAGTCATGCCTGACCACGAGATCGGCACGCCGGAGGAGTACAAGGCTGCCCGGGAGGAGCTGCTGAAGGAGGAGAAGGAGCTCACCCGCCGCGGCGACGAGCTGGCCAGGAAGAGGCGCGGGCTGCCCTGGGTCCCGGTCGAGAAGGACTACCGGTTCGAGACCGAGGGCGGCACGAGGACGCTTGCCGATCTCTTCGAAGGCCGCTCCCAGCTGCTTGTCTACCACTTCATGTTCGGGCCGCCCTACGAGGCGGGCTGCCCGGTCTGCTCCTCGATCGCGGACACGCTCGATCCGCAGGTAGCCCACCTGAAGGCCAGGGACGCCACTCTGCTGCTCGCCTCACGTGCGCCGCTCGAGAAGCTCCTCGCCTACAGGGAGCGGATGAGCTGGGACCTCGACTGGGTCTCGAGCGGCGGCAGCGACTTCAACCGGGATCTCGGCTTCCTGCACACGGAGGAGGAGCTGAAGCCGTTCTTGGAGGGCGAGGTCCCGCCCACCGTCGAGGAGAATGCGCGCTCGTGCGGGACCGACGTCCCGGGGTACGTCTCCGAGGGACCGGGCCTGAGCGTGTACGCGCTATCGGACGGGACCGTCTACCGGACCTACGTGACCAGCGCCCGCGGCCTCGAGCCCGCAATGGCCTACTACGGCCTGCTGGACCGGACGCCGAAGGGTCGCGACGAGAGCGCCTCGAGGCCGTTGTGGGTGCGGCGCCACGACGAGTACGGAGACTGAGGGACGTGCCCCCGGTTGCTCGGACCTGGCCGACCACCTCGACGGCGGCGTCGTTCACCTCAATCACCGCGATGTGACGTTCGTCGCGATCTCGCGCGCGCCGCTGGAGATGATTCAGGCTTACAAGCAGCGTATGGGCTGGCAGTTCCCGTGGGTTTCCTCGCACGAAAGCGATTACCAGTTCGACTTCGGCTTCGCCTTCACCCCGGAGCAGATGCAGGCCGACGCCTTCCAGCAGATGATCAAGGAGGCTCCCGACTGGCTCCAGGAGTGGTCGCTGGCGGTCGGGGCCGACCTGGAGAAGGGTCTCGCCGAGGGGCCAGGCTGGGCGGTCTTCACACTCTCCGACGGCGTTGTCCACCATACCTACTCGCGCCATGCGCCCGACGGAGCGCTGCTGGCGCCCTACTACTACCAGCTGCTCGACCAGACGCCGCGGGGACGCGTCGACGAACTCCGGGCCACTCGCCACGACGAGTACGAGGACGCTTGAGCCCTCGCCTGCCCAGCGTGTCGCCGATCCTCAGCGGCTAGTTCTGGTCCGCAGTCCCTACAGTTCGCAGATGCCCGAGCTGCCGATCCCGCCCGCGGCGCTGCTGCTGGACATCGACGGGGTGCTGTACGTCGGCGACGAGCCGCTGCCCGGAGCGATCGAGGCGCTGGAGCGGCTGCGTGAGCTTGCAAACGGGGTGCGACTCCTCACCAACACGACGTCGAAGCCGCGGCGCGCGATCACCGATCACTTGCGCGCGCTGGGATTCGACGTTGCCGAAGAGGAGGTGCTGACGCCGGCCGCGCTGGCAGTCGCCTACTGCCGCAGCAGCGGCTACCGGCGAGTCAACCTGGTGGTCGGCGACTCGCTGCACGAGGACCTGGACGAGCTGGAGGTGGCCACGGATGAGGAGCCCGCCGACGCAGTGGTTCTGGGTGATCTCGGTTCGGGGTTCACGGCGGCGACTCTGAATGCCGCCTTCCGACGACTGATGGATGGCGCCGAGCTGATCGCGCTCCAGCACAACCGCTACTGGCGCCGCGCCGACGGCCTCGCGCTCGACGTCGGCGCCTACGCGGCAGCGCTCGAGTACGCGAGCGGCGTCGAGCCGATCGTCGTCGGCAAGCCCTCGCGCGAGTTCTTTGCTGCGGCCTTGGAGAGCCTCGGCGCTGGGCCAGCCGACACCGTCATGGTCGGCGACGACATCGAGGGCGACATCGGCGGCAGCCTCGCTGCCGGGATCGCCTCGATTCTCGTCAGGACCGGCAAATACCGCGAGGACGCTGTCGCCTCCTCGAGCATTGTCCCCAGCGCGACGGTCAACTCGATCGCTGATCTCCCCCCTCTGCTTGGCGGCTGAGCGCGCTCAGTTCACGATCGCCGACGCTGAAGTTGACCTGTCCTCCGACGATCGTGGCGTCGAGCTCCTTGTCGTCGAGCATTTGCGCGGCGGCGGGCTCCACGCAGACCTCGACCTCCTCGCCCTCGACGATCTGATCCTCGGGCTCCGGGGAATCGGTGACCGCGACGACGAAGCCGACGCCCGGCTCGGGGCTGATGCGCAGGACCGAGCCGTCGGTGGCGTTCTCGGCGGCGAGCACTCCGCGGATTGCCTCCGAAGCCTTCGGCGTGATTGTGAGCATGGCTCCTCCTTTAGTGGCAAGCCTTGTCGCTACCCGGCGAGCGCCCGGCGAAACAGCCCCATTAAGGCGCGAGGCGCTCGAGCACAGTGCCGTCCGCTGCCACGGCGAAGACGGCGGGCACGACGGCGATCCCGTACTTGCGAGCCAGCTCCGGGCGCTCGCGCACGTCGACCTTGACCAGCGGGTCGGGCTCGCTGGCGAGGCGCCGCTCCCATGCGCGACACTCGCCGCACAGCGGGTGGGTGAACTCGACGAAGGCGCGGCCGTGCCCGGCGGTAAGGCCGAAATCCGAAGGCTGGATATGGCTGTGGCGCGTTGGCGAGATGCCTCGCAAGCGGGCACTCAGTCGGTAGATCTCACAGCCCGCGCAGAAGCCGCTCGCCGCGGCCAGCAAGGCCAGCGACGCGACGACCGCCGCGAGCGCCGTGCCGGTGGCGGGCGAGCCCAGCCACCAGGTGAGTGCCGCGGCGCCGAGGAAGACGAAGCCGATCATGTTGGCGAGGCGCGGCGGACGCGAGTCCTCCAGCTCTCCCTCGCCGAAGCGAGGCTGGATCAGCTCGAAGTAGGCGAGGCAGGTGAGGCAGAAGCGCCGTCCCAGGGTCAGGCCGATCAGCAGCTGGGCGCCCATCAACGCCCAGAGCAGCGGCCAGCCGAGGAGCGCACCCGCCAGCGCCACGATCCCAACCACCGCCTGGTTGAAGCGGGGCGCCCGGGTGTCAATGACGTCGGTGTCTCGCCAGGGGTCGGCGGTGCGCGGAACGGGCATGACTCCAGTGTAGGTAGGGCGATTCGTCGCCCCGATGGGCGGCGGCAAAAGAGTCCGGTTCGTTGCACCCTGCTGAAAAGGGGGTAGCGAAACAGCAAGGCAAGACAGCGGTGGCGGAGCGGATGAGAGAGCACGAGGTCCAGCATCTGCCCGTCGCCACGCGGACGAGGTGGTTGGGGTCATCTCCCTCGCCGACATCGTCTTCGACCGGCCCGACGAAGAGCGGGGCACGATCGTGCCGCCCCCGGTTGCCAGCCGCTGAGGCTCCTCGGTTCAGCGCGGGCTCAAGGACGGAATCCTGCCCTGGGCCCTTTCCGTAAGGTGCGTCACGACGTCAAACGTCAACGAGCCGGAAGGAGCATCGATGCCCGAGCGAAACGGATACCCGCCAGGCGTTCCATGCTGGGTCGACACCAGCCAGCCCGATCCGGAGGCCGCCGTCGCCTTCTACGGAGGCCTCTTCGGCTGGGACTTGGAGGACACGATGCCGCCGGAGGCGCCCGGCCACTACTTCATCGCCCGCCTGCGCGGCGGCGACGTAGCCGCGGTCGGCTCGGTGCCCGAGGGCCGGCCGTCGATCGCGGTGTGGAACACCTATATCTGGGTCGAGAGCGCCGACGAGGCCGCCGCGAAGGTCGCCGATGCCGGCGGGCGCGTGATGACCGAACCCTTCGACGTCATGGACGCGGGCAGGATGGCCGTGCTCGTGGACCCCGAGGGGGCGGCGTTCTGCGTCTGGCAGGCGAAAGAGCACAAGGGCGCGCAGGTCGTCAACGAACCCGGTTCGTTGAACTTCAACGGCCTGAACACCCGCGACCCCGAGGGCGCCAAGTCCTTCTACGGCTCGGTGTTCGGATGGGGGACGCTCGGTCTCGGAGGGGGCGCCGAGATGTGGCGGCTGCCGGGCTACGCGGACATCCTGGAACAGAGCGATCCCGGCCTCCGCGAGCGGATGGCGGAGAGTGGCGCTCCGGAGGGCTTCGAGGACGTGGTCGCGACGCTCAATCCGATCGCCGAGGACCAACCCGATGTCCCGGCGCACTGGAGCGTGACGTTCGCGGTCGACGATGCCGACGCGACCGCCACGAAGGCCGCGGAGCTGGGCGGCCAGGTGGTCGTGCCGCCGTTCGACGCCCCCTGGGTCAGGATGACCGTGATCGCCGATCCGCAGGGCGCGACGTTCACCGCGAGCAAGTTCGTCCCGGAGAACAAAGACCTCGGCGGACCGTGAGTCGGCATCAGCCGCCGACGGGACGATCGGGCTGCCTATGTCAGGCTGCTCCGAAGTCTCCGCTGTTGAGAAGCGATCCCAAGCTCGTATCCATAGTCCCTTGCGGCGGCGCGCAAGGATCGGCTAGCGTCGAACGACCGAACCCCATGCGATTGGAGGCCCGATGTCCATACTTACGATGTTCGAGCTTCATGGCGACCCCGACGAGCTCTTTGCCCTTCAGGAGGAAAAGATTGTGCCGATCGTCCAGCCGCTCGCGGCCCAGAATGGGGGCATCTCCAACACCGTCGTCAAGACCGACGATGGCTTGATGATCGTCAACCACTGGGAGAACGAGGCGGGAATGGAGAAGGTCTCGGCCGAGGTGCGGCCACAAGCGCTGGCAGCGGGAATGCCCGAAGTGACGAATTGGCGTCAGTTCGAGGTGCTTGCCCAGCGAGTGCGGGGTCAAGACTTCTGACGAGTGCGACCTGGTTGTCACGAGGATTTATCAGTGTTAGGCCGGGTGGCCCTGTCGACCATGGCGCTAGCGGGTCACCGCAGCACCGCTCGCCGGAGCCAATCCATCACCGCCCACGGAAGGAGGCAATGGCGCCGGTAAGTCCGGTCAGCGACACGCCCCTCCCCGGCCCCTCCCCAGGAGGGGTCGGGCTCTTGTGGCCGAGGGGTCGGCTAACACCACACCCAGCCGTGGGCACGCCTGACCGAGCCCCTCGCGGTGCGCTGGCGTGGCGATGCTGCAGAGGTCGGCGTCCTATCCGGTTCGCCATCGGGCTGAACGGCGAGTGCCCTTGACCCACCCGTCCTCCGGATCTAAAGTCGCATGAGCGGGCTTCGGCCCTCGCGGCTCGGGCCCGGCGGAATCGACGGCGGCCCGCCGCCGCCGGGACCGGAAGGCAGCGACACCCAGACGACGGTGAAGAACGCCGCCTTCGGCTTCGCGCCCGAGTTCCGGGTCGGCAAGTCCTCGGGGCACTCCGATGTCTCGGCGGATGAGCTTCGGCCCGCGATCCGGAAGATCGGTATCCGATGTCCTAGTCCGGCAACTGTCAATTCTCAGTCCGGAAACCGGGGTTCGAATCCCCGTAGCGGCACTACACCACCGACTCTCAAACGCGTTCCAGCACCACGACCGGGATCTCGCGTGCCGTCTTCTGCTGGTAGGCGTCATAGTCGGGCCACTCGCCGACCATCGTCTGCCACAGCTCCGGCTTCTCCTCAGCGGTGGCGGTACGGGCGCGTGCCTTGAACCGGTCGCCCTTCACCTGCACCTCGACCTCGGGGTTCTCGGAGAGGTTCAGATACCAGGCGGGCGGCGCATCGGAGCCACCCTTGGACGCCACGATCGTGTAGGCGTTGCCGTGCTGGGCATAGATCAGTGGAGTGGTGTGCGGTTCACCCGACTTACGCCCTGTCGTCGTCAACAGCAACGTCTGAGTTCCCTGCCAGTCGTGGCCCTCCTCGCCGTCGGTGGCGCGGTAGCGCTCGACATGCTGCTGACCAAAGAGTGGCATGCCCAAATACTAGTTGAGTCGCCCCTTCGCTCAGGCACGCTCGGCGCGTTGCTTGACTGCCTTGAGCAGGCGGCGGGTGACGAGGACGTGGCCGCGAGTGCGGATCACCAGCGTGCGGTAGACCGCGCCCTTCGCACCAGGAAAAACGGCTCTGGTGTCGGCGTGAAGGCAGGTGCGGCTGGCATCGAGCCCCTCGAGGCGGAAGATCAGGGCGTAATCGGAGAAGCGATGACTGCCGGCGAGGGCGAGCTTCCGCGGGCGATCGGCGTGCTCGACGTGGAAACCCGGCAAGGCAGAGCCGGCTGCGAGCGGGCGGGGCCCCGAGGCATCTACCTCGGCGCAGCCGAGCAGGCGGGCGACCCGCCCCGTTGCCGCCGAGCCAAAAGAACCCTCGACGACTCGGAGCAGTGCCTCCCAGACGTCGCCGGAGTTCGCAGCAACAACGGTCGAATGCTCGTCGATGTGCGGTAGGTGCTCCTCAAGCGTTGACATTGTCGGCGATCCTACGACGGCCGCGGTTAGATCGCGCGATCCGCAGCTTGCAGTCTGAGCGCGAGCGCGGCTGAGCGCCGTTAGCCGCCGAGGCGGTAGCCGAGGATCTGGGGCGTTTGACCTTCGGCGGCCGGGACGCCCGCCGGTGCGATCACCATGTCGCCGTGGACGGTGACGCCGGCATTGGTGCCGGCGGGCAATTGGGCTGTCCACTCGGGTCGTCCAGTGCTGGTGTCGAAACCGTGGATGTAGCCGTCGTAGGTCGTCGTGAAGACAAGTTCGTTGGTGACCGAGGTCGCGCCGAAGGTGGGCGCTTCGGGGAATTCGTGCTTCCATGCGATCGAGCCGTTCTTCACGTTGAGCGCGACAATTTCACCCGAGTTCACCGCGCTGGCTTCTTCGATTTCCGAACCGGACGTCAGCGTCACAGGGTGGTTCACCACCGCCGCAAAGACGTGGGTCCCGTCGGTGGACATCGGTGCGATCACCCCGCCTAGGTTGCCCGGGTAGATTTCGAAGGGCGTCTTCAGCTTCGAAGTTTCGCCTCGCATCGCAAGCAGCCCGTCGTTGTCATGGCCATTGTGTTTTCCGACAGCGCGTTTCCAGACGAGCTTTCCGCTCTTGGCGTCGAGAGCGATGACGAAGCCCACCTTACCCGCTGCCACCACCAGTTCCCTGCCGCCGGAGTCGATCAGGATCGGCGGGCCCTGTAGATCCCAGTCGTAGAGGTCATGTGGATTGAGCTGGAAGTACCACTGCAACTTGCCGGTCTTTGCGTCCAGCTTGACGATCGAGTTGGTGTACAGGTTCGGGCCCGGCCGGCTCGATCCCCAAGGGTGCTTCGAGTCTCCTGGAAACGGCGCCGGGTTGCCCACACCGAAGTACATCGAGCCTTTGCCGTCGAAGGCCGGCGTGTACCAGACTCCGCCGCCGGAGTTGATCTCCGGGTGACCCCACAGGTTTTTCGGCACAGTGTCGAAATGCCACAGCTTTTTGCCGGTCTTCGCGTCCAACGCCCAAAGGGTCCCTACCCCGCCGGGTTCGTAAAGTGAACCTGCGTTGGTTGGCACCGTCGAGGCGTAGACGATGCCGTTGTCAAACCCGGGGGCGATGTTGATCCCTTCGACTTCGTTGCGCACGAGCGTCGTCGACCACAGCTGTTTGCCCGTTGCCTGGTCGAGGGCGAAGATTCCGCTCGGGGTCGAACCGAACACACTGCCGTCGTTGACGACGACGCCATTTGGCCCCAGAGTGGACAGTTCATAGGATTTCGTCCACAGCACGTTGCCGTTTTCGGCATCGATGGCCTGTACGTTCGAGCCGAGGTCCTGTGAGTAGATGACGCCGTTGCTGAGGATCGGCGATGCAGCGTAGCTGCCGAAGGAGCTTTCGCCTTTGATCGGCACGCTCCATATTCTCGTCAGCTCACCCACGTTGCTGAGTTTGATCGGACCCTTGGAGCTCCGCGTGTTCGCCAGGTCACCGTTCGGATAGCCCGAACCCGTGAACTGCACATCTTCACCGGATGAGGAGGAGGAGCCGCAGCCCGTTGCAAGTAGGCCCGCCACGAACAGGGCGATGACCACTGCGAATACCCCGCCGTACCCCCGCCCGCCGATGCCAACCATCATTTCGCGACCCTAATCGATCGGTCAAAACATGTCAAGTGTTTGCAGACGCGTGATCGGTGAGCCGGCTTGACGCCTTCTCATCGAGCAGCGGTTGCAGCACCCGGTTGGCCAGTAGGCCCAGTGCGCCGAGGTTGGCGAACCCGGGACCCTGGCTCAGTCCAGCCAGGCCGGGGATCTGCAGGCGCGGCTGCATCCCGCTCAGCTCGAGGTGTCGGCCGATCGGCGCCTCCGTTCCCGTTGGAGTGTCCCAAAGCTGGCCCACCCGGCCCTCGATCTCGGCTCGCGTCTCGGCCGGGAAGAGGGACCGTAGCTGCGCCAGCAGGTCGAAGCCGGTGCAGTTGACCACGTAGTCGTGCTCGGGGTTGGCGACCCCTTCGGGTGACTCGTGCTGGAGGCAGACGCCGGCGCCGTCGCGCGCCGCGGAGACGTCGGTCACGCGGCCGGTGACGAAGCGGCAGCGGTCGTCGTAGGCGATCGCCGCCAGGCTGGGCGGGTCGAAGACGCCGCGGTCTGAGTGCTTGACGAAGTCGCGCCGCGTGGTCTGGTCGAGCGCGGTCCATTCGATCTCGTCGGGGTTGGAGAAGACGCGGTTCTCGAGGAAGCTCTCGCCGCGGCTCATCGGCAGCATCGGCGTGTAGATCGTGAACCGTGACCTTGGGCGGAAGCCGCGCAGGAACATCACGCAGCTGAGCGCGCTCTCGCCGCCGCCGACGATCGCGACGTCGCAGCCTTGCTCCTCTGGCAACTGGGCGAACTCCTCGCGCCTGCTGTCGCAGTGGAAGACCCGCGTGGCGATGCCGGGCTCATGCGGGAACTCGCGATGGATGCCGGGGCCGGTCAGCGCCAGCGCATGGGCCGCGTGGCGCGAGCTCCCATCCGGCTCTTCGACCTCGACCGCCCAGCGCTCGCCTTCCTCCAATGAGACTTGCGTCACCCGGCCGCTGACGTGGCTGACCCCCTCGGTCGCCCGGGAGAGGACCCAGGTCAGGTACTCGCCGTAGTCGCGGTGGCGCACGGACGGCGAACCGGCGTCGATCCAGCGGGCATAGCGCCGCTTGAACACCATGTAGCGCTGCCAGGAGAAGCGCATGACCTGGTCGTCGATCGCCTCGCCCGCCTCGCCGAACTCCCTGAAGCTCTGGTAGGGGAAGCCGACGTCCTTGATCGGCGTCACCGCCAGTGGCTCCTCACCCGAAGTCATCCCGTTGCGACCCTTCCAAGAGGCGGCGACCTCGGTCCCCTCGACGATCGTCACCGAGATCGGCCCGAGTCCAAGGGAGTTGAACGCGTGGACCTTGGTCGCTATGCCAGCGGCCTTGGCGCCGGCGCCGACTACGAGTAGATCGGACTCGGCTGCCATGGCTCGGCGGCGGGGGAAGTGGGGGCGGGCAGGCGGGGTTCGGCGATGACGCGACCGCGTTTGTCGGGGCTGAACGAGATCGCGCTCCTTCGGGCCCGCTCGGAGTCGCCGTCGGCGGGGTGCAGGTCGACCTCGCTCAGCACCGTGCGCAGCACCCGCTTCATCTCCAGTTCGGCGTAGCTGGCGGCCAGGCAACGGCGCGTGCCGCCGCCGAAGGGAATCCAGGTGTAGGTGCCGGGCGGCTGCCCGAGGAAGCGCTCCGGCAGGAAGTGGCGCGGGTTCGGGTAGATCTCCTCGTTGCGGTGGATCAGGTAGACGCAGGGGGCGACCGTCGTGCCGGCGGGCAGGTTGTAACCGCCCAGCTCCATCGGCTCGAGCAGGCGGCGGACGACGACCGGCACCGGCGGGCAGAGCCGCAGCCATGTACTCCCCCCGCCGATGGGCCGATTTCGGGACTATGTCTCCCGAAATCGGCCCATCGGCCGCGTTTTCTTCGCTGCGTACCTCTTCTTGCAGGCGCTCCAGCTTCTCGGGATGGCGCAGCAGCCGCTCGAACACCCAGGCCAGCGAGGAGGAGGTCGGGCCGTCGGTGAGCAGCGTCATCAGTTCGTCGCGCAGCTCGTCCTCGCCCATCGCCGAGCCGTCCTCGTAGCGCGCCTCGATCAGCAGAGAGACGATGTCCTTGCGCCCGCTCTCGCCTTCGCGCCGCCGCCGGTCGACCTCCTCGAGGAGCGCCTCCCCGACCGGCACCATCGCATCGCGGAACCCGCTGCTGCGGGAGAGCCAGCGCGGACCGAGCGCTGCCGCCGTGCTGAGCCGTCCCGGATCGTTGAGCGCCGCGGTCAGCTCGTGCAGCAGCTCGCGCAGGTGGTCCAGACGACCGCCTTCGTCAGGGCCGAAGACGGAGCGCATGATCACCTCCTGGGTGATCGCCTGCATGTGCGGCCAGAGCTCAAACGGCTCACCCAGCGGCCAGCCCCTGACCGCTTCGAGCGTTACGCGAGCCATCATCTCGGCGTCGGACCCCATCCGCTGGCCGTGGAACGGCGGCAGCATCAACCGGCGACGGGTCATGTGCCCGGGCTCTTCCAGCAGCATCACCGAGCGTGGGCCGAGCACCGGCAGCAGCAGTGGGTTGGCGAGGGCCACGCCGAGACTGCCAGCGGGGGCGGTGAAGACCCGTTTGACGTCCTCGGGGTCGCAGAGGAAGACCCACGTCCCCGAGTGCAGGATGCGCAGGGTGAAGATGTCGCCGAAGCGTTCCTGGCAGCGCTTCATGAACGGGTAGGGCCGCCGCGCCCAGCCGACCGCCTGCAGGGCGCTGGGCATCCGCGGGCCGGGGGGCAGCCCCCCGCGCCCCCCGGCTCCGGGGATGGTTCCTCCCGCTTCCTTCATGCATCCCTACCCTCTGAGGAAGTCTCGAGTGCCGCCATCAGATCGTCCTCCTCCTTGCAGGTGGCGGCGATCAGCAGCTCGAAGAGGTCGGCCGCGAACTCCGGCGGCAGTGTCGCCTCTTCGCCTCGCGCCAGGTAACGGTCGCGCACGATCGCGACCCGGTCGGGCTGCATCATCGGGATCTCATGCGCGCGCTTGTAGCGGGCGATCTCCCGGCAGACCTCGAAGCGCTCGCCGAGCAGGCGGGCGATCTGGTCGTCGAGCCCGTCGAGGCGGCGGCGGTAGGGCTCCAGTCCGCGGCTCATACAGGCGCCCCTTCGTCGAGCAGCCCCGCGGCAAAGGCGTAGCTGCAGGCGGCCAGGGTCTGCAGCGCGTAGCCGCCCTCCTGGACGATGCAGACCGGCAGCCCCGAGGCGGCGAGCAGGCGGCCGATTTGGGCGAAGATCGTCGGCGAGAAGCCCCAGCTGCCGTGCGGGTCGCCCTTCACAGTGTCGTAGCCGAGCGAGACGACGAGCGCCTCGGAGGTGCGGGCGAGCGAATCGATCGAGCGGGCGACGGCGCCCAGGTAGATGGCGGCGTCGGGGCTGCCGGTGAACTCGACCACCCGTTCCCGCTCGCTGCTCGGGGTCACGGTCTGGGCGGCGACGTTGGTCACCGGCCAGGCGTGCAGCGAGTGCAGGCTGGCATCGTTCATCTTCGCCACGATCGCCGCGGTGCCGTTGGGGTAGTGCAGATCGAGGTCGAGGATGCCGACCGGCTTCAGGCCTCCATCGCGCAGGGTGAGCGCAGCGGCCGCGGCCGAGTTGAGGTAGCAGTAGCCGGCGAACCAGTCCGGGCCGGCGTGGTGGCCGGGCGGGCGGCAGAGGGCGTAGGAGAAGCGAGCGCCGTCGACCAGGCGTTCGGCCGCCGTGATCGCCGTGCGCACGCCCTCGTGGGCGGCGGAGACGAGGCCGGCGCTGACCGGGATATCGGGCGGAAGACCCGGCGCCGCCAGCTCCGGCATCACCACCGGCTCCTCGGAGCGGACCTCCTTCAGCGTCTTCAGGTAATCGCGCTCGTGCAGCTGGCCCAGCGTTCGATCGACCTCCTCGGTCTCCGCGTCGGCGCCGGCGGGCCGCACGCTCCCATGGCAGACCAGCCCGTTGCGCACCTCGGCCATTCGGCGGCGGTCGTCCATGCCGGGCAGCTTGCGGCCGCCTTCGAGGATCCACGGGGCGCCGTCGAGGTGGCCGCCGCGCTGCTCGATCATCAACAGCTCGGTCATGACAGCAGCCGCCGCATCCGCGGACCGAGGGGGGTGAAGCCGTTCTCGCGGTAAAAGCGTTCGGTGGCGCCGAGCTGGGCGAAGGTCTCCTGCGGCAGCCCGACCTCGAGCCGCGGCACGCCGAGCTCCGCCGCCTCTCTGACCAGGGCGAGAATCAGCTCGCGACCGAGCGCCCTGCTGCGCCATTCGGGGTGGACCCAGAGATCTTGGATCGTGCCGTAGCGCCCCGGCACGTGGATCGCGTACTGCCAGCTCGCGGCGAGAACGCCGACGACCGTCCCCTCGCACTCCGCCACTAGCAGCGCCCCGGCCCGCGGGTCCTCGGCCAGCGTTCGCGCCCCAGCCTGCAGCGCTCCCGTCGAGGGCCGCTCGCCACCCAGCTCGATCAGCAGCGCTTCGACCGCCGCGGCCACCGCTGGAGCATCCTCAGCCGATGCCGCCCGGATGCGGGCGTTAGCCACCGGCCCCGAGCGGGGTGGCGCCTCGGGCGCGGTCGGGCTCCCGTCGCTCATAGCGCCCCGGCGGCCTCCGCCTGCGGCTCCAGCTCCACCGACCACGCCTCCGGCGAGCTGCTGCCGGTGACCGCCTCGGCGATCGTCGCCATCGGCGCCCGCGCCTTGAGCAGGATCTCGTCGAACTCGTCGACCGGGTCGGACTGCATGACGATCGCGCCACCGGCGCCGATCGTGGTCCGGCCCGGCCGCATCACGATCGTGCGGATCACGATGCTCAGGTCCATGGCGCCGTCGACCCCGAACCAGCCGATCGCCCCCGAGTAGACGCCGCGCGCCTCGTCCTCGAGGTCGTCGATGATCTCCATCGTGCGCTCCTTCGGCGCGCCGGTCATCGAGCCGCCGGGGAAGCAGGCGCGCGCACACTGCGCCGCCGTCCGCTCGGCATCGAGCACGCCGCTCACGGTCGAGATCAGCTGGTGCACGGTCGCGTAGTCCTCGACGATCATCAGCTCGGGGACGCCGACACTGCCGACCTCGCAGACGCGGCCGAGGTCGTTGCGCAGCAGGTCGACGATCATCAGGTGCTCGGCGTAGGTCTTCTCGTCTTCGGTCAGCTCGGCCCGCAGCGCCTCGTCGCGCTCGGGGTCGGCGGAGCGCGAGGTCGTGCCCTTGATCGGGCGCGCCTCGACCTGGCGATCGCGGTCGACCGAGAGGAAGCGCTCGGGCGAGGAACTGACCACCGCCATCTCGCCGAGCTTCAGATAGGCGGCGAAGGGAGCCGGGTTGCGGCGTCGCAACAGCCGGTAGAGGTCGAACGGGTCGGGGCTGGCGTCGGTGGAGATCTGGTCGGTGAGGCAGACCTCATAGGACTCGCCGGCGGCGAGTTCGGCCTGGCTGCGGACGATATCGGCGAGGTACTGCTCGCGGCCGCGGCCGCAGCGGAACGACACGTGGGAGTCGGCCGGGCCCTCGCTGAGGGCCAGCGGCATCGCCGGCTCGGGCGGGTCGGCGAGCGTCTCCCGCGTGACCGCCTCCGCTTCATCGAGCCAGATCTCGGCTTCCGCCTCGTCGCCGCGGCAGAGCGCGACCAGGTGCGTTCGTCCACGCAAGTGGTCGACGGCGACGAGGCGGTTGGCGAGCATCATCACTGCATCTGGCATGTCTGACCGATGCACGTTTGGCGAGCCGCAGTCCGCCTTCAGCTCGTAGCCGAGATAGCCGACGAAGCCGCCCATCAGCCCGGGCGGGAGGTCGGCGGGGGGTGGCTCGATCGCGTGCCCTGCGAGCTCGCGGTCGAGCAAGTCGAAGATCGAGGCGCGCTCGGTGGTCGCGGCGCCGGCGCCGTGCCGGATCGCGGTCCCGGACTCGACGTCGTATTCGAGCACGCAGCGCCCGGCGCCGGCGCTGGCGCCGAGGAAGGAGCGCTGGGCGAGCCGCGTCGGCGCGTCGGCGCTGTCGAGCCAGAAGGCGTGCTCGGCATCGCCGAAGAGCCGTTCGAAGAGCGCCTCGGTCGAGGGCTCGCCGGGGATCGTGCGCAGCCGCAGCTCGCTCTCGCCGCCGCCGCGGGCGCGCCGCGCCTCGGTGCGAGGTGGCGCCTGCAGCGGCCGCTTGGCGCCGCGCCAGCGCGGCGAGCGCAGTCGCTGAGCGAGGCCGTAGAAGTTCTCGACCAGCCGCGCGCCGTGCTCGGTGGCGATCGACTCGGGGTGGAACTGGACGCCCCACATCGGCCGGCGGCGGTGTTCGATCCCCATCACGACGCCGTCGTCGGCCCAGGCGGTGACGTTGCCGTCCGGCCCCATGTCGGTGATCGCCAGCGAGTGGTAGCGGACGACCGGGAAGTCCTGCGGGATACCCTCGAAGAGGCCGCTGTCCTCGTGATGGATGCGGCTGAGCCGCCCGTGCATCGCCTCCGGCGCGCTGCTGACCTTGCCGGCGAGCAGGTGGCCGAGACCCTGGTGGCCGAGACAGATGCCGAGCACCGGGATCTCGCTGTAGCGGAGGATGTCGTTGCAGACGCAGAAGTCGTGCCAGCGCTGCGGGCTGCCGGGGCCGGGGGAGAGGACGATCGCGTCGAAGTCCCAGCGTGAGAGCGCTCGCCAGGAGACGGCGTCGTTGTCGACCACGATCGGCTCCTCGCCGGATACGCCCGCCAGCAGGTGGAAGACGTTGTAGGTGTAGGAATCGTGGTTGTCGACAAGCAGGGTCCTCATACCGGCGCCTCCAGGCCGAGACCGCGGGCGGCGCGGTCGAGGGTCGAGCGCACGACCCGCGATACGTGGGGCGCCCGCTCCTCTTCCAGTTGCCAGCGCGCCAGGTGCGAGGCGTAGCGGGCGAGCGGAGCGACGTCGAGGCTCTGCGAGACGCGGCCGAGCAGGCGCCCGTAGGTCTCCGCCTGGACCACCGCGAAGCGGTAGTCGGGGTCGGCTGCTGCCTCTGCACGAGACTGCATTTGCCCGTCCCTGGGGCGGGTAGGTGCAGTTTCGTTGCGGGATCTCGCCCTCACCAGGTCCCAGCCGAGCGCCTTGCCGTCCGCCAGCAGCTTCTCCGGCTCGAAGTCGACCCGCTTGGTGGCGCTGTGCAGGAGGAAGAAGCCGAGCGCGACTTGCGAGGCGACCCGGTCGGGGGAGGGGTGGCCGCGTCGCACCCCGGCCCGGTCTGGGTCTGCCTCGAGCTGCTCGTCGATCCACTCCACCAGGTGGTCGATCAGCAGCGCGTCTTTCTTGCTCGAGGCGATCTTCTCGCGCTCGCGCGCGACCATGCCGTGGAAGATGTCGTGGTAGGGGTGGAAGCCGTTGCCCTCGCCGGTGTGGACCAGCTCGGCCATCAGCTGACGGCGGCAGGTGACGTGGGCGAACCACTCCTGACCGCAGACCTGGACCGAGGTCGTCCCGTCGAGGCCGGTGTCCGCCAGCCAGTAGGCGAGCGCGCGCATGTGCTGGGTCGGCACGCCGTCGGAGCGGACCAGCGGCATTTCCTCCAGCTCCTCGCGACCGGTCATGTAGATCACCGTGCCGTCGACCCGCTTCTCCAGCGTTCCCTCCTGCAGGCCGAGCTCGGTCAGCTCGGCCACCTCGGGCAGGAAGTCGGACTCGAAGAAGACGCGATCGAAATGGATGCCGAGCCGGGCCAGCGTCTTGCGCTGCCCCGAGATCACCCAGGCCCGCGTCTGCGACCACAGTTCGAGCGCCGCCTGGTCGCCGTTCAAGACGCGCTGCAAAAGCTCGTCGGCGCTGTCGTCCTGCACGTCGACCTCGCGCGTCAGCGAGTCGGCGGGATGGTCGGACGCGAGCCCGAGGGAGGCGCCGTTCTTGACGTAGTCGGCGTAGCAGTAGCCGACGAAGTGATCGCTCTTGACGCCGTTGCCCTCGGCCGACCCCTGCGGGTACTTGCCGCTGCGCACTACGCCGGCCATCGCCTCGCCCATGCTGCGGCCGACGTCGCAGATGATGCTGCGGCGCTCGACCTCGCCGCCGGTCTCGGTGAGGGCGTTGCCGAGCGCGTTGCCCAGCGCCAGGTTGCGCAGGTGGCCGATGTGCAGCGCCTTGGTCGAGTTCGCGTCCCAGAAGTTGAGCGCGAAGCGCCTGCCGGCGGCGACGTCGCCGCAGCCGGCGACGGCCTCCTCGCCCTGCTCCAGCTCGGCGCCCCGCTGCGCCACCCAGCCGTTGTCGAGGCGCAGCCATATCTGGCGCTCGCCGCGCTCGATCGCGTCGACCCAGGGCCGGCCTTCGATCTCCTCCAGGGCGGCGAGCGACTCGCGATCCTCCTGCCAGCCCTCGACCCGCGGCACCAGCATCAGGTCGAAGCGGTCATGCGGGCGGTAGGGGGCCCGCAGGGCCCAGTGCGACTGGGCTTCGCCCCCGCCTCCCGCTTCGTCGAAGTAGTCGAAGAGATTGATGTCCATAGTCCCGGCACAACCCGGCGCCGATGCACCAGCCGGGGCTCGAACCCGGATCCTCGGCTTACAAACCCGATCCTCTAACCGATTGAGGTACTGGTGCGTATTTTTTATCGAACAGCTAGGTAACTATTCAATAATTTTGGAGTGTAACAACGGAACGCGATCCGTGTCCACCCGGCGGTCGAGAGGATTTGTGGATCGCGTTTCTCGTCCACCCAGCGGGTGGACAGGCTTCGCGGTCGCGGACCTAAGCGACTTCGTAGGTGGGGTCGTCGGAGTCTGGGCCCGACGACGGGGTGTATTGGATGCAACCGGAGCGGCAGAGGGCCCGACAGTGATAGGCGACCTCTGCATATGGGGCGCCGGCGGATTCGGTCAGATGCGACCGGGTTGCGGGTGCGGTCTTCAGGAGCTCGAGTATCCGCGCTCTGGTCGGATGCCAGAGCGCTCTCATCTCTTGGGTTGGCACGAGTTCTCCTCTGAACACTGAATGTAGTGGATCGGACTGCTCGATCGGGCATCTTTGCTTAATCGCGGCAACTTTGCAGGTCAAAGTGGCCCTGATGGCCCTCCGAAAGACGTTTGTTGCCGCACTTTCGGGAGAATTGAGGGATGCTGACGATTGCAGTCACCGGCCCGACCGGCGAGATCGGCAGATCGTTCATTTCCGCTCTGGAGCGAGCTCCCGAGGTGGAGCGGGTGATCGGCATGGCCCGGCGTCCCTTCGACCTGGGCGCGCAGGGCTGGGAGAAGACCGAATACCGGCGCGGCGACATTCTCGACCGCGATGCGGTCGACGCCCTGGTCGCGGATGCGGACGTCGTCGTGCACCTCGCCTTCGTCATCGTCGCCGGGCGGGGGGAGAGCCGCAAGATCAACCTGACCGGCTCGCGCAACGTCTTCGAGGCCGCGGCGGCCGCGGGGACGAAGCGCCTCGTCTACACCTCCTCGGTCGCCGCTTATGGCTTTCACCGCTCCCTGCCCGAGCTGCTCACCGAGGACCTGCCGGTGCGGGGAGCCTCCCGCCATCCCTACTCCGCCGACAAGGCCGAGGTCGAGTCGGAGCTGTGGGATGCGCTGGCGGGCTCGGCCACCGACGCCTACGTCTTCCGCCCCTGCATCGTCGCCGGTCCGCAGGCGCCGTTGCTGCTGGAGCTGGTGCCGCTGCTGACGCTGGGACAGAAGCTGCCGGGGCCGGTGCGCTGGGCGCTCGGCAAGGCGCCCTCGCTGCGCCCGGTGCTGCCCGATCCCGGCGTGCCGTTCCAGCTCGTCCACCACGACGACGTCGCCGCCGCGCTCTGCGCCGCCGTGATCGGCCATGGTGAGCCTGGCGTCTATAACCTCGCCGGTCCCGGCCAGCTGACCGTCTCCGACCTGGCCCACGAGCTCGGCTGGCACGCCGTGCCGGCGCCGCAGCTCGCCGTCGGCGCGGCGGCCGAGGCGATCGCGCCGTTCATGTCCTTCCTGCCAGCCGAGGCGGCCTGGATCGAGGCCGTCCGCCGCCCGGTGCTGATGGACACTTCGCGGGCGCGCCGCAAGCTGCACTGGATGCCCCACCACGACGCCCGCGAGACGCTGCGCGAAACCGTCGCCGCGGTCCGGGCCAGGTAGCGCCTGGTATACGCCCGCAGCGTTGCGGAAAATTTGACTGAAAAGGTCTCTGGCGATTAGCCTGGCCCACGCGAACCCGGATACCAAGGAGGCGGCATGGCACTGATCAAGAGCGGAGAGTTCGCCGAATTTTCCCTTGCTCCGCGGGTGGCAGTGGCTGGGGTTGCGCAGCAGGGCGTCGACAGCTTCTCGACCTTGTCCGAGGCGACGCGCGAAGCGCCCTTCGACAACCTGGGCTTCGCCAAAACCGACGAGCCGCGGGGCCTGACGCTGAAGAAGCTCCACATGGGTCCGAAGTTCCAGAGCTTCATAGCCCGAATCTTCGACCTCACCAGCGAGGTCTACTTCCTCGCCTGGGCTTGGGACCTGAGCGGAGCGAAAGTGCAGGGAGAGAGCCCGATCTACCTTTACCCCGGCACGGTTTCCCCGGTGGACGGCACGCTGATCCCGATGAAGGGGAGTGAGGAACGGGAGTTCCTCGGGAGCGGTGTGCTGCTCTATCCGGCACGCAGGGTCACGGCCGGCATCTCGCTTCGCCTACAGCTATGGGAGTCGCACAGCAAGGAGCGCAAGTTCGGCGAAACCTTGCAGAAGGTCACCAGCAGCATCCAGAAGAGCCAGTTGAACCAGGTTCTCACCCTGGTCGCGGGAATCGGCGGCGTCACCACCGGGACGGTGGCCCTGGTCGAGCAGGCCGGCCTCGAGCTGGTGAGCGTCATCGGCGAGGTGCTGAAGGCGACTAGCGACGACTATGTCGACTACTACGAGGGCTACTTTCCCGCATCCGTTCCGTGGGAGCCGGAGGAACAGTCCTGGAGCGGCCACGCAAGCGAGATTGTGTTGAGCCGCATCGAATAGCCGGCGCGACGCCGTTTGGGCGCCGCGGGCGGACGCCTACACTAAGCGGATGCCCGACGGATCAGATGGCGACTCCACCTTCACCCTTTACCGGCGTGGCATCGAGCTGCTCGAGGAGGCGGACTTCGAGCAGGCCACCGAGCCGCTGGAGGCGGCGGCGCGACGGGCGCCGGAGAAGTCCTCGGTGCGCGAGGCGCTGGGCCGCGCCTACTTCCGCTGCGGCCGCTTCTCGGCCGCCGCCGCCGAGTTCGAGGCCGTGGTCGATACCCATCAGGTCAACGACTTCGCCCACTTCTGCCTCGGCAGGGCGCTGGCCAAGACGGGCCAGACCGAGCGCGCCCGCCACCACTTGGCGCTTGCCGCAAACCTGCGGCCGGAGCGGCGCGACTACCGCTTCTACCGCGAGATGCTAGGCGCCTGACTCCTGGACGTGCCGGGAGTTAGGCGCCCATATGGACCCGTAAGCCCCGGCACGTCCGCTACAGGCCGGCGGTGAGGCGGCCTACGTTGCGACTGCTGAAGTAGGGACCGAAGGTGTGGACGCGGTCGGTCTGTTTGCCGTAGCTGGTCAGCCCGTCGATCTCCGTGCCTTCTTCGATCAGCCAGCCACCGCCGCTGGCGCCCGGCGCCCAGTGGCAGCGGATCGCGATCGTCGGCGGGCCGGGGATCTGGTAGGTGAGGCTGTCGTCGCCGACGTAGGGGGAGTTACAGCCCTCCATCGTGTGCGATTCGCCGGGGTAGCCGAAGGTCTGGAAGTCTTGGCGGCGGCTGAGGTCGGTGGCGATCGCGGCGCCGCCACCGACCGCGTCGGCGACGTTGACGCCTTCGGCATTGGGCCCGGTGACGATCGCGCCGATGTCGAAGTTGGGATTGCCGAACTTGACCCACTGCTTGAGCGCGAAGACCGATTTGCGGTGGGCGATGAAGGCGCCGAACGGCGCCGCGCCGGTGTAGGCGGGGACGAACTCGAGCAGGCTCGACCAGACGCTGTGGCCGTTGGGCGCCTGGGGCCCGGTGTTGACGCAATGGCCGGCGGTCAGCACGAGTTTCCGACTGGCGCTGTCGATCACCGTCGCCGAGCAGAAGCCGCGTTTGTTCCCTTGGCGGACGAAGAGGCGGCCGTTGACGGCGAAGGGGGGGACGGTCGGTTCGGCGATCGGGGCAAAGCTGGCGAGCGCGGTGAGGCCGCCGTCCTTGGGCGCGTCGAGTGGCGGCGTGGAGCGCATCCGCGCCGCCGTCCAGTAGCGGGCGGTCCGCGCGGCTTCGCTTTCGCTCGCGCCCGCCGCGTGGAGCCGGGCCGTGGCGCCGGCGCCGGCGGGCACAGCGAGCAGCGCCGCCAGCAGGCAGGCAAGCGTGATCAACGCGCCCATGGCGCGAAGCCGGGCGCTGTACGGACCCATTCGCATCGAGAAGAGGATAGAGCTACGTGAGCAGTGGGAGCACGCAGCGGTATGCATTGGTGTTGGTCGAGAGGTCACGGAAGACCACGCTGCCGGCCGTAACCGTGGTGACGGCATATGAGTCCGGACCCGAAATAACCGGGATGTCACCCGACCACTCATCCCCCGAGTCGAGGTTGACGCCAGGCTCTTCGGCGAAGGCGGCGAGCTGCAGGGCCTCTGGCAGCGCTCCGCCGCGCACCGCGCATTTGCGCGCCGCGGTGGGCGCGTTGACGGCGCTGCTTGGCGAGCTTTCCCAGCAGGCGCCGGCGAAGGGCTTTGTGCCTGGCAGGCAGCCGACGCTGTGACCGTTGACCGTTTTCGCGTCGACGGCGTTGACGGCGTTGAGCGCGGTCTGCGCGTCGACCGCGCTCTGCGCTGAGTCGGCGAAATCCGCGTGCGCCGCGTTCGGCACCTGGCCCAGGGTCAGCTCGTTGATGTCGGTGCCGGTCAGTGGTGAGGAGATCGCGGCGCCGAGCAGGACACCCGGTTTCAGCCGGTTGGCTGCGATCGAGCGCGGCTTCAGCCGGTCGCCCGGGATCGACTTCGTCTTGATCGCCTTGCCGTCGATCTTCGCCTTCTTTGCCGCGTAGACGCTGCCGCCCAGCGCCACGAACAGCGCGATGACGGAAACGACCAGCGCCGGCGAGTGCCGCCAAATCCCCTGCCTCATTGCTCTCCTCCGTAAACGTGCTGGTTTCCAGATCCCGCGGCGAGCCTAAGCCGGAGTGGCGCGGCGGCCCAAGCGAGATGGACGAACGTTCAGGAGTACACGACTACTTGTCTTCGTCGTCCACTTCCCTTGTTTCCTCGAGCAGGGTTTCGATCGGGGGGTCGTCTTCGATCGTGGTGTCGTAGAAGTGCTCGACCGCGCCGCGCACCTGCTGCTCGCCCGCCGGTTCCACGGCGCCGAAGCGCCAGAGGACCTTGGCGTGATAGGCGACCGTGCCGATCGGCAGGCCGAGCTCCCTCGCGATCTGGGCCGGGCTGCAGGATTCGCCACCGTCGGCGATCAGGCGCAGTATGCGCCGCCTGAGCGGGTGGGCGATGGCACAGATCAGGTTGGCCCGTCGCCGGCCATCTGGCTTTTTCCGCCGCCGCGAGGCTCGCGCTTTGCGCGCCTTCTTGCTGGGCTTGCCTTTCTTTCTCTCCTCGCCTGCGTCTGCCATCTCGCGCACCCTCTCTTCTGTTGGATCAGCCCAAACCGACAGGGCGGTAAGGAATGGCGGGGTAGTGTAGGAATACTGAGCGACGTTTTCACTTCGAATGTCGCGACCAAAAGGAAGTGGGCGCTCCGTTAGGCAACTCGCTTGGCCGCGGGGAAGTAAGAGCCAATCCCCGAGCCGCGCAGCGAGATGCCGGCGGCCCGGGGTGGACTACAGACCAGTGGTGCTAACCAGCCTTCGTGATCGAAACGACCGGCAAGGCGGCCTCGGCAGCTGCGAGCTTCATCTCTTCACCCCCTCCCACGATGAGAGAATGCTCAAAAAAACCCGAGCATTTGTAGAGGGCAGTTCGGAAACGGAGAGGACTCAGACAGTTCCGCTACAAGACCGCATAGACTTCACGGCAGCACTCCAGTTAACCGAGGCATTGGAGGGAATGCGTGGCGAAGTTAAAAGCGGGGATCAAGTCCCACCTGCCATTCAGCTTGCGCATGGCAAAAGTCTTCTCCGATCCGCTGCGCATTCAAATCCTGGCCGAGTTGAACACGCGCGAGATGAGCCCGAAGCAGTTCTTCGAGGAGTTCGGCGGCGGCACCCTCTCCAGGGTGTCTCGCGCATTCGAGCTGCTCTACGAATATGGCTGGCTCTGTCAAACCAGAACGGAGACGGGCGGAAAGCGCCGCGGCGCCGTGGAGCACTTCTACCGTGCAACCGGCCCTGCGATGTTCGACGAGAGCACTTGGCCGGATGTGCCCGATACGGTGAAGAACGTATTCACCTGGCGAGCTTTCGAGACCCTTGCCGCGCGCGTCAAGGAGGCCACCGTGGCCGGCACGATTGACGCCCGTGAGGACCGACACTTCACCTGGACTGCTTTTCGTTTCGACCAGCAGGGCTGGGAGAACGTGATAGCCAGAATCGATGCCTTGTTCTACTTCCTCTTTGAAGAGCAGCGAGAAGCCAACGCCCGTATGGCCGAGAGCGGCGAGGAGCCGATCCCTGTGACCGTTGCCCTTGCCGCCTTCGAGTCGCCGAAGGAAACTACGAAAGCTCCCTGACCCGCCGCTCGACCCTGCCAACCCTCAGGCGATAGTCAGCGCTGCGAGCGCGCCGACCGAGGCGGCGATCAGGCGAAGACAACCCCGGGTTCAAGCCAGGGGTGTAGATCGCCGCACCCTATGCCGGGGCTGGGCGCAGGCTAGAGCCATCCCAAATGCGGGACGAAATACCACTAGTGAAGGCCGTCTCACCTTTAGCTCCTTTTAGCTCAAAAAATTGGTACGGCTGAAGTTGTGTTTCGGAAATCCACAGCTAGGGTGCCCGAAATCCAATCGGGGAGGAGCGTACATGCAGGGGATCAGGGTGTTCGCAGCGGTGCTGGCCGCGCTCGTCATTTGCGGCACCGGCATCGCGCTCGCCGCGCCAGACGGCTCCGAATCGCCTCCGGCAATCACTCAGCTCAGCAGCGAGCCGCAGCCTGATCCCGGCGTCGAGCTGGCCTCGAAGCGCACCGCCACCTCCCAGACCTTCCGCCTCCCCGACGGCGCCCTGCAAACGAGGATCTACGACAACCCGATCAACTACCGGGATGCCGAAGGCGACTGGAAGCCGATCGGCGACCGGCTCGAAGAACTCGACGACGGCAGCCTCGGCAACGGACCGAACAGCTTCGACCTGCGGCTTCCCGAAAAGCTCGGAGCTGCCCCGATGCTCCTGGCGGTTGACGGCGAGTGGGTCTCTGCCGAGCTCCTCGGCCAAGAGACCGAATCGGCACAGCTTCAAGGCGACACGGCCACCTACGCGTCAAGCGACGGAGGCGCTGCCTTCGAACTCTCGAGCCTGGCGAACGGCGTCAAGGAGGACATCGAGATCGCGGATGCATCTGCGCCGAGCAGCTTCGAGTTCGACCTGAACGCGTCGAGCGGCCTCACCCCGCACTTGGCCGAAGACGGCTCGATCGCGTTTCGCGACTCCAAAGGTCGAGTGGTGGCGATTCTGCCTGCGCCGGTCATCTCCGACAGTGCACCGGGTTCGACACCCTCCCACGCGGTCCACTACAACCTCTCGCCCGGAGTCGAAGGCGGCTGGCGGCTCGGCGTCGAAGCCGATCGCGATTGGCTGACTCAGTCGGACAGGGTGTGGCCGGTGACGATCGATCCGTCCCTCACTATCCCGACGGCCTCCTTGGACTGCGCCTTCGGCAGCCTGCCCGCCCCTGAAGGCTGGCATACGTGTGGGTCAAACGGAGCCCAAGAACTCCTCGCCGCCTACAGCCAAAAAGAAAACCAGCCGGCTCGCTCGCTGATCCGCTTCAACCTCGGTGCGATTCCCCCCAACTCCTATGTCACCGCCGCGACCGTCAGCCTCGACGCCAAAGCCGCGGCGGAAAACACCGCCGCGGTGCAACTGCGCCGCGCGACGAAGCCGTGGACCGAAAGGCTGAGCTGGCGCTACTACAACACCGAATTGAACAGCGGCGGCGAATTCATCCCCAGTCCGTGGAGCGCTCCCGGTGGTGACTTCGCTGCCGAAGGAGCCGAAGTGCTGACCGGCCAGCGCGGAAACCAGGCGGGTTGGTGGAACTTCTCCTCGCCGGAGCTGACCAAATTGGTCGGCGGCTGGGTCACCGGTGAAATCCCCAACCAAGGGCTCTTGGTCAAGAACTCAAACGAGACCCGAACCGAATGCGAAGCCAACCCCGAACACTGCAACAGGCGCTACGTCGCATTCAATTCCAGCCTCGTCTCCGAATCAAACGGGACCAAACTCGGACCCGCCCTCTCGGTCACCTACAGCCCCCCGGCGCCGGGCGCCAGCGTGGTCTCCTCGCCGGACGAAGGAACCCGCACGGGACGCCGACTCAAGCTGCAGGCCCACTGGCTCGCGCAAGGCACCAGCGGCGTGACCTTCCAATACAGAGAAGGCGCCGGCGGAGCCTTCGCGACGATCCCCGTCGGCCTGATCCGAAATGCGCAAGGCCAGCCGATCACCTGGCCGATCCCGGCGCCGAAAGTCGAAAGCTCGGGCGCCTACAGTGAAGCGCTCTACTTCAACGCCGCCAATGCCTCCGAAAGTCTGCGGGTGAACGGGGGCAAGATCCAGATACGCGCCGCCTTCGACGGCACAGGCGAATCCTCGGGCTTCAGCGCGCCGGTAAATGCGACCGTGGACGTGAACGTCGGCGGGACCCGCGACGCGACGACTCAGGTCGGTCCGGGAACCTTGAGCCTGATCACCGGGAACTTCACGGTCAGCCGAACCGACGTCTCGATCCCGGCCTTCGGCTCGGCGCTCGAATTCTCGCGTACGCACAACTCGCGCTACGCGCGCATCGGTGATGACACCAGCGTCCTGGGGGAGGGCTGGGAACCCGGAGTCCCGGTCGAAGCTGCCGGCGGGGCTTCATGGCAAAAGGTGACCGAAGTCCTGGCAAGCGCCGAAGAAAAAGAAGAAGGAATGGCCGACTACGCGATCCTCACCGACCTTGAAGGCTACGAATACGCCTTCGAAAAGAACGGTGAAGCCTACGTCTCCCCGCCGGAAGCCACGGGCTGGGTTCTCGCACGCGAAGACTCCACGCACCTCGCCTTCACCGACCCGGGCGGCAATCGCACGATCTTCGAAAAGAACGCAAGCGGCTCTGCATATGTGCCGGTCTCGGTGTCTCAGACCGGGAGCGGCAACTCCACCCGGATGGTCTACCAGCTCGTGGCTGGCAAGAAACGACTCAGCATGATCATCGCCCCCGCTGCGGCCGGAGTGAGCTGCGCCGAGGCGAGCGCGCTCAGAACGAGCGGCTGTCGCGCCTTGACCTTCACCTACCAGCCTGCGAGCACCTGGGGCGCTCCGAGCAGCATGGGCGATCGTCTCTCGAGCATCCGCTACTACGGCGGGATCAGCGAATCGGGGGGGCTGCCTTCGTGGGAAGTCGCCAAGTACGCCTACAACGCCGAAGGCCGCCTGATCCAGGAGTGGGACCCACGGATCTCCCCGGCGCTGAAAGAGGCCTACACCTACACCCCCTACGCGCAGATCCAGACGATCACGCCGCCGGGCGAGCAGCCCTGGACGATGGAATACGCCGAACCGGCCGAATACACCCCGCCGGACTCCAAAGGCGCGCCGGGAAAGCCCTGGCCGCTGGTGAGAGTCAAACGGGCGAGCCTTCTCGCCAGCCCGACCGTCGCTCAGACGACGATCGTCTACGGGGTTCCGCTGAGCGGCGCCGGAGCGCCCTATGACATGAGCGGAGCGACGGTCGCCCAGTGGGGCCAACAAGACGTGCCGACCGACGCGGTCGCGGTCTTCCCGCCCGATCAGATCCCGGCAAACCCGCCGTCGAGCTGGTCGCGAGCAACCGTCTACTACATGGACGGCGGGGGCCAACCGGTCAACACGGCGACGCCCTCGGGAGCGGGGACCTCAGCCCCCTCGATCACCACCGCAGAAGCCGACGAGCACGGCAACGTCGTGCGCGAATTGAGCGCCCAGAACCGGCTTCGCGCCTTGGCCGCGGGGGCGGGTTCGGTCACGCGCTCCCACGAGCTCGAGACCAAGCGCAGCTACTCGGGCGACGGGACCGAAATGCTGGAGGAATGGGGACCGCTGCACGAAGTTCGGCTCGAATCCGGCTCGGTCGTTCAAGCCCGCACGCACAGGACGGCTCAATACGACCAGGGAGCCCCGACGCCTCCGTGGGGCACGCCGATGCCCCACCTGCCGACCCGAGAAACGCTCGGGGCGAGCATTGCCGGCCAGGGAACCGACGCCGATCAACGGGTCACCGAAACGAAATACGACTGGACCCTGCGCAAACCGACCGACTCGATCGTCGACCCGCAGGGTCTCAACCTGCGGACCCACCTCGCCTATGACTCGGTCAGCGGTCTGCCGACCGAACGCAGCCTGCCCGGAGCCGAAAGCGGGAACCCTCACGCGACGAGGACCGTCTACTACACCGCCGGCACGAATCCGATCGACAGCTCCTGCGCAAACCAGCCGGCCTGGGCGAACCTGCCTTGCAAGATCCGCCCCGCCGTCGATCCGCAGACGGCCGGGCAGCCCGAACTTCCGGTCACCAAGGTCGCCGCCTACAACGCGCTAGGCGAGGCGACCGAAGTGATCGAAAGCCCCGGTGGCTCCACCCAGAACACCCGGGTTACGCTCAGTACCTATGACGCAGCGGGACGCCGAACGCTGACGAAACAGACCGGCGGCGGGATGGCGATCCCCAAAGTTCAGACCCTCTACAACTCGACCACCGGAAGACCGGAAACGCAGCGCTTCTCATGCGAAGTCGAATGCAAATCCTTCGACACCCAAGCGGTAACCACCACCTATGACACGCTCGGGAGGCCGACCGCCTACCTGGACGCAGACGGCAACACCTCGTCCGCGACCTATGACCTGCTCGGCCGACCGGTCACCACCTCAGACGGCAAAGGCATCCAGACCCGCACCTATGACCCGACCTCGGGCCTTTTGGTCAAACTCGAAGACTCCGGCGCCGGCGCCTTCACGGCGAGCTATGACGCCGACGGCAACATGGTCGAACAGGGCCTTCCCGACGGCTTGCTGGCAAAGACCACCTACAACGAGGCTGGCGAAGCGACTCACCTCTCCTACGAAAAGAAAACATTTTGCTCGCTCAACTGCACCTGGCTCGACTTCGGCGCAGAAAGATCGATCACCGGCCAGGTGCTCGCCCAGACCAGCATGCAGTCGAGCCAGCAGTATTCCTATGACAAAGCAGGAAGGCTGACTCTGGTCAAAGACACCCCGCAGGGGGGAGGCTGCACCACCCGTTCATACAGCTTCAATGCCGACTCCAATCGCACCGCGCTCACTACCCGAGCCCCCGGCATCGGCGGCGCCTGCGACCTCGCCTCGCAAGGAACCACCAAGAGCTACAGCTACGACGCAGGCGATCGCCTGATCGACTCCGGGATCGCCTACGACAACTTCGGCCGCATCACTAGCCTCCCCGCCACCGATGCCGGCGGAGAAACGCTCACGACCAGCTACTACAGCAACGACCTGGTCCAGAGCCAGACCCAGGGCGCGATCATCAATACCTACGAACTCGACGCGACCCTGCGCCAACGCCTGCGCACGCAGACCGGCGGCTCCGAACCCGGAACCGAGGTCTACCACTACGCAGGCGGATCGGACTCGCCCGCCTGGATCGACCGCAGCACGAGCTGGTCGCGGAGCATCATCGGGATCGACGGTGGCCTGGCGGCGATCCAAGACAGCGCCAAAGGCACGACCCTGCAGCTGCGCAACCTGCACGGCGACATCGTCGCAACGGCAAGCGCCAATCCGGAAGCGACGAAACTCTTGACGAACTTCGAATTCGACGAGTTCGGCAATCCGAAACAGGCCGGGGGAGCCAAGTATGGCTGGCTTGGCGGCAAAGGACGGCGTACCGAGCTACCTTCTGGTGTCATTCAGATGGGGGTGCGGAGCTATGTACCCGCGCTGGGGCGGTTCATTTCTACTGACCCGGTGCAGGGAGGATCGGCAAACGCGTACGACTATGCGGATGCTGATCCGGTTAATGGATTCGACCTGGCCGGTGCTAGTCCATATGATGAAGCATGTTTGTCCGGCATTGCTGGTTGCAAATGCAAGATGTGGGCGAAGTTTACGCGCGGTACTCGTGGACGAATAACTCTTACGACAGTCCGTAAGTGTAATGTCGTTGGGGGCATTACTTTGGGCGGCTTAGCGGCGAAGTGGGGTAAGGGTAATGGCGAAGGTTTCCACACTATCCCACCACCGCGTCCAGTTAACGCCCGAATTGAACCTGTGTGTCCACCCACAGACTCATGCCAGAACTACCAGAAACACGTCCAAACGTTCTACTGCGAACCGGGAAAGGAGTACGAGTTTAGTCTGACCTGGGAATTTCAGATCAACCTAGAAGGACTGCCAGCGCATACACTGAACGTAAAGATCGAGCAATTTTGTCCCAAGTAGAATAGAAACGATGATAGCGCTCGATCGACATCCGAGGGGAAAGTCCATGACTAGATTGGATGAGCAAAGTCCGACAACGGCGGGGATTTCACCCGACGCAAGCGTGCTTGCGTCGCTAGACCTAGACGGTGGTCGCGTGCGTCTGCATTTGGCCACGGGGCTCATGGCCATAGTGATTGCCCTGGCACTCTTGACCGATGTCACGCCGTCTGAGGCTGACAGTAAGGCTGCCATTCCAGCCTACGCGGTTAGGGTGGCTGGTGGCTCTCTCAAGCAGGGGGGGCACTGGGGGGTATGGGTGTTCGGCCGCCGCGGAGTTGGTCGATGCTGGGGAACGAGGATCGTCGAGAGGGGGCTTCCTGATGAAACTGCATATTGTGGATATAAAGTCCCACGGCAGTCCCAACAGCTCGCCGCCCGTGGTACCTTTCCGACGGATCAGGGTTCCAGATCTCTGCTATTCTTTTTGACGCGACGGAATGTGGCGCTACTAAAGGTGTTGATCGACCGTCCGGGAGGTGGGCGGGAACTTCTTCGAATTCACACCCGCGCAATTGGTAGCGGCCGGGCGCACCGAGCGCATATGCAACCGACCTTTGGGTATGGCGTGGCGACCTTTCGTGGGAGGCTATCGTGCATTAGGCGTGTTGTCGCATGGACCCGATCCGGTGTTCGGGTCAGTGCATTTAGATCAGCAGGCTGTAGTCATTGAGGGGAACCACCGGTCACAGGGTCGAAGAGGTAGCTACGAAGCTGGAAGGCCAATCGTTGCGCTGGGAGCATAGGTACGCATGGCCGACCGGACGGTAGGGGGTCACCTCGCTGTTTGGCTCGGGCTAGCTGGCATAGCGATATCAGTGTGGAACCTCATCGGCTGTTCGTCGCAGGATGTCGGGTCGCCGACCGGTAGTCCTCGGAGGCTTGACCAGAAAGTGTTGAACCTCCCCCAAGGTGCATCGCTCGGGGAGGTCAAGGCCAATCTTGGCGAACCAGTGTCGGAAGCTACTTTCGGCCGTGAAGCTACTTTGAACTACCCTTCGTGGCAGCTCCACTTCCAGGAAGGCGAGCTACGCCAGAGAGTTCGCGAAACACAAAGTGGAAGGACTTCGCTCTCGGGACCTATATTGGATCACAAGGTTCTCTTTCGCCTGATGCCTGGGATGACTGTGCGAGCGGTAAGAAAGAAGCTCGGGACCCCTGAAGTGTATGAACGGATTTATGAATCTGCTCGACAACCAGATGTGGTTCTCCGCTACGCCTATTGGGAACTGTATTTTCAAAAAAAACGGTTAGTACGGCGTACGCAAAACTGAGGGATTGAGCGGAGAAAAGTGGTTGGGAGCTGCTCGATCGAACGCACCTGGCTCGACTCGGTGCAGAACGCCCGATCTATGGCCAGGTGCTCTCTCAGACCAGCCTCTCGTCCTCCCAGCAGTATTCCTATGACAAGGCCGGCCGCCTCAAAGACACGCCGCAGAGAGGAGCTGCACGACCCGCTCCTACAGCTTCGATGCCGACTCCAACCGCATGGCACTGACCACCCGAACACCCGGGATCGGCGGCGTCTGCGACCTCGCCTCCCAGGGAACCACCCAGAGCTACAACTATGACGCCGCAGACCGGTAAGAGGGGGCCAGCGTCTTGGACTGGCTCGCTGACTGTGTCATTCGCCGGCGCATCGGAGATTCCACTAACCGGTCCGAACTTCACGACCACGATTCTCACTAGTCGTTCTCCACGTTGACCTTGTCCGCGTTGGCGGCGAGCGAGTCGGTCGGTCCGACCTGCCAAGCCTCCAGCTCAGGGGACTTGACGATCGCCTCGATGAGCTCGGTGGTGCCGCCGACAAGAGTGGAGTCGAAGTCGATCTCGCTGGCCACGAACCAGGTGCGATCCGCGGGCCATATGAGGTTTGGCGCTTCGCGCTGCAGAAACTGGGATGGGTCCGGCTCGGGAGATGGCCCTTCTCCCTCGTTTTTGGTAGCGAAAACCATCCGGGCTGAACTCAGCTTGGACCAGTCGCGAACGATCTGGTCCACGGCGGAGAGGGGGCCGGCGAGGACAATGTGGTCGCGTTCGTGGGGGAGCTTGAGAAACGGCTCCAGCTCGCCCGCTGAAAAGGATTCCTCCCAACTCTGGATCGTGCAGAGACCGAAGAAGCAGCGGCTGGTATCGAGCGTATGGATGGCAAGAATCTCGCAGAGTGCATCAAGGGCCTCGACGTCCATCGCGCCGGTCATCGGATCTGACCCTGCCCACTTAACACCATTGGGGTCGTTGGGGGTATAGGAGCCTCCGAGTTCATCGGCGTCGGCGAGTCCAAGGATTGCGTGCCACTGCATCTCACGATGAGGAACGGTCCCGCACGCCTTCGCTACCTCCGCCCATCTGACCGAGCGACCCTCCGGGTCGGATGCCGGGTGAAAAATGCGAGCGTACGCCTCGAAGCCTTTCGGAACCTGAAGCGTCACCGCACCGAACTCTCCTGTCAGTCTTGGCTCGATCCAGGCTCCTGCCGAAGCGCCGTCGATGATTCTGAGGCCGTCGCTAAGCATGTGCCGTAACTATGATTGCTCATTCGATGCGATTTGGTGGATCGAAGTGGCAGTGAGTGTCGCCACTTGCCCTTGAGGCCGAGGATCTCGGCGTGGTGGACGAGCCGGCCCCCGACCTACCCGCCGAACAGCACGCCATCGGCGTGCTTCAATCGGCGGTAGGTCGGGGGCATGCCTATCGCCCGATTCCCAGCGACCTACCCTGTGCGCCCTCCCGCGCGGCATGCGGTCCAAGCCCGAGTGCTCGCTGGGCCTCGTGAACCCGTCGCAGCGTTTCTCGCTGCCTCTCCCGGTCCCGCTCCCGCCCGAGCGCCTTGTGGGGGTCCTTGATGCCGTGACGCTGGCGGTAGGTCTCGATCGCCTCTACGCCACGATCCCACGCCTTGCGCTTGGTGGGGTCGCTCGGGCGCTTGCCAAGCTCGCTCGCGATGTACGCGGGCGGAGATATGCGGGCCGCGGTGATCGCCAGCTCGCGGCGCTCGGCGAGGACACGATCCGCGACGGCCAGCTCGCGCCGTGAGGAACCCGAGGGTACGGGCAGCCCACGAGCCTCGGCCTCAAGCCCGGCGAGTCGTTCCTGCGACCTGGCTTCGTCGCGGTCGATCCGCGCCAACTCGTCCTTGCGGAAGCGGCGCCTCAGCTCCTGCGCCCTCTCCCGCTGCCCGTCGTAGCGCTCGACCTGGCGCTCGGCCCGCTCAATCCGCTCCCGCAAATCACGTAGCTGCCGCTCGGCGCCGGCTTCTCTACTGGCGGCCGCACGCAACTCCTCGCTCCTCCCAACCAACTCCTCGGTGGGAGGCCGGAGAACTGCGAGCGCAGCGCCGCGTCATGCGCCGCGAGCTGCGCGCGGTCGCGCTCGGCGGCAGCGGCGATATGGGGCAGGGCATCGGCGCTGCGATCGGGCATCGGCGCGATCTCCTCGCGGTGGCTCTGGATCTCGGGGGTCGCGTAGAGAAAGGTCTCATCACGACTGCGCGAAGCGGCGACGTAGAGCTCCTGCTTGTCCATCGAGGGATCGACCATGACGAACGCCGTATCATCGGTCGTCCCCTGCGCTGAGTAGGTCGTCACGGCGTAGGCGTGTTCGAGGGCCGGGGCGTCTGAGTAAGGGTTGGTTCGCGCCAGGTAGTCGGCCTCGACCTCTACGCGCCGCGCCTGGTCGACGCCGTCGAGGACGACACGGCGCTGCGCGGCGTCGACCTCGGCCACCTGCCAGCGTTCGCAGTTGTAAATCTCGGCCGCTCGGTCGTTGACTCGGGTGATGACCTGATCGCCGGCGGCAAAGCAGGCATCGCCAACTTCAATCTCCTCGGTGCCGAGCTTTTCCTCCTGTCGCCGGACCTCCCGCGCGGTCGCGTTCAGGCGCTCGACATCGCGGTTTCGCTTGGCTCATCACGGCGTCGGCGCCGCGCTCGTATGCCTCATGCCGGTCGGCGACCATCGCCGCCCGCATCGCGTCTGAGTTGGGAGCGACCGTGACCCGCTCCTTGGATACGTAGAGGCCAAGAGCGTCGCCGCCCTCACCCTTGCGGATCAGCTTCGTAGCCTCGCGGTCCACCATGTGCTCGTGGCGGATCACCTCCTCAAGGTGGATCGGATCGGTGCGCTCGGCGATAGCCCTGAACAGACCGCCCGCCTCGATCTCGCCAAGCTGCTCGGGATCGCCGACGAGAACGAGCTTGGCCTGGGCCTGCTCGGCATGGTCGATCAGACCGGCGAGCCGTGCCGAGTCCACCATCCCGGCCTCGTCGCTCACGAGAGCCGATCCCTGGGCCAGCGCCTCCTCGCCGCCCTCCCGCTTGCCCTGCTCGAATTCGGAGAGCAAGGTGGCGACGCTGACGGCGGGCAAGCCGTCTGAGCGCAGAACACCTGCCGCACGCCAGGTCGGCGCCGCGATCCGCAGATCGATCCCAGCCTGCGCCCAGCCTTCCGCAGCCGCCACGATGGCGAAGGTCTTGCCGGTGCCCGCCTCGCCGATCACGATGGCGACGCCCTCGGGATCGGCGAGCAGGCGGCGAACAAGCTCGCGCTGGTCGTCCTTCAGGGTCGGGCGTGACCCGATCACGCGCGCCGCGATCAGCTCGCCGGCAACGGTCGCTCTCTCGGCCTTCATCCGCTCGACCGCCGCCAGCGCCTCACGCTCAAGCTCCCAGATTCGGCGGGTGGTGTAGCGGGGACCTTTGGCAGTCTCGGCGATCTGGATCACGGAGTCAGCGGCGAGGAATTCATCGGCCATGCGCTCGACGTCGGCCGCCGGGGCGCCGTTTCGCAGCGAGTCGGCGACACCCTGAATCGCATCGCGGCGATCGAAGTGCGACTGTCCCTCCGTAACCGCTCTATCGAGCTGATGCACGGTGAGGGCCGGGTAGCGTTCGCTCGGGTCCATGACTCCAAGCGTCCGCTCGATCGCCTTGTGATCGAGGCCGATTTCATCGGCTTTGGATCGCCAGCGCTGCCGCAGCTCGACCTGGGAGATGTCGGCCTCCTTCGGCTTGCGGGTGACGAGGGTGACCACCTGACGCGAGGCCGCCGAGGCGTTCTCCCCGGCCGCCTCGAGTATTTCGGCGCGGCGGGTGGAGAAGGCGCGCAGGTGCTCGTCGACGAAGCCCTCGATCTCGGCGATGCCCTTGCGCGTCGGCTGCCACTCGACACCGAGGCGACGGCTCAGCTCGTCGCGCAGGTGGGCCTCATAGATGTAGCTGGCAGTCGTGGCGTGGTCATAGATCGCCGGGTGGTAGAGGCGCGTCCAGCGGCCGTCGGCTTTGGTCGCGTTGGCGACGAGGACGTGGGTGTGGAGCTGCGGGTCGCCGTTGCGCGAGGAGCGGTGGACGTAGGCGGCGGCGAGATAGCCGTTGCCCTTGATGAATTCCGAGCCTCCTGCGCCGCGCCGGGTCCAGCACGCCTCGCGTTGCATGTAGCCGAGGGCGGCCTGGACGGCTTCGCGGTGGGCGGTTTTGACCTCCATCGCCACGTCGGCTCCACCAAGGCCCAGAGCAGCGAGACCGACTTGGGAGCCGAGAAGGTGAGATCGAAGCCGGGAACCGAACCGCCGGCCGGGACGCCGCTCGTTCCCAGTAGCGGCGCACCGTCTACCGGATTGCGGCCGGTCAGCATCGCCACGAGCTGGTCCTCGCCAACCTCGCCGTCGAGGCCGAGTTGGGCGGCGGCGTCGCCGATCCACTCCCCCGCCTCCTCGCCCTCGCCGGAGTAGTAGTCCTCAGCGCCTTCCGCCACTTTGTTGAGGTAGTACCGCTCCTGTCCTTTGCCGAGCTTGCCGATGGAGAGCATCGCCCCTGTTGTCCACGGCGGAGGCGTTTTGCATCGGCTCACCTCGGGAGGTGATGCGGCGTATCGTTACGTGACCAAAAAACGATATGAGGAGAAGTCTGAACTGCCCCCAGTTTGACGGACACCTTGATCTACCCAATTCTCATCGACTGCCCCATCTGGCACGCTCGGGATGCTCACCCCAAGCAAAATAGTTTCATTGGCGCAACCGTGGTGTTCTCGGCTTGGTGTGGAGGAGAACGCCCATGGGCTTATGTCCAGGTCACCTAAAAGCGCACGTTGAGGTAAAATCCAAGCATGAGCATTGGTACGATCTTACTTGCAGTCCTATTCATCGTTCTGTCAATTGCGATTACGCTTGCGGTTTATTACGTAGCTTCTGGTGATTGGTTGTGGGATAAAAAGGACAAGGGTAGCGGTAGGAACTGGTCACCACCGCGCTGAGCTGATCGGTCACAGCGACTGGTCGGACAGTGTGCCCTGTTATACCGCCCAGAGCTTGCGGCGATCTTTACAATGACTAGTTCCCATGAGCCGTAAATTTGCCACTGGCGTTCTGACGTGCTTCGGCTGAGCGCGATTGTTGCGTCGACCCGTACACAGAGCACTGCACGGATCGTCCAAATGTCACGTGTCGGTGACCCTCATCTTGATGCGTCAGACATTCGTGCGCGAGGGGCTGTTGACTTTGCCAACGATCGTGTGTGGCTGTCCGAGTCATTTATAACGCCACGGATGTCCGCGGAGAAGGCAGCGGCTGGGCTGCTAATACGTTTAGTTAGCATCCCTCTGCATGCAATTCTAAATCGTGTTGTGGCTGGTTCCGGCGATGTGTTCTATGAAGGCGGCGCTCGCTGGAGGAGGACGGTTCGCAACAGGTGGCGTGGTCCATCTGGGAATAGGAGCGACCCAAAGAACACCTGGCACCCACTGTTTCTCTTTGATGTAATAACTGGAGTTGAATCCGATATAGGTGTACCCATAGGAACCGAGCTTGTCAACGGCATTCCGACTACGCAATATGAAGTCCGACTGGCCAGCTCGATGTTTAAACCTGACATATGGCTCCAGCTAGCCGAAGCGCATCCAGCGCAAGGTACGGGTACCGAGGGTCAAGCTCGCATACCTCGAAAGTCGATACAGGCGTTCTTCTGGCTGGATGATCAATCGCGGATACGCCGGATGAGTTATGAGGTGGTCTATTCTGGATCTTCAGACAGTGGACTGTGGGCTTCGACTGAGTTCTCGGAATTTGGCGAGTTGCTCTCATTAGAGCCTCCGGTCGATTGATGTTGAGCTAAAGGGTTGATGGCTTGATCGTCTTTGAGTGGGATGCCGAATGATTCGCTTTGGCTTGCTTGTTTTTGGGAGCAGCGCATGCATCGCGAGCTGGGTATACGGAGTTGTTCTGATTTCAGCAGGCAAGGTTATGTGGGGAGCGATGATGGTTTTCGTGGCGAGTATCACTGTAGTATTGATCTTGGCCGGCTGGAGGCGAAGCGGGGACGGGGTGGGCGAAAGAGTGATTAGTGTTCTTCTGGAGTTTTTTAGCAACTGGTGATATGAGAAGGATTCTTGCTGTCTTTGGTTCTTACCGACCTTGGATGGGGCGCATAACCACTCAGGAAATTCTTTGGGCACAATAGTGAGCCAAAGCGAGATCCTCGTAACTTGCCCTATTAAACGACCCGTTAGCCAGACGGCAACATGGTCGAACAGGAGCCTTTGGCAGCCTGTATGGTCGCCATACCGCTGGCTACCGGTCTTCAGATGAGAAGCAGATGACCCGTACTACGCCAGCATGGCTTTGGATCGCCGCGGCGGCGATGGTCGCCCAGGATCTTGCGGCGTTCATTGTCTCTCCAATCACGGCGCTTAGCGCTGGCTTGCTATGCGTTACGGTGCTCTTAGCCTGGCTTTTGCTGCGCGGCAGCAGGGTTGCGTGGGTGCTTTCCGTCTTCTCGGCGGCTGCCCAGCTGGCCGCGCCGCTCACCCTGAACCAGCCGCTATGGCTTGCCGGGCCCGCGGTGATCTTCCTCGCTTGCCTGCTGGTCCCGTCCTCGCGGGCGTTCGTCTGGGGTGAAAGGCAACAGCAGGCAAGCGGCTCGTGGCGCTCGGCCACGCAGCGAATGCATGACAGGCTCTTGGCCTTGGCCTACGGCTTGGTTGCGCGAGTGCCCGGGTTCGGCGGCAGATCCGCCAAGGAGATCGAGGTGGCGGATAGACCCAACCGTGGCAAGCTCATCGCGCTGCTCGCCGTCTGCGTAGCGCTCCTCTACCCGCTCATCGGGGCGTTTTACGACTTTCACCACGGCTCCGGACAGGGCAGCGTGGTCGTGGACGTGCTGTGGAGAGTCGTTTGGGTCGGCTACAGCTTCGCCCGCCTCGCGCTGATCGTTCTACTGGCGATGGCGGCGTATCGTTACGTGACCAAAAAACGATATGAGGAGAAGTCTGAACTGCCCCCAGTTTGATGGACACCTTGATCTACCCAATTCCCATCGACTGCCCCATCTGGCATGCTCGGGATGCTCACCCCAAGCAAAATACGAGGATCTACACAACACGACCCAGAGGCCGCTTGGCTCCAGCCCGCCAACTCCGAGAAGGCGGGGTTAGATCAGAGTCTCCGTGAAACCTGGCCTGGGCTCATTTGAACACCGAGATGCTTACGGAGTGAGGTCCGCCGTAAACAGAGATCCGATAGCCGTTGCTCCCTTCCACCGAGAATTGCGCCGAAAGCGGCCTTTCGGCTTTGTCCTTCGCCGCAGCGCCTGTAGGGAGAGTCAAAGCAGAACGACCCAAAGCAGGGCGATCATTGCGGAAGGCCATACGGCCTGCGGACAACGCTTGCGCTGGGGAGCATGTTCGACGAAAGCTCTAGCTCTGTTGGCTCGGAGGCGGACGCTGGCCTGGCAGCCATGAGCGAATAGGGATCGCGCCACTGGAATCGCCCCCGCCGGATAGACTCGCCAGCGTAAATACGGTCGGTGGTCAAGGGAAGTCCGGTGAGAAGCCGGCGCGGTCCCGCCACTGTGACCGGGGTGAAGGAAGCCGCTGGCGCGTTGCGCCAGCCACTGGGGGCGACACAGAGTCTCCGGGAAGGTGCGGCCGACCGATTCCCGGGAGCCAGGAGACCTGTCCCCGGCCAGCCATGACAACCCTCGAGGAAAGGGTGGCTTAAATGCCAAGACTCATTCCATTCCGGCTGGTCGCAGCGTGCGCGCTGGCTTTCGTTCTCGTCCTCTCGACCGCGGTCGCGGCGGCGGCCAAGGGGACTCCCGTCGACCTGCGGGTGGTCGGCGGCGGCAGCAAGATCCTCGCCGAAGAGGCGCTGGGCGCCTCGACGACCTCGATCAAGACCAGCCCGAAGGCGCTCTGCTTCGGCAAAGGAACGGGCGGCAGCGGCAAATCGGTGACGATCGAAGGGTCGACCGCTCTGGGCGTGCTCGGGCAGGCGGCGAAGACGACTGCGGCGCTGCGTCCGCTGCTGATCACCGACCATTTCGTCTCCGAATTCGGCCTGGGCCTATGCGGGATCGGCAAATCCAGCAGCACCAGCAAGCTGTCCTGGTACCTGAAGGTGAACCACAAGAACCCCAACCGCAGCGGCGAAACGGTGAAGCTGCACGCGGGGGACGAAGTGCTGTGGGCGCTGGAGCCGTTTCCGTACCCCAAGGAGCTGGCGCTCATCGCTCCGGAAGCGGCAGAAGCCGGAAAGCCATTCACGGTGAGCGTCTTCGCCTATGACGACAAAGGGAAGAAGAAGCCCGCCGCCGGGGTGACGGTGACCGGCGCGAGCGCCCCGACCGACGCCGAAGGTCACGCCACTGTCGTCCTCAGCGCGCCGGGCGTGCTGGCTGCGACCCACGGCAAGGACATCCCGTCCAACCAGGTGGCGGTCTGCCTCGGCGGAGTGTGTCCCGGCGGCTGATCCGTTGAGGCGAGGCCCCGGCATGGCGGTCGCGATCGCGCTGTTCGCAGCGCTTGGCCCTGGCGAGGGGGTCGGCCAGGTCTCGCTGACCGTGACCCGGGACTACGGCGCTGAGCCGGTCCTTCCGCCGGTGAGCGACAAAGCGTCGGAAGCGGACTCGGTGATGGCCGTGCTCGAACGCGACGCCGACATCTCGACCCGTTACGGCGGCGGCTTCGTGCAGTCGATCGACGGGCTCGAAGCAGAGGAGCGCTTCGGCCGCTCCTCCGACTGGTTCTTCTACGTCAACGGGGTCGAGTCGACCGTCGGCGCGGCCGACTACCCGCTGCACGGCGGCGAGGCGATCTGGTGGGACTACCGCGACTGGTCGGCGGCGATGCGGGTTCCGGCCGTGGTCGGCTCCTGGCCGCAGCCTTTCCTCGACGGCTATGACGGCGAGCGCCGGCCGGTGGCGGTCGAGTGCCTGGGGGGTGGTGCGGCATGTGACGCCGCTAGAGGCGCACTCACCGCCGCGGGCGTGAGTCTCGCCGCCGGCTCGCCGTCGGGGGCGATCCGCGTGCTGGTCGGGCCCTGGGCGCGGCTGCGCGGGGACCCGGCGGCGGCGCAGATCGAAGACGGTCCGCAGACGAGCGGCGTCTTCGCTGAGTTCAAGCGCCGCGGCACGGGCTTTCGGTTGGCCGGGTTGGGTGTCGACGGCAGGCTGGCGACGGCGTTCGGGCCGGGGGCCGGCCTGGTCGCGGCAACGCGTCGCTACGACGCGCCGCCGACCTGGCTCGTGACCGGCGCCGATCGGGCGGGCGTGCGCGCTGCGGCCGGTCTGCTCGACCCGGCCGACCTGCGCGACCATTACGCGGTGGCGAGCGAAGGCGGCAAGGAGACGCCGTTGCCGATCCAGTGAGATCGGCCTTTGCCTACATCCCGAGCCGAGGGCCGCTGCAGTCGGCTTCACCGGGCGCCGCCGTCGCCTACCTGGGTGCCCTGGTCATCGTCGCCTTCCTCTACTCGAACCCACTCGTCCTGGCGGCGGTTGGGACCGCGGCGGCGCTCGCCGGCATCCTGGCGGGCGCGCGGGGGGCTGTTCGGGCGGCGATCGGCCTGGGCCTTGCGATTGCGCTGCCGATCGTCGTCGTTAACGCGCTTGTCGTAAATCGTGGTGAGACGGTCCTGGCGCGGCTCGGCGACTGGCCCCTGCTCGGCCAGGTGAACATAACCGCCGAGGCGATCGCCGACGGCGCCGTCTTCGGCCTGCGCGCCGTCGTCGTGATGATCGCCTTCGCCGTCTACTCCGCCTGCGTCGATCCCGACCGGGTGCTGCGGGCGCTGCGCCCGTTCGCCGGGCGCTCGGCGCTGACCGCGACGCTGATCTCCCGCCTCGTCCCCGTAGCTGCCGCCGACGCGGCGCGCCTGCGCGACGCCGGCCGCCTGCGCGGCCCAGGCGCCGCGCCGCTCGGACGCGCCGCGCTGATCCGCCGCCTGCTCGCCGGCTCGCTCGATCGGGCCGTGGACGTAGCCGCGACCCTGGAGCTCCGCGGCTATGGCCTCGAACCTCCGCGACGGCAGCTCATTGCACGATTTGGGGGTCCCCGGCGCCCCAAAGGCTTCATGCAAGCGTCACGATTCGATCCGCGCTTCTACGCGGCGGGGGCGGCGGTGCTGGTCGCGGCGATCGCCGGCAAGCTGCTTGGCGCCGACAGCTTCCAGGCCTACCCGACGATCGAGATCGGCCTCGACTCCGCGACGGTCGCCCTCTCCACCGTCATCGTCCTCTCCGGTCTCGCGCCAAGGAGGCGCAATGCCTGAGCTCGCCAGCCCACCTCGCGCCGCGCCCGCCCTCGCGATCGAGGGCCTCTCCTACGCTTACCCCACCGCCATCGCGCCCAGGCGACTTTTGCCCCCCGATGGTGGGGTGAAAGTCGACCGCGCGCTCCGTGGCGTCTCTCTGACGCTCGGGGCTGGCGAGTTCGCGCTGCTTGCCGGTCGCTCGGCCAGCGGCAAGTCGACCCTGCTGCGCGCCGCATGTGGTCTGGCGCCACATTTCCACGGCGGCGAGATCGAGGGCAGCGTCCACGTCGCCGGCCTCGACGCGATCGCCAGCGGCCCGGGGGACCTTGCCGCAGTGGTCGGTTATGTGGCCCAGGACCCGGAGACCCAGGTCGTCTCGACCACGGTCGCCGCCGAGATCGAGCTGCCGCTGGAGATGCGCGGCGAACCGGCAGCTTCCCGCGCCCGCGCTGTCGAGGAGGTGGCCCTGGCCCTGGCGATCCCGCACCTTCTGGACCGCACCGTCGACACGCTCTCGGGTGGGGAGCTTCAGCGCGTGGCGCTCGCAGCGGCTTTGGTCACCCGGCCCAAGCTGGTCCTTCTAGACGAGCCCACGTCGCAGCTGGACCCCGTCGCAGGCGATGAGTTGATCTGGCTCTTGAGGCGGCTCAACGAGGAGTGGGGGGTAACCATCCTTCTAGCCGAGCACCGCCTGGAGCGCTGCTTAGCCGCCGCGGATCGGGTTGTCGCAATGGACGCGGGCTCCATCGCTTTCAACGGCCCTCCGAGGGACTTCCAGGCTTGGGCTCAGCAGGCTGACGCAGCCCTGGAGACGCCGGCGGCCCGCTTGTTCTCGCTGGCGGGAATAGAACCCCTACCCGTGGGTGTACGCGACGCGCGAGACATCCTCCGCGGGTGGGGGGACGGGGTCGGGGGTCCCGGTCGCGCGCGGCGTCCTGTTTTTCGCACCGCCCAGTCGGGGAGAGAAGCAAGCTCGGAGGCGAAAAACCCAGCACGCGACCGGGACCCCCGACCCCGTCCTGACGCCACGGTTGCCGAAGCACGGAACCTGTGGGTCGAGCTCGGCGAGAAGGACTCCACACGAGATGCGCTGCGGGGAGTCGACCTGAAGATCGCGTCTGGAGAGCGGATAGCGCTCATGGGCCGCAACGGGGCAGGCAAGAGCACGCTGCTGCGAGTGCTGGCGGAGTTGGTCGAGCCGGTGCGGGGGAAGCGAGAGGTCCCTGGTGGGATCGCATTGCTGACTCAGAATCCCAGCGATTACCTGGTGCGCGAGAGGGTTGGCGACGAGCTGCCTGGTGATGAGGGGCTGGCGGCGCTGCGGATCGTCGGGCTGGAGCACGCTGTCGACGCCGATCCGCGCGACCTCTCCGGCGGCGAGCGGCAGCGGCTGGCGCTGGCAATCACGCTTGCCGGGCGGATGGAAGGGAGGGAGTTGCCCGGGTTGGTTGCGCTCGATGAGCCAACCCGCGGTATGGACCGGGTTCGCCGAGGGGAGCTCGTCGAGCTGATTCAAGGCTTGGCCGCCCGCGGCGCCGGCGTCGTCGTCGCCACCCACGACGTCGAGTTCGCCGCCGCCTTCGCGCAGCGGGTCGTGCTGCTTGGCGACGGCGTAGTCATTGCCGACGACTCAGCCGCCGAGATCCTCTCCGGGGGTTGGTACTTCGCCACCGAGGTCGCCCGTATTCTCGACCTTCCAGGCGTGATCACGCCCGAACAGGGCGCGGCCGCGCTGGAGCAGGGGAGGGCGCAGCCGTGAGCTGGGAGCTGACCAGCTTCGTCATCCTCGGCGCCGTCCTGCTCGCCGGCTTCGCCTGGTATGAGCGCTCGCGCCCGACCTCGCAGGTCCTCGCCCTGGTCGCCGCCCTCGCCGCCCTGGCGATCGCCGGCCGGATCGCCTTTGCCGCTTTCCCCAACGTCAAGCCGACTACCGACATCGTCATCTTCGCCGGATACGCGCTCGGCCCGGCGCCGGGATTCGCCGTCGGCGCCCTCACCGCGCTCGTCTCGAACTTCTGGTTTGGCCAGGGCCCCTGGACCCCGTGGCAGATGGCAGGATGGGGGCTGTGCGGGATTCTGGGTGCCGGGTTGGCACTGGTCCGCCCCCGTGCCGGCCGCTTCACCTTGGCCACCGTCTGCGCCCTGGCCGGCGTCGCCTACGGCGCTCTGCTGAACTTCTCTCTGATGGCGACCTACGGAGGCGACCTCTCGCTGCAGCGTTTCCTCGTGCTGGAGTCCCGCGCCGTGCCCTTCGACGCCGCCCACGCGATCGGCAACGCGACCCTCGCCCTGATCGCCGGCCCGGCGATGGTGCGGATGCTGGTCCGCTTCCGCGAGCGGTTCGAGTGGCACGCCCCGGCTGTCGTCTCGGTATTGCTCCTGGCGCTCGCCTTGGCCAGTGTCTTGCCGACGCGGGCGCAAGCCTCCGAAACCGGGCGAGCCGCCGCCTGGCTGGTGTCGGTTCAGAACGACGACGGCGGCTGGGGCTCCTCTCCCAACAGCGCCTCGAGCACCGCCACTACCGCCTGGGTGATGCTCGGCCTCGAGGCCAGCGGCCGCAACCCGCTCGACGTCTCCCGTGGCGGCCAGACCCCGGTCAGCTACCTGCGCGCCCACGTCGGGGAGCTGGGCAGCCCCGGCGACTTCGCCCGCACGATTCTGGCCCTGAAGGGCGCCGGGGTCGACCCGCGCTCATTCGGCGGCGAAGACCTGGTCTCGGCGCTGGCCAAGCAGCGTCGCAACGACGCCTCCTACGAAGGCTGGCCGGGCTCGACCGCATTCGCCGTCATCGCCCTCCGCGCCGGCGGCGCGAGCGGCGGTCTCGACCAGTCGATCTCCTGGCTCGCCAAGGCCCAAAACGGTGACGGTGGCTGGGGCGACGTGCCCGGCTCGCCGAGCACCGCTGACGGAACCGCGGCCGTGATGCAGGCGATGCCGGACACGAGCGCCGCCAAGCACGGGCTCGGTTACCTGCGCAACGCGCAGCGGCCCAACGGCGGCTTCCCGCTCGGCGGCTCCGGCGGGGTTAACTCCCAGTCGACCGCTTGGGCCGTGCAGGGGATGCTGGCGGTGGGAACTGATCCCGGCTCGGTGCTCGACAGTGGCAAGAGCGCACTCGACTACCTCGCCGCCCGCCAAGACGGCGATGGCCACTACCGCTACTCGTCTTCGAGCGACCAGACGCCGGTCTGGGTGACCGGCCAGGTGCTCACCGCCGTCGCCGGCGAGTCCTTCCCAGTGCCCACGGTCGCACGCGAATCGCAGCCGGTCCCACCGCCGGCGAGCGCCGAATCCGGCGGCAACTCGGCCTCGACGGCGCCGGTCCAGCCGCCAACGGCCGGGACCGGATCGGCCCAAGAACTACTCGAATCGGCTGGGCAGGGCAGCTCCGAAAGCGTGCCGCCGTCCACCGGCGGCATCAGTCCCTCGACCAAGCCTCCGGCGACGCCCCCCGGCACGGGCTCGATCCCCTCGGCGCCGCCCGGCGCCTCACCGCAGGGCGATGAAGCCGAACCCGCTACGGCGCAGCAGCCCGCCGCGCCTCCATTCGAAGCAAGCGACAACCCCGGCCCCAAGCCCTGGGTCCCGATCGGCATCGGACTCGGCGCCAGCGCCCTGGCCCTGGCCAGCGTCCTCCTCCTGGGCCGTCGCTTCAGTTGGTAGCGAATGCGCCCCCCTTTTTGCATCTCAGCGATGCAAAAAGGGGGGCGCATCGCACTGGCGGCTATGTTCCTGGCATGGACGTCGAGACCGCGATTCGCACTCGCCGCACGCACAAGGCCTTCGGGCCCGAGGCGCTTTCGCGTGAGCAGATCGAGGAGCTGCTGGAGCTGGCACGGTGGGCGCCGAACCACAACCTGACCGCTCCCTGGCGCTTCCGCGTGATCGGGCCGGGGGCGCTGGAGCGGTTGAAGGACGCCGCCGGCGCGGAGGGCGCCGCCAAGCTCGACCGCGCCCCGACCCTGATCGTCGTCTCCTGCGCGCTCGGCGACGACCCGGTACAGAACGAGGAGGACCTGCACGCCACCGCGGTCGCCTCCTACATCGTCCTGCTCGCCGCGCACGCCCGCGGTCTAGCCGGCTACTGGCGCACGCCGGGCCTGCTGCGCTCGGCCGAGGGCCGCTCGGCAATCGGCCTCCCAGACAGCGAGCGCTTCGTCGGCCTCCTCCACCTGGGCTGGCGGCGACAGGAGAAAGAGCCGCCGCAGCGCCCGCCGGTCGAGCAGACCACCACTTTCCTCGACTGATGCTGACCCGCGCCGCAGCCCTGGAGGAGATCGCCGGCAAGCGCTTCGAGGTGGTCGTGATCGGCGGCGGCATCACCGGCGCCGGCGTCGCCCTCGACGCCGCATCGCGCGGCTACTCGGTGGCGCTGCTGGAGCGTGGCGACTACGCCATCGGCACCTCGAGCCGCTCCTCGAAGATGGTCCACGGCGGACTCCGCTACCTGCAGAACCTCGACCTCGGCCTGGTCCGCGAGGCGCTGCTGGAGCGCCAGCTGATGGTGCAGCTGGCGCCGCACCTGGTCTACCCGACGCCGTTCATCGTCCCCTCATTCGCCGAGGAACGGCGCGACCGCAAACTCGGGATCGGGCTCAACATGTACGACGTGATGGCGACCACGCGGGTCGGCCGCAGCCGCCGCGAGATGCGCTCCTCCAAGGACGCCGACGAGGACTACTACTGGTCACCGGACCGCCACCGCACGATCGACCGCGACGAGGTGCTGGAGCTGGTTCCCTCGCTAGAGCCGCGCGACCCTGGCGACGCCTATCTCTTCTACGACTGCCAGACCGACGACGTGCGGCTGGTGTTGACGATTCTCGGCGAGGCCGAGCGCTTCGGCGCGGTGACGCTGAACGGCGCCGAGGTGACCGAAGTGCTGTCGCGCGGCGGCCGCGCGGTCGGCGTCGCCGCGGTCGAGGCGGAGTCGGGCGAGCGCTTCGAGGTCGAGGCGGAGAGCGTCGTCAACGCGACCGGCGTTTGGGCCGACCGCATCGGCTCCGAGGTGGCCGAGGAGGAGGACGTGCCGCGGATCGCGCCCAGCCGCGGCACCCACGTCCTGCTCGATCGCGACGACCTCTCCACCGGTAGTGCCGCCTGCATCGTCCCCGCCGGCGAGGGGCGCGCGATCTTCGCCCTGCCTTGGTACGGCCGCACCCTGGTCGGCACCACCGACAACGACTACGAGGGCGACATCGACCATCCCCGCCCCGGCGAGGAGGACGTCGAGTACCTGCTCGACGCGGTCAATGCCTTCTTCGGCGTCTCGCTGAGCGACTCGGATCTGGTCGGCGCCTACGCTGGAGTGCGGCCGCTCCTATCCACCGGCGACCCGAAGAAGTCAGTCGACATCTCGCGCAAAGCGGAGCTGTATGAGACGTCGTCGGGGATGCTGACGATCACCGGCGGCAAGCTCACCACCTGGCGGCGGATGGCGAAGCAGACGGTTGACCGGCTGGTCGAGCGCGAGGGCCGCGAGGCAGCCTGTCACACGGCCGAGATCCCGCTCGGGATGGACGCTCGGCCGGAGGACCTGGAGGCGCCCGCGGGGGTGGGGGAGGAGGCGGTCGCCCAGCTCGCCTTCCGCTACGGGCACGCTGCGCGGGCAGTGCTCGAGCTGGCCCGCGAGGATCCAAAGCTGGCCGAGCCGATCGTCCCCGGCCGTCCCGACCTGCTCGCCGAGGTGGCGATCGCGGCGCGCCTTGAGCAGGCGCGCTGCGTCGCCGACGTGCTCTTGCGCCGCACCCGGCTAGGGCTGCTCGCAGCGCCGCAGCTGCGCAGCGTCGACGCTGTTCGCCCCGTCGCCGACGTGCTCGGCGCCGAGCACGGCTGGTCGCGGCGCCAGGTCAAGCGCGAGGCCGAGGCCTGGCCCGCGGCGGTCGCCGAGGCAGGGGTCGACCCCGCCGCGGTGGCTGGGGCCGCCTCGTGACGTCCCGGTTGAATAGCCTGCCGCTCATATGACGAAAGCTGAACTGGAATCCAAGCACCTCTCGGAGCTGCACGAGCTCGCCGCCGACGCAGGCGTCGAGCGCTACCGGATGCTGCCCCGCGCCGAGCTGATCGAGAAGCTTGCCGATGGAGGGTCGCAGGGTGCGCCGAAGCCGAAAGGCCAACGCAGTGGGGGCGACTCCGGACGAGGCAGGCAGCGCGATCGCGCCCGCAAACCTCGCAATGGGCGGGGAGATCGTGAGCCGGATTGGAATCGTCAGGAGCGCAAGCCGCGCGACGGGCAGAAAAGCGACCGGCAGCGACAGCCCGCGCCGCGCCGCGAGCCAGCCGCCGCCGAGCCGGCGCCCGCTTCCCCCGCCCCCGCGTCGCCGCCGGAGCGCCCGAAGCGCAAACGCCGTCGCCGCTGGGGGCGCCGCCCCAAGGGGGTTCGTGTCCACGACCTGCTCCTCCCGGCCGCGTCCGGGCGCCAGGCGATCGTCTACGCCGAGAGCCGCGCCAGCTGCACCGCGCTGCTGCGCGAGGTCGCGGCGGAGCTTTCCGGGGCCTCCAACGGCCCCGACCCGATCGCCCTGCTCGTCGACCCGACACCTGAGGAGCTCGCCGAGTGGAAGCGCGAGGCGCCCAAGGCGGAGATCGTCTCCGCCGGCAAAGCCCGCCACGCCGACGACGCCCTCGCCCAAGCGCAGGCCCGCGCCAACGCAGGCGAGGACGTGATCGTCCTGATCGACTCCCTGAGCCGCTTCGGCGAGACCTTCGGCGGAGCCGACGAGGCCCGCGAGCTGTTCGATGCGGGTCTCGGCGCGACCGGGGGCTCCCTCACCGTAGTAGCCGCGGTAGAGCGTTCCTAATCGGCGTGTCGGGCGCCGCCAGGCGCGCCGATCAGCGGCGGTAGGCGATGCGGCGCCAGGAAGGCTCTTTGGAGAGCTCGATCAGCTCATTGCTGCGGTCGGGCTGGACGTAGCCGAAGGTCTGGGTGGCGCCGTCGAAGACGACGTCCAGCTCACCCTCCTTGACCCGCTGGTCGAGCCAGGCGCCGCGGAAGACGAGGCGGCGCAGCCAGTGAACGAGGCTGCGGTTGGCCGGGCCGACGAGGTCCTCCCAGTTCAGGTTGATGTGCTCGCCGAGCTCTGAGGTCGGCTCGGAGATCTCGCCGTTGACGGCCAGATCGAGCAGGTCGTCGAGCTCCTCGCGGCTCAACCCCTGCTGGACGAAGCCGAGTTTGACCGCGGCCTGCTCGACGCGCTGGCCGAAGTCCTCCTCGTTGAAGGCGAAGCGGAGCTCGCCGTACTCGAGCACGTAGTCGGAGCCCGACTCGTAATTTCCTCTGCGGGTCGTCTTCTTATTCATGGAGTTGAAGCCCATCCACCGTCGCAAGCCCTGCGAACGGCAGGTGCTGGATCATGCCTGTCATCGTAGCTCCGTGCCCATAAGCGGCGACCGCTGAACGAGGTTTTGCGCTGATCGACCGGCGCTGCCCCATCGACGGGGGGAGGAAATAGGCAGCTGAGCTCTTTACAGGTCATGGCTGCTCGCCGACTGCGCGATCTCCCGTCCACTGAAGTTCTCGGCCGCCAGGTGTGTGTCGCCAGCGGCCGCCGCGCCCGTCTGCTCGGCCTGTCCGGTCTCGACCGCGACGAGGCGAGGTCCGGGCTCCTGATCCCACGCTGCCGCAGCGTCCACACCTTTGGCATGCGCTTCGCGCTCGACCTCGTCTTCCTCGACCGCGACGGCAGACCCTGCTCGGTGAGGCGGCAGGTGCCCCCGCTCCGCCTCGCCTTCGATCGCCGGGCGAGCTCCGTCCTCGAGCTGCCTTGCCCAGACCAAGGCCGGCGTTGAAAACCCGCGCTTTGCGGTCGTGGGGCCATGGCGAGGGGGGAGAGTCTCGGCGGCTGCGCCCTTTGAAGGGGGCGCATGTTGCCCCAGAGACGAGAAATCGCGAGCGTCGTTGTCTGCGAGGACGACACGCCGACCCTGGAGCTGCTCTGCGACAACCTCGTCGCCGACCGCTTCGGGGTGCTGCCGGCGCCCAGCGCCTCTGACGCGCTGCGGCTTTGCCGCTACAAGCAGCCGGACCTGATGCTCCTCGACCTGACCCTTCCCGACGCCTCCGGGCTCGACGTGCTGCGCGAGATCCGCGAAGCCGACGGCGTCGTCTCCCGCTTCGACCCGCGCCTGCCGGTAATCGTCCTGACCGGCCGCGGCGCCGCCGAGGATCGCCTCCGGGGCCTCGAGTTCGGGGCCGACGACTATGTGGTCAAGCCGTTCCACTACGGCGAACTGCGGGCCCGGATCGCGGCGGTGTTGCGGCGGGTGGAACAGCGACGCAGCGGGCCGCTGCGGGTGGGGGACATCGTCGTCGACCCGGGGCGGCGCCGGGTCTGGGTGGGCGGGCGCGAGGTGCAGCTCTCCAAGAAGGAGTTCTCGTTGTTGCGGGTCCTGGCTGCCGACCCGCACCGGGTCTTCTCCAAGCGCGAGCTGTTGGGCGAGGTCTGGGGCTACCGGACGCCGACCAAGACCCGCACGCTCGACTCGCACGCGAGTCGGTTGCGGCGCAAACTGGATCCGGAGAGCGCCCGCTTCGTGATCAACTGTTGGGGCGTCGGCTACAGGTTGCTCGACGGATGATCGAGGTCGCCGAGATCGTCGCCGGCTGGCCGCTCGCCGCCACGATGGCTGCGGTGGTCGCGACACAGGGCCTGCGCGCGGGCCGCCGCCGCGGCGCCCTCAACGAGGCGCTGCACGAGCTGCGCCGGCCGCTGCAGGCGATAGCCCTCGCCGGGACTGGGAATGGCGGCTCGCTGCCGCTGCTGGAGAGCTCGGTGCGGCTGGCTGCGGCGGCGCTGGAGCGGCTCGACCATGAGGTCAACGGCGGCGTCCTGCAGCGCCCGGCGGAGGCGGTGGAGGTGCGGCCGCTGTTGGAAGCGGCGGTGCGGCGCTGGCAGGCGCGGGCGAGCCTGGGCGGAGGCTCGTTGAGCCTGCGCTGGCGGGCCGGACACGCCGTCGTGATCGGCGACAGGGTCGAGCTTGCGCAGGCGCTCGACAACTTGCTTGTCAATGCGATCGAGCACGGGGGTCCGTCGATCTCCGTCGACGCCCGGCCGTACAAGGGCCGCGTACGGATCGTCATCGCCGATTCCGGTCGCGCCTCGCGCACAGCGGAGCGGCGGGACACGCCAGCCGATGTGATTGCCCGCCTGTCAGGTCGCCGCCGTCGGGGTCACGGCCTGGTCGTCGTGAGACAGGTGGCAGCGGCCCACAAAGGTCGCTTCGCGCTGCGACGCTCCGAGCGCGGCTCACTCGCCCTGCTCGAGCTTCCCCTCGCGAGCGACCGGGGCTTGTTGGCGGCATGAGCCGGCGCAGGCGGGCGCTCGGGTTCTTGCTGCTGGCGCTGCTTGCAGCTGCTGGGGCGGGGGCTATCGCCGACGGCTATGGAGCGAGCGCGATCCGCGGCTACGGTCGGCTGCGGCCGGTTGTCGTTCTCGCTGCGGACATCGCCGCCGGGCGGCGGATCGGTCCGCGGCAGATCGGGTCGGACCTCGAGCTGCGGCGCGTGCCGGAGCGGTTCGCGCCGCCCGACGCGCTTGTCGCGCCAGACGAAGCACTGGGCCTGGTTGCCCGCGCGCCGCTTCCCGCGGGCTCGTACTTACTCGGCGCGCAGCTAGGCGTTGCGCGAAGCGGGAGGGATGGGGCGCGTCGCCTCGGTGGTGGCAGGCGCCCGGTCGAGATTGCCGTCAGCGGCGCCGATGCCCTGCTGTCCGCCGGCCCGGCGTCCGGATCGAGGGTGGATGTAGTGGTGACGAGCGAACCGGCCGGCTCAGGACCGGGGCGCACCTTCGTTGCCGCCGCCCACGTTCCGCTGCTGGCGTTGAGCCCGAGTGCCGAAGGGCCGGGCCCAGGAGCGACCGCCGCGGCGACCCTGGGGCTGACGAAACGGGAGGCGCTGCGGCTGATCGCCGCGGAGAGCTTTGCTCGCAAGGTGACGTTGCTGCCGGGGGGCTGAGGTGGAGGCGCGGCAGCGGCACCTGGAGAACCTTGCGGAGTCTTTGCGGGCCAGGCTGATCGAGGCGCGCCGTGAAGCCGCAGCATCAGGCGTGCGGCCAGGCGAGGCGCTCGGCAAGCAGGTAAGCAATCTGGTTGAAGAGGAGGCGGCGCTGCTCGGCGCCGAGGATCGCGAGGCGCTGGTGGCCCGTGTGCTGCGCGACACTGTCGGGCTCGGTCCGCTGGAGGACCTGCTCGCCGACCCCACGGTGGAGGAGGTGATGGTCAACGGCCCGCGCCAGGTCTATGTCGAGCGTGGCGGCCGGATCGAAGCGGTCGAGGTGGGCTTCGCCGACGAGGAGGAGTTGCGCAACGCGATCGAGAGGATCCTCGCCCCACTCGGTCGCCGCATCGACGAGCTCAGCCCGATGGTCGACGCGCGGCTTGCCGACGGCTCGCGGGTCAACGCGGTGATCCCGCCGCTGGCAATCGATGGGCCGGCGCTCTCGATCCGCCGTTTCGGCGCCAGCCGACCAGGACCGCGCGAGCTGGTCGAGCTGGGCACGCTCACCGAGCCCCAGCTCGAGCTGCTCGAGAAGGCTGTCGGCGACCGCCGCAGCATCCTCGTCAGCGGCGGCACCGGTTCCGGCAAGACGACCATGCTCAACGCGCTCTCGGGCTTCGTCTCACCGGGCGAGCGGGTGGTGACGATCGAGGACGCCGCCGAGCTGCGCCTGCGCCGGCGCCACGTGGTGCGGCTGGAGAGCCGGCCGGCCGGGGTCGAGGGAAGGGGTGAGGTGACGATTCGCGACCTGCTCCGCAACGCGCTGCGGATGCGGCCCGACCGGATCGTGATCGGCGAGGTTCGTGGCGCCGAGGCGCTTGACCTGCTGACCGCGCTCAATACGGGGCATCGCGGCGCGCTCTCGACCGTCCATGCCAACTCGCCGGCCGACGCGCTCGCCCGGCTGGAGACGCTGGCGCTGATGGCCGGCCTTGGGCTTCCACACGAGGCGATCGCCGCTCAGGTCCGCCGCGGCATCGACCTGGTCGTTCACCTGGAGCGCTTGCCGGACGGCTCGCGGCGAGTTACGGGGATCGCTGACGTGGCGACGGCGGAATGAACGACGCCGGCGGGCCGTTGCTGCCCCTGGCCGGCGCCGCCGCTGGCGGCTTGACGGCGCTTGCGGCTCGCGAAGCCATGCTGGCGACCCCGGCCCTCGCGCGCTGGCTGCGGCTGGCGCTGGAGCCGCTGCGCAGGGCGGGAGAGGAGGGTTATGCGCCCTCGACCCTGGAGCGCCGCCGGCTCGCCGCGGTCGGCGCTGGCGCCGCGCTGCTCGGCGGCTGGTTCGTGGCGGGAGCGACCGCGGCGGTTCCGCTGGCAATCGCCGGTCCTGCGCTGGCCGGCTGGGCGGTGTCGAGCCGCCGCCGTCGCTACCGCCACGCCGTCGAGCGCGCCCTGCCCGAGGTCGCGGCGGCGGTCGCCGACTCGCTCGCCGCCGGCCGCTCGCTGCGCGCGTCGCTGCCTGCCGCAGCCGCCTCGGTCGACGGCCCAGCTGCGGTCGAGCTTGCCCGTCTCGGGGCGGAGCTCGAGCTGGGGGCGCCGACCGTGGAGGCGATCGGGGGATGGCGGCGGCGGATGCGCTCGGCCAGGGTCGATGCCTTCGCCGTAGCGCTGCTCAGCCAGAGGCGGGCCGGTGGCGATCTGGCCGGCCTGCTGCGCCGCTTCGGCGACGGCGCCGCCGAGCGCGACCGGGTCGCCGAAGACGCGAAATCCGCAACCGCCCAGGCGCGCTTCACCGGCCTGCTCGTGGTGGCGATGCCGAGCGGTGGCGCCCTCTTCGCCGAGCTGATCCAGCCGGGCTTCCTCACCAAGGTGCTGGGCGCGCCGGCATCGGCGGCGCTGCTGGCGCTCGCCGCCGCGCTGCAGGCTGCCGGCTTCGTCGCTATCCGGCGCCTCTCGCGAGTGGTCGAGTGAGTGCCGCCTTGCTGCTTGTGGCTCGGCGCCTGGGTCTGCCGGGCCGTTTGCGCCGCGCCGGTCTCGAGTCGCGGTTCCCGCTGGAGGCCTTGCTGGTGGCGAAGCTTGTCTCGGCTATCGCTGGCGGGATCGCGGCCCTGGCTGCCTCCCCGGCGGCGCCGGGGAGGACATCGCTGCTGCTCGCCGTCGCGATGCCGGCGGCCGGTTTCGTCTTGCCCGACGCACTGTTGGAGCGCGAGGCGCGCCGCCGGCACCGTCGCCTGCTCGCCTCTTTGCCGGATGCGCTTGACCTGCTCGCCATTGGCTCCGCCGCCGGCCGCAGTCCAGCTGCCGGCTTCGGCGAGATCGCACGTGACGGCAGCGGCCCCCTCGCGGACGAGCTGCGGATCGCCGTCGCCGAGCTCGATTGTGGCCAGCCTCTTCGAGAGGCTCTCGCGGCACTGCGCGAGCGCGTCCCCGGCAGCGAGATCGCGACCCTCTGCGCCTCGATCGAGCGCTCGCGCCGCCTCGGTTCTCCGCTCGCCGACCAGCTGCGCCGCCAGGCCGCCTCGCTGCGCCGCGATCAGCGCCGTGCCGTGGAGGAGCGCGCCGCCCGCGCCGCCCCCAAGATCCAGCTCGTCGTCGCCCTGGTCTTAGTCCCCTCGGTCCTGCTGATGATCGCCGCCGCCCTGATCGCCAACGCCGACGTCCTGCTCAGCGGCTTTTGAGGCGTTGCGTTCGTCCTGGACCAGGCTCAAGGCGTCGCTTGCCTTAGGGTGCCCTCGCTCGTCGGCCCGGCGGAAAGCCGCTTCGGCCTGCTCCAGCTCGCCACTCTGCTCCAGCGCCGCGCCATGGTTGTATGCCCCTTTGGCGTCGCCCCGTTCGTCCGCCCGCCGAAAGGCCGCCTTGGCTTCCTCGAGTTCTCCATCTTCGTAGAGCAGGATCCCCAGGTTGTATGCGCCATCGGCGTCACCCCGTTCGTCGGCTCGCCCGAATGCCTCCTTGGCTCCCCTCCGGTCACCGCATTCGTCCAGGTGAATTCCAATCAAGAACGCGCCCTCCGCGCTTCCTCGCTCATCCGCACGGGCATAGGCAGCCAGGGCGTCCCCCCGCTCGTTTCTGGCCGTTTCTAGGAAAAATCCCAGGGCGAAGGCTCCGAGCATGCCTCCCCGTTCGTCCGCGCGCCGATAGGCCGCCTCGGCCTCGTCCAACTCGCCGCGATCCTCGAAGATCTTGCCCAGGTTCACGGGCGCATCGTCGTGCCCGCGCGTGTCGGCTCGCCGGAAAGCGGCCTCGGCGCCGGCGTTGTCCTCCGCCCGCAATCGCAACAACCCGAGGTTGTAGGCGCCCATGTCGTTTCCCTGCTCGTCCGCCCGTTCGTAGGCGGCCTCGGCGGCTTTCAGATCGCCGTCCTCGCGCAGCATGTTCCCGATCGCGACCGACCCGATGCCGAGGCCCAGCTCCTCGGCCTGCTGGTAGGCGGCCATCGCGCCCTTCCGGTCCCCGCGCTCGACGAGGATGGTGCCGACGTTCGATGCCGCATAGGCCTTGAGCAAGCGGCGGCTGCTTTCCATCGTCTTCCTGTTGGCGCGCTCGGCGAGCTTCCCCCAGTCGATCTCCGAGCCCCCGCTGCTGCGGGCGAAGGCGAGAGCACCCAGATCGAACGCCTGCTCGGGGGTCGACGCCTCGAGGAAGCTGAGCCATGCCTCCTCCTCGATTTCGGCGCCGGAGTTCTCGACGACGGTGACGACGTAGTCGTACGGGATGAACTCGTCTCTGCCGGAGAGAAGCGCGACGGTCGAGTACAGGGGGCGCCGGGCCCAGTCGAGGCCCTGATCGAAGTCGGCGTCTCCTGGATCGACGTGTTCGGGCAGGTAGACGGCGTAGATGTCACGCAGAACGGGTCGGGGAATGGGATCGAGAATCCCCGCCCGCTGCCAGTCGATTGCGGCATGGGCGATCGCCTTGCCGTGTGGCGAAGGGTCGGCGCCGTGGTTGTGACGGCCGGAGTCGAGCTTTCGCGCCAGCTCTCGGCCGGCGATCATGTACTCGCCGATGCCGTCTTGGGCGATCCGCTCCGCGGCATCGGGCGCGTAGCCCTGAAGTCGATCGCGCTCCTCTGCGCTGAGCTTCGGCGAAAGCCGGATCTCCTCGGCGTGGCGGAGCAGGTCTTCCATCGGAATCGAGAATTGCGATGTGTCGCCGGCTTGGGATATGCCTTTTCCGCCGGCCGTCGCCAGGACGATCCAGCGGCGACCGCTGCCGCTCAGCCGCTCGAGAACGTCCGCGTGCATTCCGTGAGCTCCGACTCGAACGTAGAGCTCGAGATCGTCGAGCCACAGGACCGCCACCGGTTGGTCGAGCTCGGGCATCGCATCTGGCCTCATCAACTCGTCGATGGCCTTCGCGTCCGCTGGCGCGAGCCAATTTGCGTCGGGAATGCTCCTGCGCATCGCTTCGAAGAGCGTCCGCGTCTTTCCTGCCTTGGAGGGGCCGTTCAGCACGATGAGAGAAGCGCTCGCGCTTTCCAACGCCCGCTTGAGGGCCGCATCGAGCTGATCGTCGACGTCGCGCGCCAGATACCTCTCTCCGTCCGCCCTGCCGAGCGAAGCGAGCGCCTCGGGAGCCTCCGGGGCGACCCCCGCATCCTGTGGTCTCAGGTCCCGCACCTGTTGCACGGCCTTCGGCAGCACCGTTTCGAGCTGCTCCGATCGCTGGGCGCGAACCTCCCAAAACTGGAGGACGGCGACGACGACCAACCCCAGCAGGCTCAGCACGCCGACGATCACCTGAAGGGTCGTGTCGCCGATCGCCGCCGCAAGTCCGTTGACTGCGCCGAAAGCGGTCAGACACGATCCCAGGACGATCCGTTTCCAACGGAGATTCTGAGCGCCTCCAAGGCTCCCGTCCATGGGCTGACCATAACGCCCCCTCCCCCGGAAGGAGTTACTCCAAGGCCTCCTGTCGCAGGCGAGTCGCGACAGCCGTGGAGGCGGCGCGGATCGTGTCCAGCTCGGCCGCCTTCGTCTTGTGGCCGTGGACGTAGCAGCAGAGGGCGCCGTCGACCAGCTCGAAGGCGAACTTCTCCGGGGCGGAGTCGGTCAGCCAGACGATGAAGGTGGGGGAGAAGAGCTGGCGCAGGTGGTTCGCGTCTTGGCCTTTGCCGGCGAAGATCTCGTAGCGCTTGTCGAGCGCCTCGCTCTCCAGCTTGACCCGCTCTTTGGAGCGACGGAAGACGTCCTCGAGCTTCTCCAGGGCGCGCAGGCCGGACTTGCGCTGGCAGTAGAGCTCCGGCACGAAGTTGGCGCACTCGGGCACTTGGGCCAGGCCGACGGTGTAGTGGTAGTAGCTGGTCTGCCGGTTGCCCTCGCTGTCGGTCGTCTCGTCCTCGTAGGTGTAGAGGGCGAGGACCCCGTCGACTCCGTCTCCGAAGGGCCCAGCCAGCGCACGCTCCGCATAGCGGGCATCGCCCTTACAAAGCAGCGGGGTCGCCGGCGGCAGCGGTCCCTTGCCCGACAGCGCCATCCCGCGCTGGTCGGCGTAGGCGGCGAAGAAGGCGTCCTCGGCCTGAGAGTCGGCGATCGCGAAGACCAGCAGCAGGCCGAGCAGCAGAACGGCCGCGGCCGCCGCCGCCCCTATCGCCGGGGCCACCAGGATCGCTCCAGCCACCCCAGCCGCCACCGCCGTGATCGCCAGCAGGATCCAGGTCAGCGGCTTTCCCAGCAGACGCTTGAAGTGGAAGCCGCGCAGGTCGTTGGCGTCGTCGGGCGGGTTCATCGCGGCGAGCCTATCCGCTGCAACCGAGGTTGCGAATGGGACGGCTGTTTGAGGTTGTGTTGCAAAGTGGGAGGAAGTGGGGTACTGTGGCCGCGAGTTGAAGCCCAGGACCGGGGTGGTGAGGCTCCTCCCACCTCATCACTCCGGTCCTAACTCTTTGCCAGGCCGCAGAAAGGAATCGACGGGATGGCATTTCGGGGTCTCTACGAGCACAGCCTCGACTCCAAGGATCGCCTCACGGTTCCCTCTCGCTTCCGGGCCGCGCTCTCCGACGGGATTGTTCTGTCGAAAGGCTTCGACCCCTGCGTCTGGGCGCACACGACCGAGGAGTTCGAGGAGCTGTCCGACCGCTTCCTCTCGCCGCACAGCCCGTTCGGCAAGGACGCGCGCAGCCTGCGCCGCCGCTTCCACGGTGGCTCCTTCGACGAGAAGCTCGATTCGGCGGGCCGCATCCGCGTCCCCAAGCCGCTGATCGAGCACGCCCGCCTCGCCGGCCCTTGCGTCGTGATCGGCGCCGGTGAGTACCTGGAGATCTGGAACGCAGAGGCCTGGGCGAAGCAGGAGGAGGAGCTGGACGCCTCCGCTCCGGAGATCGCCGAGGGCCTGGCCTCGAGCGGAGCGACTGCGTGAGATGCGAGCCCATGCCGAACGAGCCCCGATGTCCATTGCCAAGAGCGCAACCCTTATCTACATGCCCACCGAGCACGAACCAGTCCTTGCCACAGAGCTGACCGGCCTGCTGGCGCCCGAGCCCGGCCAGATCGCCGTCGACTGCACCTTCGGCGGCGGTGGCCACGCGTGGCGGATCGCCGCTGCGATCGGGCCGCAGGGGACGCTGATCGGCATCGACCGCGATCCCGCCGCCGCACCCCGCTTCGAGCGCTTCGCCGCCGAGGCTCCCTGCCAAACCCGCTTCCTCGGCAGCGACTACTCGGCAGGTCTTCGCACCCTACGCGGCGAAGGCGTCCGCCCAGAGATGGTGTTCATGGACCTAGGAATGTCCTCGATGCAGGTCGACGCCAGGGAGCGGGGGTTCTCCTATTCCTACGACGCGCCGCTCGACATGCGGATGGACACGCGGCAGGAGTTCAGCGCCGCCGACCTCGTCAACGAGTGGCCCGAGTCGCGCATCGCCCAGGCGCTGCGGCGCTTCGGCGAGGAGCGCTACGCCGGCGGGATCGCGCGTGAGATCGCGCGGCGGCGCCCGCTTCACACCACTTCCGAGTTGGTCGCTGCGGTCAAGGCGGGGATGCCCGCCTCGGCCCGCTTCGGCGGCGGTCATCCGGCCAAGCGGACTTTCCAGGCGATCCGGATTGCCGTCAACGGCGAGCTCGACTCCCTCGACGACGCGTTGCCGACTGCCTGGGGGATGCTGCCGCTCGGCGGCCGCATCGCGGCGATCTCATTCCACTCGCTGGAGGACCGCCGCGTGAAGCAGTTTCTGGCCGAGCGCGCCCGCGGCTGCGTCTGTCCCCCCGAGCTGCCGATCTGCACCTGCGAGCGCGAGCCCGAAGCCGAGCTGCTGACCCGCCGCGCGGTGGCGCCGGAAGCCACCGAGGTCGCCGCCAACCCGCGCTCGAAATCCGCCCACCTGCGCGCCGCGGTGAAGATCGCCGATGCCCAGACCGTCGGAAGCGCCGGCTGATGGCTGCCGCCGCGACCGCTCGCAAGACCGCTGCCGCCCCAGCCCCTGCTCGGCGTCGCAAACGACCGCTGCTCGTCGCTGCCCCGGCCCCGGCCCCGGCACGGAAAGCGCCTGTCCACAAGCCGGCTCCTGCCCGCCGCAAGGCGCCGGCCCGCCGTCCCGGCGGCCAGCTGATTCCGCTCGCGGTTGGCACCGCGAGCGCAGTCCGCAGCCTGCCCGACTCGAGCCTGATGGTGCGGATGACGCGTGGTCGCGTCTGGATCGGGGTGCTGGGCGTGCTGCTGGCCGGGATCGTCGCGCTGAACGTGCTCACGCTGAGCCTTGCCGCGGGCGCCGGTCACATCGACCAGAACATCCAGGCTCTGGACGAAGAGAACTCAATCCTGCGCAGCCGCGACGCGCAGAAGTCGGGCGCCAGTCGCATCCGCCACGACGCCGCCGGGCTCGGGCTGAGTGCGGCGGCGGTCGAACAGGTCGGCTCAGTGCGGGTGAGCCCGCACGACGTCGAGACCGCGGCGCGTCGTCTGGCCGCCGCCGAAACGGCTTACTAGTGTCCTGTCTCGTAACGCTGGCCGTGAAATGACGAGATCCAGTCGTCGCCAGACAAGGACGCAGGGAGCCCGAATAGCAGCGCTATTTGGGCGACTGGGGACGTGGTATGGCGGCGATTTGGGGCCGTCATTTCCGGTCTGGCGTTACGAGACAGGACACTGAGGGCGTATGCGCACGATCGAGCGCAGGATCGGTCTCCTCTTCGCCGGCTTCCTGCTCTGCTTCCTCGTCATCGCCGGGCGCGCCTTCTGGCTGCAGGGGGTACAGGGCGCGAAGCTCGCCTCCGAGGCGGCCTACCAGCAGACCGACGTCGTCACCGTCCCCGGCCTGCGCGGCAGCGTGCTCGACCGCTTCGGCAACCCACTTGCCGTCTCCGAAGACGCGAAGACGATCTACGCGACTCCCTACCAGGTCAAACGGCCGCGGCAGACGGCCGCCAAGCTGGCCTCGATCCTCGGCCTGAAGGAAGACGAAGTGCTGAAGAGCCTCACCGAAGAATCCGGTTTCGCCTACGTGGCGCGCAAGGTCGACGTGCCGAGCGCGGCCCGGGTGGCCCGGCTCGAACTGCCTGGGATCGGCGCGCTGCCGGACAGCAGGCGCACGTATCCCCAGGGCGATCTGGCCGCGCAGACGATCGGGGCCGTCGGCGAGGACAACCAGGGCCTGACCGGCCTCGAGGTGGGCGAGGAATCGGTCCTCCATGGCACCGACGGGGAACGGCGAATCGTCAACGACGCGTTGGGAGAACCGATCCGGCTGGAAACGGTGAAGGAGGCAAGCGATGGGGAAGACCTGCGGCTGACGCTCGATCCCGCGATCCAGAAGGAGACCGAGCAGGCGCTGGGCGAAGTCGGCGAAACCTACGTGCCGAAGGGCGCCACGGCGATCGTGATGAACCCGCGCAACTCGCAGATCATGGCGATGGCCAACTGGCCGCCCGTGAATCCGTCCGACCTGGAAAACGCCAATCCCGAAGACCTGATCAACCGCGCAACCGGCTTCACCTACGAGCCCGGCTCGACCTTCAAGGCGTTCACTGTGTCGGCGGCGCTGGAAGAAGGGCTGGTGACTCCGGAAACCCCGTTCACGCTGCCGCCGCAGCTCCATGTCGCGGATCGGATCATCGAAGACGCCGAGCCGCGGCCGACGGTGACGCTGAGCGTCGCCGAAATCCTCTCCCACTCCTCCAACGTCGGCGCCGCGACGATCGGCTTGGAGGTCGGCGGCGAAAGGTTCTCCCGCTGGATAAGCCGTTTTGGCTTCGGCCGACCGACCGGGGTCCAGTTCCCCGCCGAGGAGCAGGGGATCGTGCCGGCGCTCAACGAATACTCGGGGTCAACGATGGGCAACCTGCCGATCGGCCAGGGGCTCGCGGTGACGCCGATGCAGATGATCGCCGGCTATGCGGCGATCGCCAATGGCGGCATGCTGCGGCGGCCACAGCTGATCGAGAAGATCGGTGAAGAACCGGTCTCCGAGCCGCGCGGGCGCCGGGTGATCTCCTCGACCGTCGCCGAACAGGTGCGGACGATGCTCGAGGGCGTGCTCGCGCCGGGCGGCACCGCGTCGGAGGTCAGCGTTCCCGGCTATACCTTGGCCGGCAAGACCGGCACCGCGCAGGTGGCCGAAAACGGGACCTACTCGAATACCAAGTTCGTGGCTTCCTTCATCGGCTTCGCTCCGGCGCAGGATCCGCGGTTGCTCGTTGCGGTGATTGTCGATCAGCCGCAGGGGGAAATCTACGGTGGCTCGGTTGCGGCGCCGGCGTTTGGCAAGATCGCCGCGTTTGCTCTGCCGTATCTCGGTGTGCCGCAGGAATAGATGGGGGCCGGGGGTCGGGTGCCCCTCGCGCTTGCTGGGTTTTTCGCCAGTAGCGCTGGTAGCTGGCCGCGGGGGCCGGTGGGGCGAAAAAGAGGACGCCGCTACGCGCGAGGGGCACCCGACCCCCGGCTTACAATCGCCGCCGTGAGATTGGATGAGCTTGCTGGCGTAGCTGGGTCGGCCCGGGTCGTTGGCGACGAGTCGGTTGAGATTTCTGAGCTTGCTTATGACAGTCGTCGGGTGAGGCCTGGGACGTTGTTCTTCTGCGTGCCTGGGGAGAAGGTTGATGGGCATGAGTTTGGTGCGGCGGCGGTTGAGGCTGGGGCCACGGCGCTCGTGGTCGAGCGCGAGCTTCCCACGCTCTCGGTTCCCCAAGTTCTGGTCGAGGACGCACGAGCGGCGATGGCCCCGATGGCGGCGCGGTTTCACCAGGATCCCACTGCCGAATTGAAGATCGCCGGCATTACCGGGACCAATGGGAAGACGACTACCGCCTTCTTGCTGCGGGAGATTCTTGAGTCGGCCGGGATGCAGTGCGGGTTGCTGGGGACGGTCAAGCAGGTCGTCGGCGGGGTTGAGGAGGAGGTTGAGCGGACTACGCCGGAGGCAATCGATCTGCAGGCGACCTTCAGGCGCATGCTCGATGGCGGCGATCGTGCCTGTGCGATGGAGGTGTCCTCGCACGCGCTCGTGCTGCATCGCGCTGACGCAATCCACTTCGATGTCGCTCTGTTCACCAACCTGACCCAAGACCATCTCGACTTCCACGCCGACATGGAGGACTACTTTCGCTCGAAGCGCTTGCTTTTCGAGATGGGCCCGGCGACGGCGATCGTCAACGTCGACGACCGCTACGGGCGCCGCCTCGCCGAGGAATTCGAGTGCGTCACGTTGTCCACCGAGGGAGCGGACGCGGATCTAGTCGCCCACGACATCACTCTCAGCGCCACCAGCGCCGAGTTCACCGTCACTACGCCGCCGATGGGCCTAAAACGGGACCATGCGTCCCGTTTTGGGCCCATCGGCGGCGAGTTGGGGGTGCGGATTGCGTTGCCGGGGCATTTCAATGTGGCCAATGCGCTTGGGGCGTTTGCGGTGGCTGTGGCGCTTGGGGTCGAGCCGGGGGCCGCGGCCGCCGGGCTGGCTCGCGCGGCGCCTCCGCCGGGGCGCTTCGAGCCGATCGACGAGGGACAGCCCTTTGCCGTTCTCGTCGACTACGCCCACACTCCCGACTCGCTGGAGAACGTGCTGCGGGCGGCGCGGCGGCTGGGCGAAGGCCGGGTGATCTCGGTCTTCGGCGCCGGCGGCGATCGCGATCGCGGCAAGCGTCCGCAGATGGGTCGCGCCGGGGCTGAGCTTTCCGATCTGGCCATCGTCACCTCGGACAACCCGCGCTCCGAGGATCCCGAGGCGATCGTCGCCGAGATCCTCGCCGGCATTGACGATCGCGATGGGGTCGAGGTCGAGGTCGACCGTCGTGCCGCGATAGCCCTGGCCCTGTCCCAGGCCGAGCCCGGCGACACCGTGGTGATCGCCGGCAAGGGTCACGAGCAGGGGCAGGAGTTCGAGAACGGGCGCAAGCTGCCTTTCGACGACCGCGAGGTGGCGCGAGAGGAGTTGCGCCGGTTGTGAACCTGACCCCGGAGCAGATCGGGGCGGCGATGGGCGCGGAGATCGTCGCGCGGGGCAGGCCGGGCGATCCGCGGCGCGGCATCATCGATTCCGGCGAGGCAGCGGAGGGCGACCTCTTCTTCGGCCTGCGCGGCCAGCGGGTCGATGGCGGCGAGTTCGCGGCGGCAGCGATCGCGGCCGGCGCCTGGGGCGTGGTCGTGAGCCCGGAGCGCGCGACTGGACTCGAGGGCGCCTGGGTCTTCGCCGTCGCCGACCCGCTCGCCGCGCTGCAGGGTCTGGCGAGCGCCTGGCGCCACCGGCTCGGCGTGCCAGTGGTCGGCATCACCGGCTCGGTCGGCAAGACCTCGGTCAAGGACATCGCGCGGGCGCTGCTGCCCGGCCGCGTTCACGCCAACCGGGAGAACCTCAACACCGAGATCGGCCTGCCGCTGACTCTGCTCGAAGCCCCTGCGGACACCGAGCTGCTGGTGCTGGAGATGGCGATGCGTGCCCCTGGCCAGATCGCTGAGCTGGCGGCGATCGCGGAGCCCCGCGTAGCTGTGATCACCAACGTCGGTCCGGTCCACGTAGAGCTGCTCGGCTCGATCGAGGCGGTGGCGGCGGCCAAGGCCGAGATCCTCGCTGCGCTGCCGGGCGATGGCACGGTGGTAGCGCCGGTCGAGGCAGGCGAGCTCGAGCCCCATCTCGACGCTGCCCCCAACCTCCTCCGCTTCGGCCCCGGCGGCGACGTGGAGGCGACCGAGCAGCGGGTCGCTGAGGGCGTGACGGAGGCTCTGATCACCACTCCGTCCGGCCGGGCGCGCTTCCACTTTCCTTTCGACGAGCGCCACAATCTGACCAACGCCCTCGCCGCCCTCGCCGCCGGGGTCGCCCTCGGCGCACCGCTCGAGGGGATGGCCGACCGCGCTGCGAGCATAGGCTTCTCTCGCTTCCGGGGCGAGCGCCTCGAGCTTGGAGACGGGATCGTCCTGGTGAACGACTGCTACAACGCCAACCCAGTGTCGATGCGCGCGGCGCTGGATCACCTCGGCTCGATCGAGGGGCCTCGCCGCATCGCCGTGCTCGGCGAGATGGCCGAGCTGGGTCCGGGCGCCCCGGGATACCACCGCGAGGTTGGCGCCCATGCGCGCGCCGAGGGTGTCGACATGCTGATCGGGGTGGGGGAGCCGGCCCGCGATTACGACCCCGACGAGCTCGTCGGCGACCCTGCCGAGGCGGCCGAGCTGCTTGCGGCCCAGCTAGAGCCGGGTGACGCGATCCTGGTCAAGGGCTCGCGCTCGGCGGGCCTCGAGGCGGTCGCCGAGGCGCTGGCGGAGTTGCGCTGATGGGCGAAGTCCTGATAGCGGGAATGGCGGCGATGCTGATCTGCATCTTTCTTGGCCCCAAGTTCATCGAGTACCTGCGGGTGAAGGAGTTCGGCCAGCACATCCGCGAGGATGGGCCGCAGGAGCACCACGCCAAGGCAGGCACGCCGACGATGGGCGGGCTGATCGTCTTCGCCGCGATCTGTGTCCCCTACCTGGTCCTCTCCGATCGCGACGCCCAGAGCCTGGCCGTGTTCGGCGTCGCTCTCGGCTGCGCCGCGCTGGGATTCGCCGACGATTTCATCAAGATCGTCAAACGCCGCTCGCTCGGCCTCTCGGCGCGCTGGAAGCTGGTTGGGCAGCTGCTGCTCGCGCTCGGCCTCTGGTGGGTGGCGCGCCACGAGGTCGGCCTCGAGCCGACGCTCTTCTTCCGCATCGGCGATGCCAGTCTCGAACTCGGCCCGGTCCTTTACTTCGTCCTGGTCTTCCTGGTGATCGCCGGCACCTCCAACGGCGTCAATCTCACCGACGGCCTCGACGGCCTCGCCGCCGGCTCCTGCGCGATCGTCCTGCTCGCCTACACGGCGATCTGCTTCGTCACCAACGAGCAGCAGAACCTGGCGCTGCTCTCCGCCTGCCTGGTCGGCGCCTGCGTCGGCTTCCTCTGGTTCAACGCTTTCCCGGCCTCGATCTTCATGGGGGACACCGGCTCGCTGGGCCTCGGCGGGGCGATCGGGGCGCTGGCAGTGATGACCCAGACCGAGGTGCTGCTGATCATCATCGGCGGCATCTTCGTGATCGAGGCCCTCTCGGTCGCGATCCAGGTCTTCTCCTTCAAGGCCTTCCGCCGTCGCGTCCTGCTGATGGCCCCGCTGCACCACCACTTCGAGATGATGGCCTGGTCGGAGACCAAGATCATGCTCCGCTTCTGGATCATCGCCGCCGTCTGCTCGGGAATCGGCTTTACCCTGTACCAGCAGTCGATCGGCCGCTGAGCAGCTAGGGAACGCGAAGGTCGACCAGGTCGTCGATGATCTTGAAGTCCTTGGCGTTGTGAGTGACGAGTTCTGCGCCGTGGGTAATTGCCGTCGCGGCGATTGCGAGGTCGGCGGTGCGTTTGCGGGGTTGACCACCCCGATGGCGGACGGCGGCTTTTAGCCGACCCCACTCTCGAGCTACTCGGTCATCCACTGGCAACGGTTTCGGGAAGCGAGCCTCGACCAAGCCTAGGCGCACCGCTCGTTCGGCCCGGGTTTGCTCGTCCGGGGCGACGAGCAGCCCGAAGTGCAGCTCGGCGACGGAGACGGTGCTGATCGATGATTCGATGCCGCCCGGCAGTGCATTGCCTTCGATCAGAGCAGAGGTGTCGAAGACGATGCGCACGCCTCAGGTCTCCCAGGGATCCTGGAGGTCTCCGCCGAACTCCTCCAAGTCGCGCATGAGCGTCGGATCAGGAGGCAGCGCCCAAAGATCTTTCAGGGATGCCGAGTCGACCCATTGCTGCTTGCGCGTAGGACCGAGCTCCGCCACGGGACGCCCGGAAACCGTAATCGTGAACTCCTCGCCGGCTTCGGCGCGTCGCAGGACTTCGGCGACGTTGTTGCGCAACTCTTTCTGGGGGATGGTTGCCACGGATCGCAGGTAGCAGTTCTGCTACCTGCGACTATTCGCCGCAGAGAGCGGAACGGCGTCGCTAAGCGCTGGGGGAACATCTGTTCGGGTCTCTAGAATGATCCTCAGTGGCTGCCTCTGAGCGGATCGTGATTTCGGGTGCGCGTGAGCACAACCTGAAGGACATCGACGTCGAGCTGCCCCGTGACGCGCTGATCGTGATCACCGGGCTGTCGGGCTCGGGCAAGTCGAGCCTCGCCTTCGACACGATCTACGCCGAGGGCCAGCGCCGCTACGTCGAGTCGCTCTCCGCCTACGCGCGCCAGTTCCTCGGTCTGATGGAGAAGCCCGACGTCGACTCGATCGAGGGGCTCTCGCCGGCGATCTCGATCGACCAGAAGACGACCTCGCGCAACCCGCGCTCGACCGTGGGCACGGTGACCGAGATCTACGACTACCTGCGCCTGCTCTGGGCACGGATCGGCGTGCCCCACTGTCCCACCTGCGGGGCCGAGATCACCGGCCAGACGCAGGAGCAGATCGTCGACCGGCTGATGACGCTCGACGAGGGGACGAAATTCATGGTGATGGCGCCCGTTGTGAGGGGGCGCAAAGGCGAGTACGGGAAGCTGCTCGAGCAGATGCGGCTCGAGGGCTACTCGCGGGTCGAGGTGAACGGCGAGCTGCGCCGCCTCGATGAGGAGATCGTCCTCGACAAGAAGTACAAACACGATGTCTCGGTCGTCGTCGACCGGCTGGTGATGAAGACCGACCTGCGCCGCCGCCTCTCGGAGTCGGTCGAGGCCGCGGCGGGACTCGCCGCCGGTCTGGTCGAAGTCGAGATCGTCGGCGACTCCGAGCAGACGATGCTCTTCTCCGAGCAGTTCGCCTGCCTCGAGTGCGGCACCTCGATCCCCGAGCTGGAGCCGCGGATCTTCTCCTTCAACTCGCCGCACGGGGCCTGCGAGCGCTGCCATGGGCTCGGCTTCCAGCGGGTGATCGACCCCGAGCTGGTCGTCCCCGACCCGACCCTTTCGCTGGGTGAGGGGGCGTTGCAGCCCTGGAACCGTGGGATCACCGCCTACTGGAAGCGCCTGATCGCCGCCGTCGCCGAGGAGTACGGGGTCGACCTCGACAAGCCGTGGTCGAAGCTGAAGAAATCGGAGAAGGAGATCTTCCTCTTCGGCACCGGTGGCGATCGCCATCAGGTCACCTACACCAACCGCTTCGGCCGCCGCCGCTCCTACAAGGTCCGCTTCGAGGGAATCGTCAACAACCTGCAGCGTCGCTATGAGGAGACCGACTCGGAGACCAACCGCGAGCGGATCGAGAGCTACATGGCCGAGCAGCCCTGCCCGCAGTGCGAAGGGGCAAGGTTGCGGCCGGAGAGCCTCGCGGTCAAGGTCGGCGGGATCAGCATCGCCGAGTACACGGCGCTTTCGGCCCGAGCGGCAGCTGAGTGGATAGCGACATTGGAGATGACCGAGACCGAGCGGGCGATCGCGCGGCTGATCGTGCGCGAGATCACCGAACGGCTCGCCTTCCTCGAGAACGTCGGCATCGGCTATCTCTCCCTCGCCCGCTCGGCGCGCTCGCTCTCCGGCGGCGAGGCGCAACGGATCCGCCTGGCGACCCAGATCGGCTCCAGCCTGGTCGGCGTGATGTACGTGCTCGACGAGCCCTCGATCGGTCTGCACCAGCGCGACAACGAGAAGCTGATCGGAACGCTCGACCGGCTGCGCGACCTCGGCAACACGGTGATCGTGGTCGAGCACGACGAGGGGACGATGCGGGCCGCCGACCATCTCGTCGACCTCGGCCCTGGAGCGGGCGAACACGGCGGCCACGTGATCGCCGCCGGCACGCCGGCCGACGTCGCCAAGGACCCGGCTTCGCTGACCGGCCAGTACCTCTCGGGCAAGCGGGCGATCGAGGTCCCGGCCGAGCGCCGCGAGCCGCGCGGGGCGCTGCTCGTGCGCGGCGCCCGCGAACACAACTTGAAGGGGATCGACGTGGCGATCCCGCTCGGCGTCTTCTGCTGCGTCACCGGCGTCTCCGGCTCGGGCAAGTCGACCCTGGTCAACGAGACGCTGCACCACGCGGTCGCCAACCGCCTGCACCAGGCGAAGCTGCGCCCGGGCGCCCACGACGGCATCGACGGGCTCAGCCAGATCGACAAGATCATCAACATCGACCAGTCGCCGATCGGCCGCACGCCGCGCTCCAACCCGGCCACCTACACCGGCGTCTTCGACCACATCCGCCAGCTCTTCACGCAGACCCAGGAGGCGCGGGCGCGCGGCTACAAGCCGGGCCGCTTCAGCTTCAACGTCAAAGGCGGTCGCTGCGAGGTCTGCCGTGGCGACGGCCAGATCAAGATCGAGATGCACTTCCTGCCCGACGTCTACGTCCCCTGCGAGCAGTGCCACGGCAGGCGCTACAACCGCGAGACGCTCGAGGTCCGCTTCAAGGGCAAGAGCATTGCCGACGTGCTCGAGATGTCGGTTGAGGAGGCGGTTGGCTTCTTCGAGAACGTGCCGAAGATCGCCCGCCGGCTGCGCACCCTCCACGACGTCGGCCTCGACTACATCCGCCTCGGCCAGGCGGCGACGACGCTCTCCGGCGGCGAGGCGCAGCGGGTGAAGCTGGCGACCGAGCTCTCCAAAGTCGCCACCGGCGACACCCTCTACATCCTCGACGAGCCGACCACCGGCCTGCACTTCGCCGACGTGCAGCGGCTGCTCGACGTGCTCGGCCGCCTGGTCGACGCCGGCAACACCGTGGTCGTGATCGAGCACAACCTCGACGTGATCAAGACCGCCGACCGCCTCGTCGACCTCGGTCCCGACGGGGGCGAAGAGGGGGGAGAGGTGGTCGCCACCGGCACCCCCGAGGAGGTAGCGGCGGTCGCCTCCTCCCACACCGGCCGCTTCCTCGCCGAGCTGGTCGAGCCGGCCAAGCCAAAGCGCTCGCGCAGGCGCCGCGAGCCGGTTGCCGCGTAGGCGATTTCACCCGGTACTGGCGCTGGGCGTTCTGCGGCGCTAGGTTAAGAGTGAAAACGCGGCAAGCGGGTAAGGGCAGGGCGGAAAAGGAGGAGCTCATGTCCCGATCAGCTTTGAAGCGATTCCCGGTCGCGCTTGGTGTGTTGCTGGCATTCGTCGCCGTCGCAGCGGGTTGCGGCGGCAGCAGCGGTGGCGGTGGCGCCAAGATCGCCCTGTTGCTGCCCGAAAACGAAACGCCGCGCTATGAGTCCAATGACAGGCCGGACTTCGAAAAAGCCGTCGAAGAAATCTGCGAAGACTGCGAAGTCCTCTACAACAACGCCGGCGGCGACGCGGAAAAACAGCAGAGCCAGGCCGAAGCGGCGCTGACGCAGGGCGCCGAAGTCCTCGTCGTCGACCCGATGGACTCCAAATCGGCGGCGGCGATCGCCGAAAAGGCCAAGGCCCAAAACGTGCCGGTCCTCAGCTACGACCGTCTGATCGAAAACGGCGAAGTCGACGCCTACGTCTCCTTCGACAACCTCAAAGTGGGAGAACTCCAGGCCGAAACCCTGGCCAAGAAACTGAAAGAAGACGGCAGCGCCAGCGGCCCGATCATCATGATCAACGGCGACCCGGCCGACCCGAACGCGGCGCTGTTCAAAGAAGGTGCCCACAATGGCTTCGAAGCCGCCGGCGTCAACATCGCCAAGGAATACGACACCCCGGGCTGGTCCGCCGAAAACGCCCAGCGCGAGGCGCAGCAGGCGATCACCGCCCTCGGCAACAACGGCTTCGCCGGCATCTACGCGGCCAACGACGACACCGGAGGCGGCGCGATCGCGGCGATGAAAGGGGCCGGGATCAACCCTGCCGAAAAGCCCGTGACCGGGCAGGACGCCACGGTCGCCGGGCTGCAGCGGATCCTCGCCGGACAGCAGTACATGACGGTCTACAAGGAAATCGAACCGGAGGCGAAGATCAGCGCGGAAATCGCCGTCGCGCTCGCCGAAGGGGAAGAAGTGCCGAAAGGCAAAATCACCGATGAAGTCAACAACGGGAAGACGAAGGTGCCCTCGGTCCTGCTGAAACCGATCGCCGTCACCAAAGAAAACGTCAAGAGCACGGTGGTCGCGGACGGCTTCGTCAGCCCCTCCGAACTCTGTACCGGCCCGTACGCGGCCGCCTGCAAAGAAGCCGGAATCTCGGGCTGAGATGAGCTCGAGCGCGCTCCTCCAGCTGGAAGGAGTGAGCAAGCGATTCGGCCCGGTCCAGGCCCTGGACCGGGTCGACTTCGCCGTCCACGGCGGCGAGGTCGTCGGTCTGGTCGGCGACAACGGAGCCGGCAAGTCGACGATGGTCAAGACGATCGCCGGCATCTACACCACCGATACGGGAACGATTCGATTCGACGGTGAGCAGGTCTCGATCTCCCGGCCCCAGGATGCCACCGCGCTCGGCATCGCAACCGTCTACCAGGACCTCGCCCTCTGCGACAACCTCGATGTCGTCGCCAACCTGTTCCTCGGCCAGGAGGTGATCTCGCCGGGGCCCGGACAGGTGTCGCGCCAGCTCGACGAGGCGCAGATGGAGCACCGCACCGGAGAGCTGCTCTCCGGTCTCTCGGTGACGATCCCGAGCCTGCGCAGCGAGGTCGGGACGCTCTCCGGCGGCCAGCGCCAGCAGGTCGCTGTAGCCCGCTCGCTGCTCGGCGAGCCGAAGGTCGTACTGCTCGATGAGCCGACCGCCGCTTTGGGGGTGGCGCAGACGGCGCAGGTCCTGGACCTGATCCGGCGCCTGCGCGAGCGGGGCCTTGGCGTCGTCGTCATCAGCCACAACCTGGTCGACGTCTTCGAGGTCGCGGACCGGATCTTCGTCCTGCGCCTCGGCCGTGCCGTCGGCGACTTCACCGCGGAGGAAACGACCGAGGAGCACATCGTCGGCGCGATCACGGGGGTCGGCGAAGAAGGCGGAAACGATCACAACGGGGGTACGGAGGGGAAGGCCCGATGAGCCGCGACACCTTCCGCCGGGTTGTGCAGGGCGACCTTGCCTCGGCCCGGGTGGTGCTCGGGTTGGCGTTGATCTGGGTCATCTTCCAGTTCGAGAACGAACGCTTCCTCTCGGCGCAGAACCTGACCAACCTGATGCTGCAGATCACCGCGACGGGCCTGATCTCGGTCGGCATCGTCTACGTCCTGCTGCTCGGCGAGATCGACCTCTCCGTCGGCGCTGTCAGCGGCCTGGCCGCGGCAGTGATGGCGGTGCTCAACGTCAAGCACGGCTGGAGCCCATACCTGGCGATCGCAGCCGCGATAGCGGTCGGGATGGCGATCGGCCTGCTTCAGGGATCGCTGTTCAGCCGCTTCGCGATCCCCTCCTTCGTCGTTACGCTCGCCGGTTTACTGGCCTGGCAGGGGGCGCTGTTGCAAGTGCTCGGCTCGACCGGGTCGATCAACATCACCGATCCGAAAATCACCGGTTTGGCCAACACCTTCTACTCCGACGCCGTCGGCTGGCTCTTCGCCGCGATCGTGATCGGGACCTACGCGGCATTTGCCCTCATCGGACACCGCCGCCGGGTCGCCGCCGGGCTCGAAGGGCGCGGCGTCGCGCCGCTCGTCTTTCGGATCGTGCTCGTCGCGGCGATCGCGATCGTCGTCGTGGCGATCCTCAACTCCGATCGGGGCGTGCCTCTGGCTGTGTTGATCTTGCTCGCCTTCGTCGTCGGCATGGAGTACGTGGTCAAGCGCACCCGCTTCGGCCGTCACGTCTACGCCGTCGGAGGCAACGCTGAGGCCGCGCGCCGGGCTGGGATCCGGATCAACGGCGTGCGGGTGGCCGTCTTCGGCATCGCCGGCGCGATGGCGGCGATCGGCGGCATCATGGGGGCGTCGCGCCTGCTTGCGGTAAACCAGAACTCCGGCGGCAGCGAACTGCTGCTGCTCGCGATCGCCGGGCCGGTGATCGCGGGGACCAGCCTCTTCGGTGGTCGCGGCTCAGTCTGGACGGCCCTGCTTGGCGCCCTGGTGATCGGCTCGATCTCCAACGGAATGGACCTGCTGGCGCTCTCCTCGGCGGTCAAGTTCATGGTCACCGGCGGTGTCCTGCTGCTCGCCGTCCTGGTCGACGCGATCGCCCGTCAGCAGCGCCAGGCGGCGGGGCGAGTGTAGACAACACGACGAGGCACGAGACCATGTGCTACCGTGGCGCACATGAACTCGGTAGGCGTGCGTGAGCTTCGGCAAAACCTGTCGCGCTATCTCATGGAGGTCAAGGAGGGCGGTAGCTTCCGGGTCACCGAGCGGGGGCGGGAGGTTGCTCGACTCGTACCATCCGGACCGGCCGATTCGCCGATAGCCCGCCTGGTTGCCGAGCGAGGGGCCAGCATGCCAAGTGCCGATTTGCTTACGCTGGCCTCAGGTCCAAGAAGGGCGCCCGCCGCGGGACCCGCGAGCCGTGAGATCCTTGACGAGATCCGAGAGGAGCGTCTGTAGTCAGTCGGATTGCGTATTTGGATAGCTCGGCCTACGTAAAGACGCTGCTTTGTGAGGCCGAGCGTGGCGCGCTGCTGGTGGAGTTGGCCGAATGGGAGGGGTACGTGTCCAGCGCTCTTCTGGCAGTTGAGTCGGTTCGGGCCTGCGCTCGTCGCGGCGCCAAATACGCGAGAGATGCACGTGGCTGGCTGGAGGGAATTTCGCTGCTCCCGCTCGACGACGCGATCCTCGACATCGCCATCGAGTTGGAGCCGGCTGGGTTGCGCAGCCTCGATGCGCTTCACCTGGCGACCGCTCTCAGCATTCGCGACGAGATCGGGGTCCTTGTCACCTATGACGAGCGCCTGGGCCAGGCTGCCAAAGAACAGGGACTGAAGATTTCCCAGCCCGCCTGACGCTGCTCAGCGGCCGACCAGGAGGCTGGCGCCGATCGCGCCACCGAGGTCGCCGAGCTCGGCGACCTGCATCAGGGGCGGGTTGTCGTCGACGAAGAGGTGCTTGTGCATCTCCTTGTGAAGATCGTCCATGAAGTGGTCGCCGAAACGCACCCCGAGGCCGCCGCCGATCACCACCGCTTCGACGTCGAGCAGGTTGACCGCCGAGGCGATCCCAGTGCCGAGATAGCGAACGGCCCGGCGCAGCAGGCTCTCCGTGAGGGCGTCGCCCTCGCGCAAGGCGTGCTCCCAGACCGAGCTGGTCAGCCGGTCTTTGCCGCGCTTCTCCATGATCTTGAAGATCTCGGTCTCGACTCCCTGCGCGTGTTCGTGGCGGGCCTTCGCTTCCATCGCCGCCCGGCCCGCGTAGGCCTCCATGCAGCCGCGCCGCCCGCAGGGACAGCGGGCGCCGTCGCGCTTGACGACCATGTGCCCGATCTCGCCTGCGGCGCCCCGTCCGAGCCAAGGCTCGCCGTCGAGGATGATCCCCCCGCCGACGCCGGTTCCCCACCAGACGCCGAGCAGCGATTTGTGCTGCTTGCCGGCGCCGAGCGCGTACTCGCCTTCGACCGCTACCTGAACGTCGTTGCCGATCCGGACCTCAGTTCCGAGCGCCTCCGACAAGACTTCGCCGAGCGGAAAGCTGCCTTCCCAGCCGGGCAGATTGCGGGCTCCTGAGACGATGCCGGTGCTGCCGTCGGCGTCACCGGGGGAGCCGACGCCGACCCCGGCCAGATCCTCGGGCTTGGTACCGGCGGCAGAGGCAGCTTCGCGCAGGGCATCCTCCATTGCGCGGGCGACGTCGGTCGGGCCACCGGAGGTGGGGGTGGGCTGGCGCGCTTCACCGCGCACCGCTCCGCCGGCATCGACGATCACCGTCTGGATCTTGGTCCCGCCGAGATCGATGCCGCCGCGCAGAGTCTCGCTCGCGGCGGTCATGGCCTCAGGCCAAAGCCGTCGGTTGCGAAGTAGGCGATCACGAAGAGGGTACCGCCGACGATGATCAGCCAGTAGTACCAGTAGCGCCCGCCGCGCTGCTTGTGGATCGCCATCGTCAGGCGTCGACCGGGGCTGCGCCCTGCAGGACGCCGATCAGCTCCTGGCTGAGCGGGTCGTCCTTGACTCCGACTCCAACCAGGGTCGCCTTCTCGCCCTCGGCAGGCGACTCGAGGGTCAGCACAGTCATCCCGCTCTTGCGCTCGGTGGTGACCTTCAAGCCCGCGCGGTCCCAGACGGCCGCCTCTTCCTTGATCTTGTAGCTGCGGCCCTTGAAGCCGAAGTTGAAGGCGTAGAGCTTGTCGGGGGTGACGACCAGCATCACCCGCTCCGGCAACCCGCCCGCTTTCTTCTTGTTGAAGAGCTTGATCCCGGCGTAGACGATTCCGCCGAGCTGCGCCTTGGAGGCGACCATGCTGGCCGAGGCGCCGCCGCGCCGGAATCCTGCTGCGGCCAAGACATCTTCGCCGTTGACATGCGGAGCCATCAGCTCGCGGAACTTCTGCCGCCACTCGACGACCTGCTCCGGACTCATCTCGAACATCCCCATCGCCTGCCTCCTCCTTGGCCGGATTTGCGAGCCGACCTTACTGCCGGGGGCTCTGGAAAGCTAGGAAGATGGGCGAGCAGCGGGGCTGGCGATTGTGGTGGCAAAAGCGGCGCTGGTACGAGCGCAACCGACGGCCCCTGCGGCGCTGGCGGATCGCTCGCCACGCGGCGCGAGGAGGCTTCTTCGTCCGCCAGCCGGTCGAGGGCGAGTTGCTGGAGGCGCTCGACGAGGGCCGGCTGGCGATCGGCGAGGGGACGCTGCTCGAGCCGGGTTGCTGGCTGACTCTCGCCCCCGAGGCCCGGATCGCGATCGGCGCCGGCTGCTTCCTCAACCGCAACACGATGCTTGCCGCCTACGAGCGGATCGAGATCGGCGATCACACGATGTTCGCCAACGGTTGCTTCGTCGGCGACGGAGAGCATCGCTTCGACGACCCGGGCACACCGATCACCTGGCAGGGATTCACCAGCAAGGGCCCGGTCAGAATCGGCTCCAACTGCTGGTTCGGGGTCAACTGCGCGGTGACCAGCGGCGTGAAAATCGGCGATCGCTGCGTGATCGGAGCAAACTCTGTGGTCACCGTAGATCTGCCAGAGGGCTCGATCGCCGCTGGCGTCCCGGCCCGTGTGATCAAGGCCATAGAGTTTCGCCGCTGAGTGCCTATACTGAAGTTTCGGCCGTGACCCGCAACCAAGGGCATGGACCACTCATGAACCTCGCACTAACCGAGCCTTCGCATGCAAGAGCAGGCGTGAAGCTCGTCCGCGCCAAGGACGAGCTGCGTGACCTGCTGGCCGCGCCGCGCGCCGAGGGCCGTTCGATCGGCCTGGTGCCCACGATGGGATACCTGCACGAGGGCCATCTCTCGCTGCTGCGCGCAGCGCGGGCTGAGTGCGACGTCGTCGTGATGAGCCTCTTCGTCAACCCAGCTCAGTTCGGTCCTGGCGAGGACCTGGACCGCTATCCGCGGGACGAGGAGCGCGACGCCGAGCTGGCAGACGAGGCTGGTGTCGACTTCGTCTACGCGCCCCCGGTCGGGGCGGTCTATCCGGATGGATTCGCCACCCAGGTCGAAGTCGCGGGGCTCACCGAGGTGCTCTGTGGCGATCCGTCGCGGCGCGGCCCCGAGCACTTCCGTGGCGTCACCACCATCGTCGCCAAGCTCTTCAACACCGTCCAGCCCGATGTCGCCTACTTCGGCCAGAAGGACGCCCAGCAGGTGGCGGCGATTCGCCGCATGGTCCGCGACCTCGACTTCCCGCTGCGAGTTGAGGCGCTGCCGATCGTGCGCGAGCCCGACGGCCTGGCGATGAGCTCACGCAACGCCTACCTCGCTGTCGAGGATCGCGAGCGGGCGACTGCGCTCTCACGAGCGCTTCGCGTAGTCGAGCGGGTCGCCATCGAGGATTCGCTTGCCGCCGGGATTGAAGCCGGGCGACGCGAGCTGGAGGCGGCAGGGGTCGAGCCGGAGTACCTGGAGGCCCGCGACGAAGAGAACTTGCAGCCGGTGGCCGAGCTGAACGGCCACCCGGTCTTGGTCGCGCTCGCCGCGCAGGTCGGCGGCGCGCGGCTGATCGACAACTTGACAATCGCAGGCGATGAAGAGGGGGAGGCAGGTACCTGATGCAGAGGCAGATGCTCAAGTCCAAGATCCACCGGGCAACGGTGACCGACTGCGACGTCGACTACATCGGCAGCATCACGGTCGACACCGAGCTGATGGCGAGCGCCGACCTGATCACCAACGAGCAGGTCCACGTCTGGGACATCGACAACGGGGCCCGCTTCGTCACCTACGTGATCGACGGCGAGCCCGGCTCGGGCGCCATGCAGGTGAACGGCGCCGCCGCCCATCTGACCCGGCCCGGGCACAAGATCATCGTTGCCTCCTTTGGCGCCTACGACGAGAGCGACCTGGAGACCTACTCGCCGGTTGTTGTCCACGTCGACGACGCCAATCGGGCGGTGGCGGTCGACAGCCACCCGGAGGTGCTGCTCTCACAGGAGGTGCTCGGATGACTGAGCGCGCGCCAGTGACCCTGCCTCGCCTCGCCGAGATGAATGAGGCCGGCGAACCGATCGTGATGGTCACCGCCTACGACTACCCCTCGGCGCGGGTCGCCGAGGAGGCGGAGGTCGATCTCGTTCTGGTTGGCGACACGGCGGCGATGGTCGTGCTCGGCTATCCCGGCACCGAGCCGGTCTCGATGGACGAGATGATCATGCTCGGCAAAGCCGTCCGACGTGGCCTGAAGACGCCGCTGATGGTCGGCGACATGCCGATGGGCAGCTACGAGGCCAGCAACGAGCTCGCCGTCCAGAATGCCCAGCGACTGGTCAAGGAGACCGGCTGTCAGGTGGTCAAGCTGGAGGCGGGGGGGACCTCAGTCGAGCGGGCGCGGGCAATCGTCCGCGCCGGCATCCCGGTCATGGGGCATGTCGGGCTGACGCCGCAGACCGCGACCGCCCTGGGTGGCTACAAGACCCAGGGCAAGACTGCGCAGAGCGCGATCCAGCTGCTCGAGGACGCCCTTGCCCTGCAGTCGGTCGGCTGCTTCTCGATCGTCTTCGAGGCGGTTCCGGCGGCAATCACCGAGGCGATCGTCGAGAAGCTCGATATTCCGGCGATCGGCATCGGCGCCGGCCCAGCGACCGCTGGCCAGGTCCTCGTCTTCCACGACCTGCTCGGGATCACGACCGGGCGCTCGCCCAAATTCGTCAAGCGCTACGGCGATATCCACGCGGCGATGGTCGAGGGCGTCGGCCGCTACAGCGAGGAGGTGCGCTCGCACCGCTTCCCTGAGGCAGACCATGTCTACGGGATCGAGCCGGCGGAGCTGCAGGAGTTTCGCCGCTACCTCGAAGAGAAGGACGACGTCGGGTCAAGAGCATCCTGGGCCTGGGAGCCGTTGCCCTAGTGCGCCGCTTCCGACTTTGACCACAGTGGAGTGGGGTCAAAGTCGGCAGCGCGGTTAGCATCCCGCGTCGATGAGCCTCACTGCGGAGGAGCGGCGCGCCAAGCTGGTCGATCTCTACAAAGAGGTGCAGGCGTGCGCCAGGTGCCCCCTGCACGAGACGCGGACCAAGGCCGTGTTCGGGGCGGGGGACGCCGACGCCGAGGTGATGTTCGTCGGCGAGGCGCCCGGCGCCGAAGAGGACCGTCAGGGATTGCCCTTCGTCGGTCGTGCGGGCCAACTGCTCAACCAGATGCTGGAGGGGATCGGTCTCTCCCGCGACGACGTCTTCATCGCCAACGTGCTGAAGAGCCGTCCGCCGGGTAATCGCGACCCCCAGCCATTGGAGATCGAGGCCTGTCGGCCCTACCTGTTTGAGCAGGTGCGGCTGATCGAGCCGCGGGTCGTCTGCACGCTGGGCAACTTCGCCACCAAGCTCTTGAGCGGCAATCCGGCCGGGATCACCCGAGTGCGGGGAACGCCGCAGGTCCACGAGCTGGGTGGCCGCACCGTCTTTCTGCTGCCGCTCTTCCACCCCGCTGCGGCGCTGCGTACGCCGGCGGTGAAGGAGACTCTGCAGGCCGACTTCGAGCTGCTGCCACGCCTGCTCGCCGGCCCGCCTCCCGGTGCGCCGCAACCGGAGCCGGAGGAGGAGATCGAGGAGGCCTCGGATCCAGGCCCGCCGCCCTCGGCCGACCAGCTCGACTTCTTCGGTTGAGCGGCACAGTGGAGAGAGTCGAGAGCGACTCTGCTGCCGAAACCGAAGCGGTGGGGGCGCGGATCGCCGCGCGTCTCGAGCCCGGGGACGTCGTCGTCGTCAGCGGCGAGCTGGGGGCAGGCAAGACGACGCTGATCCGCGGCGCCTGCCGGGCGCTTGGGGTCGAGGGCCCGGTCACCTCGCCGACCTTCACGATCGGCCAGCGCTACCACGGCCGGTTGCCGGTCTCTCACCTTGACCTCTACCGCCTCGGCGGGCTCGACGACGAGGACCCAGCACTGCTCGACGACTACCTCGATGCCGACTCAGTCGCCTTTGTCGAGTGGCCGGCGGTTGCCGAGCCGCAGCTGGCTGGACGGCGCGTGTTGGAGCTGCGCCTCACCCACCTCGGCGGCGACCGGCGTCAAATCGAAGTGGGCAGCGCATCGGACCCCAAATAGGCGTGTTTCGGAGGGATGCCGCCCTGTAGCATCGCCCGGGAATGCAAACCGAAGAAGGGAAGCGCTGAATGAGGGGACTGAAGACGCTGACGGCGATCGGGTTGGGGATTGCGCTGTTGGCCAGCGCCGCTCCCGCTTCGGCCAAGGGTGCCGCATTCAAGCACTACGTCGCCTGCGGCCTGTCCCAGAACGCAAAGCCGGCGCACGTCTGCCAGAGGGCCCGCAAGAAGGGCGCATTTTTCCGCAGCAACAAGGCGGACGTCTTCTACACGGTCTGCGTCAAATTTCCGACCAAGAAAAACCTCTGCGCGCCCAAACAGGAAGCGGTCAAGGGGACGCTCTACGTCAACAAGATCACCTCCAATATCCCTGGTAAGCACCGGGTGAGCTGGTTCGTGCAGGGCAAGCGGGTCGGTTCCTTCGTCTTCACGGTTCCGAGGTAGCGGGACGCTGATAACGGTCGGCTTCGACACCGCGACCGCCGACACCTCCGCCGCCGCGGTGAGCGACGGCGAGGTGCTGTACGAAGCGCAGCTCGGTCTCTCCGAGAAGGGGGGTCCGCAGCACACCACTGCGTTGCTGGCGGAGGTCGAGCGGGCGGCGGAGGCATCCGGGGGCTGGGAATCGGTCGAGCGGATCGCGGTTGGGATCGGCCCCGGCTCCTTCACCGGTCTGCGGGTCGGCATCGCCACGGCGCGAGCGCTGGGCCTGAGCCGCGGCCTGCCGCTGAGCGGCGTCGGCACGCTGGACGCGCTGGGGCGGGGGCTCGGTGAGGTGGCCGGCGAGCGACGTTGCCTCGCCATCCTCGACGCCCGCCGCGGCGAGGTTGCGGCGGCGGTTTACTCAGCAGGAGGCGAGCGACTATGGGGAACTTGGCTCGGGACCCCAGAGGAGCTTGCCACGCGGATCCCCTCGTTGCCGGAACCGGCGCTGTGCGGGGGATCGGGCGCGGTACGATTTCGGCAGCAGTTGACGAGCCGGGCCGTCGAGATCCCGGACGACGCCGACCCCGTGCATCACGTCGCCGCGCGGCACATCTGTGCCCTTGCCGCGGCCAAGCCCGGTGAGGACGAATCCGCTTCCGTCGCCCCGATCTACCTGAGACCCCCCGATGCGGAACGGTGGCGTGAGCGAGACTCTGTCAAAGCAGCCGAGTGAGCTGAGCGGCGATTCGCCGGTGCGGCGGCTCGCCTACAGCGACCTGCCGGCGGTGATCTCGATCGAGCGGCGCTCCTTTCCGACGCCCTGGTCGCTGGCGATGTTCGTGCTCGAGCTGTCCAAGCCGTCGGGGATCTGCCTCGCCGCGACCGCGAGCAACGAGCTGCTCGGCTACGTCGTCTGCTCGCGCTACGACCGCGTCTGGCATGTGATGAACGTCGCCGTGGCGCCGGAGCAGCGCCGGCAAGGAGTCGCCAGTCGCCTGATCTCCCAGTTGATCTCCGAGGCGGGCGACGAGCTTCCCTTCACGCTCGAGGTGCGGGTCTCCAACCGCGACGCGATCGCGATGTACGAGAAGCTCGGCTTCCGCTCGGCTGGGGTTCGGCCTCGCTATTACCAGGACAATGGCGAGGACGCCCTGATCATGTGGCTGGACTGAGCCGGCCGTGATCCTCGCGATAGAGACCTCTTGCGACGACACCTGCGCGGCTGTTGTCGACGGGCCGAAGATCCTCTCCAACGTGATCTCCTCGCAGGACGAGGCTCACGCCCTCTTCGGCGGGATAGTGCCTGAGGTCGCCTCCCGTCACCACCTGGAGCTGGCGGTGCCGGTAGTCGACTCGGCGCTCGGCGAAGCCGGCGTCTCGCTCGAGGAGATCGACGCCGTCGCGGTGACGGCCGGCCCCGGCCTGATCGGGGCGCTGCTGGTCGGGCTCAGCACCGCCAAGGCGATCGCCGCGCCGCGAAGGCTGCCGCTGATCCCGGTCGACCACCTGCAGGGACACGTCGCCGCCAACTTCCTCGCCCCGGAGCCGCTCGAGCCGCCCTTCCTCTGCCTCTTGGCCAGCGGCGGACACACCCTGCTGGCGGGCGTGCGCGACCACGCCGCCCACGAGGTGCTCGGGCAGACGCTCGATGACGCGGCAGGCGAGGCCTTCGACAAGGTCGCCCGTCTGCTCGGTCTCGGCTTCCCTGGCGGCCCGGCGCTGCAGCGGCTGGCCGAGGATGGGGATCCAGAAGCGTTCGCGCTGCCGGTGGCGATGGCGCGCGACCCCGGCCTCGACTTCAGCTTCAGTGGGCTGAAGACGGCGCTGGTCTACCTCTGCCGCGACCTTGGGCCTGAGGGGGTGCGCGAGCGCCGTGCCGACCTCGCCGCGAGTTTCCAGGCGGCGGCGGTCGGGCAGCTGACGGCGAAATTGAAACGAGCGCTGAAGCGCGGCGACTGGGACGCGGTCGCGCTTGGCGGCGGCGTCGCGGCCAACGGGCCGCTGCGCAAGGCGGTTGGGGCGCTGTGCGACGAGCGCGGCGTGAGGCTGAAGCTCGTCCCGCTCGAGCTCTGCACCGACAACGCGGCGATGATCGGCTCCGCCGCCCGCTTCGCGCCGGCGCTGCCCTATCCGGACTATCTCTCCTACGACGCTTTCCCCAGCCGCCGCCCGCCGATCCCTGTGTCATGAGCGCTGAGCTCGTCCTCTACTCGCGGCCGGGCTGCCACCTCTGCGATCAGGCGCTGGAGGAGCTCGCCGCCCTGCACGGAGAGGGCTACCGTTTCGAGCTGCGCGAGGTCGACATCGAGAGCGATGAAGCGCTGCTGCGACGGATGCTCGAGCGCATTCCCGTGCTCGAGCTGAACGGAGTGGTTGTCTCCGAACTGATCCTGGACCAAACCTCAGTTCGGGCGCGGCTCGATACTGTGGGGGCCGATGACTGAGGAGGCCGTGGAGGAGCTCGAGGTGTCCGGTGGGCTGATCGGCGACGGTGAGCGGCTTTCGCTCGGTGTCGCCGCGCGCCTCTCCCGCTACCTCCAAGTGCTGACTCAAGCTCGCAAGATGGGGCGGGAGACGATCTCCTCACAGGAACTGTCGGACTACACGCACATCAATCCGACTCAGATCCGTCGCGACCTCTCGGGCTTCGGCAAGTTCGGCAAGCGCGGGGTCGGCTACAACGTCGAGTCGCTGGTAGCGGAGATCCGCAAGATCCTGCGCACGTCGGGCCAACACAACATCGCTCTCTTCGGCGCCGGCAACCTCGGTCAGGCGATCGCCAGCTCCGATATCTTCGCCGACCACGGCTTCGAGGTCGTCGCCATGTTCGACATCGACCCGGCGGTTGTCGGTACCCAGGTAGGCAGTCTCGAGGTGCGTGACTTCGGCGAGCTGGAGGCGATCGTCTCCGAGCAGGAGATCGTCGTCGGCGTGCTGGCCGTCCCGGCCGCGGCGGCGCAGGCCGTCGCCGACCGCCTGGTAGAGGCCGGGGTGAAGATCATCTTCAACTATTCCGAGCAGCTGCTCCAGGTGCCGCCGGAGGTGACCGTGCATACCTCCAGCCCCGCCGTCGACCTCCTTTACGCGCTCTACTTCTACCTGACCTGAGAAGGAAAACCGGACCCTTGTCCCTGGACCTCGACCTGGCTCGGGATAGATTCGAGTCCTCGACCGACTTCACGATCGGCCTCGAGGAGGAGTTCGCGATCCTCGACCCGGCCACGTTGGAGCTGGAGCACCGCTTCGAGGACGTCTACGCCGCCTGCCAGAAGGATGAGGTGCTGGCAGAGTCGGCGGCGGGCGAGCTGATCGCCTCGGAGATCGAGATTCGCTCCGGTCGCTCCGAGAGCTTCGCAGCGGCGATGGCGGCGCAGCGCGAGCGCCGCACGCGGCTCTTCGAGCTGGCCAGCGGGATGGGCTTGGCCCTGGCCGCGATGGGCACGCACCCCTGGGCCGACTACCTCGACCAGCGGATCATCGACACGCCCCACTACAACCGCCTGCGCCGCGAACTGGGGTGGGTCGCGCAGCGCAACAACACCTGGAGCATGCACGTCCACATGGGTGTGCGCGGGGCCGATCGCGCGATCGCCGTCTGCGACAGGATGCGCGAGCTGCTGCCGCTGTTGCTGGCGGCGTCCGCCAACTCACCCTTCCTCGACCGCCACGACACCGGCCTGCACACGATTCGCACCGAGATCTTCACCCGCACCTTCCCCCGTTGCGGCATACCCAGCCCGTTTGTCGATTGGGGCAGCTATGCCGAGTTCGTCAGCATGCTGGAGCAGACCGGGACGGTGGTCGAGTCGACTCAGCTCTGGTGGAGCGTCCGCCCGCATCATCATTTCGGCACGGTCGAGGTGCGGATCTGCGACGCGCAGACGCGCGGCGAGGAGTCGTTCGGGCTGGCCGGGCTGATCGCCGCCTGCATCGCTCAGACGGCGCTCGACTACGACGAACACGGCTACGACGGCGCGGGAGCGCCATTGCGCGACCGCGAGATCGAGGAGAACCTATGGCGAGCGATCCGCTATGGGATGAGCGGCAAGCTGATCGATTTCCGCCGCGGGGTGGAGGTCGAGGCGCGGGCCGTCCTGGAGGCGCTGCTCAAGTGGACGGCGCCAGCCCGGGCCGAGCTGGGGATCGAACCGCGCCTACCGGAGCGCAACGGCGCCCAGCGGGCGCGCGACGCGCTCGACTCCGGCGTCTCGATCGAAGACATCTACCGCGACGCGGTGCGCGAGACGCACCGCACCTACACGGCCGCCAAACAGGCTGCCTAGGACGTGCCGGGACTTAGGCGTCCCTATGGGTGCTTAAGTCCCGGCACGTCCCCCAGTGGGGCTGAAAACGCGGTATCCGCGGCCCCTTATAGACTCCCGCGCCGCTAAATCCAGCCGGAGGAACCGAACTTGACCAGCTTCTTGACCGATTACGGAGTCGTCGTTGCGCTTGTCTGCGCTGGGGCGGCAGTTGTCTACGGACTGATCATCACCCAGCGCCTGCTCGCGAAGTCGCCGGGCAACGAGCGCATGCAGGAAATCTCAGGCGCGGTGCAGGAAGGAGCCAAGGCCTACCTCAACCGCCAGTACACGATCATCGCCGCGGTCGCGGTGCCGATTGCGATCGTGCTCTGGCTGCTGCAGGACTACAAGACCGCGATCGGATTCGTGATCGGCGGCGTTCTCTCGGGCGCAACCGGGTTCATCGGGATGAACCTCTCGGTGCGCGCCAACGCTCGCGTCGCCGAGGCGGCGCGTGGCGGAGTGCCGCCGGCCCTCGACGTCGCCTTCAAGGGCGGCTCGGTGACTGGTCTGCTGGTCGTCGGCCTGGCCCTGTTCGGCGTTGCCGGCTACTTCGGCCTGCTCGTCCTCACCGGCAGCAGCGACAAGGAGGCTGTCGATGCCCTTGTCGGGCTCGGCTTCGGTGGCTCGCTGATCTCCGTCTTCGCCCGGCTCGGCGGCGGCATCTTCACCAAGGCGGCCGACGTCGGCGCCGATCTGGTCGGCAAGGTCGAGGCGGGCATCCCCGAGGACGACCCGCGCAACCCGGCTGTGATCGCCGACAACGTCGGCGACAATGTCGGCGACTGCGCCGGCATGGCGGCCGACCTCTTCGAGACTTACGCGGTCACCTCGGTCGCGGTGATGCTGCTCGGCGTCCTCACCTTCACCGGCTCGGGGGGTGACTTCTCGCGCGAGGTGGCGATCTACCCCCTGGTGATCGGCGCCGTCGCGATCATCGCCTCGATCATCGGGGCGCTCTCGGTGCGAACCAAATCGGACCGGGTCGAGGGAGCGCTGTACACCGGGATGATCGTCTCCGGGATCCTTTCGATCGCGGCCTTCTACCCGATCACCGACTGGCTGATGAGCGATCCGGTCCGGCTCGGCCTCAGTACCGCCGCCAATGCGGTCAGCGTGACCGACCTCTGGCTCTGCGCGGTGATCGGTGTCGCGGTGACGGGACTGCTGTTCGTCATCACCGACTACTACACCTCGACCCGCTTCCGCCCGGTGAAGACGATCGCCAAGGCGTCGGAGACGGGCCACGCGACCAACATCATTCAGGGGCTGGCGCAGGGCTTCCAGTCGACCGCGGCGCCGGCACTGGTGCTCGCGCTGGCGATCCTCGCCGCCAACGAGCTCGCCGGGATCTACGGCATCGGTATCGCCGTGATGGCGCAGCTCTCGCTCTGCGGGCTGATCGTCGCCCTCGACGCCTTTGGGCCGATCACCGACAACGCCGGCGGCATCGCCGAGATGGCCGACCTGCCCGAGGACGTGCGCAACGTCACCGACCCGCTCGACGCGGTCGGCAATACGACCAAGGCGGTCACCAAGGGCTACGCGATCGGCTCCGCGGCGCTCGCGGCTCTGGTCCTGTTCGCGGCTTTCAAGAGCGAATTGGCCGGCGAAGCGCCGGCCGGGTTCGACCTCAACGGCCTCTTCAACCTGAGCAGCCCGGACGTGCTGATCGGGTTGATCATCGGCGGCATGATGGTCTACCTCTTCGCGGCGTTCGCGATCGAGGCGGTCGGCCGCGCCGGCGGCCAGGTCGTCGAACAGGTGCGCGAGCAGTTTCGCGAGCACCCGGGGATCATGGAGGGCACCGAAAAACCCGACTACGGGAAAACGGTCAGCATCGTCACCCTGGCGGCGCAGAAAGAGATGATCCTGCCAGCACTGATTCCGATTGCCGTTCCCGTCGTCGTCGGCCTGCTCAGCGTCGACGCGCTCGGCGGCCTGCTGATCGGCGTGATCGTCGTCGGCCTCTTTGCGGCGATCTCGATGACCGCCGGCGGTGGCGCCTGGGACAACGCCAAGAAGCTGATCGAGGACGGCGCCCACGGCGGCAAGGGCTCCGAGGCCCACGCCGCCTCGGTAACCGGCGACACCGTCGGCGATCCCTACAAGGACACCGCCGGCCCGGCGATCAACCCGATGATCAAGGTGGCGAACATCGTCGCGATTTTGATCATCCCCATCGTTCACTTTTAGGCGTTAGCGAGGGGAGGGGCGGGGTGCCCCTCCCGCTTGCTGGGTTTTTCGCCACGGAGTTTTTGCGGCCGTCCATGGAAGTGTTAGGGCGAAAAACGGGACGCCGCTGCGCGAGAGGGGCGCCCCGCCCCTCCTTGCGAGCGCCAGTATTGATCAGGGTCAAATCGGATCGCCCCTTCGGCGCGGCAGCTGCGCCCTGATCCCCGCTCGACTGCGTTATGCGACGCTGCTGGTGCCGTTGGAGGTTGGGAGCGCGTCAACGAGCTCGGGAGGGAGAGTTCGACGGGCGTCCCAGATCTCGAAGCCCATGAGATGACCATCGTCGGGGTCGCGGTCGATCAGCCCCCAGTCGTGCTCCTCGCTGACCGCGCTGCCCTGCTCGAATACGAGCAAGGCGATGTCGACCTCGGGATCGTAGTGGGCGCGCATAGCCGGTCGAGGGTAGCGCGGTGTATCTGAATTGGCTACAGAGGCCATGTGCTGACAATCCGTACCGCATGGTTGTCGCCACCATGAGGATGGTCGTAGATCGCGACGAGGCGATTGCCGCTCGCGGTGACTCCGGTGACGCGCCATTGAGCGCGGCCCCGGTTGATCGCTTTATTTCGATGTTGTTTCCTGATCATGCGGTTTACCTCGTCTCGATCCAGTTCGCGCTCGGGCAGGCGTTTTTGCCCGTGCGCGGTCCAGACGAATCGTTCGATTCGCGACGCGTCGTCGCCATGCGACTGGCTAAATGAAAACCACAGACGATCAAGCCGTCACGGGACTTGATCCTCCCCCTGGATACTCGTCTAGGGTCCTGGCGTGTTTGACGAGTTGATCAACATTGCGGACTTCGAGCGGGTGGCCGGCGAGAAGCTGGATGCCGGGGTTGCGGGGTATTTCTTCGGCGGGGCTGGGGATGAGCTGACCCTGGGGGAGAACGTTGCTGCTTGGCAGGGGTGGCGGTTGCGGCCGCGGGTGCTTGCCGGTTTGAGCGAGTGGGGGACCGGGGCGGAGGTGCTGGGTGCCGAGGTTTCGATGCCGGTGCTGGTGGCGCCGGTTGCCTATCAGGGGCTGGCCGACCCAGAAGGAGAGGCAGCGATGGCTCGGGCAGTTGCAGCCGCCGGGGCGATTATGTGTCTCTCTACCTTGGCCACGATGCGGCCGCGGCCCGTCGCCGAGGCGGCGCCAGGGGGCCGGCGCTGGTTCCAGCTCTACTGCTTTCGCGACGAGGGAGTGACGCGGGCGCTGGTCGAGGAGGCGGTCGAGTCTGGCTACGAGGCGATCGTGGTCACGGTGGATGCGCCGCGTGGCGGCAACCGCGAGCGCGATCATCGGACCGGATTCGAAATCCCGGCGGAGCTTGGTGTGCCCGGGGTCGAAGCGGCGCTAGGCTCGGGACGGGCGCTGACGATTGAGGAAACCTTCGAACTGATGGATCCGGCGCTGAGCTGGTCGGACCTGGAGGACCTGGCCACCGATTGCCGTGTGCCGGTGCTGGTCAAGGGCGTGTTGACGGCCGAGGACGCCACACTGGCGATCGAGCACGGCGCCGCCGGTGTCGTCGTCTCCAACCACGGCGGCCGCCAGCTCGATCGCTGCCTGGCCACCGCCGACGCACTGCCCGAAGTGGTCGATGCGGTCGAAAGCCGCGGCGCCGTCCTCGTCGACGGCGGCATCCGCCGCGGTGTCGACGTCGCGATCGCTCTGGCGCTGGGCGCCGACGCGGTGCTGGTCGGCCGGCCGGCGCTCTGGGGTCTCGCGATCGGCGGCGAGGCCGGCGCCCTTCGGGTGCTCGAGCTGCTGCGAGACGAGCTCGAGCTGACGCTCGCCCTCTGCGGCTGCGCCTCGCCGGCCGAGCTGACCCGCGCCCATCTGCGGCGGGCACCGGCGGCGTCCGTATATTCGATCTGAGTGACCTGTCTCCGCACCTGATCGATGGCCCAGCGAATCCCCAGAGACGAATCGCTGAGCCGCGTCCACGGTGTCGGTGCGCTGTTCTCGGCCGCCTACGGCAACGTCGGCTCGTCGATCTACTACGCCCTCGGCGTCACCGCCGCTTTCGCCCTCGGCCTAACCCCGGTCGCCTTCGTCATCTCCGGCCTGATCTTCGCCGCGACCGCGGCGACCTATGCCGAGGCGACCGTGATGTACCCGGAGGCAGGGGGGTCGTCGAGCTTCGCCCGCCACGCCTTCAACGAGCTGGTCAGCTTCGTCGCCGCCTGGGGGCAAATGCTCAACTACACGATCACGGTCGCGATCTCGGCCTACTTCGTGCCTCATTACTTGGCGGTCTTCTGGGAGCCGCTCGGCCACGCTCCCGGCGACATCATCGGCGGCGCGGTCCTGATCGGGGCCCTGGCGCTGCTCAACATCCGCGGCTCGCAGGAGTCGGCAAAACTGAATCTGGTGCTCGCGGTCGCCGACCTCGCCACCCAGGTCGTGCTGGTTGGGATCGGCGTCGTGCTGGTGCTCAGCCCGCAGGTGCTGGTCGACAACATCCACCTCGGCGTCGCCCCGACCTGGAGCGACTTCGCGCTCGGGGTCGCGGTTGCGATGATCGCCTACACCGGGATCGAGACGATCTCCAACATGGCCGAGGAGGCAAAGGACGCGGCGCGGACGATTCCGCGCAGCGTCGGCCTCACCGTTGCGGCGGTGCTCGGCCTCTACCTGCTGATCCCCGTCGTCGCGCTCTCGGCGATGCCGGTGACGCAGGACGCTGCCGGCCACTACGCGACCGCACTCGGCTCCGAGTTCGCCAACGATCCGATCCTCGGCATCGTCGAGAACCTCGGCCTCGGCGGCGGCTTGACCGAAGCGCTGCGCTTCTACGTCGGCATCCTCGCCGCGGTGATCCTGCTGATCGCCACCAACGCCGGCCTGATCGGCGTCTCCCGCCTCACCTACTCAATGGGACAGCACCGCCAGCTCCCCGAGGGGCTGCGTCAGGTCCACCCTCGCTACCGCACCCCATACATCGCGATCATGGTCTTCGCCGTGTTGGCGATGATCACGCTGGTCCCTGGGCAGGCCGATTTCCTGGCGACTTTGTACTCGTTCGGCGCGATGCTCTCCTTCACGATCGCCCACGTCTCGGTGATCCAGCTCCGCCGTCGAAAATCGGCGGAGGATCGGCCCTGGAAGCCGCCACTCAACTTTCACGCCTTCGGCTTCGATGTGCCGTTGACCGCGGTGCTTGGTGGTCTTGGCACCTTCGCCGCTTGGATCGTGGTGATGGCGCTCAACCCGCGCACCCTCGCCGTCGGGCTCGGCTGGATGGCGTTCGGGGTGATCGTCTATGTCCTCTACCGGCGCAGCCAGAAACTGCCGCTGACCGAGACGGTCAAAGTCGTGACCCCGGAGCCTCTCGGCGTGGAGGAGATCGAGTACCGCAGCATCCTGGTTGCCTTCGAGGACGGAGAGCCCTTCTCGGAGGAGATGGTCGCGACCGCGGTCAAGCTTGCCTCCAAGCGGCGCCGCGGTGTTCACATCCACTCGATGTTGATCGTGCCGACCAATCTGCCGCTGGGCGCCGAGCTGCGCGATCAGGAAGCCGAGGCGCAGAGCAAGGTGGAGCAGGCGAAGCTGATCGGCGGGCAGCGAGTGACCGGACATGTCGAGCGCGTGCGACCGGCACAGGCCGGCTATTCGATATCCGACGAGGCAAAGTTGATCAATGCCGCCGCGGTTGTCGTCGGCCTGCGTTACCGCAACGGCGCTCCGCTCTACGACAAGACTCTGCAGACCGTTCTGGGCGAGCGTCCCTGTCGCGTCATCGTCGTTTCCGACCGCAGCGGACAGCATCCGGAGGCAGCGCCTGTCCTGGCCTAGAATCGCCGGGATGTCCTCGCCCGAGCGGATCTACCGTGGCTCGATCCTCACCTTCTCCATTGTCTTCATCGCCCTCGGCCTGGTGATCCTCATCAGCACCCTCGCCAACGGTGGCGGGCCGCTCTCGGTTGGGGTGCTGATGGGACTCGCCTTCGCGGTGGTCGGCGCCGGGCGACTCTGGGTAGCTTCGCGGATGAGCCGGTGAGCACACCGGAGCGGCCGCAGCGCGCGCGCCTCGAGCCCCTGCTCAATCGGGGGCTCGGGGTGCCGGGTCTCTTCGTTGCCGTCTACTCGGCGGTTGGGTTCTCCATCTATTTCTCCCTGGGGGTCGTCGCCGACCGCGGCCTCGGCCTGACGCCGCTGATCTTCCTTGCCGCGGGGCTGCTCTTCGTCCTGACCACGCTCAGCTACGTCGAGGGCGGCGCGATGTTCCGCGAGCGAGGAGGCTCGTCGAGCTTCGCCCGCCACGCCTTCAACGAGTTGATCGCCTTCATCGCCGGCTGGGCGATCCTGATCGACTACCTGATCGTCGCCGCCCTAGCGGCGATCTCGGTTCCCCACTACCTGGAGCCGATCTCTGCCCACCTCAGCGAGCCGGGCTGGGAGATCGGCGTTGCCGGCCTTGTGATTGTCGCCGCCTGCCTGCTCAACGTCCTAAACGTGACCGGGCGCGGACGGGCCCGCGGGCTGGCGGTGCTCGCTCTTGCCGACATCGCCTTGCAGCTGGCGGTGGTCGTGGTCGGTCTGCTCGCCGTTTTCCATCCCGACCGTCTCACCGACCAACTCGACCTCTTCACCAATCCCAACTTCAAGGACATCGTCTACGCGGCTGTCGTCGCGATGCTCGCCTATGCCGGGATCGAGGCTGCCTCCGACCTGGCCCCGGATATCGATGTCAAACCGCGCGACCTGAAGCGAATTGTCTCGCTGGGCGCCGTGGCGGTGCCTCTCGTCTACGCCGGGATGGCCGCGATCGCGCTGATGGCGGTCCCGGTGGTCGCCGGGCCGCAGGGACCGGAAACTGCGCTGGGCGGTGAATTCGTCGAGGCGCCGGTGCTGGGTGTCGTCTCTGCCTATCACCCGGCCTGGGTGGCGGACACGATGCGCTGGACGGTGGCGCTGGTCGCCGCCCCGGTCCTGTTCTGGGCAGCGACGACGGCGATGCTCGGCGTCTCCCGCCACATCTACACGCTGGCGATCAACCGCCAGATACCCAGTTGGCTGGGCAAGCTCAACGGCCGCTACGCGACGCCGCACGTGGCGATCGCCCTCTCTGGCCTGATCGCGATCGGCCTCGTCGTGCCAACCGACGTCAAGCTGCTGGCCGGGCTCTACGCGTTTGGCGCGATGCTGGCGATCACGATCGCTCACCTCTCGATCCTGCGGCTGCGGGTGACCGAGCCAGACCGCCAACGCCCGTTCAGGGTCCCCTGGAGCGTCTCCTGGCGCGGCGCCCAGATTCCCCTGCCGACGCTATTCGCGGCCGTGCTCAGCGCCCTCGCCTTCCTCAGCGTTCTCGCCTTCCACGACCGGGCACGCTGGGTCGGTGGCGGATGGATGCTGTTCGGCCTCGTCTTCTACGTCGTCTATCGCAAGGTCTTCGAGGGAACCTCCTTGACCCGGCGCGTCTCGGTCACCGAGCGGGCGCTCACCAAGCAGGCTCCCGACGTCGAATACGGAAACATCCTCGTGCCCGTGTTCGGAACCGAGCTCGACGATGACATCGTCGCCACCGCCGGCCGGCTGGCCGCCGCCGAGCAGGAGGGGGACGGCGAAGTCGACGAGACCCATCTCGCCATCGTCTACGTGCTCGAGGTGCCGCTGTCGCTGCCGTTGGATGCCGAGTTGCCGCCGGAGCGAGAGCAGGAGGCGCTGCATGCGATCGAGCGCGCCCGCGAAGTCGGCGAAGAGTACGAGGACGTGAAGGTGACCGCGTCGGTGATCAGGGCACGCAAGGTCGGCGCCGGAATAGTCGAAGCGGCGCGGCGCGGGGGCGCCGAAGCGATCGTGGTCGGCGCCGAGCCGCCAAGCAAGATCCGGGGCGGTGCGACGCTTGGCGGAATTGGCGCGGCCAGGCCGGCCGAGATCGGCGCCGCGACCGAGTACGTGCTGAAGAAAGCGCCCTGTCAAGTCTTATTGACCGCCCCGCCCGAGTCCCCCGAGGGCGCGCCGGACCGGCGCATATCTGCGTCCTCGGTCGCTCGCGCGGGGAGCACGCCACGCTCCCTGCGTCCTTGATCTGCTTGGTCTGGCGCGCCCTCGAACCTTTGACATCTAGTATCCGCCTGTGTTCATTCTGATCGTTGGCTGCGGAAGAGTCGGCTCCTCTGTCGCCCGCTCGATGTTGAGCGAGGGGCATGAAGTTTCCTGCCTCGACGAGGACCCCGAGTCCCATACCCGGCTCGAGGTCGGCCTGGACAAAGGCTGGGAGGACCTGGGCGGTCGCTTCACGGTCGGCACCGGGCTCGAGACCGATGCCCTGCTCGCCGCCGGAATCGAGAAGGCCGATGCCTTCATCGCCGCAACCAACGGCGACAACACGAACATCGTCATCGCCCAGATCGCCCAGCGCCGCTACGAGGTGCCGACGGTGATCGCGCGGATCCTGGATCCACTGCGGGCCGAGTGGTACCGACAGCAGGGCATGAACACGATCTGCCCGACCAGGGTCGCGATCGACATGCTGGAGAGCGCCGTCCGCGAGGGCGCCCAGCGCGAGGTGGCCTGACCCGTGTACATCATCGTCGTCGGAGCGGGGAAGGTCGGTTGGAACCTGGCTCGCGAGCTGCTCGAAAAGAACCACGAGGTGACCGTGATCGAGAGCAACCGGCGCCGCTACCTGACCGTCGAGCAGGAGCTCGAGCACAACGTCACCTACGGCGACGCCTCGGAGCTTTGGGTGCTCGAGCGTGCCGGGATCCAGCGGGCCGACATGGTGATCGCGGTAACCGGCGACGACGAGGACAACATGTTGATCTGCCAGGTCGCCCGCGAGAAGTACGAAGTCGAGCGGATCATCGCCCGCGTCAACAACCCCCGCAACCGGCCGCATTTCGATCTGCTCGGGGTAAAGCCGTCGGTCTCCGCCACCGACCTGATCTTGCGCCTGCTGGAGCACGAGGTGCCGGAGTACGGCCTCGTCCACCTACTCGACCTGCAAGAGGAGCAGCTCGAGATCATCGAGATGCTGCTCGGCAGCGACTCGCGCGTCACCGGGCGCCGGGTCGGCGATCTCTCGATGCCCGAAGGCAGTCTGCTGATCTCGGTGCTGCGCGAAGGCAAGGGCTTCGTCCCCGGGCCCGACACCGTGCTGGAGGCCGGCGACGAGGTGCTTGCCGTGCTCGACCCGGGCCGTGAGGATGATCTCAAGGAGCTGTTCGGGCCGGCCATCGGCGGCAACGGAACGGGCTGAGTGATGGCCGACCGCGAGGTCGACTTTCTCCTGATCGGAGGCGGGATGGCATCGGCGCATTGCGCCTCGGAGCTACGCAAGCGCGGCGCCGAGGGATCGATCCTGCTGGCCGGGCGTGAGTCCGAGCCGCCCTACGAACGGCCACCGCTCTCGAAGGAGTACATGCGTGGCGAAGCAGAGCGCAAGGACGCCTACGTGAACCCGCGCAGCTGGTACGAGGAGAACGGGGTCGAGCTGCTGACCGGTGTCAACGTGATGTCGCTCGACCCGGCAGCGCAGACGGCGAAGCTGCAGGGCGGGGAGGAGATCGGTTTCGGCAAGGCGCTGCTCGCCACCGGCGCGATGGTCAACATCCTGCGGGTCGAGGGAGCCGAGAACGAGGGCATTCACTACCTGCGCGCCTTCGGCAACTCCGACGCGATCCGCGCCGATGCCGAGGCAGCCGAGCACGTGGTCTTGATCGGCGGCAGCTACATCGGCGCCGAGGTCGCCGCCTCGCTGACTGCGAAGGGCGTCAAGTGCACGATCGTGATGATGGAGGACATCGTGCTCTCGCGGACCTTCGGCGAGGACGCCGGCCGCTGGTTCCAGCAGACGATCGAATCCCATGGCGTCACTGTGCACGGCGGCGAAGAGCTGGAGGCTTTCGAGGGCGACGGACGGGTCAAGGCGGTGCTGACCAAGAGCGGCCGCGCGATCGAGTGCGACGCGGTCGTGGTTGGCGCCGGGGTGCGCCCTGATGCGATGCTCGCCCAGCGCGCCGGGCTCGAGGTCGACGACGGGATTCTCTGCAACTCGAAGCTCACGACCTCGGCCGAAGGCATCTACGCCGCCGGCGACTGCTGCTCCTACGACAGCGTCGTACACGGTCGCCGGATTCGGGTCGAGCACTGGGACGTGGCGATGCAGCAGGGGATGCACGCCGCCGGCAACATGCTCGGCGAGGACCGCGACTATGACGTCGTCCCCTACTTCTTCAGCGACCTCGCCGACTGGGCGAGCCTCGAGTACGTTGGCCCGGCGGCCAAGTGGGACGAGGAGATCTGGCGAGGGGACCGCGAGGGCGGCGAGTTCTCGGTCTGGTACCTGAAGGACGGCAAGGTGGCCGGCGCGCTCAGCGTCGGGCGCTCCGAGGACCTCGCCGAAGCGCGCCGCCTGCTTGCCGACGGCGTCGATGTTTCCGCCGCCCGCGAGCGAATCGCCGACGCCGGCAGCGACTTGGGCGAAATCTCCTAACGAAGATGCGTGCGGCCCCCGCCGCACGCCGCTGGATATCCTCAAAGGTGTTCATTGCGCCCTGGTGTAATTGGCAACACGCCAGCCTCTGGAGCTGGATTTCGGGGTTCGAGTCCCTGGGGCGCAGTCTCGGCAAAGTCCCTGCAAAGGTCGTCTAGCCACTCTGCTAACTTCGCCTCGCATGGGGATCTCCAGGCGCCTTCTCGCGATTTTGCCTCTCGTCGCTGTGGCAATTGCCGGCTGCGGGGGCGGGGGCGCCTCGACCGCATCGGCGCCGGTGGAAACGACCGAAGCGACCACGGCGCTGAGCAAGGAAGAGTTGATCGCCCAGGGCGACGCGATCTGTGCCGAGGTCAACGCCGCGGTGGGGGCGGTCGGGTCGACCAGCTCCGGCGCCAGCGGGCAGGCGGCCCAGGCCGCCGGGCTCTACGGTGGCATGGTCGAAAGGTTGAAGGGCTTGGGGGCGCCCAGCGACGAAAGCACCGGCTACCCCGAATTCATCTCATCCGCCGAAGCCCTCGCGCAGGCCGAGGACAACGTCAAACTGGCCTCCGAACGCGAAGAAGGGGAAGCGCTGTCAGAAGCCGAAGCGGAAGCGTCCTCGGCGCTTACCTCGTTCCAGTCGGCGGCGACGTCGTTCGGCTTCGAACAGTGCGCGGAAGCTCCGGTGGCGCCGTCGCCGAGTAGCGCGGGAGAAGAATCGTCAGGCGAAGAAGCTTCCGAAGGCGTCGAAGAAGAAGCCGAAGAAGCGGCCCCCGAAGAAGTCGCACCGGCGCCTGAAGCGGGCGGCGCCGGTGCGGTCGAAGAAGAAGGCGCAGGTGGCGGCGCCGGGGTGGGCGGTGGCACCGAAGGCGGCGGCAGCGGCTCCGGCGGCGGGTCAAGTGGCGGCATCGGCCCGGGCTAGCTCCATCCCTTAGGACGCGCCCCCCGTTGTGCATCTATGCGATGCAAAAGGGAGGGCGCGTTGATCGACTAGGCCGCCGATACGTCCTGCCAACTGCTGTACAGGCGCGCGTAGGGGCCTTCGGCTGCGACCAGCTCGTCGTGGGCGCCGATCTCCGCGATGCGACCGCCTTCGAGCACGACGATCTTGCCGGCGCGGCGAATGGTCGAGAGGCGGTGGGCGATGACGATCGCCGTGCGTCCGGCCAGCAGCCGCTCCAGTCCCCGCTCGATCGTCTTCTCGGTCCGCACGTCGACGTTCGACGTCGCCTCATCGAGGATCAGGATGCGGGGCTCGGCCAGCAGCGCCCGGGCAAAGGCGACGAGCTGGCGCTGGCCGGCCGAGAGCTGGATGCCACGCTCGCCGACCTGGGTGTCGATGCCTTCGGGTAGCGCCGCGACGAAATCGGTTGCGCCGACGGCGGCCACTGCCGCCTCGATCTCCTCCGGGCTCGCCTCGGGCCGGCCGAAGGCGATGTTCTCGCGCACGCTGCCCGAGAACAGGAATCCCTCCTGGGGGACGATGCCGAGCTGGCGCCGCAGCGCCTGTTGCCGCACGCCGCGCAGGTCGTGCCCGTCGACGAGCACCCGGCCGACTTGCGGATCATAGAAGCGGGCAACCAGCTTGGCGAAGGTGGACTTACCGGCTCCGGTCGCGCCGACCAGGGCCAGGGTCTGCCCGGGGGGCACGTGCAGATCGACGTCGCGCAGCGCCCACTCGACCTGTTCGCCGCGGGCCTGCCGCTCCAGCGCGTCGTCGGCATAGGCGAACGACACCCCCTCCATCTCGATCTCCCCGCGCAGCTGGCCGGGGTCGATCGCGCCGGGGGCATCGACCATGTCGGGTTCCGTATCGAGCAGCTCGAAGATCTTGTCGAGCGCCGCCATCCCCTGCTGGTAGGTCGTGTAGAGCTGGGAGAGTTCCTGGATCGGCGAGAAGAAGACCTGCAGGTAGCCGATGAAGGCGACGATCGTGCCGATCTGGATCGCGTTGTCGATCGCCTGGCTGCCGCCATAGAGGACGATCGCCGCGGTGCCGGCGGCGGAGAGCAGTTCGACCGCGGGGAAGTAGGAGGCGTTTAGGAAGACCGTCCGCATGTTCGCCTCGCGGTTGGCCTCGTTGAGCTCGGTCATCGCGGCCATATGGCGCGGCTCCTGGCCAAAGCTGCGCACCACCCGTACCCCGCTCAGGGTCTCCTGGATGTAGGCGGTGACAGCAGCGATCCGCTCCCGGGTTTCCCGGTAGGCGCCGTGGGAGGCGACTCGGAAGACGGTGCTGGCAACGGCGACCAAAGGGAAGGTGAGGAAGGTGACCAGGGCCAGCTTGACGTCGAGGAGGAGCATGATCGCGACCACCCCGATCAGGGTGAGGCCGCTGGAGAAGAGGGTCGTGACGCCGCTGGTGACGAGCTGGTTGAGCGCCTCGATGTCGTTGGTCATGCGGCTGATCAGCACCCCGGGGCTGCGCCGGGTGAAGAAGCCGATCGACATCGATTGGAGGTGGGAGAAGACGCGCTCGCGCAGGTCCTGGAGGGCACGGGTGCCGACCCAGCCGACCAGGTAGGTCTGGGCGTAGCTGGCGATGGCGTAGACGACGGCAACCGCGAGGAACGCGACGACGATCAGCGTCAGCGCTCCGGTATCGCCGGTGACGATGCCGGCGTCGATCGCCTGACCGGCGAGGTAGGGAGGGGCGAGGCCGGCGCCGGTGGCGGCGAGGATCGCGACGACGGTCAACGCCACTCGGCCGCGGTAGGGGCGCAGCAGTCCGACCATCCAGCGCAGCTTGCGGCCGCGCTGATCCTCGCCGCGAACTATCAGCCAGAGCCGTTTCACAGCCGTGCCACCTCCTCCCGCTGCTCGAGGTCGCGCTGCAGGAAGACCGAGTCGGCGAGCCCGTGCTCGGCGATCTCGCGGTAGAAGCCACAGCCCTCGAGCAACTCCGTGTGGGTGCCGCGGTCGACGATGCGGCCACCGTCCATCACCACGACCTCGTCGGCGAGTGAGACGGTCGAGAGGCGGTGGGCGATGACGAAGGTCGTGCGCCCGGCCATCGCCTCGGCCAGGCCGGTCTTGATCGCCGCCTCGGTCGTCGCGTCGACCGATGAGGTGGCGTCGTCGAGGATCAGGATGCGCGGGTCGGCGAGCAGGGCGCGAGCGATCGCGACGCGCTGGCGCTGCCCACCGGAGAGGGTCAGCCCGCGCTCGCCGACCAGGGTGTCGTAGCCGCCCGGCAGGTCGCGGATGAACTCGTCGGCTTGGGCGCGCCGCGCCGCCGCTTCGACCGCGTCCCGACTCGCCTGCGGCCGCGCGTAGGCGATGTTCTCGGCGATGCTCGCGGTGAAGAGGAAGCTGTCGTCGCCGACGAACGCGACCTGCGAGCGCAGCGAGACGAGGTCGACCGAGCGCACGTCGGCGCCGTCGATCGTGACCGCGCCCTCGCTCGGGTCGTAGAGGCGGGCGATCAGCGCTACGAGACTGGTCTTGCCCGAGCCCGAGGGGCCGACCAGGGCCACGGTGCGCCCTGCCTCGATCGCCAGGTCGATCCCGGTGAGAGCGGGGGAGGCGCCGTCGTAGCGCAAGCTCACGCTGCGCATCTCCACCCGGCCGCCACCCGCCGGCAGCGGCGGCGCGTCCGGCGGGCTCTCGATCTGCGGCTCCCGGTCGAGGATCTCGAAAAGGCGGTTGCCTGAGGCGATCGCTCGCTGCGCCATCCCCAGCGTCATCCCCAGCATCCGCATCGGCCCCGCCAGCATCGCCACGTAGGTGTAGAAGGCGGTGAAGTTGCCAAGGCTGAGGTTGCCGGCGATTACCTGGCGGCCACCGATCAGCAGCACCAGGGCGATGCCGAGCTGCGGCAGCAGGCCGAGCAGGGGAGAGAAGAAAGCCTGCAGGCGGGTGGAGTAGATGCTCTGGTCGAAGACACGGGCGACGGCGCGGCGGAAGCGGCGCAGCTGGTGCTCCTCGCGGGCGAAGGCCTTGACGATGCGGATACCGGAGACGTTCTCCTCGGCTTCGGCGGTCAGCTCGGCGAGTCGTTGCTGGACCTCCTGCACGGCCGGTCGGGAGACGCGGTTGTAGCGGGAGGCGGTGTAGACGACCAGCGGCGCCGGGGCGAGGGCGATCAGCGCCAGCCAAGGCTCGAGGGCGAACATGACGGCGCTGGCGAGGGCGATCGTCAGCAGGTTCTGCGTGATGAAGATCAGGCCGTAGCCGAGGAAGAAACGGATCGACTGCAGGTCGACGGTCGCCCGCGACATCAGCTGGCCGGTCTGCTGGGAGTCGAAGAAGCCCAGCTCGAGCCGCTGCAGGTGGGCGTAGAAGCGCTGGCGCAGGTCGAACTCGACCGCCAGCGAGACCTTGCCGGCGACCACCCGCCGCACCAGCGTCAGCCCCAGCCGCAGGATGCCGGCGACGACGATCGCGATGGCAAGCGGCAGCAGGTCTGGCTTGTTGCCACTCTGGATCGCGTTGACGGCGCGGCCGATCAGCCAGGGGATCAGCACCGTCATCCCCATCGCGACCCAGGCGAAGACGAGCGAACCCCAGAGTTGGCGGCGATATGGCCGCAGGAAGCCCATCAGGCGGCGATAGGTCCGCATCAAGCTACTATACAAAGTGAAGTAAAGGCCCCCAGACTGGCGTACCGGGACTTATGCACCCATATGGACCCCTAAGTCCCGGCACGTCGACCCCCGGGCTGGGCGCGGGCTGCTATTCGAAGGCGGCAGCCTTGGCGCTGGATACTTTGCCGCCGGTGCACTTGGGGCCGTGACCGGGGCGGGGCAGGATCTGGAAGTTGGTGACCGCGTGGTAGGGCGTGGTGGCGCCGTTGTTGCGGGCGAGGGTCACCACCAACCGGTAGAAGCCCGGCCGCAGTTCGTGATAGTAGATTTCGGGCCGCGTCGCCGGTGAGTAGCTGCCACTGGAGCCGATCCGATCGGCGAGCACGCCGTTGGGCCCGGAGTAACGGGGGAAGTCGAAGGAAGCGCCGACCAGCCGTCCCCGGCCGACCGGGCTGTTCACGGCGCGTTGCAGTTTGACCGGGTCGACGCAGTCGGGCACGCGGTTGAGCGCGAAGCGGATATGCCCCTCGCCGAGCTGCGGTTCGCCGCCGAAGTCGCGCGGCGCCAGGCTGAAGTCATGGACCCTGACCTTGACGACCACCGCCCGGCTCGACTGGCGAGCGCCGTTGCGCGGGGAGACGATTTCGACGCTCGGTTCGCCGGTAAGCGCATCGGCCTGGGTCACCGGGCTGTTGCCGCCCCCGTCGATGAGGACGATCGCCAACACAACGGCCGCAGCGGCCGCGAGGACGGCGAAGATGGCGATTCCGGCCCGCATTCGAGTCGGGAAGGTTACGTGCCGCGCCGCCCGGCAGGGTGAGGCCGCCGGGCGCGACCCCTAACGTTATCCCGATGCGGCGAGCGGCCATCACGATGCTGGGGGCGCTGCTCGTCCTCTGTCTGGCAGCTTCGATGGCACGGGGGGCCGGCCTCGCCGATCGCGTCAGCGTCTTCGCCGGCACCGAGCCCGGCGTCCGCGCCTTTGGCGGTGGTCACAACTTTCCCGGCGCGACCCTGCCCTTTGGGATGGTCCAGTGGGGCCCCGACACCGTGCCCGCGGACCGGCACTCGGGCGGCTACGACTACCGCGACCACCATCTAAGCGGCTTTAGCCTCACCCACCTAAGCGGCGCCGGCTGCGCGCTGTATGGGGACTTCCCCTTCCTGCCGACGACCGAGCCGATACGCGCTTCTCCGGCGGCCCCGGGCGGCGGTCTCAGCGGCCGTTTCCAACCAGGCTTCTCCCACGCCAGTGAGCGCGCCCGCCCCGGCCTCTACTCGGTCCACCTCAATCCGGTGGGCGGCGCAGCGATCGACGCCGCGCTGACCGCGACCACGCGCACCGGCATGGCTCGCTTCGCCTTTCCCCGCTCACCGCACGCGAGCGTTCTGATCGACGCCGGCGGCAGCGCCAAAGCCGACGACCTCGCCGAAGTGCAGATCGATCCCCGCAAGCGCGAGATCTCCGGCTCGGCCTCCAGCGGCTACTTCTGCGCCCAGCGGCCTCGCTACCGCATCTACTTCGCGGCTGTCTTCGACCGTCCGCTCGACGCCTATGGCACCTGGACGCGTCAGCAGCTGGAACCGAGCTCGACTGCCGCGCTCGACCAGAAACCAGCCTCGACCGTGCCGGCCAATACGGCCCAGGCGGGTGCCTACGCCAGCTTCGATACCCATCACAATCGGGTCGTCACGGTCCAGGTCGGCGTCTCCTTCGTCAGCGTCGCCGGGGCGCGCGCCAACCTTGCCGCCGAGAGCGGTGGCTCCTCGTTCCACGAGATCGAAACCGCGGCGGAAGAGAGCTGGAACCGCGCCCTTGGCTCGATCCAGGTCGGCGGCGGCAGCAGCGGCGACGTCGACACCTTCTACACCGCGCTCTACCACGCCCTGCTCGCTCCCCGCACCTTTAACGACGCCGGCGGGAGCTACATCGGCATGGACGGTGCCGTCCACGATGCTGGCGGCCGCACTCAGTATGCGGACTTCTCGGGTTGGGACATCTACCGGACGCAGATCCCGCTGCTGGCGATGCTGATGCCGCGCCGCGCGAGCGACATCGTCGCCTCGATGCTTGCCGACGCAGCGCAGAGCGGCTGCCTGCCCCGCTGGTCTTATGCCAACGGGCAGAGCATGACCATGGTCGGCGATCCGGCGGATCCGGTGATTGCCTCGGCGGCCGCCTTTGGCGCCAGGCGTTTCGATACGGGCGCCGCGCTGGCGGCGATGGTCAAAGGCGCGAGCGAAGGCTGCAGCAGCGCCGATGGCAGCTATGTCCAGCGCCAGGGCCTGGCGCAGTACAAGGCCCTGGGCTACGTTCCGTTCGACCTCGACGTCCAGAGTCGCAACGCGAACTCGCTGTTCGGGGACCCGGAAGACGTCTGGGCCTCGGCTGCCACGACGCTCGAGTACGCGATCGCCGACTTCTCGATCGCCCAGTTCGCCGCGCGCGCCCGGCACGAAGGTGGCACCTACGGCTCCTTCATGTTGCGTTCAGGTAACTGGCGCAATCTCCTCAACCCAAAGAGCGGGCAGGTCGAGCCGCGCTTCGAAGATGGAACCTTTCCCCCCAATTACGACAACCTGCGCGGGGCCGGCTTCGCCGAGGGCGACTCGTTCCAGTACACCTGGATGGTCCCGCACGATCCCGCTGGTCTCTTCGCGGCGATCGGTGGCCGGGCTAGCGCCGTGAGCCGCCTCGACCACATTCTGCGCACGCTCAACGGCGGCCCCGGCGCCACTCACGCCGACCACGCGTTGCTGGGCAACGAGCCCAACCTGAACGTGCCCTGGCTCTACGACTGGGCGGGACAGCCCTACAAGACCCAGGCTGCGGTGAGGCGCGGGCTGCGCCTCTACAACGCGTCTCCGGACGGCTACCCCGGCAACGACGACCTCGGCACCCTCTCCTCCTGGTACGTGTTCGGAGCTCTTGGCCTCTACCCAGAGGTGCCGGGGGTTGACGTGCTGGCGATCGGAAGCCCCCTGTTCCCGACGGCAACCGTGCGCTTGGCCGGGGGGCAAAAGCTGCGGATCCTTGCCTCTGCCTACCGGCGCTCCAGTCGTCGCGGGCGACCGCACTCAAGGTCCCGGGTCGTTCCGCTCTCCCTTTTCCAGGCTCCCTACATCCAGAGCATGAGCATCGATGGCCACGCCTACGAACGTCCCTGGACGACGTTCTGCGCGCTGGCTCGCGGAGCAACCCTCACCTATCGCCTCGGGGCGCGACCCAACCGCACCTGGGGCGCCTCCGCCGCCGCGCGGCCGCCGTCTTTCGGAACGCAGCGGCCGATGCCACGGAACCGCTGCGCTCCTTGACCACCGAGCGCACGCAGTCGAACGTCCTCTGGGGGCTCGCCGGCCTGACCGCGCTGGGGGTCGCAGTCCGCTTCGCCAGCCTCGGAGTCCAGAGCTACCACCACGACGAGGTGATCACCGCCGCGCGGGTGATCCCGGGCAACTTCACAGACATGCTGCACCAGGTCAAGGCGAGCGAGTCCAACCCGCCCCTGTACTACGTGCTCGCCTGGGGCTGGGCGAAGGCGTTCGGCACGGGCGAGATCGGCATGCGCTCTCTTTCGGCGCTCTTCGGCGCGGCCACGGTCCCGGTCGCCTACCTGATCGGCCGCGAGCTGGCGAGCAAGCGGGCTGGACTGATCACCGCGGCGATAGTGGCCGTCAACCCAATGCTGATCTGGTACTCGCAGGAGGCCCGCTCTTACGCGGTGCTGGTCTTCTTTGGGGCGCTGGCGCTGCTCTTCTTCGTGCGAGCTCTGAACAGCCGGCATGGACGAGACCTGGGGCTCTGGGCGCTGGCCTCTGGGCTGGCTCTGTGCAGTCACTACTTCGCCGTCTTCGCGGTCGCGATCGAGGCGGCTTGGCTGCTGGTCGCATTGCGGTCGAGGTGGCGATCGGTTCTGCCCGCGATCGGCGCCGTCATCGCAGTCGGCTTGGCGCTGCTGCCGCTGATCTCCGCCCAGATCAACCCCACCCACATTGGCTGGATCGACCACAGCCCCTTCTCGAGCCGGCTCTTTGAGACCGGAGTCAGCTTCTTGGCAGGGGAGACCGGCCATGTGATCGCTGAGCCTCCCCGCGAGCGCTACGCCCTGATCCCGGTGGCGCTTGTCTCCGTGGCGCTCTTGCTTCTCGCCCTGCGCGGTGGGTCCCGCGAGAGGCGCGGGGGGGCGTTGGGCCTGGTCGTGGGGGTGGGGGTGGTGCTGCTCGCCTCCGGCGCCGCGCTCGTCGGTAAGGACTACATCGTCGAGCGCAACCTGCTTCCAGCGCTGATTCCGCTTGCTGCAACTGTGGGGCTTGGCTTCGGGGCCAGCGGAGCGCGACGCGCGGGCGCGGTTTGCGCCGTCTTGCTCTGCGCCTACTGGCTCGCCTTCGACGTCCACGTAGCCCGCACGCCTAACCTGCAGCGGCCCGATTTCCGCGACCTGACGGAGCGGCTCGGCCCGCCGACGAGGCCAAGGGCGATCCTAACCTGGAAGCTCGCCGCGGACCCGATCCAGTTCTATCTCGACGGACGTTCCGAACGCGTCTACAGTGGTGAAATCCCGGTGCGCGAGATCGACGTGATCAGCAAGCCGATCGTGGCCAGAAAGCCACCGGGGTTGCCGCCCGGGTTCCGTCCGGTCGAACGCCTTAGGCTGGAGCGCCTTACGCTTACTCGGTATATGTCTCCTCATCTGCGACAGGTCCCCTTTTATGCGCTGCGCGATGCGCGGACGGGCTTCGGCAGCAATGCCGTCGTCGCGGATGGCCTTCCACCCAGCGCCTGGGGAAGCCGATGAGCGGCACCTACGAGCTCGCCTATCGCCTCCGCGCCGCCGTCCGCCGTCCGGCGAGTTGGCTGCAGCTGTTGAAGTTCGGCATCGTCGGCGGCTCCGGCTATCTGATCAACCTGGCCGTCTTCTCGGTGCTGACCGACAACCTCGACTTGCATCGCCTCGCCGCCGCGATCGGGGCCTTCTGCGTAGCGGTGGCCAACAACTTCCTCTGGAACCGGTACTGGACCTTCGAGCCCGGTGATGGCCACCCGGCCTTCCAGGCGGCGCGCTTCTTCGCTGTCAGTTTGGCGGGGCTGCTGATCAACCTGGCCGTGCTCGAGGCGCTCGTGGCTGCCACGACGCTCGGCGACCTGACTTGCCAGGCGATCGCCGTCGCGGTGGCGATGCCGTTCAGCTTCCTCGGCAACAAGCTCTGGACGTTCACCTGAGGGCCGCGTAAACCGGCGCATTTTCGGGGTCCTCGGTCGGCTGGTTCGGGTCACGCACTCAAGTGCGCTCCCCTCACCATCCTTCCCTGCGTCCCCCGAACTGCTTGGTTTACGCGGCCCTCAGTAGCGAGTGTGGGGCATTCGGTTACCAGTCTCCTTCCAGCCAGCGCAGCAGCTCCGGAATGAGACCGTCGAGATCCGGCGTCGCCGATGCCAGCTCGGTGTCGACGAGCTGGATCGCCGCGCCGAGGCCGAATGTGGCCCGGTCAGGATCTCCGCCAAGCCAGGCCTCGAGCCGGCTCAGGCGGAGGTGATCTGTTCGGAACTCGCGCAGGGCCGACCGGGCGGCGGCGGGATCGGTCTCGGCCGTATCGATCAACGCCTCCAGCCCGGCTCTGACCCGGTGCTCGGGCGGCGCCTCCTCGGCGGCGGCGATTGCCCGCTTAACAAACACTTCGTCCAACCGCCCTTCTACCAGCAGCGCGGTTCTCGTACCCTCTCTCATGTTGGGACCTCCTCTTCAGGTCTCGGCCGGGCCCCGGGGTGTCGTAAGCACCGCCGGGGCCGCGTTTTTCTCTACGCAATTCACGCTAGGCCCATGCCCGGACGCCGAAGCGCCCAAATTCCTCCCATTCCCAATTTTTCCCACTTTTTTGACACTACCGTCACACATTTGTATGTCACTCGAATACTTCAAGGCACTTGACCATTGTTTTCCAGCATAGGACCCCTCGGTCTCGGGGTCAACGTCCGTGGCACACTCCGACGACGATGAGCAGCGAAAAGCCGAACTACGACGCGGCCGAGCTCGAGGCCGCACGGCAGGCCGAGTGGGCTGAGCGGGACGCATTCGCAACGCCTGACCCGGTGCCCGGACAGGCCGCCGTATACGTCAAGCCGTCCAGTCCGTTCACCTCGGGCAACCTCCACATGGGCCACGTCCGCGACTACTCGATCGGCGACGCCTACGCGCGCTTCCGCCGCGCCCGTGGCGACGCAGTCCTGTTCGGCTTCGGCTTCGACGCTTTCGGCCTGCCGGCCGAGATGGCGGCGATCGAGCGCGGGGCGCGGCCGGCCGAGTGGGTCGAGCGCTGCGGCGAGCGAATGCTGAGGCAGATGAAGCGCCTCGGCTTCTCCTTCGACTACGGCCGCGCCTTCTACAGCTCCGACGAGGCCCAGTATCGATGGTCCCAATGGCTCTTCCTCACCCTGCTCGAGGCCGGGATGATCTACCGAGACGACGCCACGGTCGACTGGTGCGACACCTGCCGGACGACGCTGGCCGCGCTCCAGGTCGAGGACGGGCGTTGTTGGCGCTGCCACAACAAGGTGCGACTTATTCGCCGCCCGACCTGGTTCCTGCGGCTGTCCCCCTACCTCGAGGAGAACGATCGCAACCTCGACGGGCTCGCCAACTGGGACGAGCTCTCGCTGAAGACCCAGCGCTACATCCTCGGCCGCACCGATGGCGTCGAGCTAGACCTGGCCGGCCCGGGCGGCGACGGCCTCGAGGTCTTCACGCCCCATGCTGGCGCGGTGGGCGAGGCCCGTTTCGTTCTCCTCTCGCCGCGCCATCCCGAGGTTGAGCGGTGGGTGACGGACAGTGCTGTCGCCGAGCAGCTCGACGAGCTGCGTTCAGGCGGTTGGGAGCGCAGCGCTCGCGACGCCTCCGCCGTGCCGGTGATCGATACCGGCGCCTCCGTCGAGGTCGCCGCCGGCGGACGGTTGCCGATCTTCGTCTCGCCCATCGTCGATGCCCGCTACGGACCGACCGCTGCGCTCGGCATCCCATCCGTCGATGAGGCGGACGAGGCGATCGCTGCGCGGATGCCGCGCAGCGCCGGGGAGCCGCTCGGGGACGGCTCGGCCGGCGACCTGAAACTGCGCGAGGCGACCCGCTACCGCGCTTACGACTTCTCGATCTCGCGCCAGCGCTACTGGGGCACGCCGATTCCGGTCCTGCACTGCGAGGAGTGCGGGGTGGTCCCGGTACCCGCGGAGGACCTGCCGGTGGTGCTGCCGCGCGACGTCGAGCCGACCGGCGAGGGCAACCCGCTGGCCGAGCGCCTCGATTTCCTCGAGGCTTCCTGTCCCCGCTGTGGTGGTCCCGCCCGGCGCGAGACCGACACGCTCGACTGCCATTTCGATGCCCTCTGGCTCTGGGTGCCGGCCGCCGTGCCGCCCGAGGATCGCGCGGAGCAGATGTTCACCCACCCCGACCTGCAGCGCTGGCTCCCCTCCGAGCGGCTCGTCGCCGGCAACGACAGTGGCGGCTTCGTCTTCGATCAGCGCGTGGTGACCAAGGCGCTGCGCGACATCGGCCCCTTCTCCTTCCTCGCGGATGGCGAGCCCTTCGCCGGCTGTCTCTTCCACGAGATGGTGATCGCCGACGGGCGCAAGATGAGCAAGCACCTCGGCAACGTCGTCGATCCCGACGAGCTGGTCGCCGAGCACGGCGCCGACACCGTGCGGCTCGCCGTCCTCTACGCCGCCGGCCCCGCCAAGGCGCTCAACTGGACCGATGGCGCGATGCGCTTCGCCTCCCGCTTTCTGCGCGGCCTCTGGGAGTACACCCACGCCAGCATCGCCGCCGCCGCCGAGGCGCCGGCGGATGCCGAGGCGGCGGCCGACACGGCCTTCATCCGCGAGCGGCTGGGCAAATGGTGCGACAACGGCTTGGAGCGGATCGGCGCCGACTTGGAGGAGCTGCAGATGCACAAGGCGGTGCGCAACATCACCCGGCTGCTGGAGCGGATCAAGGACTACGAGAAGCGGATCGTCGAGCGGCGTGGACAGCTCGGCCGTGAGGACTTCGAGGCTCTGCTGGAGGCGCTGGCCCTCCTGGCCCGCGCCCTCTCCCCATTCGCCCCGCACATCGCCGAGCAGCTGCTGATCGCTCTCGGCCGGGACGCCTCTGTAGGATTTCCCGCACGAGGAGAGTCCCTCTCCCTCGCATCGGCCAGGAATAATTGATCGATATGTCCGTATCTGCTATACACAGCGGCTCATGATCAGGCGCCAGCACGGAAAGCGCAGGCGGAGATTCGCCAAGGCGGGCGGCCTGCCGTCGCTAGTCGGGGGTGTTGAGGGGCGATGAGCCTCTCGGCCGACCAGCGCACCCGCTCCTGCGCGACGGAGCTGGTCTGCCACGACTGTGGGCTTCGACTGCCCCTTCTCGATACAACCTTCAAGTGCCTCGGCTGCGGCCAGGGCCTCGATATCGACTACGACTACGAGCTGGCCACGGCCCGCTTGGCCGAGCGGCCTGTCGCGGAGCGCCAGCTGAACATCTGGCGCTTCGAGGAGCTGCTGCCGATCGTCGATGCCCGTGCGCAGGCACGGGTCGGCCGCTACAGCGGACGCACGCCGCTGATCCACGCCGACCGACTCGGCGCCGAGCTGGGTCTGCGCAAGCTCTACCTCAAGGACGACAGCACGCAGCGCCCCAGTCTCTCTTACAAGGACCGCGTCGTCTCGATGGCGGTCGCCCGGCTGCTCGAGCTGGGCAAGGAGGAGATGGGCTGCGTCTCCACCGGCAACGTCGGCACCGCCGTGGCCTCGCTGGCCGCCAAGGCGGGTGTCGCCGCCTACGTCTTCTACCCCAGCAACCTGGAGCGCGGCAAGGCACGCGCCTGCCGGGCGCTGGGCGCCACGGTGATCCAGCTCGACGGCAACTACGACGAAGCGAACCGAGCCTGTCGCGAGCTGGCTCTGGCGAGCGGCATTCAGTTCGCCAATATAACCCTGCGCCCCTTCTATGCAGAGGGGGCCAAGACGATGGCCTTCGAGGTGGTCGAGCAGCTCGAGTGGGTCTCGCCTGACCACTTCGTGATCCCGGCTGCTGGGGGGACCCTCTCCTCCCGCGTCCACAAGGGACTGGGGGAGATGGAGACGGTGGGAATGGCGGAGACCGCGGCCACCAAGATCCACGTCGCCCAGGCCGATGGCTGCGGGCCGATCGCCACCGCCATTCTCGACGGCAGCGGCAAGATCGAGGCGCAGCGGCCGCAAACCGCCGCCCACTCGCTGGCGATCGGCGCCCCCGGCGACGGGCCGCTGGTGGTCGACGCTGTGAAGTCGCGCGGCGGCTCTGCCGCGACTGCCACCGACCCCGAGATCTTCGAGGCGCTCGACCTGCTGGGCGCCACTGAGGGAATCCTCACCGAGCCGGCCGGCGGCACCACGATCGCCGCCACGATGAAGCTCGCCAACGAGGGCAAGCTCGGCCGCGACGACACCGTCGTCGCGGTGATCAGCGGCAACGGCTACAAGACCCTCGACGAGCACCCCGACAAGCCCTGGCCCGAGATGGTCGCCCCCGAGGTCGAGGCGATGGAGGAAACGCTCTCCGAGTTCCGCGGCGCCGGCGCCGCACTGCCCCGTTGAGCCCAAGCAGAGGGCATCTTCACCGACGCCCTCTCTGGCCCTCGCCTGGCGACACCAAGGGAGGGCTGGTGAAGCCAGCGTACCCTCGCTGATCGCGGCTCCGGGCCTCTCTCTAGAGGTCTTGGTCAAGAGGACCGGATGCCGGAGGAGGGACTCGAACCCCCGACACGCGGATTATGATTCCGGTTAAGCGCTTTCGGCTGTTTGCGGCTGTTCGCCGTATTCCGCTTTCCCAAGCTGTTTCTGGGCTTTGGCCGCGTTATCCGTTGCGGCCTCTTCCCGGGTCATTCCTTGACCCGACCTTGACCCGGGCTTGACCCGGGTGTCGATTTCAAGGCCCCCGCCAAGCCCGGCGTCCAGCAGGTGGACGTAGGTGCGGAGCGTGAAGCCAGGATCAGCGTGACCCAGCCAATCGGCTACCTGCTTCACGTTGCGACCTTCCTCGAAGAGGAGCGAGGCGCAGGTGTGGCGGAAGGTGTGAAAGGAGACCGTCGAGCGCGAGCGGGCCTTGCCGGACTTCGAGACAACCTCTTCGGCGAAGCCGACGCTGATCGCCGCTGGACCCAAGACGCGGCCGTAGACGTTTCCGGGCGACAGCGGCGTTCCAGTTCTCGATGCGAAGACCGGCCCCTTCGGCCCTTTGTAGGTGTCGCGGCGATGGGCCAGAAGGCGAGCCGCCATTCCCTGCGACAGCGGCACGTCCCGCCGCCCAGCGTGGCTCTTGAGCCGCTTACGCCGACCTTCATAGATCTGCTCGCGGACCTGGACGTGCGGACGGTCGCCAAGATCGGCGTGCTCCCACGTCAGCCCAACCGCCTCGCTGATTCGCAGGCCGGTGGCTGCCAAGAACTCGAAGAACAGTCGCCAGTCCTCGGGCAGCGCAGCCAGCAACAGCCCAAGCTCTTTGCGATTGAGGGCCTTGACCCGGTCGTCCTCTGGCTTTTCGCTGCCTCGCCCCGCCGGTATGCGGACCCCTTGGCAGGGATTCGATCTAAGCAAGCTGTCGTCAACTGCGGTCGCGAACATCGCCGAGAGGGCGGCGCGCAGCTTTTTGATCTGGGCGGTCGTCTGGTCGTCGCGCCGCATCGAACCAAATAGCTCCCGCACGTCAGCGGGCTCGATCTCGGCGAGCTTCCACGTCGCCCAACGAGGAATCGCGTAAGCCTCAATCGGCCGTCGATACTCAGGCCGCGTCGTCTCCGAAAAGCCGCGCGCCGTCCTACCGGCATAGGACTCGATCCACTCGACGAAGTAGTCGCCGAAATGCACCTTTGAGGTGGGGCGACGCTCTCCGGCCTTGCGCTTGCCCTGCGCCTCGTCGGCCTCTGCTGCGGTGCGAAGCGTTTCGGTGTACTGCTTGCCTCGGTGTTCCCAGACAAGCACGTAGGGACAGTCGCAGCGGCCCTTCCGCGAGCAGCCTTTCTTGTGGCGTCGGAACTGACCAGGTTTTCTCGTTTTCGTGAGCTTGGTCATTAACTGCTCCTTTTCGTTGCGCTCATCTTCGGCCGAGAGTCGGACCGATCACCTGGATTTACTGCTGCTCCAACTTTCACGGCCGCACCCCACCGCCGCCGAGCAGCCACTTGTCAAGCTCCGAGCGACGGGCGATCAGCGCCGAGCCGTCATGGTGGACGGGGATGCGCCTCGCCGAGACAAGCGCGTAGACGCGCGAGCGTGGCGCGTCGATGTAGGAGGCGATCCGCTCAGCGCCGCGCAGCCAACCATCACCGACGGGCTCGCCCGATTGCTCGGCCAGCAGTTCGGCGGCGCGGTGGGCGATCCGCTCGACCAGCTCGTCGGCGACGTTGACGCTGATCGCGTTCATCGCGGGACCTCCTGAACGGCGACGCAAAGGTGCTCGTACCCCTCCGGCGTCGGCGTGATTCCCTAGCCGGACGATATGCGGCGGCGAGGCAAGTGAGTCACAGCCTCTCAGGGTTTCCTGAGGTGAAAGTTCACCCCCTCCATGTTGTTGATTTTTCGTACTCACGAAAGGTAAGTAGCACACGCCTATGACTTGCTACAACTCCGGTACGCCCCCCTCCCTTGACACAAATAGAGAGATTCCGTACCCTCTTGTTAAGCCTGGACGGGGACCGTGTTGCTTTGTCAAATCCGCGTTAGGTTCTTTCAGCTTTCTCGGCTCCGCTTCGTCTTGATCTGCGGCCTGGCCGACCTACTTGCCAGCGAAGCGCAGCGCCGCTCGGCCGTCAACCCCTAAAGGGGTCGGGCGCATAGCGCCCTTGACTGCCGAGCGGCGCAGCGCTATTAGCTGGGTAGGTCGGCGGGGACGTGACGTACACGGTTCAACCCCGTACCACTCGGATCATCGGAACGATTCCCTTTTGCAGATGCGCGGCGACGATCCAGCGGGTGAATAGAAACCCTTGGAACGCCGCTGGAAAGCTAGCCGCGAATTTGTCCGGCCTCCAAAAGTGCATCGCCCATTCCATCGCTGCGCGCTGGTCTTGGGTCCAACGACGCCGAGCGCTTTCCATCTCTTCAAAAACAGGACTGAGCGAACACTGAGCCACTATCGGCGGGCCAAGCCTCTCCCAGACCGGCCCGCAGCCAGTCAGCAGGTAAACGGCTGCGTGCCACTCGCCCACTTCATCGGGCAGCAAGATCGACGCTTCTGCAAAGCGCGGCTCGGCGGCGCGAAGCTGCGCAAGGAGTACGGCAAATTGCCTGCGCTGGGCGGCAACATCCGTAGAGATTTCGTTCGATCCTTCGGGCATCCGCTCGATCCTTTGAACATCGACCCCTAAGACGATGCTTCAGACCAAAACGGTCCACCTTCAGATCAATTTGTTTTCCAAATAGCTAGCAATATGCACACAGCATGTAGCCGCGCGAGTGACAGTTGACGATGTATCCCTCGGCCCCGGCTTCCCGCAGCTTGCAGCGGGCTCGGCTGGCGTGTGAGTCGAGGGTGCGGACCGCGCCGCCCCTGCGTCCCCAAATCTCCCGCAGCAGCTCCTTCTTGGTGAAGACGCGGCCGGGGTCGGTGGCGAGCAGCGCCACTAGTTCAAATTCCCGCGACGCCAAGCGCACCGGAGCGCCGCGAACTTCGACACGGCGGGCTGCAGGATCGACACGCAGGGGGCCGACCGTGATCGGCCCCTCGTCCTCGGCGCTGGCAGTCTCAAAGATCGTGCCGTCGATATGGCCCCGGCAGAGCATCCGCCAGTCCTCGCCCTCAGTCAGCCTGACCTTGACCTGCCAGTTGCCGCCGTCGCTCAAGCGCACCTCCACCTCGCCCGCACCAATTCCGATTGCGGCGCTGCTGAACCGCCCCGGGACCAACATCAGCTTTCCCCCAGCAGGCGCTTGACGTAGAGCGCCGGTCGGCTCGGCTGGATCAGCAGCCCGTCGCTGAAGACCAACCCCTCGTTGTCCAGGTCGCGGAGGGCGCGGGCGAGCGCGACCCCTCCGGTGAGGGTGCGGGGGTTCGCCAGCACCCGACCCGCCAACGCCGGGAGCGTCAGCAGGATCGGATGCTCGCGCAGGACGAGCGCCAGGACGGCGCGCTGCAATCGCAGGTCGATAGCGATCAATTGCGCTGCCCTCCCAGCACGTCGAGCAGAGCATGTAGCGCGTCGTGAGCGGCGGCGACCTCCGCGTAGTCGCTCTCCTTGTCGTTGCTCTCGGCGGCGGCACGCAAGAGCGCCTCTGCCTCGGGGTCGGGGATGAGTAGCTGGCCGACCGTCAGACCGACCAGGAGCCGTTCAACGGCCTGGGCTTCTCTCTCCGTGCGGCTCGGGTCTTTCAGCTTCTCGGACGCTCTCAGGTCGCGGCGCAGGCCGTCGAGCCAGCCGGTCATTTCGTCTCGCAGGAACGAGACGTGCGCGGCGGGCAGGTCGAGGGCAGCGAAGGAGTCGCCACCCGTAGGGTTGTCGCAGGGCATGGGAGATTTGTCCTCCTGTGTCTCAGGCGGCCCGTTCGTGTTCACGCACGGCGGGTCGCCGCTTCTCTGAGGCCGGTAGCCAGCTACCGTTCCCGCTGCGGTCGGACTAGGGAAACTTGGCCGACCGCCACGGGGCCGGCGTTCCAGCGCGCGGCCCCACTTATGTGGCCGCGAAGCCTAGCAGTGCTGTGTAGAAAAGGTCAACAGCACGAAACTATTCGCCCCGGATGATCTGCCGAACCCGCGTGTGATCGAGGTCCAGCAGCGCTCCGATGTCTCGAAGCGAGAGGCCGTCTTTCTGGGCCTTGGCAAAGACTTTGCGCCGCGCTTCCCGCGCAGCCTTGCTATCGCGCTCAAATTGCTTCTGAGCCGCTTTGACCGCTTTGGCGGCGGCTTTGCGCTTGGGGTCGTCAGGCATCCGACGGAGCCTATTCGAGCCGCAATTCAAGACGAAGGGGCTACGAACAAGGCTGCGATTGCAGCGTGTGCAGCCGCCTCGCTTCCCTGGGCAAAAAGAGGGCGCTCCTTGCATCTGACCCCACCCGCTCACTATGTGATCGACCGGGGTCAGATGCAAGGAGCGCGGGGAGGCCCAGGGAAGCGAGGCGGCTTCGGGCGGGTGAAGAACCCAATCTCTCTATTTGTGTCAAGGGAGGGGGCCAGAAGAGAACAAGAGAGAACTCCCCCCACCGGAGGAACCTCGGTTTGCTTGATAGCTGGATAAAGAAGGGTGTAGGCAGATTCGGGGAATCTGCCTAAAGCCGCCTATTTGGCTCTGTGTGGCCGGATTGGTATCGGGCCAAACATTTCCGGTTTTCTCCAGGTCAAGTCTTGCTAACAGCGACAAGTCTTTCGCCACAAGCGTTGATCGCTGTCTCCAGCAGGAGCTACAATCCCGCGAGCGCCGTCCCTCCGGCGTCTCCCCCAAGCCACCTTCGCCCCGCGCGCGAAATGGCGAGGACGGGCAAGCGACTTTGCGTCGCGAGGTCAAGTCGACACGCTCAACCTTTTGAGCCGTGGGCGCGGGACATGGCGAGAGGAAGAGTGATGACGACCAACCTGAAGGCCGAAGCCAGGGCCCGTATGCGCCGGACCGGAGAGAAGTACACGGAGGCACGCCGCGGCGTGCTCGCCGAGCGCGAGACTGTCGTGCGCAATCGCGACGCGATCCAGCGGGTCACGATCCATACGACTCACAACGGGCTGCCGTTGGCCGAGGACCACTGCGAGGCGATGACCGTACGCGGTCGGCAGTGTCGCAACCCGTTCATCTACGGCCAGTTCTGGCCGGGTGGCCACCCGGAGGTCGTGCTCCGCGACGGCCCCGAAACCCGGATGCTGGCCCAGCGCAGGTGCAACGTGCATGTAGATCACGACCGTCACGCCGAGGTGATCCTCGTGATGGACGACGTCGTGCCGTCGCGCTTCACCGGCCCGTTTCCGGGGCCGGTGTGGCAGGACCCTCGGTCGCTGGAGTTGATCCGCAGCGCGACCTCGGGTCACGAGCGTGCCGACACGCTCGCGCTCTATCTGACCCTCACCGAGCATGCCGGGTCGGCTGACGAGGCGATCGAGCAGCAAACGGGGCTTGCCTCACACCAAGTCGAGGCTGCCATGAAGATCCTGACCGACGTGGGGCTGATTCGCGAAGGGATGCTGGTCGGCTAAGACTCTGCATCCCGCCTGCATTTCCTTGACCCAGACCTTGACCCGAAAGCAAAAGCGCCGCCTCTCGGGCGGCGCTTTTGGCTCTAGAATGCGATGCCGGAGGAGGGACTCGAACCCCCGACACGCGGATTATGATTCCGCTGCTCTAACCAGCTGAGCTACTCCGGCCGGGACGGGGATGCTACCGGTGGGCTGGGGCGTCGAGTGGCGGAAATTCCTTGTGTCCAGGGTGAACGCAGGCGCCCGTTGGGCCGAATAGCCTTGTGTAAGTGATGGGTAGCGCTCTGGATAGGGCAGTCAGCACGCTGATCCGGGATTGCCTGGATCTGAACCCCTCCGAAGAGGTGCTCGTGATCTGCAATCCGATCACTGAAGAGCTCGGAGCGCTGCTGCGGATCAACGCACAGGGCGAGGGTGGCGAAGCGACGTTGGCGGTTATCTCCGAGCGAGAATCGCATGCCGCCGAGCCGCCGCGGTCCGTCGCCGCCGCAATGCTCGCGGTCGACATCGTCATCGCGCCGACGATCCAGTCCATTTCCCATACCGAAGCGCGTCGCGCCGCCACTGAAGCGGGCGTGCGGGTCGCCTCGATGCCTGGCGTAACCGGTGAGATGCTCGCCCGCGTAATGGCTGCAGATCTGAGGCTGCTGCGAAAACGAGGCGCCTCGGTCGGTCGCGCGCTCGGGGCGGGCGCCGAGGCAAGGATCACCTGCGCGCACGGTTCCGACCTGCGGCTCGGACTGGAGGATCGTACCGCGATAGTCGACGCTGGGGCGCTGAACATGCGCGGCGCCTTCGGCAACATCCCCTGTGGGGAGGCCTTCATCGCGCCTTTCGAGGGGACGGCAGAGGGGACGCTGGTCATCGATGGCTCGATCGCCGGCATCGGCAGGCTCGCCGAGCCGGTCGAGCTGACCATTCGCGCTGGACACCTGACCGAGGCGACCGGATCCGACGGAGCGCGACTGCTGGAGCTGCTCACAGAACATGGCCCCGAGGGCACCAATGTCGCCGAGCTCGGCATCGGCACCAACGAAAGCGCGACCCTAACCGGCAACGTCCTCGAGGACGAGAAGATCCTCGGGACCGCACACGTCGCTTTCGGCGCTTCCGCGGCGATCGGCGGCACGGTCCAGGTGCCGGTCCATCTCGACTGCGTCGTGTTGCGACCGACCGTGGAGATCGACGGCTCCACGGTAGTGCGGGCCGGAGAGCTGGTCGTCTGAGCGGTGGCGCCGCGGCTGCTTGCCGTTCCGAACGTCTCAGAGGGCCGCGTGGCAGCGCGGATTGGAGTCATCGAGCGTGCCTTCTCCACAGGCGTGAACCTGCTCGACCACCACAGCGATCCTGACCACAACAGGACGGTCTTCACGCTCGCCGGTGAGGCGACGGCGCTGAAGGTGGCGTTGGCCCGAGGCGCAGCCGAGGCTGTTCGCTCGATCGACATGAACGCGCATGACGGTGTTCATCCGGCAATCGGGGCGCTTGACGTCTGTCCCGTGGTCTGGACCAGCCTCGAGGATCGCGACTCGGCCCGGGCAACGGCGATCGAGGTTGCCGGTGAGATTGGCGACCTCGGCGTCCCCGTCTTCCTCTATGGCGACTTGGCCAGCGGCCCTGCGCACATCGAGCGAGCCTACTTTCGCAATGGCGGCCTGGCCGAGCTCTGGCTGCGGATGGAGTCGGGCGAGTTGCGCCCCGATCGGGGCCCCGAGGCCCCGCACCGCACGGCGGGTGCGACGCTCGTCACGGCCCGCCCGCCATTGGGTGCCTTCAACGTGGAGCTCGACAGCGGCGATCTCGACCTGGCGCGTGCAGTTGCCGCCGGCCTGCGCGAGTCTGGCGGGGGTTTGCCCGGTGTGCGAGCGGTCGGCCTACCGCTATCCAGCGGCCGCGTTCAGGTCTCCACCAACGTCCACGACCCGACCGCCGTGACGCTGGGGACGATCGTCGAACGGGTCCGCGAGCTTGCCGCCGGGCTCGGGGCTCGGCCGGTGGCGGCGGAGCTGGTGGGCCTGGTTCCAGCCGCCGCCCTGTCCGGCTATCCAGAGGACGTGCCGATTCGAGACTTCGACCCGGAGCTGCGGACGATCGAGCGGCGGCTCAAGGCTCTGCCCTGAGTGGCCGGGCCCGCTGTTCGTCTAGATTCCGGGTATGGCCCAGACCAGAAAGAAGCGCCGCCGCAAGCACCGGGGGACGCAGGGAGGACGGGTCGATCCGAACCGGCGCGCCGGCCGCCCCCGCACTCGCGAGGAGGCCAAGGCGCGCGCCCGCACTGGCCGCAAGAGCTCAGCCAAGGTCGACGCTCCGCCGACCTGGCGCAGCGCCATCACCCGCGGCGTGGTCGCCGCCGTCGTCTTCACGGCGCTGCTGATGCTGATCTTCAAACGCGCGCCCGGGGCCGCGTTCGGCCTCGGCGCCTTCATGCTCGTCTTCTACATCCCCGCCGGCTACTACATCGACACGATGATGTGGCGGCGCCGCGAGCGGGCCCGCATCCGCAGCGGGGAGAAGGGGTGAGCCTCGACGTTCAGATGCTCACCGTCGGGCCGGTCGCGGAGAATTGCTTCGTGCTGCGGCGCGAGGGCTCCGGCAGCGGGCTGATCGTCGATCCCGGCGACGAGCCCGACCGCATCCTCGCCAAGGTCGAGGAGATGGGGACGAAGATCGACGCGATTCTGATCACCCACTGTCACTTCGACCACATCGGCGCTGTGGCGCCGGTGGCGACGGTCACTGGCGCCCCGGTCTACTGCCCGGAGATGGAGCGACCTCTACTTGCCGACATCATGGCCTACGTCCCGATTCCCGGGATTGGTCCCTATGAAAGCTACGAGGCCGATGAGTCCTTGAATGGAGGTGAGACGTTGGAGCTGGCCGGAATGACAGTCGACGTCATCTTCACGCCCGGCCACAGCCCCGGCCACGTCACCTATTCGGTGCGCGGCGAGGAGGCGATGTTCTCCGGCGACGTGCTCTTCAAGGGGTCGGTCGGCCGCATCGACTTGCCCGGCGGCGACGGCCCGACCCTGATGCAATCGATCCGCCATCTGCTCGAGTCCCATTCACCGGAGACCGGCGTCTACCCGGGGCACATGGGCGTCACCACACTCGGCGCCGAGCGCGCCAGCAACCCCTTCCTCGCCGAGCTGGCACGCTAAGGGTCTATCCGCGCTTCGCGCAGGTAAGGTCGCGCCACGATGGCGAGCAAGTACCAGGCCCCCCGCGGGACCTTCGACGTCCTACCGGCAGACGCCCGCGCTCGCGGGCGGATCGAAGCGGCGGCTGCGGCTATCTTCGCCCGTGCCGGCTACGAGCCGATTGCGACGCCGGCCTTCGAGGACACCGAGCTGTTCGAGCGCGGTGTCGGCCGCTCCACCGACATCGTGCGCAAGGAGATGTTCACCTTTGAGGACAAGGGTGGCCGGAGCATCACCCTGCGCCCGGAGGGGACCGCGCCGATCTGCCGCGCCTACCTCGAGCACGGCATGCACAAGTTGGCGCAGCCGGTGAAGCTGTCCTACGTTGGACCGTTCTTCCGTCACGAGCGCCCGCAGGCCGGGCGCTACCGCCAGTTCCATCAGCTCGGCGCCGAGGCGATCGGCGCCGATTCTCCGCTTGCCGACGCCGAGGCGATCATGCTGCTCTCCGACCTCCTCGCCGAGCTCGGCGTGCCGGGTGTCGAGCTGCGGTTGGGCAGTCTCGGCTCCCCCCAGGCGCGCAGTTCCTATCTGGAGGAGTTGAAAGCCCACCTGCGCACCCACGAGGCTGAGCTGTCCAAAGACGTGCGCGAGCGGATCGAGATCAATCCGCTGCGTGCCTTCGATGCCGACGACGAGGGGACGCGGGGAGTGATGGCGAGGGCGCCGACGATCGTCGAGCGACTCGAGGGCGAGGACGCCGAGCACTTCGACGAGGTCCGCGCTCTGCTCGAGGCAGCGGGGATCGCCTTCGAGATCGACCCGACTCTGGTACGCGGCCTCGACTACTACACGCGGACGATCTTCTCCTTCGTCTGCGACGAGCTCGGCGCGCAGTCGGAGGTCGGCGGAGGCGGCCGCTACGACGGGCTGATCGAGCAGCTGGGTGGGCCGTCGACGCCGGCGGTCGGCTGGGCGGCCGGGATCGAGCGCATACTGCTGGCTCTGGGCGAGGCCGAGGAGACGGTGGGCCGCGACGCCTTCCTAGCCGTCGCCGACCCCGGCCAGCGGCGGCGGGCGCTGGCGCTCGTGAGTGAGCTGCGCCACGCGGGGCTCACTGCCGAGGTTGATCTCGCCGGGCGGGGGCTGAAGGGTCAGCTCAAGCACGCTGATCGGATCGGCGCCCGCCGTGTGCTGATCCTCGAGGCCGATGGCTCGGCTCAGCTCCGCGACATGGCGAGCGGTGAGCAGCGGCCGGTCGACCCGGCTCGTCTGGTCGAGGCGATTGGCGGGGGGAAGCAGTGAGCGAGGCGCCGGCGCTGCGCGCCAACGGGTTCCGCGATACGTGGTGCGGCCAGGTGCTGGACGATCGGGTCGACTCTGCTGCCCGGGTCGCCGGCTGGGTCCACCGTCGCCGCGACCACGGCGGGCTGATCTTCATCGACCTGCGCGACCGCACCGGCATCGTCCAGCTCGTCTTCCATCCGGACTCCTCCGGCGAGGCTTTCGAGCTGGCCCACAAGCTGCGGGCGGAGGATGTGCTGAGCGCGACCGGCGCCGTCGTTCGCCGCTCGACGGAGACGGTCAACCCCGAGCTTCCGACCGGCGAGTTCGAGCTGGCGGTGAGCGACGCTGAGCTGCTGGCAGACTCCGAGACCCCGCCTTTTCAGGTTGAGGGCTTCTCCGGTGAGGTCGGAGAGGATGCCCGGCTGCGGTACCGCTACCTCGACCTGCGCCGCGAGTCGATGCGCGAGGCGCTTGCTCTGCGCCATCGGGTGACGGCGGCGATGCGAGATTTCCTCGACCAGGAGGGCTTTCTCGATGTCGAGACGCCGGTGCTGACCCGCTCGACTCCCGAGGGCGCCCGCGACTTCCTCGTACCCAGTCGTCTCCAGCAGGGCTCCTTCTACGCGCTGCCGCAATCCCCACAGCTGTTCAAGCAGCTGTTGATGGTCGCCGGCTTCGAGCGCTACTACCAGATCGCCCGCTGCTTCCGCGACGAGGATCTGCGCGCCGATCGCCAGCCGGACTTCACCCAGCTCGACATCGAGATGTCCTTCGTCGATGCCGACGACGTGATCGAGGTCAACGAGAGGCTGCTGGCGCACGTCTTCGAGCGGGTTGGCGGCCCCGCGCTCGAACTGCCGATCGAGAGGCTCGGCTACGACGAGGCAATGGACCGATTCGGCACTGACCGGCCGGACATGCGCTTCGGCCTCGAGCTGGTCGACCTCGGCGACGTCTTGGCCGAGACCGAGTTCAAGGTCTTCCGCGGCGCAATCGAATCCGGTGGGGCGGTGCGAGGCCTCAATGCCGGTCGTCGCGAGCTGCCGCGCTCCGAGCTCGATGGGCTCATCTCTCGTGCCCAGGAGCTGGGCGCGAAGGGGTTGGTCTGGGCCTTCCGCGAGGGTGACGGCTGGCGCTCGCCGACCGCCAAGTTCCTCTCCGAGGAGGAGCTAGCGAAGCTCAACAGGCGCTTGGATGCCGAGGAGGGCGACCTGCTCCTTCTGGTCGCCGACCAGCGGCGCGTCGCCGATGCGGTATTGGGGCAGCTGCGGATCGATCTGGCCGTTCGTTTCGACCTGATCCCGCCCGACGAGCACCGGCTGGTCTGGATCGTCGACTGGCCACTGCTGGAATGGAACCCCGGAGAGGATCGCTGGGATCCGCTGCACCATCCGTTTACGGCGCCAGCCGGAGAGTTCGACCCCGGCGACCCGGGGAGCACGAGGGCGCTCGCCTATGACCTCGTCTGGAATGGTCAGGAGATGGGCGGCGGCTCGATCCGCATCCACCGCGCCGACGTGCAGGAGAAGGTCTTCGCCGCGCTCGGTATCGACTCCGAGGAAGCCCAGGCGCGTTTCGGCTTCCTGCTCGAGGCGCTGCGCTACGGCGCACCGCCCCATGGCGGTATCGCCTACGGACTCGACCGGGTTGTGCAGCGGCTCAACGGCGCCGACTCGATCCGCGACGTGATCGCCTTCCCGAAGACCGCCTCGGGCGCGGATGCTCTTACCGGCGCCCCGGCTCCGGTCGGGGAGATGCAGCTGAAGGAGCTCGGCATCGCCCTGCGCCGGCGCGGCCTCGCCGGTGACTGAGCCCGGATCGATTCCCCCGGAGAAAAGAGTGGTCAAGATATGGCCATGAGCCTCCTCGATCGCTTTCGTCTCGTCCGCCGAGGCCGCCAACCTGGCCCCGGGAAGACTCCGGTCCACGTCGACGACCCAGCCTTCGACTCCTGGGAGGTCGTGCGCGACTTCGGCGACGTGCGTACGGCGCGGGCCTGGCACCAGGCCTTGGAAGAGGCTGAAATCGAAGCCGTCCTGACTGCGGACTGGCCCATCGACCGCTTCGGCCGCGGTGACATCGCCCTGAGGGTGCGGGGGGACGACTGGAGCGAGGCCGAGTTCCTGCTCTCCAACCTCGACTGAGAGCGATTGGACGAGTGCGGGCTGGACCGACCTCCAGTCGCCACGGAGGCCGCGCGGTGGTACGGTTGCGCCGAGGCTCGAGCCCGTGCGAGAGCCGTCCCACCGTTTGACCCAACACAAACGGCGCGGGGGCCGATCTCTCTTGGTCCTGTGGGATCCGGAGGAGGCGCCCACCCTTTTCTTCAAGGGATCAAAGCCAGGGGCGGCAACGGCGGGTTGGGGCCTCTTTTTTGCGGGTCTGGTCCGACAGGACGTTTGGGGAGAGATTTCACATTCAGCGCGCCACACGTGCGCTGAGACCCATCATCCTCGTGGCCATGGTCAACGAGCTCTCAGCTCGGCGCTTTCATGGCGACGCGACCCCCATCTTGCATCCCACAGATACACAACGGGGGGCGGATGGACTCGATCGGTCGATTGCCGAGTTGGCAGCCCAGCAGCACGGGGTGGTTGCGCGCCAGCAGCTGCTCGCGTTTGCCGGGTGCGGGGGCGATCGCGAGCCGCGTCCGGCGCGGCGCGCTACACCCGGTGCATCGGGGGATCTATGCGGTTGGTCATCCTCTGCTCGGAATACACGGCCGGTGGAAGGCAGCAACCCTGGCGGCCGGGCACGGCTCGGTCTTGAGTCATCGATCCGCGTCCCATCTCTGGGGATTGCAGCCTCGGGTCGCGATCTTCCCGGAAGTGACGATCCCGCGGGGGTGGCGAGGCCAGGTCGGCATTTGCGTTCATCGCTCGACCCTGCCTCCGGATGAGGTCGGGAACCTCGACGGCATTCCGGTGACGTCAGCCCCCCGGACGATCCTCGATCTGGCGGCTGTCGTGTCCCGGCCGCAGCTTGAGCGGGCTTTCAACGAGGTCGAAGTGCAGGGCTTGACCGACCGCTTGTCCATTCCGGACCTGCTCGCGCGGTACCCGCGGCGCCGTGGATCCGCGATTCTGCGCGCTCTGCTGGGCGAAGAACCTGCGGCCCGCGGAGTCACCAAAAACGATCTGGAGGAGCGCTTTGCCTCGCTAGTCGATTCTTATGGGTTGCCACGGGGACGATTCAACGCGGACATTGCTGCCGGCGGTCGGTTCTTCTCGGTCGATTGTCTCTGGCGGGACGAGCGCTTGATAATCGAGCTTGACGGGCGGGCTGTGCATGGGACGCGCCAGGCGTTCGAGGCTGATCGCGAGCGGGACAGATTGCTCATGATCGACGGCTGGCGGGTGATACGGATCACCTGGCGCCAGCTTTGCAACGACGAGACGAGGATTGCCGCGGATCTACGTACGGCTCTACGCTGTGGGCATGAGTCGAGAGCTGCTTGACCACTACTTGCGAGACGAGACTCGGTTGGGTCCGCCGCTCGACGGCGCTTTCACCGGAGCGGCCGGTGGGGCGGCTTGTGGGGATCTCGCGCGGGTGTCGCTCGGGCTTGAGGGCGGCCATATCGCTGCCGTGAGCTTTGACGCAGAGGGCTGTGGGGCGACGCGGGCGGCCACTGCGGCTGTTGCCGAGATGGTCGAGGGCGAGCCCGTCATCGAGGCGGCGCGGATTGGGACTGTGGAGGTGGATGAGGCAGTTGGCGGACTGACGTCCGCGAAGCGCCATGCCGCCCAGCTCGCGGCAGACGCGCTGCATCGGGCTCTTGCGAGCGCTGCTGCGTCCTCGGAGACGCTCGCCGCCCCGCGGGAGGGACGCGTCCTGATCGCGATGTCCGGCGGCGTCGACAGCACCGTCGCCGCTCTGCTCGAACGCGAGCGCGGAGCGGATGTGCTCAGCGTCACCCTGAAGCTCTGGGCCGATCCGGAGACCGACGGCGCCAAGGCCTGCTGCTCGCCGGAGGCGGTTCTCGGCGCCAGGGCGGTCGCCCACTCGCTCGGTATCCCGCACCTCACCCTCGATCTCGAGGAGGAGTTCCGGCGTCGTGTCGTCGGTGCCTTCCTCGACGGATATGGAGCGGGCGCCACCCCGAATCCCTGCATCGTCTGTAACGGCGAGGTGCGGATCGCGGCGATGATCGACCTCGCCGCGCGCCTCGGCGCCGACTACCTGGTCACCGGCCATTACGCCCGGATCGTCGAGGACGGCGACGGCCCGCTGCTCGCCGCCGCCTCCGACCGCTCCAAGGACCAGAGCTACATGCTCGCCGCTCTGCCGCCGGCGATGCTCGACCGCCTGCGCTTCCCGCTCACCGAGCTGAGCAAGCCGGAGGTGCGCGAGATCGCCTCCCGCCACGACCTCGCGGTCGCCAAGAAGCCTGAGAGCCAGGACCTCTGCTTCCTCGCCGGCCAGGGCAAGGCGCGGTTCCTGCGCCGCCATGGCGGGCTCGGCGAGCGCGAGGGCGCGGTGCTCGACCGCAGCGGGCAGGCGGTCGGCCGCCATCGCGGTCACCACAACTTCACGGTCGGACAGCGGCGCGGCATCGGTGTCTCCTCAGCGGAGCCGCTCTATGTGCTCGCCACCAACGCCGCCGAGAACACGGTCACCGTCGGTCCACGAGCCGAGCTGGCGACGAGCGTCAAGCTGCGCTATCGAGCCACGCCGATTCCGGCCTCGGTCTCAATTGCGGAGGCCGGCCGTCATCACGAGCTGGAGGTCGAGCTCGACGAGTCGTTCGATGCGGCGTCGCCGGGGCAGGCGGCGGTGCTGCTGTGCGGCGAGGCGATCATCGGTCACGGCACCATCGTGTCAACGGCCTGAACCCACTCCGCGTGACTTAGGCTTCGTAGCCAATGCGGGCAGAGGAAATTCGCGACACCTACCTCTCGTTCTTCGAGGAGCGGGGGCACAAGATCGTGCCCTCTGCCTCACTGGTCCCATCGATCCACGACCCCTCGGTGCTGCTTACCACGGCTGGCATGCAGCCCTTCAAGCCCTACTTCCTCGGGCGCGAGCGACCGCCGGCGCCGCGGCTCGCCGACGTGCAGAAATGCTTCCGCACGACCGACATCGAGGAGGTTGGCAATACCGCCCGCCACCTCACCTTCTTCGAGATGCTCGGCAACTGGAGCTTCGGCGACTACTTCAAGGCAGAGTCGATTCCCTGGGGCTGGGAGCTGGCGACGCAGGGCTTCGGAATGGACCCCGAGCGGATCTGGGCCACCGTGTTCGGCGGCGACGACGAGCTCGGCCTCGGCCCCGACGAGGAAGCGATCGAGATCTGGAAGGCGCAGGGGATGCCCGAGGAGCGGATCGTCCTGCTCGGCCGCGAGGACAACTTCTGGCAAGCCGGACCGACCGGGCCCTGCGGTCCCTGCTCGGAGCTCTACCTGGACCGCGGCGAGGATCTCGGTGCAGCCGGCGAGCGGCCAGGCGACGACACCGACCGCTTCCTCGAGTTCTGGAACCACGTCTTCATGACCTACGATCTCTCCGCGGATGGCAAGCTGAGCGAGCTGCCGATGCGAAACATCGACACCGGCATGGGCCTCGACCGGATGGCGGCGATCCTCCAGGACGTGCCCTCCGTCTTCGAGACCGACCTGGTGCGGCCGCTGATCGATCTCGCCGAGGAGCTGTCCGGCCGCTCCTACGAGGAGGGCGGGGCGGTGACGCGGGCGATGCGGATCGTCGCCGACCACTCTCGCGCCGCCGCCTTCCTGATCGCCGATGGTGTCGTCCCCTCCAACGAGGACCGCGGCTACATCCTGCGGCGGATCATGCGGCGGGCGATTCAGCAGGGCCGCACCCTTGGCCTGGAAGCCCCGTGGCTTGGTCGCTTCGCCGAGCGCACGATCGAGATCATCGGCAGCGCCTACCCGGAGCTGGTCGCCGAGCGGAAGGCGATCGCCCGCTGGGTCGGCGATGAGGAGGAGAGCTTCGGCCGCACCCTGGAGCGCGGCACCGAGCTGCTCGAGCGGCTGGTCGTCGACGCTCAGGAGTCCGGTACCTCTTGGATCGACGCAGCCGACGCCTTCAAGCTGCACGACACCTACGGCTTCCCCTACGACCTGACCAAGGAGCTGCTCGCCGAGCGGGGCCTCTCGGTCGACGACGGCGGCTTCGAGGAGCTGATGGAGGAGCAGCGCCAGCGCGCCCGCGTCGGCGCTGCCACCGCGCACGGCTCCGAGGACCGCCACGCGAAGGTGATCGCCTTTGCGGCCGCGGCGCCGCCGACTCGTTTCGTCGGCTACGAGACGCTGCGCGCGACGACCGGCCTCGCCGCCGTCGCCGCCGACGATGGGCGGGTGCTGGTCAAGCTCGAGGAGAGCCCGTTCTACGCCGAGGGCGGCGGCCAGGTCGCCGACTCCGGCGTGCTGCGCTGGGACGGGGGAGAGGCTCGCGTCGTCGACGTCTACCGGGTCGGCGAAGACCAGGCGCTCGAGGTAGAGCCCGATGGCGGCGCGGTGGAGAGCGGAGTCGCCGTCGAGGCGCAGGTCGATCACGAGGCGCGCCACGCGACGATGCGCAACCACACCGCGACCCACCTCTTGCATGCGGCGCTGCGCGAGCGACTCGGCGACCACGTGCGCCAGGCCGGCTCCGCCGTTCGCCCTGACAAGCTCCGCTTCGACTTCACCCACGGACAGGCGCTCGCCGCCGAGGACCTGGAAGCGATCGAGGACCGGGTCAATGGCTGGATCAAGGCGAGCCGACCCGTGCGCTGGCTGGAGATGGAGCGCTCCGAGGCCGAACGCCTGGGCGCGATGGCGCTGTTCGGCGAGAAATATGGCGAGTGGGTGCGTGTGGTTGAGGTCGACGGCGTCTCGCGCGAGCTCTGCGGCGGAACCCACGTCGCCAACACGGCGGAGGTGGGGATCTTCAAGATTTCCTCAGAGGGCTCCAGCGCCGCCAACGTGCGGCGGATCGAGGCGCTGACTGGCCCCGCAGCGATCGACTGGTTCCGTGGCAGCGAGGCGCAGCTGCGCGAGGTCGGCGAGCTGCTTGGCTACCCCCAGGATCCTCTGACCGGCGCCAGGCGTGCGGCCGAGCGGCTGCGCGAGGCGGGCGAGGGGGCCAAGCAGGCAGCGAAGGAGCTGCTCGGCGACGAGGCGGAGCGGCTTGTTGCCACGGCCCAGGAAGTCGATGGAATCAACGTCGTCTCCTCGCTGGCGCCCATCGCCGACCAGAAGCAGCTGCTCGAGTTGGCCAACCGCGTGCAGTCGAAGCTGGGCGGCGAGTCTGCGATCGCGCTTGGCGGCGCCGAGGGCGACAAGGTCGGTCTTGTCGTGCTCGTCTCCAAAGGCGCCGCCGCGGGCGGCGTCTCGGCGGCGCCGGTCGTGCGCGAGGCGGCGGCGGTAGTTGGCGGCGGCGGCGGCGGGCACGACGAAATGGCACAGGCCGGGGGGAAGGACGCTTCGAGGCTCGATCAGGCACTGGTGGTGGCCCGAGAGGCGATCGAGCGGGCGCTGCGATGAAGGCCGCTCCAACGCGCCCCCCATTGTGTATCTCTGGGATGCAAAACGGGGGGAGGATCTTTTAGATGCGCGTGCTCGCCCTGGACTACGGCACTGCCCGGATCGGTTGTGCGATCTCGGATCCAAGCGGTACGCTGGCGACGCCGCTGCCGGTTATCGAGCCGCCCGAGCCCCGCTCGGTGGCGGAGCTGGTCGCTAAGCACGAGGTTGAGCGCGTCCTGGTGGGATTGCCGCTTCACCTCAGCGGCGAGGAGGGGGCCCAGGCGAAACTCACCCGCACCTTCTGCACCGAACTGGAAGCGATCCTCGACGTGCCGGTCGAGACCTATGACGAGCGGCTGACGACGCGGATGGCCGAGGCGAGCAAGCGCGAAGGGGCGGCTGCGGCGCCCGACTCGCTCGCTGCCGCTCACCTGCTGCAGGCCTACCTCGCCGGGCAAGCTGCGATCGAAGGCTCCGAAAACGATGACTGACGACTGGCTCACCGATGACACGGCGGTGGCGGACCGGGAGCGGCGGCGCCTGGAGCGAGAGGACCGACGAGCCGGGACGGTAAGGCGCCGCAGACGCATGGCGGTGGCCGTGCTTGGCGTCGTGCTGCTGCTCGGGGCGGTCGCAGCCGCGCTGGCCTACCGCCATTTCCACCGCGACACGCCGCCACCGGCCGTGCTGAAGACGATCACGGTGACGATCCCAGAGGGCTACAGTCGGGAGCAGACCGCGCAGGTCGCCCATGAAGCCGGGCTCAAGGGCAGTTACATGAAGGCGAGCCAGGGCCACGAGGGCTTCCTTTTCCCGGATACCTTTGAACTGGAAAAGGGAGCGCCCGCCGCCGACCTGGTCCAGCTGCAGCTACAGGACTTCAAGCGCCGCATCGCCGGCGTCGACATGCGCTACGCGCGCTCCAAAAACCTCACCACCCGCGATGTGGTGACGATCGCCTCGATGGTCGAGCGCGAGGCGCAGCTCGCGAAGGAGCGGCCGCTGATCGCCGCCGTGATCTACAACCGCCTGCACGAAGGGATGCCGCTGGGGATTGACGCGACGATCCGCTTCGCCACCGGAAACTACGAAAAGCCGCTGACCGAATCCGAACTAGCTGTCGATTCGCCCTACAACACCCGCCTCAACGCCGGTCTGCCGCCCGGGCCGATCGACAGCCCCGGCCTCGCCTCGATCGAAGCCGCCGCGCACCCCGCCCAGGTCGGCTACCTCTACTACGTGGTCAAGCCTGGAACCTGCGGCGAAGACTCTTTCTCCTCGAGTACGGCGCAATTCGAAGCCGACGTCGCCCGCTACAACGAAGCGCGCGAAGCGGCAGGGGGCAAATCGCCGGATACGTGCGGCGAATGAAGCGCCTCGCCGTCCTCGGCCACCCGGTCGGGCACTCGCGTTCGCCGGCGATGCACAATGCGGCGCTGGCCGAGCTGGGACTTGCTGGCGAGTGGAGCTATGAGGCGATCGACCTGGCGCCGGACGAGCTGGAGCCGCGGGTGCGGGCGATGGCGGGTGAGGGATTCGTCGGCGCCAACGTCACCGTCCCCCACAAGGGGGCTGCGCTTTCCCTTGCGGATTCGCTCTCCGAGACGGCGCGCGAGATCGGCGCCGCCAATACGCTGAGCTTCGCCGCCGGCGAGATTCGCGCCGACAACACCGACGCGCGGGGGCTGCTGGACACCTTGCCGGCGCCGCCCGGCGGTAGGCGAGCGCTTGTGCTGGGAGCCGGCGGTGCTGCGCGGGCTGCTGTCTGGGTGCTGGTCCGCGAGGGGGCCGAAGTGGATGTCTGGAACCGCACGGCGCTGCGCGCCGAGCATCTTTGCGGTGAACTGGGTGGGACGCCGATAGACGCGCCCCTGCAGGGCGCCTACGAGCTGATCGTCAACACCACGGCGGCCGGAATGCGCGGCGAGGATCCCCTCGCGGAATTGCCGCTGGGGCCCGCCGAATTTGCCGCGGGGCAAACCGTGGTCGACCTCGTCTACGGCGAGGAGCCGAGCCGCCTGCTGGCCGCCGCCGCGGCCGCCGGGGCGACCGTCGTAGACGGGATCGAGGTCCTGGTTCGCCAGGGCGCCCTCTCGTTGCGGATCTGGACCGGGCGCGAGCCGCCGCTCGAAGTGATGCGAGCCGCGGCGCGCGATTGACCTCGCTGCCGTGTTTGACCACACCCTGGGGGGGGTCAAACCCGGCAGCGGTCTCGCCTATAGCCTTGCGGTGATGAGCACGCGCTTCAGATTCACCACTGCAGGCGAGTCGCACGGCCCCGGCTTGGTCGCGATCGTCGAGGGCATGCCCGCCGGGCTCGAGCTCGACCGCGAGGCACTCGATCGCGACATGGCGCGGCGCCAGCTCGGCCACGGGAGGGGAGGCCGGATGAAGATCGAGACCGATTCGGTCGAGATCCGCTCCGGCGTCCGTCACGGTCGCACCCTGGGCAGCCCGATAGCGGTGTTGGTCGCCAACCGCGACTACGCCAACTGGGAGGAGCGGATGAATCCCTGGCCGGTCGAGGGCTTCGAGCCGGAAGAGGTCCACCTTCCCCGACCCGGTCACGCCGACCTGGTCGGCGCCCAAAAGTACGGCCACAGCGACATCCGCAACGTGCTGGAGCGGGCCAGCGCCCGCGAGACGGCGGCCAGGGTTGCGGCGGGTTCGCTCGCCCGCGGCTTGCTCACGGCGGTGGGAGTGAGCGTGCACAGTCACGTCATCCAGATCGCCTCGGTGAAGGCGCCCGAGCAGCCCGATCTCACCCCGGAGGACTTTGCCACGGTCGACGAGGACCCGGTGCGCTGCCTCGACCCGAAGGCAAGCGCGGCGATGGTCACGGAGATCAACCGACTGCGCAAGGCCAACGAGAGCCTCGGCGGCAGCTTCGAGGTGAGCGCCTTCGGCCTCGTCCCCGGCCTCGGCTCGCACATCTCCTGGGAGGAGCGCCTCGATGGGCAGCTCGCCGGCGCGGTCGCCTCGATCCAGTCGGTGAAGGGGGTCGCGATCGGCGAAGCCTGGGACGTCGCCGGCCGCCCCGGCTCAGAGGCGCACGACGAGATCTTCTGGTCGGCAGACCGCGGCTATCACCGCGAGACCAACCATGCTGGCGGTCTCGAGGGTGGCATGACCAACGGCCTGCCGCTCTCGGTGCGGGCGGCGATCAAGCCGATCTCCACGCTGACCAAGCCGCTGCGCTCGGTCGATACCGAAAGCAAGGAGCCGGCGCAGGCGTTACGCGAGCGCACCGACTCGACCGTCGTCCCCGCCGCCGCCGTGGTCGCCGAGGCGATGGTCTGCCTCACCCTCGCCCGCTGCTACCGCGAGAAGTTCGGCGGCGACCACATCGACGACGTGCTGGCGGCGGTGGAGGCGTACAAGCGGCGCATCGACTTCCGTGGGTGACGGCGTGAGCCGGCCCGCAATCGTCTTCATCGGCTTCATGGGCGCCGGCAAGTCGACTGCCGCAGCGGCCGCAGCGGTCGACGCCGGGGTCGAGGCACTCGACACCGACGTGCTGCTCGAGCGGCAGCTGGGAGCTACGATCGATGAGTTCTTCGCCACGCACGGCGAGGAAGAGTTCCGCCGTCACGAGCAGGCTCTTGCATGCGAGCTGTTGGACGCCGCCGAGGGGGGCGCGATCGCGCTCGGCGGCGGCAGCGTCCTCTCGCCCGCGGTGCGCGAAGCGCTCGGGCGCCACACCGTCGTCTGGCTTCAGGTCGACCCGGACGTGGCCTGGCGTCGGGTGGAGGGGGCGGGGCGGCCGTTGGCCCGCGACGGCGCCGGCTTCGAGGCGCTGCTGGAAGAGCGGCTCTCGCTGTACGAGTCGCTAGCCGACGTGATCGTGATGCCCTCCGAGTGCGACGCGGTCGAGCGGGCGCTGCCGGCGCTGCGCGCCCTTGCCGATCTGCCCGCCGGGACGAAGATGCTGTGGGCGGCAAGTGCCTCGGGCGAGTACCCGGTGGTCGTCGGCCGCGGCCTGCTTGGCGCCGGCTGGTGGCCACTGGAGGGGCGGCGCTTCTGCGTCAGCGACAGGGTCGTGTGCGAGCTCTACGGCGAGCGGATCGAGTCGTTTGAGACCAGGGTCGAAGTAGAGCCCGGAGAGGCGACGAAGACGATGGCCGAGGCGGAGCGGGTGCTGAGCGCGCTGGCCCGCGCCGGGATGACCCGCGAAGACCATGTAGTGGCGCTGGGTGGGGGAGTGGTCGGCGACCTGGCCGGCTTCTGTGCCCACACCTACCAGCGCGGAGTCCCGGTCGTCCAGGTCCCGACCACCCTGGTCGCTCAGGTCGACTCCGCCTATGGCGGCAAGACCGGAGTCGACTTGCCCGAGGGCAAGAACTACGCCGGCGCCTACCACCTGCCGGCAGCGGTGATCGCCGATACCGAGACCCTGGCGAGCCTGCCCGCCGAGGAGCTCGCCGCCGGCTTTGTCGAGGTGTTGAAGACCGGCCTGCTGGCCGGGGGGGCGCTGTGGGAGCGGGTGCGCGGAATCGAATCACTCGATCCGGGCAATCTCGACGACGTCGTTTTTGCCTGCGCCCGTTACAAGTGCGAGGTCGTCGCCGCCGACGAGCGCGACGCAGGGCTACGGCAGACGCTCAACCTCGGCCACACGGTCGGCCACGCGATCGAGGCGGCGAGCGGCTACTCGCGCTACCGCCACGGCGAGGCCGTCGGTCTGGGATTGCTGGTGGCCCTGCGGCTCTCCGAGGCGCCGCGGCTGCGCGATGAGGTCGGGGAGATGCTCGGCCGCCACGGATTGCCGGTCGAGCTCGACACCGACATCGGGGTCGACGCGATCCTCGATGCCCTCCAGCGTGACAAGAAGCGGACCGCCGCCGGTGTCGGCTTCGTGCTCCTCTCCGAGCCGGGCGCTCCGCGCGTGGGGCAATCGATCGATCCGGCTAAGGTCAGGCTCGCCGTGGAGGAGCTGCGCGAAAAATGAATTCCGCCCACAACCGCGTCGCTGTCCTGCACGGGGTCAACTTCGATGTGCTCGAGCGGCGCGACCCCGAGGTCTACGGCGGACTCTCCCTGGGCGAGCTGGAGATGGGGATCCAGCGTGCCGCGCGCGAGCTCGGCCTCGAAGCCATCTTCTTCCAGACCAACTCGGAGGGCGAGTTCGCCGAATACCTGCACAGGGCGCCGGAGCTGGCGGATGCGATCGTGATCAACGCCGGCGCCTGGACCCACTACAGCCGCGCGATCGCCGACGCGCTCGAGCTGACCGGCCTGCCCGCGGTCGAGGTCCACCTCTCCGATGTCGAGTCGCGCCAGGACTGGCGCAAGGAGTCGGTCTTCGACGGGCTCGTGCTGGAGAAAATCTCCGGCAAGGGGCCGGACGGCTATCCAGAGGCGCTCGCCAAGCTTGCCCGTCACCTGGGTGTCTCCGCCGCCCGATGAGGGGCCGCGGCGATCGTCTCGAGGCTGCGCTGGCCGAGCGTGAGCTCGATCTGATGCTGGTCACCGACCTCGTCAACGTCCGTTACCTGACCGGGTTCACGGGAACCAACGGCGCCTGCGTCTGTGGCCCCGAGACGCGCCTCTTCCTGACCGACTTCCGCTACACCGAGCGGGCCGCGGCGGAGGTCGAGGATTGGGAGACGGTCACGGTCGCCGACGACTGGCTCGACGGCATCGCCTCCCACCTCAGCGGTCGGTTCGGCTTCGAGGACGACCACGTCTCGGTCCGCCTGCTCGAGCGACTGCGGGGGAAACTGTCGGAGGGCGTCGAGTCGGTTGCGGCGGGCGGTGCGGTCGAGAAGCTGCGCCGGGTCAAGGATGAGGCCGAGCTGGAGGCGATCGCCTCCGCCTCCGAGCTGGCCGACCAGGTTTGGCGATGGAGCATCGAGCGCGGCCTTGGCGGTCGCTCAGAGCGCGAGGTGGCGCGCGCCGCCGAGGCGCGGATCCGCGAGTTGGGGGCGGACCCCTCGTTCCCGGCGATCGTCGCCGCCGGCCCGAACGGAGCGCTGCCCCACGCCGAGCCGGGCGAGCGAACGATCGGCAGCGGCGAGCTCGTCGTCTTCGACATGGGCGCGAAGCTGGACGGCTACTGCTCCGACGGCACCCGGACCTTCGCCGTCGGTGAGCCCGGCGAGCGTGCCCGCGAGGTCTACGAGGCGGTTCGTGGCGCCCAGCAGGCGGCGCTCGACGCCGTCGTCGCGGGGATCGGCGGCGAGGCGCTTGACGGAGCCGCCCGCAAGCAGATCGAAGCGGCCGGCCACGGCGAGCGCTTCGGCCATGGCCTTGGCCACGGAGTTGGGCTCGAGGTGCACGAGGCGCCACGCGTCTCGCCGCGCTCCGAGGACGTGCTCGAGGTGGGCGAGGTGGTGACGATCGAGCCGGGCGTCTACCTGCCGGGCGAGCTCGGAGTGCGGATCGAGGATCTCGTGGTCGTCACCGCGGAGGGCTGCCGTAATCTCAGCGGTCTGCCCAAAGAGCTTCAACTGGTCGAGTAGCTGCAACCTCAAGTCCGAGGACCCCCGGACCGATGCGCAATGTTGTGAGACTGAGCGCAGAGACAGGCCGCCCGACGGCGGAGTCGCTGACGGCGGCCCGCGACGACGCCCGCCGCGAGCGCCTGCTCGACATGGAGCTGAGGCTGCGCCCCTACCGCTTCGCCTGCTTCGCGATCCTCGCCATCGGGCTTGCCGCCTTCAGCTCAGAGCTCGGCTGGTGGTGGACGATCCCGCTCACGGCGGGACTGGCGGGATTTGCCGTCGCCGACATGTTCATGCGCAACAGCGCCCATCCGGCGCTCTGGGTCGCCACCGCCTGGGGCATCCTGCCGCTGTTGCTCGCCAACGCGGTCATCACCACCGGAGGCGCCGAAAGCCCAGCCCTGATGTGGTTTGCCTTGCCGGCGGTGACCCTGGGCGCGCGCTTCGAGCCGCGGGGGATATTTCTCGGCGCCGCCTACATCCTCGCGCTGCTCGGCCTCTCGACCTATGCCTTGGACCCCGGTACGGCCGCGGCGCACGGGCAGGAGGTGATGGCCGCCGCCGGGCTCGTTCTCTGCACCGTGATTCTCTCTGGCGCCCTGGTCGAGTCCGAGCGTGCCCACCGGCGTCGCTCAACGCTCGACCCGCTGACGGGGCTCTTCAACCGCAACGCGCTCGACCAGCGGCTCTCCGAGCTCGACGGCCAGCCGACCAACAGGGAGGAGGGCGACTCGCATGCGCTGCTTCTCTGCGACCTGGACAACTTCAAGCGGGTCAACGACCAGCTGGGCCACGCCGCGGGCGACGCGGTGCTGCAGGACGTCGCCTACACAATGCGATCTGTGCTGCGTGCGGGCGACTCGATCTACCGCGTCGGCGGCGAGGAGATCCTCGTCGTTCTGCCTGGGGCGACGGAAGCCGACGCGGTCGGGATCGCCGAGCGCCTGCGAAAGGCCGTGCGCGAGCGCCGGCCGGCCGGGGTGTCGGTGACGATCAGCGTCGGAGTTGCGGTTTCACAGCCGGGGCCACTCGACACCGACGAGCTGGTCGGCCTAGCCGACGCGGCTCTTTACTCGGCCAAGACGGCAGGACGCGACCGGGTCGTAGTCGGCGCCAACTGACGCCGAGACACCTGCTGCTCAGCGGCTCAGGTCGAGGCCCGGTTGCAGACGGGCGGCGAAGGCCGCGATCAACTCGACAGTTGCCTCGAGGTCGCCCAGGTCGACGAGCTCGACCGGGGAGTGCATGTAGCGAAGGGGGATTGAGACAAGCCCAGTCGGGATCCCCGAGCGGGAGATCTGGATCGCATCGGCGTCGGTGCTGGTGCTGCGGCCGCTGGCGCTGATCGTGTGCTCGATTCCGGCCTCCTCGGCGGCCTCGACCAAGAGCTCGAAGACCTTCGGTGAGAGGGTCGAGCCACGTCCGATCGCGGGGCCCGAGCCGAGCGGATGGCTGCCGATCTCCTTCTCGTCGACGCCGGGGGCATCGGTGGCGTGGGTGACGTCGATCGCGACCGCGAGGTCGGGACGCACCTCGAAGGCGGCGGTCCGCGACCCGAACAATCCGATCTCCTCCTGAACCGCGGCGATCGCCGCGAAGCTGCCGCTCAGCGAGCTGCGCTCGTGGCAGCGACGCAGCGCCTCCAGCGCCACGTAGGCGCCCAGCCGGTTGTCCATCGCGCGGGAGACGAGCCGGTCGCCCGCAAGGCGAGTCGGCTCGGCCGCGATCACCACAGGGTCGCCCACCCGGACCAGCTCGGAAGCCTCGTCGCGGTCGACCGCGCCGATATCGATGTGGAGCCCCTTCAGCTCGACGACCTTCTTGCGCTGATCGGGGTCGAGCAGGTGGATCGGCTTGCGGCCGACCACACCAGGCACGAGCCCGCCGGGGCCTCGCACCTCGACCCGCTGGCCGACCAGGATCTGCGGATCCCAGCCGCCAATCGGGGCGAACCAGAGGAAGCCCTTCTCGTCGACGTGGGTGACGACGAGGCCGATCTCATCGATGTGCCCGACGATGGCGAGCAGCGGCTCGGCCTCGCCGATACGGGCGATCGAGGAGCCGAGCCCATCGGCCGAGAGCTCCGCGAAGGAGGCTCCCTCGCGCCAGACGGCGGCAGCGGGCCCCTCGTGGCCCGAGGGGGCGCCGGCGCGCAGCAGCTTCTCGAGTAGTGGGGGTGTCTCGGCCATCGGCAAGTTGCGCAGTATGCCGAGTCGAACAGACGTCCGCAATCAGCCTTTTCGAATAGTTTTCTCGCGATGAGCGAAGCAACGATGACGTGCCTTGTCACGGGAGCCTCGAGTGGCATCGGCGAGGCGACCGCAAAGCGGCTTGCCCGCGAGCCCGGAGCGAAGTTGGTTCTAGTCGCTCGCCGGGAGGAGCGGCTGCGCGCCCTGGCCGAGTCGCTGCCCTGCGAAGCGACTTGGCTCGCCGCCGATCTGACCGAGCCCGACGCTCCGCAGCGGGTCCGCGCCCATATCGCAGAGCGGCACGGCGGCCGTCTGACGCTGCTCGTCAACAACGCCGGCGGATCCTGGCGCGGATCCTTCGCCGACGCCGGCTACGACAACGTGCGCCGCCACATGGAGCTCAACTTCGACGCGGTCGTCCGCCTCACCGAGGCGTTGCTGCCGCTGTTGCGGTCATCGGCGCCGAGCGCGATCGTCAACGTCGCCAGCACCGCCGGGCGTGTGGCCCGGGCGCGGACCGGCTCTTACTCGGCCAGCAAGTTCGCCCTGATCGGCTGGACCGACGCGCTCTACGCCGAGGAGCGGCCGTACGGCGTCCACGTCGGCATGGTCCTGCCCGGCTTCATCGCCACCGAGGGCTTCCCGGCGACCGAGCTGCGCGAGCGGGCGCTGACCCGCTGGATTGTCTCCGAGCCGGAGAAGGTCGCCGAGGCCATCGTCGAAACCGGCCCGCGCGGCAGGGCGGAGCGCTACGTGCCGCGCCCCTACGCGCTCGCCGCGGTCGCCCGCATCCTCGCTCCGCGCCTGGTCCGGCGAGTTCTTTCGGGCGGCGCCGCTTCGAGCCTGACCACGAGCACCGCCGCCGAATCAACCGACTGAGTCGCCGGCTCGCTATGCGGCCGTCAGCCGATGTGGCTGAAGCGGCAGTAGTGGAAGTGGAAGACGATGCTGGTGTTGTTGGCTGAGAGCCCGCTGCGTTCAGCCAGGATCGACTCGTGCGTGGCTTTGATCTTTTCCCCCGCCTTGTAGTACTTGCCGATGTTGCCCAACCGCTGCTTGAGTAGACGCATCGAGTCGAACCATCGTTCGATCCGCCGCGAGTCGGAGGGAGGCGCTGGCACAGTCACAAGCTGCTTGATCAGCTTTCCAAACGAGGCCGAGACGCGGATGAACTGCTTGCCGGCCAGCTCCAGCTTTCCCTTGTTGACCCGCTCCCTTGCGCCGTTCATGATCCGTTCGTTGGCGGACCTGTTCGCCTGGCAGATCGGCTCGACCTGCGCCTTGTAGCTTTCCCGCGTCGCTTCTGCCCCATCGGCGAGCGGCGCGATGGCAAGCAGCGCGACGGCGATCGCAGCAAGTGTCTCCAGCGTTCTCTTCATCTCCCAGGCACAGCGTAGGTTAGGGGCAGCAGCCGATCGGCCAACCCATCTAGGATTCGCCGCCGTGATCTCGACCAACCAGTTCAAGAACGGCAGCCATATCGAAATCGATGGAGCCGTCTTCAAGATCCTCGAGTTCCAGCACGTCAAGCCGGGCAAGGGCGGGGCGTTCGTGCGGACGAAGCTGCGCAAGATCGACGACGGCTCGGTGCAGGACAAGACGTTCAGGGCGGGGGAGAAGTTCAGGCCCGTCCGCACCGAGTCGCGAAAGATGCAGTACCTCTACGACTCCGGCGAGGCTGCTGTCTTCATGGACAGTCAGGACTACGAGCAGATCGAGATTTCGACCGATGTCGTCGGCGAGGCGATGCAGTGGGTTTTGCCCAACGCTGAGGTCGACGTGCTCTTCGTCGACGAGCGACCGAGCGACGTGCAGGTCGACAGCGCGATCGAGATGAAGGTCACCCAGACCGATCCCGGCGTGAAGGGTGACACCGCTTCCGGCGGCGGCAACAAGCCGGCGACTCTGGAGTCGGGCGTCGTCGTCCAGGTCCCGCTCTTCATCGACGAGGGCGAGACGATCCGGGTCGACACCCGCAGCGGCGAATACATTTCGCGCGCTTAGGCGCCACCAGCCGCCCGAAGCGCGAGAATAGGCCGATGCGCAGATCCGAACAGCGCCGCGACGCCGTCTTTGCCTGTTACCAGCGCGATGTGACGGGCCGCCCGCTGGAGGAGCAGCTGGGCGAGGCGCGCTCGTTCACCCGTGAGCTGGCGGAGGCGGTCGAGTCGCACCGCGAGGAGCTCGACGCGACGATCGGCCGTCATGCGCGCGGCTGGGCGCTGGCGCGGATCGCGCCATTGGAGCTCAACGTGATGCGGGTAGCGCTGTATGAGATCGAGCACAGCGACGACGTGCCCGACGAGGTTGCGATCGACGAGGCGGTCGAGATCGCCAAGGAGTACTGCGGGGCCGACGCGCCCGGCTTCGTCAACGGGATCCTCGGCGCGATCGTGCGTGAGCGCCAGGGGGTGCGCTGAGATGAGCGAGCAGGCGCGACTGCGCGAGGTCTCCGCCCGCCTGCAGGCGATCGCCGCCGAGCTCGAGGGGACTGAGGCGAGCGACGAGCGCGCCGCGGAGCTTGCCCGCGAGGCGGCCGAGCTCTCCAGCGAGGCGGTCGAGGAGGCGAACCGCCGCATTCGCGAGTCGGAGGGCTCGCAGTGAGCGAACAGCGCCCGCGGTGAGCTACCCCGAGGACCTGCGCGCTCTGGTCGACGCCGAGCTGAGGCGGCTGCGCTTCTCGGCGCAACCGGCCACCGAAGGTCTCGAGGAGGCGATGCGCTACTCGCTGCTGGCGGGGGGCAAGCGCGTGCGTCCGGTCCTCGCCCTGGCCATGGCCCGTGCGCTTGGCGCCGCCCCTGAGCGCTACCTCCGGGTGGCAGCGGCGCTCGAGCTGATCCATACGTACTCGCTGATCCACGACGACCTGCCGGCAATGGACGACGACGAGCTGCGCCGCGGTCTGCCCACCTCGCACGTCAAGTTCGGCGAGGACGTGGCGATCCTCGCTGGCGACGGGCTCTTCGCCGAGGCGATCCGGCTCTTCTGCGAGCAGCCGGGCGAGTCGTCTCGGGTGCTCGCCGCGATGGCCGAGCTGGCGGCGGCGATCGGAGTCGATGGCATGGTCGGCGGCCAGTACGTGGACGTCGCCGGCGAGGCGCGCGACGCCGAGGCGCTGCGTGCCCTGCACGGGCTGAAGACCGGCCGGCTGATCGCGGCCGCCGTCGGCATCGTGCTTACCCTCGAGAGAGTGGCCGAACCTGAGACAATTGCCTACCGGCGGTTCGCCGGCGAGCTCGGCGTCCTCTTCCAGATCGTCGACGACATCCTCGACGTGACCGGAAGCGACGAGCAGCTCGGCAAGCCCCATGGAAGCGACGAGCGACATGGCAAACTCACCTACGTCAGCCTCTTCGGCCTCGAGCGGGCGCGCGAGCTGGCGGCTGAGTCCCACGCGAAGGCGACAGCGGCGCTGGCCGAAGCCGATGGCGACACAGGTGACCTGAGAGGGATCGCCGACTACATCTTCACCAGAAACGAATGAGCGACAGAGGAAAGAAACCAGAGAACGGGGAGGGGGAGGGTCGAACCCTGCTCGACGGGATCGAGTCGCCCGCCGACCTGCACGCGCTCGACGACGAGCAGCTGCAACAGGTTGCGCAGGAGATGCGCACCTACATAATCGACACGATCGGCGAGATCGGCGGCCACTTCGGCGCCAACCTCGGCGCCTGCGAGCTGGCGGTCGCCCTGCACAGCCTGCTCGATTCGCCGCGCGACAAGGTCCTTTGGGACGTCGGTCACCAGGCCTACCCGCACAAGATCCTCACCGGCCGCCGCGATGCGCTGCCGACAATCCGCCAGTACGACGGCCTGGCGCCCTTCTGCTCGATCTTCGAGTCCGAGCACGACATCATGGGCGCCGGCCACGCCTCGACTTCGATCGGCTACGCGGTCGGCCTGAAGGAGGCGATGCGCAAGGGGATCGGTGAGGACGGTCGGGTGGCGGCGGTGATCGGAGACGGGGCGTTGACCGGCGGCGTCGCTTACGAGGCGCTGCACGCGGCGGGCGGTCTGCAGACGCCGATCGTGATCGTCCTCAACGACAACGGGATGTCGATCTCTCCCAACGTCGGCGCGCTCTCCCGCTACTTCAACCGGGTGCGCCTCAACCCGCGCCTCTACCACGCCCGCGAGGGGGTCGAGGACCGGCTGACCAAGCTGCCGCTGGGGCTGGGCAGGCGGATCGAGAGGCTTGGTCCGGAGATCAAGTCGGCGATCAAGGCTTATTGGGCGCCGGGTCTCTTCTTCGAGGAGCTCGACCTCGCCTACATGGGGGTGATCGACGGCCACGACGTGCACGCCCTGCGCGATGCCCTGCGCGAGGCGTTCGAGGCCGATCGCCCGATCGTCGTCCACATCCACACCGTCAAGGGCAAGGGCTTCGCGCCGGCCGAGGAGGGCGGCCTGGAGGGAATGGAGAAGTGGCACGCGGCGAAGCCGAAGAGCATCGTCGACGGCGCGCCGGCGCCAAAGCCGGTCCCGGTCAAGGAGTCGGACTCGCCCGAGGCGATCGCGCCGGAGCGGCTGGAGAAGCCTCCCGCCGCCGGGGCGCCGCCCCAGTACACGCAGGTCTTCGGCGACGCGATCGTCGCCGAGGCCGAAGGCGACGAGCGCGTCGTGGGAATCACCGCGGCGATGGCGGGGGGGACGGGCCTGCAGAGACTCGCCGACGAGGTTCCCGAGCAGTACTACGACGTCGGCATCGCCGAGCAGAACGCTGTCCTGCTCGCTTCGGGCCTGGCCCTGCAAGGGGCGAAGCCGGTCTGCGCGATCTACTCGACCTTCCTCCAGCGCGCCTACGACCAGATCATCCACGACGTCTGCCTGCAGGAGCTCGACGTCACCTTCGCCATGGATCGGGCCGGGCTGGTCGGTGACGACGGGCCGACCCACCACGGCGTCTTTGACGTCTCCTACTTCCGGCCGTTGCCCAACGTGGTCGTGATGGCGCCGCGCGACGAGGCGATGCTGGTCCACATGCTGCGCACCGCGATCGCCCACGACGGCCCGGCCGCGCTGCGCTATCCGCGCGGCGCGGCGGAGGGGGTCGAGCTGCCGGCCGAGCCGGTGGAGATCCCGATTGGCAGCGGTGAGCTGCTGGCCAGCGGTGAGCGGGTGGCCCTGCTCGGCTATGGCTATGGCGTCTCGGTGGCGCTGAAGGCGGCTGAGATCCTCGCCGCCCACGACCTGCGGCCGACGGTTGCCGACGCTCGCTTCGCCAAGCCGCTCGATGCCGAGCTGCTGGAGAGGTTGGCGCTCGGCCATGAGCTGGTGGTGACGATCGAGGAGAACGTGCTGCCCGGTGGCTTCGGGTCGGCGGTGCTCGAGCACCTCGAGGACTCCTTTGCCGACCGTCCGAGTGACCGGGCGCGGGTGATGCGTGTCGGGTTGCCCGATCGCTACGTCACTCACGGCAAGCCGGCCCTATTGCGCGAGGAGGTCGGCCTGACCGGAGAGTCCGTCGCCGAGCGAGTGCTGACGGCGCTGCGCTCAGGCGAGCCCGCTCTCAGCTAGGCCGTTAACGGAATTTCTACCTGCGCTTGCACCAAACGGCGCTATCGGTTAGCCTGCCCGGCGGCCTCCTTGGTTGCACCGGAACACTCCGCTTCGCGGACGTTTCTGGGGTTACTACAGGGAGAGGAGGCGCGTATCTCTGGATATGCAGGGTCCGTTGGGCAGGCGGACCTATGCCCGCGACCGGCAGGGGGCTGCCGGTCGCGGAGCAACGATCCTCAGGCCGCCTGGTTGCCCGACGCGGCCGCGAAGCGCAGCGTGGCGGGGGTGTCGATGTACTCGCCGGTCTCGAGGAAGGTCTTGAGGCCGGAGAGGATCATCGTCCAGCCGCCGTAGAGCTCGTCGTTGGCGCCCTCGCGCAGCTCGTCGTGGGTGACCCGCAAGCGGCAGGAGCTGCCGACCGGCTCGATCTCCCAGGTGATTCGCGAAGGGCCTTCGCGCTTGACCTCCTCGCTCCATTCGGCGACCATGCGCTGAACCAGGCGGCGGGGGGGATCCTCCTCGAGTCGCTCGGCGCTCGACTCGGGAAGCTCGCCGTCGTAGTTGGGGCCGACCAGGACCCGCATCGTCGTACCGTCCGTGATCGCCTCCCAGAGGCGCTCCGGCGTCGTGCGGATGTAGATCTCGAATACTTTCTCCATGGCGTTCTCCTTGGTCTCGATGTCTTTCTTGAGGTCGCTGAGCGCAGCTGCCCAGGGCTCGGCGTACTTGCTCACCCAGCGGTCGTGGACGAGCCGGATCGGGACGGGGTTGAGGAAATGGAGCTTCTCGCGACCGCGCCGCTTGGTGGTCATCAGGTTGGCCTCCTCGAGCACCTTCAGGTGCTTCATGACGCCGAAGCGCGTCATCGGCAGCCGCGCCTCCAAAGCGCTCAGCGTCTGTCCGTCCTCCGCGAAGAGGGCGTCGAGCAAAGTCCGCCGCGACGGATCTGCCAGCGCCTTGAACACCTCGTCCATGGCCAGATCATAGGTGACTAATTAGTCACCTGTCAAGCGCGACTGCCTCCGCCCGCTCGTGCCAGCTCCCACCAAGGCCCAATGTCCCAGAATCGCCGCGCGGCGCCTGAGGTCGAGGGCAGAACCCAGACCGTTGCGCCGCCGATTCGCTCCGGCTGAGGTCCGTAAACGACGTTCTGTTCGAGGGCGCCGCGGGCGGCGTTTTTGCCATTGAACGCGAGGACTGCGGGTTCGGCTTCAGTAATGCGCGCCTCGAGACCGGCGACGTCGAACTCGGCCGTGCCGACTTCCAGATCGGATCCGTGCAGAACCTTGCAGATGTCGGTGAGGCCGATGCCGAACTCCGGCAGGCGCTCAAATTCGGCCGGCGCCAACTGGACCGGCGTCAATCCGGTCTCGTGGAGAACCCTCCAGAAGCCGTTGCCGGGCCCGGCGTAGTACGCCTTTGCTCGGGCAGAAGCAGTACCGGCCGCGGTGCCGCAGAAGACGATCCTCAAACCGGGGCGGAGAACGTCTGGCAATACGTTGGCCATTGCCTTCCGCTACCGCCGCGCACACAGCGCCGCTGCCGCCGTCAGAACGCCGGCGGCGGAAAAGAGCGACCCGCCCACCAGGTCCTCGCTCAACTCCGAACGCTTGCTCGCCTCGATCGCGGCCGAAAGGATGTCAGCCAGGTCGATTGCCACGGCGGCGAGCGCCGCAGCGCGCCCGAGCCGAGACCAACGCAAGCTGGCAAGTCCAAGAGAGGCGACGCCGATCTGGTGCGCGCTGAAGGCTCGAACGAAGAGCCGAGCGTCGGGCCGCTCCGGAGTATCGGCCGCCAGCCTCAGTCGTCCCATCGCGGCCGGCGACAGCAACCCGCCGATTCCATACGCCATCCGGAACCCGGCATTGGCGAATATCAGCGTGCGCCTGGACATGGTCGGGAACCTACCGCTAGGGTGGTGCGATGGCGGTCAAGCTTCATCGCTGTTCGACGATGTGGGTCAAGGTCGACGCCCATCCATGCTGGCGGGTGCAAAAGGCTCTCAACGAGCAGGGGATCGAGTATGAGGTCGTCAAGGGCCCGTTGCGTCCTGGGAAGCGCGACGAGCTTGATCGTCTCTCCGGCCAGCGGAAGTACCCTGCGATCGAGTTCGAGGACGGGCGGGTCTACCGCGAGGAATCGGCGGACATGGCCGAGCGGATCCGCGCCCGGCAGCTCTTCCAAGGCCAAGGGGAATCCGAGCCGACCTCTTAAGAGGAAGGACGGCCCGGGGCCAGTTCCTCAGGGCCGTTGGTAGCGTCCCTCAGGCGCACGACGTCGTCGAGTTGCGGCGTAAGACACCTCCAGCACGAACAGCTGAGTTTCATCTCTCCCGACCCGAGCGCTGTCCAGCTAGAGCGCGCGATGCCCATCAGTGCACGCCAGGTCGGAGCGCAGAGCGAAACTCCCTCCATATCGTGAACGCCAGGAATGCCAACAGCGCGGCGAGAATGACGAGATGGACAATTTTCTTTCCATCGGCGGGCGCGGGGGCATTGGGGAGAGCGAGCTGCGGGGCGTTCGCCGTCCTAGGATGCCCGACGAACGGGGAATCGCTGGCCGTCCGGGTAATTTGCTGGACCAGAAATAGCAATCGAGCGGTGGCGGCTACCGCCGGGCGAAGCAGATCTCCCCCTATTGCCCTGGCTACCCACCCTCGACCAGTTCCGTCGCTACCAAGCGGAATCGCGGGCCAGATGCGAGCGAACCACCGTTGCAAAGCAGCCACCTCGGCAGCCGCAATGGAGGGTGGAGGGTTGGGCGCGGTACCGATCGCGCGGGGTGGTCGCCCTGCTTGCGCCTGCATCGGGACCGCTTGGGAGGATCGAGGCCGGCTGCCATCACTGCGAGCAGAGGTAGCCGCCTGTATCGTCGTTTCCTTGCCCGTGCTCGTCACCGAGCCGGCCGAATTCCTCGCAGGGCTGGCTATCCCGTCAACAGAAGGCACATCGACGCCAGAGTTAGGTGGAGATGGTGAGGGCTTCGGCGGGGCTTCAGTCGGCAACTTGACCGGAGCCTGAGGCGCAGCCGGAGTCGCAATCGGCGCCGGAGGCGTCGCGCTCGGGAGCGATGGCGCAGCATTCGGGGCGACAGGGACCGATTCCACGGTCGGCCCGGCGATACTCGCCGCTTCTCCCGTCAGGGTGGCGGACGCGGAGGGGACACTGGAAACCAAGCCAATCAGGACGCTGGCAGTAAGGACAATCCGACGCCGCAGGCGTTGCTCGAATGCGATTCCAGTCCCAGTTATCCGCCCGCGGCTCATTCGCTCCGGCTCCTCGTTGTTTAAACGATGCTGAACCTTTAGTTCTTACCCAATATTTGGACAGATATACCAGGGGGTCTTGCGAGTGGTGAGCGCTGGCCTTGCCATACTGGGGACTTGATTGGCAAGGGAATTACCATACGGCGGTGCCGGAAGCAGGACGTACAAGCGGTCTTAGGGTTATGGGCTCAGGCACGAAGTGAGCACGCAAGCACGGCGGACCGTCTCGATGATGTCGAGCGCCTGATCGCCAGCTCCCCAGCCGCCCTTCTGGTCGCCGAGCGCGGTGGTGAGATTGTCGGTGCTCTGATTGCCGGTTGGGATGGGTGGCGAGGGAACATGTATCGGCTCGCCGTTCGCGAAGGGCATCGGCGAGAGGGCATTGGGATCGCGCTGACGCGGGCCGGCGAGGAGTATCTGCGCAGCTGTGGCATCCGTCGAGTAACCACCCTGGTCGCTTTCGAGGACGACGTCGCTGGAGCGTTTTGGGAGTCCGCTGGTTATCGACAGGATCAAGAGATCGGCCGTCGAGTCCGCAATCTGTAGCTCGCCGGCGAATCAGCGATCAGCTCGAGCCTGGGCACCAAGCCCAGATGTACTGCATCTAGGTGGGGCCGCATCCGCATCGGGATTTGGCGAGGCGATCCAGCGTCTTCACGAGCGCCTCGATGAGATCGTCGGCATGGTTGCGGTCATTCAGGCCGAACTGCCAGCCGATTCGACGTCCTCTCTGCGCCGCGATGACGCCGAGACTTCGTAAGGCGTTGCCGGACTCAGCACGCGACTGTGGCACGGCCTCGCCGGAAGTGGCTCGGGCCGGTCGTACGGCCCCCCAAACCGCCCACATTCGGCGTGCCAGAGCCCAGCCAACAGAAAACGCCCCACCGGGGAGGCGGGGCGTTTCTGGGGTTACTACAGGGAGGAGAGATATGTATCTCTATATGTGGATCCGTGGGAGGTAGGTGAGCCCTTGATGTGCCGCGGACGGAGTCGATGGGAGTCGACTGCGCATATTGGCGGCGCCGGACCCAACCAGGAAGTTTTCGTTAGCCCTTTATCGATCCTCTCTCGCGAAACCTTGAATCAAGATACGAACATACGTGCGGTTTGTGTGTGAGGCGAGTCACAGAGACCTGCTCCCAGGCGTCGGCAGCTCGCTGAAGCGATTCTTCTACCCAATTCTAAGGTGTCGCTAAACATCTGGCAAGGGGCTCTTATGGATTGGCGGCTGGACGGCTGTACCGTTCCTGCGTGGCGAAGGGGCGGATAGACGCGGTTCTGGCCGGGCGGGGCCTCTTTCCGTCGCGCTCGGCCGCAGCTGGCGCGATCCGTGCCGGGGAGGTCAGGATCGGTGAGGACGGGCCCATCGCGTTGCGCCCCAGCCAGCTGGTCGATCCCGAGGCCGATTTCCGGGTCGCCCAAGCCCCGCGCTTCGTCTCCCGCGGCGGGATCAAGCTCGACAACGCCATCGCTGCTCTCGGCCTAGATATATCGGGACGCGACTGCCTCGACACCGGCGCTTCGACCGGCGGCTTCACCGATTGCCTGCTCCAGCGAGGCGCCGCCCACGTCGTCGCACTCGATGTCGCCTACGGCCAGATCGACCTGCGCATGCGGGAGGATCCCCGCGTGACCGTGCTCGAGCGCCTCAACGCCCGCGACCTCTCCCCGGCGGACCTGCCCTTTCGTCCCGACCTGGCGACCGTCGACGTCTCATTCATCTCGCTGACCAAGATTCTGCCCGCCGTTGCTTCGTGCTTGGCGCCTCGCGGAGAGGTCCTGGCGATGGTCAAGCCGCAGTTCGAGCTCGGCCGCGAGCGGGTCCGCAAGGGCGTCGTCCGCGATGTCGCCGATCGCCATGAGGCGATCCTCGCTGTGGCGCATGTCGCCGGCGAGCTCGGCCTGCCAGTGCGCGGCTTCGCTTCTTCTGGGCTGCCCGGACCCAAGGGCAATCGCGAGACCTTCGTCTGGTGCGGCGGGGACGGCGAGCCGCTCGCCGATCTCGAGTCCGCCGTCCGCGAGGTCGACCTATGAGCGAGCGCATCGCCGCCCTGATCACCCACTCGCACCCACCTGCCACGACCGGTGCGGTGGCGATCGCGGCCACCGCTGCCCGCGAGGCCGGATGGCGGCTGGTCGCCACCGAGAAGGAGGTGGCCAAGCACGGTGACGCTGCCGCCGGAGTCGACACTGTTGATGCCCTTCCGCGCCAGGCCGACCTCTGTCTTGTCCTCGGCGGCGACGGTTCGATCCTCCACGCGCTGCGCCACCTCGCCCGCAGCGGCGTCCCCGTCTTCGGCGTCAACTTCGGCACTGTCGGCTTCCTTGCCGCGGTCGAGCGCGATGAAGCCGAGGAGGGCATACGACGCGCCTTCGCCGGCGAAACGGAGGTGCTCGATCTGCCCGGCCTCGAGATCGAGGTGGAGGGCGCCTCGCGGGTTGCCCTCAACGACGTCAGCTTCATCCGCCGTCCCCACGAGCGGGTCGCCGAGCTGAGCTACAAGATCGCCGGCGAGGAGGTCGGACACGTCCGCTGCGACGGGCTTGTCGCGGCGACGCCGGTCGGCTCGACCGGCTACAACCTCGCCAACCAGGGCCCGATCCTGGCCTGGGGCGTGAAGGGCTACGTCGTCTCCTATGTCGCTCCGCACTCGCTCACCGCACGCGCACTCGTCGTCGCTCCAGGCGACATCCTCCACGTCGGCAACGCGGATGGCCGCGAGCCGGTCGACGTCGCGATCGACGGTGAACACGCGGGCATGTTGGAGTCCGGGGCAGCGCTGGAGGTCAGCTTCGGCGACGGGGTCGGGCGGCTCGCGCAGCTGCCGGGGACGAGCTTCTACCAGCGCATCCGCGAGAAGTTCGGCCACCTCGCAGTCTGAACCTACGAGCCGGTGCACCCGGCTTACTAGGGTGTGCGCCGATGGAGCGCAAATGGTGGACCCTCGTCCTGAGCTCGATCGCGACGTTCATGTTGCTGCTGGACATCACGGTCGTCAACGTCGCTTTGCCGGACATCCAGCGCGACCTTGGCGCCAGCCTCTCCAGCCTGCAGTGGGTCGTCGATGCCTACTCGCTGATGCTCGCCGCCTTCCTGTTGACGGCTGGGTCGCTGGGCGACCGGTTGGGCCGCCGCCGCGTCTTCTCGCTCGGGCTTGGCCTCTTCACCTTCGCCTCGTTTCTCTGCGGGATCGCCGGCGACCCGACCCTGCTCAATCTGGCACGCGGCCTGCAGGGGATCGGCGGCGCGGCGATGTTCGCCACCTCGCTCGCCCTGATCGGGCAGGAGTTCCACGGTAAAGACCGGGCGACCGCGTTCGGCGTCTGGGGCGCGACGGTCGGCGGCGCCGTCGCGATCGGACCGCTGGTCGGCGGCCTGATCACCGAGCACCTCGGCTGGGAATGGATCTTCTTCGTCAACATCCCGATCGGGGTTGTGGCGGTCGTGCTGACCGAGATCCGGCTGGCCAACGTCGCGGCCCAGGACCCGGAGCGGATCGATCTGCCCGGACTGGCCACCTTCTCCGGCGGTCTTTTCCTGCTCATCTTCGGGCTGATCCGCGCCAACCCCGAAGGATGGGGGAGCCCTACGATTGTCGCTTCCCTGGGTGGCTCGGCGGCGTTGCTGGTTGCGTTCGTCGCGATCGAGGCGCGCAGCAGCCACCCGATGCTCGACCTCAACCTCTTCCGCAAACCGGCCTTCAACGGCGTCTCCGCGGTCGCCTTCGGCCTCTCGGCCGGGATGTTCGCGATGTTCCTCTACCTGACCATCTACATGCAGGGCGTGCTGGACTTCTCGCCGTTGGAGACCGGCCTGCGGTTCCTGCCGCTTACGGTGCTCTCCTTCATCGCCTCGCCGATCTCCGGCAAACTCTCGCACCGGGTGCCGATCCGCATCCTGGTGGGGGTTGGCCTCGGCCTGGTGGGGGTCGGCCTGCTGCTGATGCACGGACTCAATGCAGGTTCGGACGTCTTGGCTCTGCTCCCCGGCTTCCTCGTCGCCGGGATCGGGATCGGGATCACCAACCCCGGTATCGGCCAGGCCGCGATCGCCGTCGTTCCAGCGGCCAAGGCAGGGATGGGCTCCGGGATCAACACGACCTTCCGTCAGGTCGGGATCGCCACCGGTGTCGCCTCGCTCGGCGCGGTCTTCCAGTCCCAGGTCGATTCGAAGCTCTCCAGTCTGCTGCCGAACGCGCCGCCCGGGCTCGCCGAAACTGTCGCCTCCGGGGGCTCCCGAGCAGCCGCAGCTGCTGCTCCACCGGGACAGCGCACCGAGGTAGTGCACGCAGCCAAGGTCGCTTTCGTAAGCGGCTTCAACGAGATCCTCCTAATAGGAGCAATCCTCTCCTTCCTCGGCGCCGCCCTAGGCTTCGCCCTCGTCAGGTCCAGCGATTTCGTCCAAGCTTCGCCGGAAGCCGAAGCAACGGAGCCCGTCCCTGCTTGATTCTCGCCGGGGCCTGGGCAGGGGTGGAGCGTCTTGTACTTTTTCGCCTGGGCATCACGGCAGTCCGTAGGCACCCCGCCGAAAAAGTTAAGCGGAACCCCCTGCTCAGGCCCCGGTGCGGTTCAGTCGGTCCGCCTCCGCTGCTACTAAGAGGCCGTGCTCCGCGAGCTTCGGATCGAGAACCTGCTGCTGATCGAGAGGGCCGAGCTGCGGCTGGGCGAGGGCCTCAACGCGATCACGGGGGAGACCGGCGCCGGCAAGACGGTGCTGGCCCATTCGCTCGACCTGCTGATGGGCGGCAAGGCGCGGCCTCAGATTGTCCGCCCGGGCGCTGGGGAAGCCTGGGTGGAGGGCGTCTTCGATCTGCCGGAGGGTCTGCTGGCCGCGCCCGAGATGGCCGACGTCGCCGAGCGGCTGCCCGATGGGGTGGAGGAGATAGTCCTGGGGCGGCGGGTCTCGGCCTCGGGGCGCACCGCCGCCTTCCTTGCAGGTCGCTCCGCCTCCGCCGCTGACTTGAAGCTTCTGGGCGGCAGGCTGCTCGCCTTCTACGGCCAGCACGAGCATCGCAAGCTGACGATTTCCTCGGCGCAGATGGAGGTGCTCGACGGTTTCGCCGGCGCCGACCACCTCGCCCTGCGGGAGCGCTACCGCGAGGCGCAGCGCGAGTGCGTGCGGCTGGACGCGGAGCTGATGGAGCTGCGCGAGCGCGACGGCTCGCGCGAGCGTGACCTTGACCTCTATCGCTACGAGCTCTCCGAGATCGAGGAGGTAGCTCCTGATCCGGCCGAGGGCGTGGACCTGGCGGCCGAGCGCGAGCGGCTTCGTCACGCGGAGCGGTTGCGCGAGGTGGCCTTTGGCGCTCTCGCGAGCGTCGCCGGGGCCGACGAGGACGGCGGCGGTGCGGCGAGCGCCCTGGGCGCAGCCGAATCGCTGCTGCGCGGTGTCGGCGGCATCGACGCTGAGCTGGACGCGCTGGCCGAGCGGCTCGGCTCCCTCGCCGTCGAGCTGGGCGATGTCGCGGGCGGGCTGCGTGGCTACGTCGACGGGATCGACGCCGACCCAGGCCGGCTTGTCGCGGTCGAGGAGCGCCTGGAGGCGATCGACCGCTTGCAGCGCAAGCACGGTGGCAGCGTCGAGTCTGTGCTCGCCCACGCCGAACGCTGTCGGGCCGAGATCGAGCGGCTCGAGGGCGCCGAGAGTCGAGGGGCAGAGGCGCAGGCCGCCCTCTCTGAAGCGACAGCGCAGCGGGAGAAGCTTGGCAAGCGGTTGAGCAAGGGCCGTGCCACCGCGGCCGGGCCGTTGGGCCAGCGCGTTGCCGAGGAGTTGGAGCGGCTGGCGATGCCGGGGGCCGAGCTCGAGGTCGAGCTGGAACCGCATCCGGACGGCTTCGGGCCGAACGGGCGGGAGACGGTCGAGCTGCGCATCTCGCCGAACCCTGGGATGGCGCCGGCGCCGCTGCGCGACGCCGCATCCGGCGGCGAGCTGTCGCGGGTGATGCTGGCGCTGAGCGGCCTCGGTGAGGGCGCAGGAGCGGGAACGTTGGTCTTCGACGAGATCGATGCCGGAGTCGGCGGTAAGACCGCTCGGGTCGTCGGCGAGCGCCTGCGCGCGCTCGGCGTGGGCCGTCAGGTGCTCTGCATCACCCATCTGCCGCAGGTCGCTTCGCTGGCCTCGACGCACTTTCGCCTCGAGAAGGACCTGGGCGGAGGGCGCGCCGCGGCTACCGTTCAGCGCCTCGACGGCGAGGCGGTGGTCGGAGAGATCCGCCGCATGCTGGGCGGCGAGAGCTCCGATGAGGCCGCGGATCAGCACGCACGCGAGCTTCTCGCTGCGGCCTGACGTGCCGGGACTTAGGCGTCCCTATGGGTGCTTAAGTCCCGGCACGTCCCCGTGCAGCGGGTACCCTCACACCGTGGCTACCTCCAGTCGCCTTCGCTTGCCTGCGCTGCTATCGCGTCGCAACGGAGCGTCCGCCGAGGAAGCGATCCATGGCACTGCGCGTCTCGGAAGGCGCACCAAGGATCTTGTCAAGCGACTCAGGCCGGGCGACGTTGCCGTTATCGACCACGTCAACATCGATCGGATCGCCGCCGAGGAGCTGATCGCCACCGGCGTGAGCGCAGTTCTCAACGCCTCGCAGTCCAGCGACGGTCGCTATCCGAATGCCGGCCCGTTGCTGCTCGCCCGCGCCGGTGTGACCCTGATCGACAGCGCCAACGCCGACCCCTTCGAGCTGCTCGACGACGGAACCGAGGTGACGATCGCCGCCGGCGGCGTCAGCAGCGGCGGGCGGGAGGTCCTGCGCGGCAGGGTGCTGGACGTCGCCGAGCTGGAGAGCCGGCTGGCCGAGCAGCGCGAGCGGGTCGACGAGGCGCTTGCCGAATTCGCCGAGAACACTGTTGCCCACGTACGTCAAGAGACCGACCTTCTGACCGGCGCGATCGAGTTCCCACCAACTCAGACCTCGTTCCGCGACCGCCAGGTGCTGATCGTCGTTCGCGGCGATCGCCATCGCCGCGACCTGAAGGCCCTGCACGCCTATATCCGCGACGTCCGCCCGCTTGTCGTCGCGGTCGACGGGGGCGCCAACGGCTGTCTTGAAGCCGGCCTCGAGCCCGACGTGATTCTTGGCGACATGGACTCCGCCGGTGACGAGGCGCTGCGCTGTGGGGCGGAGCTGATCGTCCACGCCTACCCGGACGGTCGGGCTCCCGGCCGCGAGCGGTTGCTGAAAATGGGCCTGGAGCACACGCTGGTCCCGGCTGCGGGGACCAGCGAGGACGTGGCAATGCTGATGTCCTACGAGAAGGGAGCCGACCTGATTGTCAGCGTCGGCGCCCACTTCAACCTGATCGAGTTTCTCGACCGTAAGCGGGGCGGCATGTCGTCCACCTTCCTCACCCGACTGCGAATCGGCGAGAAGCTGGTCGACGCGAAGGGGGTCAGCCGCCTCTATAACCCGCCTTCGACCTTCGCCCCGGTCGCCCTCTTTCTCGCCGCATTCGCGATCCTGCTGGCGATTGTCGTGATCACCTCGCCGGTGCTCAACGACCTGGTCGAACTGCTCTGGCTGAAGATCAAGATCTGGCTCGGGTTTTAGTGCGCAGCTTGATGACCGACTAGCCTTCCCCGGCCGATGGGATACAGCGCCCGCTACCACGCCACGTCGCTGATGGCCGTCTTCCTCGCGCTGGCGATCGGCATCCTGATCGGCGCTGAGTTCGGTGGCGACACGCTTTCCAACACGCGCAAGAACCTCGAGCACAGCCTCGCCGGCAACCTCCAGGACGCGCGCGAACGGGCCGATGGCCTGAACCAGGAACTTGGAAGGGCCAACGAATTCTCGAGCCGCGTCTATCCGGCCCTGGTTCGCGACCAGCTGCGCGGCCGCCGCATCGGCCTCCTCGCCTTCGGCGACTTGCCGAGCGACGTCTACGGCGCGATCGGGGACGCTCTGGCCCCGACGGGTGCGCACCTGGTCGGCGTCGGCGTCGTGCGCGAGCCGGTCGACACGCGTGGGCTCGCTGGCGACCTCGCCAAGACCCGCTTCGCCAAGCTCGCTCGCGACGGCGACACCCAAACCGCGCTGGGAGTCGGGCTGGGCCGGCAATTGGTGCGCGGTGGGACGTTGCTTGAACCCGTGCGCGGACACCTCTTCTCACGGGCCAGCGGCAACTTCGGCGCCCTCGACGGGGTGATCATCGTCCGCGACCAGCCGCAGGGCATGGGGCCGGTCCAGCGCACGGTTGCTGGCCGGTTCGAGTCGGGAATGGCCAGCGGCATCACCGGGACTCACACGCCTGCGGTTGGCGTCGAGAGCTCCGAAGTGGAACCATCGTCGATCTCCTTCTTCGCGAGCAACGATCTCTCCAGCGTCGACGACGTCGATCTGGTGGCCGGCCAGCTGGCGACGGTTTTCGCCCTGCTCGGCGCCGAGGGCAGCTTCGGGGTGAAGAGCAGCGCCGACCGCCTGTTGCCCGATCTGCTGGCGCCTCACGAATGACCTGGATCGGGCTACCGGTGGCGATCGCGGTGGCGCTGCTGGTCGTCCCCGCCGGCATCCGCGGCCTGCTCGATGCCGGCCTGGCGCGTGAGAACTTCCGCGGCGCCCGGCTCGCCTTCCCACTCGGCGCGATTCTGGCAACCGCCGCTCTGGTGGCGCTGGCGCCGCTGGCATTCCTCGACGACCGCGGCGACCTCGAACTGCTCGATCCCGATCTGCGGCGTTGGTTGCCCTACGTGATCGGCGTCGCCTTCCTCGGCTTCCTCGACGACTCATTGGGGCGAGGCGAGGCCGCCGCCACGCCGCGCGGTTGGCGCGCCCACGCCCGAGCGCTGTTCGAGGGGCGGCTCTCGACCGGCGCGATCAAGGCGATCGGGGCGCTCGCCCTCGCCGCCTATGTCGTCTCCGGCCGTGGCCTCGAATCGTGGCGCTACCTGGCCGACGTCGCGCTGCTGATCCTCGTCACCAACGCTTTCAACCTGTTCGACCTGCGACCGGGCCGGGCCGAGAAGGGGCTGGCCCTGCTCGGCGCCGGCCTCTGCCTCGGCGCTTGGACCTTCGCGCCGCTGGACCTGCTCGGGATCTTCGCCGGGCCGGTCCTTGTCGGGGCTTGGTTCACCCTGCGCGAGCGGGCAATGCTGGGCGACACCGGCTCGAACCTAGTCGGCGCGATCGGCGGGGTCTGGTTGTTGACGACGCTGAGTGGAACGGGGCGCTTAATCGCTCTGGGGCTGGTCGCAGCGCTGACCGTTTTCGGCGAGTTGCGATCTATTTCGGCAGCGATCGACTCGGTTCCGCCACTGCGCTGGCTAGACTCGCTCGGCAGAGAATGAATCGGGCTGAGAACGCATCACGAAACCCCCCGCGCACGCCTGGCGGCGGCGGACCGGTGCGGTGCGGCGTCCTCAGGCGGCCAAATAGCGCTGCTATTCGGCCTCGCTGGGTCCTTGCCCCGCTTGGTCCGGCGCACGCCAGTCGCACACGTGGAGTTTCGTGATGCGTTCTAAACCAGGAGACACGCGCTTCATCTTCATCACCGGCGGCGTCGTCTCGGCTCTTGGCAAGGGAATCGCCGCTGCCTCGATCGGTCGCCTCCTCGTCTCCCGCGGCTACCGGGTGCAGCTGCAGAAGTTCGACCCCTACATCAACGTCGACCCGGGGACGATGAGCCCCTTCCAGCATGGCGAGGTCTTTGTCACCGAGGATGGCGCCGAGACCGACCTCGACCTCGGTCACTATGAGCGCTTCACCGACGAGAACACCTCGCGTGCCTCCAATGTCACCGCCGGCTCCGTCTACAACACGGTGATCAACCGCGAGCGGCGCGGCGACTACCTCGGCGCCACCGTGCAGGTGATCCCCCACATCACCGACGAGATCAAGAACCGGATCTTGATCGTCGCCGAGTCGCAGTCGGTCGACTTCGTTCTGACCGAGATCGGCGGCACCGTCGGCGACATCGAGTCGCTGCCCTTCCTCGAGTCGATTCGCCAGCTATATACCGACCTCGGCCCGAAACGCGCAATGTTCATGCACCTGACGCTGGTTCCCTACGTCGGGCATGCAGGGGAACTGAAGACCAAGCCGACCCAGCACTCGGTCAACGAGCTGCGCCGGATCGGGATCCAGCCGCACGCCTTGGTCTGCCGCTCGGAGAGCCTCCTCGACCGCGAGATCCGCAGCAAGATCGCTCTCTTCGCCAGCCTTCCGGTCGACGCGGTGATCTCCGCTCACGACGTCGACAACATCTACAAGGTGCCGCTCGTCTTCCGTGCCGAAGGTGTCGACGACCTGGTGCTTGACCATTTCGGGATGGAGGCGCCAGCCTCGGATCTGAGCGAGTGGGAGGCGATGGTGCGTCGTGCCGACGCCGCAACCGGCAAGGTGCGGATCGCGCTGGTCGGCAAGTACGTGCAACTCGCGGACGCCTACAAGTCGGTGATCGAGGCGCTCGAGCACGGCGGCTTCCACCACGGGGTCGAGGTCGAGGTCGAGCTGGTCGACTCGGAGAACTTCGAGCCCGAGAAGCTGGAGGGCGCTGACGGGGTGCTGATCCCCGGCGGCTTTGGCGAGCGCGGCATCGAGGGCAAGGTGACAGCGGCACGGATCGCGCGCGAGCGCTCGATCCCATATCTAGGCATCTGCCTGGGGATGCAGATCGCCGTGGTCGAGTTTGCCCGCACGGTGGCCGGAATGGAGGGCGCCAACTCGGCCGAGTTCGACCCTGAGACGCCCTATCCGGTGGTCGATCTGCTGCCCGAGCAGAAGGAAGTCTCCGATATGGGGGGCACGATGCGCCTCGGCGCCGACCCGGTGAAGTTGCACGAGGGGACGCGGGCCCGGGAGATCTTCGACGAGGCCGTCATCTACAAGCGTCACCGTCACCGCTACGAGGTCAACATCCAACTGCGGCGCCGGCTCGAAGACGAGGGGCTGGTCTGCGGCGGCACCTCGCCCGACGAGCGCTTGGTCGAGATGATCGAGCTGCCCGATCACCCCTTTTTCATCGCCTCCCAGTTCCACCCCGAGTTCAACTCTCGCCCCAACCGGCCCGAGCCGCTCTTCCGCGAGTTCGTCGGCGCCGCCGCGCGCCACGCGGGCGAGAAGCCGGCGGAGGGCGGCGAGATCGAGGCAGAGCCGAATCAGCAAGTGACGAGTTCCAGGCGTCGCTAGGCAAGGACGCAGGGAAGCGAATAGCAGCGCTATTTGGCTGACTGAGGACGCTGCATAGCGACGATCTGGGGCCGTCACGCTTGGACTAATAGCCTTGCGCTTGATGGAGAGGCTCCATGAGACGTTCGTCAGGCTCTGCGAGATTCGCAGCCCGACCGGGGAGGAGCGCGAGGTTGCGGACACGATCCTCGCCGAGCTGCGGGCGTTGGGGCTTGAGGTGAGCGAGGACGATGCCGCTGGTCCGGCTGAAGCCGGAGCCGGGAACATCGTCGCGCGGCTGCCGGGCCGCTCCGATCGCTGGACGATGTTCTGCGCCCACATCGACACCGTTCCGCACCAGGGCCAGATCGAGGTGGTCTACGACGACGGGGTCTTCCGCAGTCGCGGCGAGACGATCCTCGGCGCCGACAACAAGGCGGCCGTCGCGGTCTTCATGGAGCTGGTCGCCCGCCATGTGGAGGAGCCGCCCGCGGTCGGGATCGAGCTGGTGCTGACCGTCGCCGAGGAGCAGGGTCTGCGGGGAGCGAAGGCTTTCGACCGGGGCGAGCTGCGCTCCGACAGCGGCTTCATCCTCGATCACGCCAGCGCGGTCGGCGAGGTGATCGTCACCTCGCCGACCCAGCAGCGAGTCATCGCCGACTTCACCGGCGTCGAGGCGCACGCCGGGATCCGGCCCGAGGACGGCAACAATGCGATCGCAGCCGCGGCGACGGCGATCTCGCGGATGGAGCTGGGGCGGCTCGATGATGAAACGACGGCCAATGTCGGTGTGATCTCCGGCGGCACCTCCGGCAACGTCGTTCCCGGTCACTGCCGGATCACGGCCGAGGCGCGCAGCCTCGGCGCCGACCGTGCCGCCGCCGTGGCCGGCGAGCTGACCGAGGCCTGTGCCTGGGGGGCGAGCGAGCACGGCTGCGATGTCGACGTCCGGGTCGAGGAGCTCTTCCGCGGTTATGAGATCCTGTCCGGCTCACGTTCGCTTGGGCTCGCCGAGGCCGGCCTGAGGTACGCCGGCTTCGAGCCTCAGCGGACCTCAACCGGGGGCGGCAGTGACGCCAACGCGCTGATCGCCGCCGGCTTCGACTGCGTCCTGCTCGCCAACGGCACCGAGGCCAACCACACGGCGGATGAGAGCGTCTCCGCTCGCAACCTCGACGCGATGCTCGAGGTATGCGAGGGAATCGTCGCCGCGGCCGGCGACGAGATGTCCGCGCGATGAGCGGCCGCTTGAAGCTGCGCCGCGGCGTCGTCGTCGGCGAAGACCCGCTGACGGTCGAGGTCGACGGCGAGCAGCGACGGGCCTGGGCGGATGAGGTGCTGCTCGGTGAGATGCGCGAGGGCGACGAGGTCGTCGTCAACGTCGCCGCGCTCGACCTGAAGCTGGGCTCGGGCGGTTTCGACGTCGTTCACGTCAACCTGACCCGCGGCCTCGAGGGTGGCGGAGGAGGGGACGGGCACGTGATGAAGCTCAACTACAGCTCGCTACAGCACCCGGTCGAGCCCGCAGAGCCTCCGGTGCCCCTTTTGGACGGATTGGGCGCAAAAGGGGCGCCGGAAGGGATCAAGCGATCGATTCCGGTCCTGGTTCTGCCCCTGCATGGACACCTCGCACCCGCCGCCTGGGCGGCGGCACAGGGCACACCAGGGCTGAAGCTGGGCTACGTCCAGACGGCGGGCGGCGCGCTGCCGGGCTCGATCAGTCGGGACGTCAAACAGCTTCGCGAGCGCAGCCTGCTCTGCGATCACATCACCGCGGCTCCCGCTTACGGCGGTGAGCGCGAGGCGCTCTCGGTCGCCGGGGCCCTCGACGCAGCCGCCCAGAACCTCGGTTGGGACGCGGCGCTCGCCGGCCCGGGCCCGGGGATCATCGGCTCCGAGACCCGCCTCGGCCACGGCGGCATGGCAGCCCTCGACAGTGCCCACGCCGCCCTGGCGCTCGGCCTGCCGACCCTGCTCTCGCCCCGTCTCTCCGCCGCCGACCCGCGTGACCGCCATCGCATCGTCAGCCACCACACGTTGACTGTGCTGCAGATGCTGCTCGCTGGAGTCGAGGTTCCGGTCCCCTCCGGCGAGGCGCTGGCGATCGGTCGGCTAACCGAGGCGTGTGCCTGGCAGCACCAGCTGCGCGAGCTGCCAGCCGATCTCGTGGGCTATGCAGCCTCCGGTCTGCCTGCCCGCACGATGGGGCGCACGCTCGAGGACGATCCACTCTTCTTCGCCGCCCCGCTCGCCGCGGGCGCCGCCTTGCGTCGCGAGGAATGAGGTCGGTGCGGGAGAACGAACCCGCATGGCCATTGCCGTCGAGCCCCAACCCGCGACCGTTGCCCGCTTCGAGGGCCTCGTCCTCGACTTCCTCTCCTACCTGGAGCTGGAGCGCGGTCTCTCCCGCAACACGCTGAACGCCTACCGCACCGATTTGCTCCAATACGGCGAATACCTCGTCGGCCATGAGCTCGACGCGCTGGAGGCGCGCCCAGTCGACATCGGCGACTTCCTCGCCGACCTTGCCACCGGCAATGGCCGCCCGCCCTGCTCCGCCGCAACCGTGCACCGCAAGACCGCCTGCCTGCGCTCCTTCTACAAGCACCTGCGTCGCGACGAGCTGATCGGCGACGACCCGACCGCGGCGCTGAGCGCCCCGCGCCGGGCCAAGAAGCTTCCTCAGGTCCTCAACTACGCCGAGGTGCAGAAGCTGCTTGCTGCGCCGCGCGGCAGCAAGCCGACGACGCTGCGCGACCGGGCGCTGCTCGAGGTGATGTACGCGTGCGGGCTGCGTGCCTCGGAGACGATTGGGCTGGAGATGTCGGACATCGACCTGCGCGAGGGCCTGCTGCGAGCGCGGGGCAAGGGATCCAAGGAGCGGATCGTGCCGCTGGGCCGCAAAGCGATCGCGGCGATCGCGGCCTACCTGCGCGGCGGCCGCCCGAAGCTGGTCGGCGAGCGCCACGAGGCGAGGCTTTTCGTCAACTTCCGCGGCGGGCCACTCAGCCGTCAGGGCCTCTACAAGATCGTCCAGCGCCACGCCCGCGAGGCTGGCCTGGCCGGGCAGATGAGCCCACACACGTTGCGCCACAGCTTCGCCACCCACCTGCTGGCGGGAGGTTGCGACCTGCGCGCCGTGCAGGAGATGCTCGGCCATGCCGACATCGCGACCACGCAGATGTACACGCACCTTTCAGGCGAGCGCCTCAAGGAGGTCTATTTTGAGTCGCACCCCCGCGCGACCGAAGGCTGATGGCTCGGCCTGGCGTGTTAGTCGGAAGATGTACGACTAACGCGCCAGTGGGTTGATAGAACCGGGCGCGATGCCCGAGCTGCCCGAGGTCGAGACCATCTGCCGCCAACTCGAGCCGGAGCTGGAAGGACGGCGGATCGAGGCGCTGGAGGTGCTCGATCCGCGCTGGTGCCGGCCCATGTCGCCACAAGAGCTGGAGGGGGCGGTGTCGGGGAGAACGATCGAGCGGCTGGGCCGCCGCGGCAAGTACCTGCTGCTGGGCCTCGACGGCGGCCAGACCCTGGTCATGCACCTGCGCATGACCGGCAACCTGGTCCTGGTCGAGGGCGAGGACAAGCTCGACCCCTCGGAGGGGATGCGGCTCTATGAGGGCGAGCGCTCGACCTCCGAGCGTCACCTGCGCGCCCGCTTCACCCTCGATGACTGCCGCGAGGTCTGGTTCACCGACCCGCGCCGCTTCGGCGAGGCGTTCTTGATCGGTGACTCCGGCCTCGAGGCGCGCTTCGAGCGGCTCGGGATCGAGCCGCTGTCCGATCAGTTCACCCCTGAGGCACTGGGTGAGATCGCCGCCGGGCGCACCGCGCCACTCAAGTCCTTCTTGCTCGATCAGTCGGGGGTGGCCGGAGTCGGCAACATCTACGCTGACGAGGCGCTCTTCCGGGCGCGGCTGCATCCGCTCTCGCCGGCCGGCTCGATGAAGCCCGGGCACCTCGAGGCGCTGCGCGACGCGGTCGTTGCGGCGCTGGAAGCGGGGATCGACGGCGGCGGGGCCTCGATCGACGACTACCGCGACGGGCGTGGCGAGAAGGGCAGGATGCAGGACGAGTTCCTCGTCCACACTCGCGAGGGGGAGCCTTGCTCGCGCTGTGAGGGGACGATCGAGCGGATCGTCGTCTCCGGGCGCTCGACCTACTTCTGCCCCGCCTGCCAGGTGCGGCTGCGGCGGCGGCCGAGGCGGCGTCGCCGTCCGGCCCCTCGTTCATCGTAAATCGGCTATGGCCGGCAAGACGCTGAAGACGGAGGCGATCGTCCTGCGCAGCATCCGCTACGGCGAGGCCGACCGCATCCTCCACCTCTATACGGCGAAGCGGGGACGGGTGGGGGCGATTGCGAAGGGCGCACGGCGCCCCAAGTCGCGTTTCGGCGGCCGCCTGGAGCCCTTCTTCCGGCTCGACCTGCTCCTCCACGAAGGGCGCGGCGAGCTGCTCACGGTGACCCAGGCCGCCACGGTCGACGGCTACCCGCGCCTGCGCGCCTCCGGCGCGGCGCTCACTGCCGGCGCACGAGCCTGCGACGCGGTGCTGCGGCTGCTCGACTCGGCCGAGCCCAACCCGCCCGCCTACAACCTGCTCAGCCGCTACCTGTCATTGCTCGACGACACCGCGGCGCCTGCGGCAGCCTCGCTTCGAACCGCGCTCTCCTTCCGCCTCAAGCTCGCGCTCGCCGCCGGCTTCTCGCCTGAATTGGCCTCCTGCGCGCGCTGCGGCGAGGCCGAGCACCTGGTCGGCTTCTCCGGCGCCGCCGGGGGAGTCGTCTGCGCTGGCTGCGAAGCCGGCGCCTTCCCGCTCTCCGAGGAGGCGCACCGCTTCATGGTCGAATCGATCGCCAGGCCGCTGGCAGAGGCGCCGGACGCTGGCGAGCGCGAGCTGCGCCAGGCCGAGCGGGCGATCGGCGAGACGCTGGAGCATCACGCGCACGTGCAGCTTCGCTCCCTGGGCGCCGAAAACCGGCGCATCTCGGGGTCTTCGGTCGGTCTCCTCGGGTCACGTACCTGAGTGCGCTCCCCTCGTCACCCTCTCTGCATCCCCCTAGCTGCTTGGTTTTCGACGTCTAGGGCGGCCTTATGATCGAGTCGTGCCCGCCATCGCCATGTTCGAGGATCGCATCCGAGCCTGGGAGGGAGAGTTCCTCTCCGACCTGGCGACGCGCTCTTACCCCGCTAACCGCGAGGTCAAGGAGGCTGACAGCCCGCTTCGCACCCCATTCCAGCGGGACCGCGACCGGATCGTCCACTCGAAGGCCTTCCGCCGCCTCAAGCACAAGACGCAGGTCTTCATCGCGCCGGAAGGGGACCACTACCGGACCCGCCTCACCCACACCCTCGAGGCCTGCGGGATCGCCCGCACGGTCGCCCGCGCGCTCAGTCTGAACGAGGACCTGACCGAGGCGATCGGGCTCGGCCACGACCTCGGCCACCCGCCCTTCGGCCACACCGGCGAGGACGCGCTCGACGCGGCGCTGCGTGCGCGCTGTGGACACGGCTTCAAGCACAACGTCCACTCGTTGCGCGTGGTCGACGTGCTGGAGCGCGACGGGCAGGGGCTGAACCTGACCGAGCAGGTCCGCGACGGCATCCTGAACCACACCGGCTCGGACCGCCCGGAGACGCTGGAGGGACGGATCGTCAAGCTGGTCGACCGCGTCGCCTACATCAACCACGACATCGACGACGCGCTGCGCGCGGGGGTATTGCAGCCCGGCGATCTGCCCGCCGCCGAGATCGAGCTGCTCGGCCCGACCGGCTCGGCGCGGATCGACACCCTGGTCCGCGACATCGTCGAACGCTCCGCCGCGGCCGGCGACATCGAGCAGAGCGAGGAGGTGGGCGGTGCGATGCTGCGGCTGCGCAAGTTCATGTTCGACCGTGTCTACCTGGGAGAGGAGGCCCGTGGCGAGCACGATCGAGCGCAGCACGCCCTGCATGGACTCTTTGACCACTACATGGAGCATCCCGAGGAGGCGCCGGAGGGTGAGCCCGGGGCGAGCGACTGTCAGCGAGTCGCCGACTACCTGGCCGGGATGACCGATCGCTTCTGCATCGCCCGCTTTGCCGAGCTGACGATTCCCGAGGCGGCACGGTTCTGATGGCGCTGATCTCCGAGGAGAGCCTGGAGCGGGTCAAGCAGGCGGCGGACATCGTCGAGGTGGTCTCCGCCCACACCGACCTGCGCCGCCAGGGTGCCCGCTGGGTCGGCCTTTGCCCCTTCCACGAGGAGCGCACGCCGTCCTTCTCGGTCGATGCCCAGGACAAGCTCTACCACTGCTTCGGCTGCGGGGTCGGGGGCGACACGATCAAGTTCGTCGAGGAGAAGGAGGGGCTGGGCTTCGCCGAGGCGGTGGAGCTGCTCGCCGACCGCTACGGGGTCGAGCTGCAGCGCGAGAAGGAGGATCCGCGGGCGGAGGCGCGGCGCCAGCAGCGGCGCCGGTTGGGCGAGCTGCTGGACCGCACCGCGGCCTTCTACGTGCAGTACATGTGGGACTCCGAGGAGGCAGGCCGGGCGCGCAAGTACCTCGCCGAGCGGGGGTTGGGAGAGGAGACGTTGCGGGCCTTCGCCGTCGGCTACGCGCCGAGCGCCTGGGACACGGTGCTGTTGCGTGGGCAGAGGGCCGGGTTCAAGGTCGAGGAATTGCGCGCCGTGGGGCTGGCGCAGCGAGGGCGGGGAGGCGGCGAGTACGACCGCTTCCGCGAGCGGATCATGTTCCCGATCCGCGATCGCCGCGGTCGCACTCTCGGCTTCGGTGGACGGGCGATGCGCTCCGACCAGGGGGCGAAGTACGTCAACACCGCCGAGACCGACTTCTTCCACAAGAGCCAGATGCTGTACGGGATCGACCTGGCGAAGGAGGCGATCGCGAAGAGCGGCCGGGCGGTCGTCGCTGAGGGCTATACCGACGTGCTGGCGTTGCACCAGGCGGGAATCGGCGAGGCGGTCTGCGTGATGGGCACCGCGATCACCGAGGAGCAGGTGGCGGCGCTCTCGGGAATGGTCGACGAGGTCGTGCTGGCGCTCGACGCCGACTCGGCCGGGCAAGAGGCGATGCTGCGAGCGCAGCGGGTTGCGGCGGGGCGCAAGATGCGTTTGCGAGTCGCGGCGATGCCAGCAGGGGAGGATCCGGCCGAGATGCTCGCAGCGGAGGGCGGCGCGGAGCGCTTCCGGACGCTGGTAGAGGGCGCCGTCGACCTGCCCGCCTTCCAGGTCGGGCTGGTGCTGGACGGGACCGACGTGTCGTCTCCCGCCGAGCGCGACCGGGCGCTGGGCGAGGTTGCGCCGATTCTGGCCGGGATGGGGGAGACGGCGAGCCGCGACGACTTGGTGCGGAGAGTTGCCGGGGGCTTGGACCTGGAGCCGGCCCTTGTGATGGGCCGCGTGACCGCGGCGCGGCCGACGAGCGGTGGTTCCGCGGAATCGTCTCGGCGTGGACCCGCGCCGGCGCCGGCGCGCAGCGGCGGCGAGCTGACCTCGCGCGAACGGCGCGAGCGCGCCCTGCTGGCGATGTGCATCGCCCTGCCGGGGGAGGGCAAGGAGTACCTGGCCCGCCTCACCGACGAGCATCTCTCCTCGAGTGGCTCCCGCATAGCGGCCTGGCTGCGCGAACATCCGGAGGACCCGGCATCGAACCTCCCGCACGACGACGATCAGCTCGCCGGCCTGATCGCCGAGCTCGTCATCCTCGCCCACGATGAGCCCGCCTCGGCCGAGGCGATGGAGCTCAACTACCTCCTCCTCGAGCAGCGCCGCCTCGAGTCCCAGATCGCCGCCGCGGGCGAAGCAGACGACTACGAGCGCCGCGCCGCCCTGAGCCGAGAACGCGCCGCCCTCGTAGAGCGCATAGCCCGTACCGAGCGGGTTGGGGGTTAATCGGTAAATTCCGTCGCGGGCGATCCGGGGTAGCTCAATTGGTAGAGCACTCGGCTGTTAACCGAGTTGTTGTGGGTTCGAGTCCCACCCCCGGAGCTTTCAGACGTATGAGTGGGCGCGCGCCAGTTGCTCTACGAGGTGCGCGCCCCGCTCGGCGCCATCGTGTTCTCGGGCCCAGTCCGCCAGCTCTCCAGCGCGGGCGGTGAAGGAAGGATCGTCAAGGAGGCGGCGGGCCGCCCATCGCAGTGGGGCCGGGCGGCAAAGGCGCCTGGGGAGTGAAAGGCCGGCCTTGGCCCAGCCAACCCGCATCGCGGTCTCGCTCATGTCGCCGGTGAAGGGGCTGATCAGAACCGGCGTGCCGGCTGCGAGAGCGCGGGCGACGGTGCCATGGCCGCCGTGCGAGATCACCAGCGAGGCAGCGGGCATCAGCTGGCTGTAGCTGAGCCAATCGACCAGGATAGCGTTGCCGGGGACCCCGATCGGACTCTGTGGCACGACCCGGTTGGTCGTCGCCACGACCCGCACCGGCTCGGAGGCCAGCGCCTCGAGCGCCGTGCGGACGAGGTGGTTGCGGGAGTCGTGCGCGGTGCTCGGCGCGACCAGGACGAGCGGATCTTCACCAGGCGGCAGCTCGATCTCCGGGTGCGGGACCTCGAAGCTCATCGGACCCGTCACCTCGACCCCGGCCGGCCAGCGTCGCGGGTACTCGAGCTGCGGGAAGGTGCCGACCAGCGCCAGGTCAGGACTGATGCCGCCGTGGAAGCGCTCGGTGGGAGGCAGGCCCAGGCGCTCTCGTTGCCGGTTGAGGTCGTTGCGCCCCTGCTCCAGCCCGATGTTGAGCGCTCGCTGCCCTGCGCGCCAGGCCCGCCGCCCCAGCGGCGTGCGCGGTGGCTGTAGTCCGATTGCGAAGAAGGGCAGCCCAGGCTCTACCACCGGATAGATGTGGGGGATCAAGGTCGCCCATGGCACGCCCGCCATCTCGGCAGCAAGCGCGGGGGCCAGGGTGAGGATGTCGCTGATTACCGCATGGGGGCGCATCTCCTCCAGTAGCGGCAGCAGGCCCCGCGCCGCCTCGGCCGCGTGGCCGCCCTCCGCCGAGTCCGGATCGGGGGGCGGGAACATCCGATATTCCTCGGCGGCGGCGAAGCCAAGCCCTGCCCCCTCGACCGCCCCCCTCCGCTCCTCCCAGGTCTCGATCGTCACCTCATGGCCTCGCCCGGCCAGCACCCGGCCGAGGGCGATCGCCGGAAAGACGTGGCCTGGGTCGCCGAAGGCGGCGACCAGGAATCGGCTAGGGGGTATCGAGCCCCTCACCTGGCCGGGTGAAGACTATCTCGGGCACATGGCAGTTGGGCGAGGTTCGCAGCAGGAAGCGCACCGCTTCGCCGATGTCCTCCGGCCGGATCATCTCCTCGCCGGGCACTTGGCCCTTTGCGAACTCGGTCATCGGCGTGTCGACGAAGCCCGGCGCCAGCGCCGTGCACTGGATGCCGTCGCCGCCGGCCTCACGATGGGTCGACTGGGTGAAGTTGATCACGGCGCCCTTGGTCGCGGCGTAGACGGAGAGCCATGCCTGCCCGCCCTTGCCGGCGATCGAGGCGGTGTTGACGATCAGCGCCTTGCCGTGCTCGGCGCCTGCCTCGCGCAGCATCGGCAGGCCCTCTCGGGTGCCGATGATCAGCGCCCGCAGGTTGACGGCCAGCTGCATGTCGAGATATTTGGTCTGGATCTCATCCATCGCCGCGCCGATCCCGACCCCGGCGTTGTTGACGAGGGCATCGAGGCGACCATAGGCATCCCGGTGCTTGGCGAAGAGGGCGACCACATCCTCCTCGTCGGTCATGTTGGCGGGGACGCTCTGGACCTCGAGCCCACCGGCGCGCAGATCCTCGGCGGCGGCCTCGAGCTTCTCCGGCCGCCGCGCTGAGACGGTCAGCGCGTATCCCTCTTCGCCGAGCGTGCGGGCGATCGCCAGCCCGATCCCGCTCGAGGCCCCCGTGATCAGTGCCGCTCGATCCGCCAACTGTCTCTCCTCATGCTCGTCGTTCGTCGGGCCCGCAGCCTATACGGCGCTCGCCGCTCTCCGCCGAATAACATGATCGACCCGCATGCCCCGGCGCCAAGCCACAAGCGCTTTTGTCTGCCTGCTCGCCATCGCTGCCCTCGCGGTCGGCTGCGGGGGAGGCTCCGGCTCGTCAATTTCCACCGCTGGAACCGCCGCGAGCAAGCCGGCTCCCCCGAAGAGCGACTTCCCCAAGACCGAAGGCAAGACCCTCGGTGAAATCGTCAAAGCCGCAGACTCGCATACCGAACTCGTCGTTTCTCCCGCTGCCCTTGCCTTCTACAAAGGGGTGAACCGCTACCCGTTCGGCGTCTTCCACCCCGATCGCAGCCAGGTCGACGATGCCGAGGTCGCCCTCTACGTCGCCAGGGTGCCGCCGGCGGTGCCGGGTGGGGCTGCGGCGGCCAAGAACGGAAAACAGAAGAAGGGAGCGGTGGCGCGGGCGCGCACCAAAGCGCTCGGACAGCCCGCGCTGGGCCCCTACCCAGCGGCGATCGAAAGCCTCGCCACCAAGCCCGCCTACCGCGCGCAGACCACGACCAGCGACCCCGACGCCGCGACGAGCGTCTACACGACCAACATCGACTTTCCTAGCAACGGCGAGTGGCGGGTGGCCGCACTGATCAAACAGGGCGACGAACTCGCCGCGTCGCTGCTTCCCAGCGCCGCGGTCGGTGAATTCAAGCGTGTCCCCAGGGTGGGTCAGAAGGCGCCGGTGATCCACACGCCGACCCCTGCGGACGTCGGTGGCGACCTCTCGAAAATCACCACCCGTATCCCGCCGGACACGCAAAACCGCGTCGACTACGCCGATGCTCTCGGCAAAGAACCGATCTTCCTCTTGTTTGCGACCCCCCAGTTCTGCCAGAGTCGGGTATGTGGCCCGGTTGTCGACGTGGCCGAGCAGCTCAAAGAGCAATACGGCGACAAGGCTGCGTTCATCCATATGGAGATCTACAACGACAACGATCCGAGCAAGGGCGTGAGGCCGCAGGTGAAGGCATTCCATCTGCCGGGCGAGCCGTGGTTGTTCGCGATCGATCGCCACGGCGTCATCCGGGCGGAGATCGAGGGGGCCTTCGGGCTCGACCGCATGACCAGCGTCGTGAAAGAGGTGACCGGAAAATGAGTGAGAAAACCGCGCCCGATCCAGAGCTGCTCAAGTCGTTCGCCGAGGAGGCGAGGCGGCGCTGCGACGTGATCGCGGCCGGCCTCGCGACCGAGACCGAAGACTTCGAGACCCTGCGGGCCGAAGCCCACGCGCTTAAGGGGACGGCCGGCGCTGTCGGCCTACGCCGCTTGGCCGAGCTGGCCGGATTGATGGAATCCGACCTCGCCGAAGCAAAGAAGTCCGGCGAGCTGCGAGGCGGCCGCTCGCACCAGATCGCCGACGCCGCCAAGGCCCTATCCGAAGGCGCCAACGCCGCCGCCGAGGGCAAAGAAGAGCCGCCCGACGTAGGCCGCTCACTGGCCCAACTCTTCAGCGCCTGACCCGACCATCCACCCACAGCGCGCTACCCTCGCCCTCCCTGGGGCGGTAGCTCAGTTGGTTAGAGCAGCGGACTCATAATCCGTCGGTCGAAGGTTCGAGTCCTTCCCGCCCCATTCAATCGGGCCAATGGGTCCAGATCGGGTTGCGGGAGACGCGATGCTCGGTTTCATGTTGGACTTCGCGTCGGTGGGTCCCGTCTAGTTGGATGGTGAAGACCGCAGAAGGCGAGACGCCGATTACGAAGCCTCCTCCGGATGCTCTTATGCCGACAAAGGAGAGGGCTTTGCCGGATGGCGAGAAGCATGGGTTGCCGATACTCCATCTCGGTAGCCGGGAATCGCGGAGGAGATGTGCATCCATGCCGTTGCGGTTCATCACCATGACCTGAAGCCGATTCCCACTCTTCTCCGAACGCACCAGGGTTACGGACGCGATCAAGCGACCGTCCCTGGATATCGTCGGGGCGAAGAAGGTACCCACGCCGCTGCTGAAAGGGCCGCGCCGCAAAAAGTGAACTCGCCCCCCATTGATCGAGGTCGTCCCGATTCCTCCCATCGCGTCTTCCTGGTATCCGGGCGGATAAAAGGCGCTGATGATCCGTCGGCCGTCTGGAGTGAACTCCGGTCCTGAGGAGTTTAGGCCGCCTCCGACTCCGAACGTGTAGCCGGGAACAGCAATCCGGTGGAGTCCAGAACCGTCGGCTCTCATGATGAAGACTGCGCGGTGCCGCTTGGTCACGAGCACGCGCCGACCGTCCGGCGAGAGCGCGATCGAGTCGATCGATTTGTATGCCCGAGACCTGCCGGAGCTGACAAAGGACCTGATCGCGCGAGGTTGTCGGCCGCCGTGCTTAATCCAGACCCGGTCCGTCCAAACAGAGATACTCGTCGACTTGTCCCAGGAACGCGACGCGAAGGCAATGTCTTCTCCGTTGTACGAAGCGGCAATGCTGAGTAGGGCGCCTTTGCTGAGCTGAAATAGCGTCCTTGGGTGGCCGCCGGAAGGCGGGATAGCCACCAGCTTCCTTGCGCCCTCCCTGCTGATGATTCGCGTCGCCCCAACCGAGGATGGTGGCTGAGCTGCGAAGAGAAGGGCGAGCCCGAGCAGGACTATGGCGGAGAAGGTGGTTGATCGAGTGCGCATGAGAGTCTTTTCCGTGGTTCGCAAGCGCGAATCCGTTGCCAGTGATGTTGGCCAGAGTAGACGCGCGTGGCTAGGACAGCGCTGACTCCGACTGGGGCAACAGTGGCTCGATGGGGGCCAATTCGCCCCTAATAGTTGGGAGCTGTCGCCTATGGCGACTACCATTTCCAGATGCCCATGACCGATGAGCCTCTGATCGAAGAGGCGGGACGCCGCCTCGCTGCGGCCGCGCCGGGAGCAAAGGTAATCCTTTTTGGCTCTCGTGCGCGAGGGGAGGCTCGTCCCGACTCGGACCTCGACCTACTTGTCATCGAGCCCGACGAGGTAACGAAGCGCCGCGCCGAGTCGGCGCGCCTGCGCCGGGAGCTTCGCGGGCTTGATGTGGCGCTTGATGTGATCGTTATCAGTGCCAGACATGCTGAAGAATGGGGACACTTCGAGGGCACGATGTTGAATGAGGCGCTTCGCGAGGGCCGGGTTCTTGTCGAAGCCTGAAGGTCGGGATCTCGCGCGGGTTCTCGCGCGCAAGGCGGAGGGAGACGCGAAGGCCATGCGCAGGCTGGCGTCCGACCCGGAAATAGATGACGAGGCAATCGGCTTTCATGCCCAACAGGCGATCGAGAAGTGGCTCAAGGCTGTGATGGCCTTCCGCGGGCTGGAAGAGGTTCGCATCCATGATCTCGGCCGCCTGTTGGAGCTCCTCCGGGACACCGGTGCCGAGTTGCCGCCGGGTGCCGATCGTGTCGACGAGCTGACGATCTACGCCGTTCCAATGCGCTACGACGAGCTGCTCGATGCCGAGTCGCTGGAGCGCCACGCGGCGGTCGCACTGGTCGGGGGAAGTGGGGGAGTGGGCGGCCACCCAACTCCGCTGAAACTTGGTCCCGAAATTGGTCCCCGACTCCACCGAACTCAGCCGGACTCCTTGGACGTGATTCGCTCTAACGAGCCAGATTCGGCTCTATAGATGGCTTCCGGCTCGACTCATATCCGTCGGTCGAAGGTTCGAGTCCTTCCCGCCCCATTCGAAGCACCCGGCTACACCAGTCGGGCGGGGCGTCAAGAGCGTCGCCAGTACCCAAACGGGCCATCCGAGGGCTAGAATGCGCCGATGATGACGGGGCGGAAGTGGCGCGCATGCTTCGGGGTGGGCGCGTTTCTGGCGGCGCTTGCGACCGTGGGTGTGTCCGCGGTCTTGGCTGCGCCGACGAATTTGGAATTCGATCCGCCCAGTTACGACTTCGGTCAGGTGCCTTACGGGTCCGGCCCCTCCAAACCACATGAATTTACCCTCACGAATACCGGGGAAACCCAGCTAGTGACCGAACATTGGAGGTCTGCGTGGCTTGCCTACTGGCAAGGGGCGCCGGACCCGTTCTGGGCGCCCTCGTCCTCCGACTGCCACATTCTCGAACCCGGAGAAAGCTGCTCGATCGAGTTGGTCTTCGACCCGCTCCATCCAGGGATCTGGCGAGGATGGCAGGAGGTCAGGAGCCAGATCGAAGGAGAACCCTGGACCGAACTGGAACTGAGTGGCGAAGGCATCGGCCCGTGGGTCCCGGTGACGCCGGGACACCTCGCCTTCGAATCGGTCACCGTCGGCATGGCGACGGACCCGCAGACCATCACTCTCGAAAGCCAAGATCGTGAAGAATTCAGAATCGAAGACATCTCCTTCACGCCGGTTAGTGGTGGCTGGCCCTTGTCGTCTCCTTTCCAGGTTGTCGGCGGCAGCTGCCATGAGGGTGCATCACTCGCGCCCGGCAAGACCTGCACGATCGAAGTCGTGATGACGCCGACCGTATCCGGCCTCTTCCAGTCTGAGCTCGAGATCACTGACACTGCCCCTGGCTCACCGCAGTCTGTCGAGCTCAAAGGCACTGCAACGCCGGCGGACGGTCCGCTCATCTCACGGCCGACGGCCACCACCCAACCGGCGCGCGTGAAGCGCGCGTGTCCGAAGGGGAGGCGGAAGGCCATCAAGAAGGGTCGGCGGATCTGCGTCAAGAGGCGCAGGCATCGTCGGCACCCCGCACATGCCGGTGATAGCCACCGGCGAGTCACGTCGTGAGTCGGCTACGGCACAGCCTCGCGACTTGACTCGTCGGTTCATCAGGAGGCGGGGAAACTTGGTCCCGAAATTGGTCCCCGACTCCACCGAACTCAGCCGAACTCCTTGGACGTGATTCGCTCTAACGAGCCAGATTCGGCTCTATAGACGGCTTCCGGCGCGACTGATAAATCCGTCGGTTGCTGATTCGAGTCCAGCTCGGCCCATACGGAGAGGGGGACGGTGCTCAGACAGTGACGATCTCGTGACCGTCGGGAAAGAAGATTGCGACCGGCCGACGCTCCGCCACTGCTTCGGCGAGGATCGAGTCGAAGTCCTCCTGATCAGCTGCGATGAAGGTGGTTCCCTCGGGATAGCGATCCGGATCGAGCACAGCTTCAACCAGGCGTTTGTTGGCGATCTTGCCCGCTCGAGTGAACTTGCTCCGCTTTAGCTTCTCCATGAGTTCCCGATGGTCGGTTAGATGGGCTGGTGCTGACTGGCGCTATGCAGCAGTGCTGGCGCAACTCTGGGCCCGTGCGTAGAGCGTCTCCGGCGCGATGTCGGCTTCGTTGGGCCAGACGATCGTGCCGGCGTTCGGATCGGCCCTGAGCTTGCGGAAGTACTCCGGGTCGCGCAGCGGCTCAAAGATGCCACCGTAGTCGAGCAGGTAGGAGAGATCGACATCGGCGCTCGTCGAATCCTCGAACCGCACGTGAACGGCATAGCCCTCAGTGGGCTTTGCATCGATCAGCATTGGCGTGCTTCTCATGGTCTTGATGGTAGAGGGCCTACCCAAGGGGATCAATCGGGCGTGGCGGCCGGTGCTCGCGAGCCAGATTCCAGTTCTCCAGCAGCTCCTCTCGATGCTCTCTCGCCCATTCGGTCACGAGCTTCTGGGCGCGACGAGGCAGTCCGCCCGCGATTAACTCGAGGTTGTCGATGTCGAACGAGGCCTCGTCGTCGCCGTAGGTGGCGTGAAAGTGCGGTCGGCCCTCGTGCTGAGGCTCGTCGAAGTACATCCAGATCACAATCCCGTAGAAGCTGCTGATCCTCGGCATGGCGTTGAGTCTCGCAGGGCAACCGGACGAAAGGACAGACAATGAGCTTCGCCTCTCTCCCGGAAAACTTGGTCCCGAAATTGGTCCCCGACTCCACCGAACTCAGCCGAACTCCTTGGACGTGATTCGCTCTATCGGGCGGGATTCGGCTCTATGGACGGGTTCCGGTGCGACTCATAATCCGTGGAGCGCAGGTTCGAGTCCTGCCCGCCCCATAGAACGAACCGTCGTCATTCGGCGTCGCCTTTCGCGCCAAGTGACAGTCCACAAGCGAAGCCGAAAGCCGCCGATCCTGAACTGGCCGCCACCGCCCTGACGGACACCTCGCCCTCAGCTTGGACGCGCGGGGACGGCCCGCTCAAAGGAGGACTGCTCTCCAATCGCCAGCGCGAGCGGCGTGAGGTCGCGAGGGCGCATGACCAGCCTCGGCGGCCACACAACACGGTCGCGCGTCGTCCAGATGTGGATAACGGCGTAGCCGAACGAGATCGTCGCGCCCCACGCGCCGGTCTGCTCGGGGGCGGGAGCGAGGTTGAGCGAGTGCGACCGAAACCAAGCCATCTCCCCATGCGAGTTTGCGCCAAGCCAGACGTTCATATCGTCGGGCGGGCGTTGTTCCCGGAAAATCTCATGGGCGATCATGGGATCGGCGAACCCCGCCGCGTCTGGGTCGTTGCTCATCGCGATCAGAGCCGCGACTACGGACCAGAGCGCGAGGTCCGCCTGCTCCTCGGCGTTCAGCGTGATTGGCGTATTCGCCGCGAAACGGGCCATGAGCGGGCGGACCCGCGCCTCCAGTTCGTTGAGCCAGCCGCTGTTGCATGTGCCGCAGACCTTGCGGTTGATCAAGGCAAATGTCTTCGCGCGCTTGAAGACGCGCTGCTCGCCGGTTGTCGGGTCCGTATAGCGATGCACGACCTCATGCTCGCGCGTGTCGTTCGGCTCGTCGAACAGGCTCGTCCATGATTTCGCGAAGACGTGGGCCTTCGTGACGTGGGTCGCTCCGCAGAACATGCAGACACCTGGAGGCCGACGGGACATGCAATCCAGTTTGCCCGATCTGCCGGACTGTCCCGGCACCGGACCCGGGTGGGACCGGTCTGGTGGTTCGAGCCTGTCAACGCGCTCGCAAATCGCGCGAAGCAGCAGCCACGGGGCGGAGGACGAGGCGCCCGGAACGCCGACCAATCCGGGCGGACCCTAAAGACAGGATGATGGTCTACACTGTCTTTCAGTCTACGGCCCCTATTAGGAGAGAAGCCCATGCCAACACTAGAGATCAAGCTCACCGTCCCGGAGGGAACGACCGTGCGAGTCTCGGGCCTAGACGCACCAAGTGTGGCGCCATCGAGTGAGTTTGATGATCCTGTTGAGCGATATTTCAATGAGTACCTGAGCAACAACGGACGCAAAGTGTTTGGGGCCGCAGCCCGGATCGAGGATTTCAGAGGTAGGCCGGGATTCACCCTCGAGGATTTGGCCCAAAATCTCAGTGTCGACTACAACACGATCAAGAGTTGGCATCGAACCACTGGGCGGGCGGCAAAGCGCTGGCGAGGCGACACCGGTACGCAAGAGCCGATCCGCTTCGACTGGATCGACTACAAGGAAGTTGTTCCCGGCGGCGGAGAGCGGACCATTTATCAGCTCCCCGCTGAGGTTGCCGAGGTTATTCAGCACCTCCCTATATTTCAGCCGCAGTTGCACGACTGATGTGGATCGAGCTTCGCGACATCAAGCTAGTTTGGGAGACATTGGCTTTGTCGGCATGAACTCGCTCCGGGACTGAAAGCTCGATGACTCTCGACCCGATCGTGTCGCTCTCTGTCGCCGTGGCCGAGGCGCCGGGAAGCTACGCGTTCCTGCTTGGCTCCGGAGTCTCTCGTGATGCTGGCGTGCCAACCGGAAGCCAGGTCTTCTGGCAGGCGGTTGGTGAGCTGTACCGACTCGAGAAAAAGGTCACCGAGACCCCAGACCGGGATGCACTAACTATTTGGTTGACGGAGACTGAGCGCGAGCAGCTGACCTACTCCGGCCTTCTTGAGTTGATCGCCCCCGATGCCGCTACTCGCCGGGATTACTTGGCCAAGCACTTCGAGGGCCACGAGCCCGGCAAGTCTCACGAGCAGCTGGCGGTTTTGGCCGAGCAAGGTTATGCCCGTGTCTTCATCACCACCAACTTCGACCGGCTGCTGGAGCATGCGCTACAGGCGCGGGGCATTGAGCCCGTGGTGATTACCAGCGCCGCCGAGTTGCGCTCAGCTCCTAAGCGCGAGCACGCACAATGCTACGTCCTAAAGCCGCACGGCGATTACCTACAGGAGACCATTCGCAATACCCAAAGCGAGCTGGAACGACTGGAGTCAGGTATTGCCAAGGAGTTGCGCGAGATCTTTGAGCGCTTCGGGATCATAGTCCTCGGATATTCAGGATCTGACGAGGCCGTCGCCTCACTGCTCAGCGCACGCCGATCTCGTTACGGCTTGTATTGGGTGGCACGGGGAGAGCTGACGGCGCCCGCCCACAAGATTGTCGAGGCCACCGGCGGGCGGATCATCGAGCGAGCTAATGCAGCCGACTTCCTATCCGATCTTCAACGTCGGCTTGAGGTCTTCCGTAGCCACCCTAGCGGGCACACCCCGCTTGAGGTCCACGATGAGGTCATGACCTTGGTCCGTGCCGGTGACACGATCGGTTTGGCAGAGGTGATGCGCCGGGAGCGTCGCGAGCTCGCGGACGGACTGGAGAAAGTCATCGGCGAGCATCGCGAGCAACGACCGGAGGACGGCAACCTGCTCAAGGTCCACGACGCGATGTTGCCGATGTGGGAGCGCCGCCTAGCCGCCATGTTGCCGGTTATTGCATACGCACCTGAGGTATTCGAGCGCGAGGTGCGCTCACTCACTGACCTCCTTGAGAACCAGCCGATCGAAGGGGGCTTCGCCGCCTGGCGGGAAATGATCGACTGGGCAACTTGGTGGTTGGGATACGCGAGCGGTGCCTTCGCGTTGACCCAGGAATCCTGGCCGGCGCTGAATGCGTTGCTCTCAGCCCGCTATACCACTTGGAGCGAACGGGAGCGCTATCTAGTCGAGCCAGTCCGCGAGAGCATCGGTCATAACCTTGGCGCCGTGGTTATGCGCCGCTTCAGCGAGAGCAGATGGATCATGCCGCGCTGGGAGCATCTGATCTGGTCGCTTCACGAGGCATCGGTGTTTCAGGAGCGCTGGCCGGAGTTCCTGCGAGGTAAGTCACCACCGCGCGAAGCCCTCAGCGACTTCGACTTCCTTGTCACCCTTCGTCGCGGCATGGAAGGCGAGCAGCCGTTGACGCACTGGACCTTGGGTGACAATGAAGCCGTGCGTCCGGCTCGTCGCATGAAAAGCGACCCCAAATTCAGGAGCGCTGTTGCTGAGTTGCTCGGTGTGGAATCGGAGAAGCTGATCGATACAGCCAAGGCCGCTCTGGCAAACCTCCAACGAGCCCCCCAAGCCTTTGGCGGTGAGGAGGCTATCCGGACCGTACTGGCCGACGAATCCTAGGCAAACGCATGGCGACCACCGCCTTTCGCGCAAAGCGGCAGCGCGGAGCATGGCAGACCGGCCAACGCATGAACAAGAGTTCCGTTCCTCAGCTGGGAAATAGCTCCCCACAGGTCTGGGGAAAAGGGGACAAGACGATTGAAACCGAACACCCCCAGCTTCGCTCCGATCACCCGTTCGGGCTGTCTGCTCGGAGGGATGGCCCCCATTGACGCTGATCGCGATGGCTGCGAAGCTTGCGAAGCAGTGTCAGAACGACCGGATGGAACAAAGGTTCGGCATCACCGCCGACGTCCGGAGCGGAAATCATGGGCCTAGCCGAGTGGTGGGGTCGCTGGTTTGGCCCTCCTCCGCAAGATCCATACCGCAACCGGCCAGCGGAGTTTCAACACCGATGCGGCTTGCCGGCTGCCCGGCGCCCGGGTACGACGTGGGTCTGCAGCGCTTGTGGGTGCCAGTGGATTGTTCAAAAGGGATACCAAGTAACCGCGGATACCACCGTTGCAGTCAACCCAAGCCAGCCATGGCTCGGCAGCAAGACTGAAGCCGTAACGTATTGGCACGACAAGCCGTACTGGAGCTTTGATTTCGGCGCCTACTCGCGGAATCGCACCGTGACGGGCGTCGAGGACGGGCTGAGCACTCATTCGCAGGTCGTCAAGTGCGCCGTCGTATGGGTCTCGGACGCGTCGTTGGGCGAAGTCCCGCGCGTGTTCATAGACCCAGTCCCGAATCAAGATCTCGCCGATCTTGAACGAACCTGCTACTGGCTTCTCCGAGAGTATATTGACGTCTCCATACTCAATCCGCAGACTATCCAGTATGGATCCCTGCCTTGCACGCCAGAGGGCGAAGTTGACAAGGCCCTCCTGCTCCAAATCGGCTCTTTTGGTCAATCAGGCGAGACTGCCAGTCCGGGATGGCAGCAAGTCATCGGGGCATACGGGGCGATCGCCTATTCGCCTTCAACCGGACGGTACGGCTGGTCGGTAAAAGCGAGTGACCGGTGGAGCGCAGAGCGCGCGGCGGTCAATTTCGTGCGAGCCGGCGATGCGGGCCCCGTGGTCTGGGGCCGCAGTTGCTATCTGGCGCTGGCTATTGCGGTTGGGGGTCAGTATGGCGGCGCTTGCGCGGACAGCGAGGCGCGCGCCGAAGACGCCGCCCTTTCAGCCTGCGGCGGCGTGAATCCACGCATCGCCACGGTAATTGACACCAGCAAAGGGTGACCCTGGGTGGCCTCTGAGAGTTGCTCTGAGCGAAGTCATCGCCACAGTTGACACGTGGCAAGGGCGGGACTGCATGACAGAAGAGAGTCTCATCAGTCACCAAGCAATCGGGGCACTGCTCGGTTAGGGGGAGTGCTGCTTCATGCAAAGCAGAAGTCTTTGCCGTGGCCGCACGGGTGTCGCTTTTGCGTGGAGACAGCCGTCGGCCAGTGGCAGCACTGGTAGCGCGGCCTACAGGCCCAGTGCAACGGCCGCCGGGATCACCGGGGCGCGCCGACCATGGACGACATCAACGATCTCGCCACTCTCGATCCCCTGTAGATAGACCGAGGTGATCCCGAGGTCCGCATGGCCGAGCTGGCGTTGGATCACATTCAGGGGCACGCCCTCGCGCGCCATCTCGACGGCATGGGCATGGCGGAGCTGGTGCGGGGCGAAGCGACGGCGCACTGCTGCGCGGTCGGCCATATGGCGGAACTGTGTCCGTGCTGCTGCGGCCGACCAGGGTCGGCCAGCCGTGGGTCCGTTGATCACGCAGAAGAGTGCGCCGACCGGCAGTTGCGGTCTGAACCCCAGCCAGGGATCGAGCTGGTGCCATCCCCAGTCGTCCATTCCAACCTCGCGGCGCTTGCCTCCCTTGCCGTGCCGCACAAGCATCGCTCCCCGTGCGCGCTCAAGGTCTCCCTCGGAGAGCGCCAGGGCCTCGCTGATCCGAAGGCCGGCGCGCCAGAGCACGACGATCAGACCGCGAAGGCGCAGCCCGGCTGGGCGTTCTCCTGCCTGGCGCATTACGGCTACGATCTCCTCCACCCTGGGCGGGTCGGCTGGGTACCTGCGGCCCTTGTTGCGGGGCGCGCGGCCAGAGTGGTAGCCGGGGAGCGTGGCTGGCGAACGCCGACGACCGGCGGCGTCCAGCTGCATTGTGGGGTCCATGGGGTCTCCTCCTTGGTTCGTTCTGAACAGAGAGGAGACCGTAGGGTCAGAATCCTGAGCCTGAGCTGCGTCACCGTTGGATGGCTGTGAGTACCACTACCGGCTAACCCTGCTCCCGCGAGCGGACAAGCATCATCGGCTCCAACAAACAAGATCGGGCGTACTCGGCAACCTATGACACTGCGTAGCCCTGCCCTGATCGACGCCCTGTGCGCTGCGCTTTCATCCCGTCAGAGTGAAGCCGCCCCACCAGAACGGATCTGGTCTGCCACCGTCCCGCACGGAAACCTGGGCCCGCCGTAGGGCCTCCGCAATGTCTCCCGGGCGGTGCGAGCCACTCCAATGCTCGTAGAAGGAGTCGAAGAGCGCAGCAGTGGCGAACTGGTCGACCCGCCACTGGGCAGCTATCACGGCCGTCGCCGAGGTACCGTAGAAGAGGCCTGCAAGCCCGTAGGTCTGATCGGGGATCGTGGTCGCAGCCAGCGCGCTCTCGCAGCTCGACAGTATGAGCAGCTCGAGATTGCCCAACTCCAGGGCCCGCAGCTGCTTGACGCGGACGATCCGATCCCCAGAGAGGCGAAACCCACTTTCCACGGGCTCGCCTTCGTCCACAAAGCCGTGAGCCGAGACGTGCACAAGATTGCAGTTCTCGATCTCGCGTAGAAACGCCACCGGAGTTGCCTGGGCGCCACTCAGGCTCACCATCTCTGAGGCCTGCCTCGCCGCGCCCCTCATCTCGACTTCTGAAGCCGCAGCGACGAGGTCGTCCCCTTCGACGAGCAGTGCCTTCCACCGATCGCCGACTGCTCGGGTCTGAGCATGTATCTCGAGTGTCGCGCTCGGCAGGTAAGAGAACGCCGTCGAATCGATCGCGTGGACGCGACCATTCCCCGAACGGGTCCACGCGGTGTGGATCGGGAGAAGCGCCGTCAGGCCGAGCGGGATCACCCTGATCCACGGCGCCCCGTCGGTCGCGTCCAGCAACTTCCCGACAAGCGCGTCCCACAGCCACTCACCAACTGAGTCGAGATACTCGGCCCAACCACCTGACTTGAATGGATTGGCCTCTGGGCTGAATGCGTGGCGGAGCCTGTACGTGCGGTCGTCGACCGCCTCGTGCTGGAGCTCCGGTAGGAGGATACGCTCGGGCGCATCGTCCAAAGCGTTCCTCAAGAGCAACGCCACACCCCCGGTGAGTCCGGCTGCGACATAGACCAACGGGGCATCGCGCGCCGCCTCTCGCAGCCTTCGAAACGGAGGGCTCCGAGGGAAGTCCCCGAAATCCGGCAGCTCGCGGACGGCCTCCGTGGCGGCCTGCAGCCGATCGTTGGCGTCCCCGAGAAGTGAGTGGTAGCGCTCGGAGAGGTCCCAAGGTGCCGGCTGGGCCTGCTTCTCCACTTCGGAGACGACGAGCCGCTGTGCAGACCGAGCTTGCGAGTATGCCTTCGCCAACCTCCCATGTCCCGCCGCGTCCAGCGCGGCGAGCTCATCCGGCAGACAGAGCCCAACCTGCTGGAGCACCGACCGCCCTGACTCCGCGATCTCGACGGCACGAACTACCTCCCCGGAGGAGGCGAGGGCCGCGGTAGCGAACGACTGCGCCTCGCTTGTCCTCGCGAGCCAACGGCCGATGTGACCCTCGGTCCCCGGGCGGCGGGTGAGCTCCTTTGCGGTTTCTGTGGCGATGGCATAGGGGACCGCGGCCTCCGTCTGGTTCGCCACGAGCTCGGTAAAGCGTCCCCACTGCGCTGCAGCCTCAAAGCACAGCGCGGGATTTCGCGCCCGCAACCTGTAACAGCATTTGTGCCATATCGCGGCACCGAAGAGCGAGCGACGGTCATCGCCCACGAGATGGCCGCCCACATAGAAGGCCTTCGCCCAGGCGAGCAGCAATTCGAAACTGATCCGCGACATAGGAGAGCTGTTGAGCAGGCCGTTCACGAGAGCAAGTTGCTGCTCGGCGGCGATCTCCTTAGACGGGTCCGGCCAGCGCCGCTGCAACTGCCTCCACAGCTGCAAACAGCACTCTCCGAGGAAGAGACCGTTCTCGCCGGCGAGCACAAGCCGCATAGCCTCGCGGGAGCGTTCAATCGCCGCATCGAGATGTGACCAGCCCGGGTCTGAGTCATTGATGTGAACGAGCTCTTCCAAGCGGCCACTAAGCAGCTCGAACTCGACCCCGAGCTCTGGGCGATCGGCCATCGGCAAACCCTGCACCAGACCGGGTGCCCCCTCCAGCACGCTCTCGGCGTGTTGCATTTCGGCGTCGTACTTACGATCATTCATGACGATCGTGCTGGCCCGCTCAGCCTCCCCTATGGAGGCCCTGGCGCTGGCAAGAACCGCGTCGTAGGCGAGGCACGCCCCGTCCTTCTCGCCATCGTTTAGATCACAGGCCCGAACGGATGCGCGGGTAGCGGCAAGAACGGCCCGTTCGCCGGCGAGCATGTCCGTGCGAGTTTCGGCTAGCGCCGTGGCGACCTTGGCGCGCACGAGCAGGGCCTCGGCATGGTCGGAGCCGTCGTCGCCGCAGCGAAGGGCCGCATCGGCCATGGAGGAGGCGTGTGCGAAATCGTCCGCTTGCATGGTCAGTGTCGCGCGATGCAGCCAGAGGTGCGCGGCGCGCACCAGTCGCCCGCACGCGCGTGGCTCTGAGGTCGAGGGAGTTGGCATTGCGGCTGCGTCGGCCGCGGCGATCACGCTCGCCCGCTCTCCAAGCCTCTCGCGACGCCCGCCCGCCACCTCCTCAATGTCCATCCCGGTGATGAGCGTCAGGACTGAGCAAATGGATGACTCGGTTTCGCTGATCGCGAGATCCTCGGCCTTGACCTCAGGGGGCTGTCGACCGGGGGTCGCGAAGACGACTGTGTAGAACTTCGGACTACGGTCCTCGGCGTCGCCAACGTCAGTTGGACCTAGCCCGTCGTCGGGTTTTCCCGCATCAGACATGTGCGCCGGTAACTTATGATCGATCCCATGGACTCCGCCGACCGGCCCGTGACGATCGAGGAGGTGGCTCCCTCCGAGCTGGTCGGTGCGATCGTGAAAGAACTCGAGAGCGCAGGGTGTGAAGCGGAGATCGCCGATCGGTATGTGCCAAAGGGATCGGCCGCACATTGGCTGATCGAAATCGGCATAAAGGACACGATCGAGGGATTTTTCCTCGCTGTCGGCGCCGCCGGATTCACCAAGCTCGTGCGCACCGTCTTCGAGTCCGAGAAGGAGCCGGAGAAGGGGCGGCTCGAAGTCGTCGACAGAGATGGGACCCGGTTGACATTGTCAAGCGCCCTCCCCGATGAGGCCGTTAGCGCCCTGGGAGATATGGACTGGAGCAACATTCGGGGCGGCTCCCTTACTTGGGTGGCGGATCGCCGGGTATGGGAAAGCGCTGGTTGAAATCGGGGCTGGCATTCCGGCGTGGATCAAGGTGACATGGGTAGTTATCCATCGTGATCGTTCTCGCGCATCCCTCGGCCGGATCTTGTACTTGTACGGCGCCCGCGCGAAGCAAGGCAATGTCAGGGCCAAACCGCGCCAGGCGACCGCTATTGCTTCCGCGTGAAAGCGACAGCGTGGGATATCGCGATTTTGGGCCACCGAAAACTTGGTCCCGAAATTGGTCCCCGACTCCACTGAACTCAGCGGAACTCCTCGGACGCTTTTCGCTCTATCAGGCCAGATTCGGCTTTATAGACGCCTTCCGGCGCGACTCATAATCCGTCGGTCGAAGGTTCGAGTCCTTCCCGCCCCATGTAAGTACCTGCAAATCAGCGTGTTTCCGTGCTCGTCGAGTCGGCCGATTTCAATACTTGGTCCCGAATTAGTCACGGCAACGGCCGCTACAATCGTCCCATGAGCGGCCCACTTCACCTGACGATCGTCTACGAGGAGGGGGACGACGGCTGGATCGTCGTCTCGATTCCTGAGGTTCCTGGCGTGCTTAGCCAAGGTCGGACCAAGGAGGAGGCGCGCGAGATGGCACTCGACGCCTTGGAGGGGATGCTTGAGTTGCGTGCTGCAGAGCATGAGCCACAAGGCAAGTCGGTTGGAAGCGAGTCGCTCAACATCGTCGCGGCGTGAAGCGTCGGGACCTCGAGCGACACCTGAAGAAGCACGGCGCGCACCTGCTGCGCGAGGGTGGCAGGCACAGCTATTGGGGCATGGACGCTGAGCACTCCACGTCGGTCCCGCCATCGCGAGGTCGCTTACCCACTTGCGAGGGCTATCTGCAAACAGCTTGGCATTCCGCCGCCCAGAGGCTCTCGGTAGGGCGACGGGCTTCAACCAAACATGCTGCCGCGAGTCTTCTCTCATATTGCTGAGTTCAACGAGGCGGGCTATCAGTCCATCCCGGCGCTCGCTTTTGTTGCCAAGCCGCTGATCCTGTGGAGTCCTTCAGGGAGCCAGATCACCAGCGCCAAGGCCGAAGGAGTATCGGTCCTTGGTCCGGATGATTTGCTCGCCCTAGTAAGGAAGAGTTTTGTTCGCATACACGGCCGGGAGGAGTGGCTCACCTCTCAAGAGCACCGCGAAGTCCAGCGGAAGAAAACCCGATGGCCCCATGCCAGGTGGAGCGATTTTGATGATGGGCTCTGTGAGATCGCGAACGACGATCGTGCAAAGCCAGCTAACGAAAGGCGGGTCTTCTTCTCCGAGCCGGATGGTGGTGGTGAGTGGGCTGAGGGGCAGTTTGAGAGAGATACCAGCGCCGCGGCTCTAGTTTGTGCCCTCGTCGAAGACCCAGAGGTCCGAGCGAAGCTTCCTGCGGGGACCTGCGAAAAGATCGAGCGGGCTAAGGATGTCCAAGCCGCGACGAAGGCCGTGCTCAGGGACATCCACAATCACGCAGCGGCGTTTTCAGAGGCTCGGGCGATCTCTGTAGAGCCGCCGGCATTCGCCCCCCTGATTTCGCAGTTGGCTGGGGATGTGATCGAAGCCCGAGACCCCGCAGCGTCTCCGGGTCGGCGGTCTGCGCTTGAGGAGACGCTGGAAATGTTCACGACACTGCTGGAGGAGCGAGAGGCCCCTACCGACCTAAGCGAAGTTGAAGAGCTCCTACGTCTTAGATTCGAGGATCCCAGGATCGAGATCGAGATCGGCTCCCTGCTGGCGGAGCCGTCCTCAGCCGCCTGGCTCGATTCCCAGATTGCGCATGACAAGGCCGCTCGACGGGCCTGGGACGAGATCTTTCCCGCGGATAAGTGGGACGTAGATCGGGCGTGGGTCTTCATCGCAGCCCTCATGGCCGGCTTCGAGGTTTCCTTGGGGGCCGTGGGCGCCGCTGCCTATCGTTTCTTGCCACGCGTGTTACCGGCGGGCAAGACTCTCGCGCGACGTCAGTCACTGGCGCTCGATTTCGAAGGCCCTCGGGTTCCATTTCTTTTGGCTTATGGGCAGGAGACCCCTACCTACGCCCAGATCGGTGAGATGAGAGGGCTTCTCCAGGAATTCCTTGCACGCTCTTCTTAGGAAGTGATGGGAGGTTGTTTCCCGCAAGTCGACTTGGTCCCGAAATTGGTCCCCGACTCCACCGAACTCAGCCGGACTCCTTGGACGTGATTCGCTCTATCGGGCTAGATTCGTCTCTATAGACGCCTTCCGGCTCGACTCATAATCCGTCGGTCGAAGGTTCGAGTCCTTCCCGCCCCACTGGCAGGCTTCGACTGCAAGTAGAAGAGTGGCAGACGCCCGAACAGATACTAGCTTCGCAATGCTACCCCACTTTGAGCAGTTCGATTACATAGACAAGGGCGCCATTGCCGTTGGCCAGGCTCGAGGGAACGATCAACTCGCGTCGTCCCCCCACTTTCATGCCTTTGAGGCCAGTTACCCAGCTCTTGACGACCTTGCCGGGGCCAAACACCCAGGTGAATGGTTCCCCTCTCCAGCGGTCTTCCAATCGTTTACCGGTCTTGTAAGAGAGATTGACGTAGTTGACGGTGAACGAATGACCCACTTTGAGCAGGGTGCCACGCCCTTTTTTCAGGTCTCTGACGATCATTTCCTTTGGGGGCGGGCCCGTGGGGACCAGGACCCGCCGTGCGGCGGACGCCGCTTTTTCCAGTGGGGTCCAATTCGGTCTCAAGCTATCGCTTGGCGCTCTTGAGTTGCTCGATTCCCTTGGCGCGTTGCTGCCACCACAGGCCGAAATAATGACAGTGGAGGAAAATATTCCAATTAATAGAATACGCTTCATAGCTTGTAGATTTTAGAGAGAGAGCAGCAAAAATGAGAACTCGCAATTTTGTCCCGAAATGGCCCCGACTCCATCGAGCGATCAGACTCGCTTCACAGGTCATATTGCACCTTCTAGCTGTCCCGCCCAAAGACATCGTGAACGCCTGAGGTAGCGCCGCCCCGGTTCCGCGGAACCGGGGCGGCGCCAAAAGAGCATCCGGGCCCGACCCGAGGCTTGGGGTCTTGCGAGATCTCAAGTCAAAGGAGAACCCGGATGGACATTCACCCTAGGGCCAAGCTCGGACCGGCGGCCCGCTGAGCTCCGCCAGGTAATTGCGGCAGGGGCATCGATGCGCAGCGCCGCCAGGGCCTTTCTCCGTTACCCCCGCGACAGCCCACAAGTGGTGGCACAGGTTTCGTGGGGGACCGCCCACACCGCAGCCCTCGCATGCTCTCCGCGGTCCAGCAGGAGAGGGTCTGCGAGGTCCGCCGCCACACCGGCTGGGGTCCGAGGCTGAATACATCTTGAATGTCTTGGTTGTGTCCGCGCTCGGCCTTCGACAAGGCTTGCGCCACGGGGTCGAAAGTGGTGAAAGCGAGCTTCTCCTCATGCGCTCGATCGCATCGAGTCGGCTAGCTCGCGCATGCGGCCGCCCGCTCGAAGCTGACGAGTCGGCGGATCAGGGCGTTGTAGGCGGAGTGGGCCGCATCACCCTTTTCGTCAGCGAGGAGCAAATAGAGCTTGTGCTCGGGGATCTACTTGCCCACGATGATGTTCACCTTGGTTTCCGGCGCCAACACGCTGCCGGGCTTGGGGTTTTGCCTGATCACCTTGCCGTGCTTGCCCTTGCGGCGTTTGATCGCGCCCACTTTGCAGTCCGCTTGACGCAGGGCGTTCTTGCCACGCTTCAGCTTCTTGCCCTTCAGTTTGGGTACCACGCAGCCTTCGTAGGTGAACCTGTCGCCGCTGACCGCAGCGCTGGCTCCGGCCAGGGTGGTGGTCGTCACGTCGACTGAGCCGACGGACGCGCTGGGCGGGGCGACCGCGGCGATCTGGGTGTCCGATTCGACGGTGAAGCCGGTCGCCGGGATGGCGCCGAACTTGACTGCGCTAGCCCCGCCGAGATTCGTGCCGGTGATCGTCACAGTGGCGCCGCCGGCGATCGAGCCTGACGTGGGGGAGATCGAGGTTATTGCCGGGGCTGGCTGAACTTCGGCGCTGAGCTCGATCTCCTGCCCCGCAGAGGTCCCGCTCGGCGCCACCGTCGAACCGTCGAAAGGTGGGGGAAAGATGAAGCCGTAGCTTGCTCCGGGGACGGACACAATCCCGATCGTGTCCGTGTCTTTGGTCGGATCCACCCCAATCAGGTCACCGGCGTGAATAGGTAGGTTCGCGTTGAAGGTTTGGACCCCGGCTCCGGAAGGAGTTGCCCCACCGCTCGTGCCAATCGCCGCATAGGCTCCCGAGCCGTTGGGCCGGAGCACACGCAGGTAGAAGGGGCCGCCTTCGGCGCCCTGCACACGCCAGCGCACGATCGCACCGGTCACCGGCGAGACGAGGTTGGCGCCTTTCTCGGGTAGCGCGGTGTTGAAGAACGTCTCCACCTGACCAAAAGCGGTCGGTGAAGAGCCGGGCGGAAGAACACTTCCGACGGTGACGGTCGATGCTTGGGCCGAACCGGTGGCGAACAGTGCCAAGGCGCCGGCGACGACGGCGGCAAGGCCAAATCGCCTCGATTTTTGCGGTCTTCTGCCTGAGCCAGCGCAGCCTGCAGTTTCGTGTCGGACTCGACACTTCATCCCTGCCTCCTTGTGTCATGTGCTCTCGGCGCCTCCCTGGGGTCACCAAGAACGTTCTTTGGTCGCACAAACACAGACTGGCCATGATGTTGCGGTTTGTGCGATAAAGAGAACACGATGGAGGCATCACCTCAACCGAGCCGCTGAACCAGGAGGGATTCACCGCGTTTGCGGGGCGAGCGGCAGAGGACATGCCGGTAGTGATGTTGCTCGGCCGGGTACCAGGCGATCGGGCACCTGCGCACCGAGGCGCTGATCAAGGGTGAGCTTCACCCTATGGATCAGGCTTAAGCCGAAAGTCGCACCGGCAGCGTCTTCAACTGGTTGAGGAAGGCCGACTCGGCGAACTTGGGCCTGCCGCTCAACGTCATGTCCGGGTAGCGGGCGAGGGTCTCCTCGAAGAGGATCCTCAGCTCGAGGCGGGCGAGGGCGGTGCCCAGGCAGAAATGGCGGCCGCCGGCACCGAAGGCTTGGTGCTCGGGATTGCGCAGGACGTCGAAGCGATCCGGGTCCTCATAGCGCGACTCGTCGCGGTTGGAGGAGGCGTACCACATCACGACCTTGTCGCCCTCCTGGATTTCCTGGCCGTGGAGCTCGGTGTCGCGGGTCGCGGTGCGGCGGAAGTGGGCGAAGGCCGGGAACATTCGCAGCGACTCCTCGACCGCGCCTGGGATCAGCGAGGGGTCGTCGAGGAGCAGCTGGCGCTGATCGGGGCTTTCGAGCAGCGCCCGCATTCCGCTGCAGTAGGTCGCCTTGGTGCTGTCGTTGCCCGCGGCGACGAGGAGGAAGAAGCCCATCACGATCTCGTGTTCCTCCAGCTTCTCGCCGTCGACCTCCGCATGGACGAGCACGCTGGTCAGGTCGTCGCTGGGGTGCTCCCGCCGCGCGGCGATCATCTTGCCGCAGCGCTCGAAGATCTCGGGAACGGCCGTGGCCACGGCGCCCTCGATGCCCGCAGGGTTGAGGTCGGGATCGCTGGCTCCCAGCGTCGAGTTCATCAACTCGGCCCAGACAGCGTCGTCCTCCTTTGGGATCCCCATGAAGCTGCCGATGACCCGCGCCACCGCGGGCTGGGCGACGTCGGTGACCAGGTCACAGCTCTCGCGTCCGTCGAGGCGGTCGAGGACCCCGACGACGATCTTTCTGATCTCCTCCTCGTGCGCCGCGATCCGCTTCGGCGTGAAGCCGGCCTGGAACAGCGCCTTGATGCGGTCGTGCTTGGGCGGGTCCATGCCGATGAACATCGCCCGCATCAGCTCCAGCGGGAAGATCGCCGTGACCGCGGTGATGCCGCCGCGTTCGGAGGAGTAGGTCCGCCAGTCGCGGCTCACCTCGTGCACGTCGTCGGCGGTCGTCACCGACCAGAACCCGGCCGACTCGGGGAACTCGGTTATTTCGCTGGTCCAGTGGACCGGGCACTCACCGCGCAGGCGCTTGAAGAGGTCATGCGGCGGTCCTTGGGGCCAATGCTCGCGCTCGGTGACGAGCACATCCGCGAGATCGCCATCGGCCGCCGTGCGGTTGTTCTTCTCGCCAGCCTCGATGCGCTGATGCTACTGGCTAACCAGCCAGTTTCAACTCAGTCGCGGGCTCGCTGCTCGCGCACTTCGTCGAGGGCGACGCTGCCGCCGACCTCGACCTGGCCGTCGTCGAGCGGCCGGCAGATCAGAACCGAGCCGTGGCCCTGGTGAATCGTGAGCGGGCGGGCGAGCTGGGCGCAGAGGGCGAGGGCGGCGGAGCCGGTCGCCTCGTCCTCGGCGATCCCGGCCTCGGGGACGAAGGAGCGGGCGCGGATCGTCCCCGAGGCTTCGTCGATCCAGGCCCAGGAATAGGTGTTGGCGGTGTGCGCAGACGGGGACAAAGCCCGCACCTCGGCCGGCGAGTCGTGCTGGCTGTAATCGAACGGTGGCGCCCATCCGGGCTGGGCGGCGACGTAGGTCGCATCCGCCGCTTGGCGCACCCGGACCTCACCCACCGGTGGCCGCAGGATCCCAACTTGTGTTCCCGTGCGCGCCAGCAACCAGGCGGCGCCGACGATTGGGTGACCGGCGAAGGGTAGCTCGACCTGGGGGGTGTAGATGCGCAGCCTCCCGGTGGCACGGTCGTCGACGAAGACGGTCTCGCTGAAGCCCAGCTCGGCGGCGACGCGCTGGCGCTCGGTCTCCGGCGCCTGCCCACCGTCGAGGAAGACGCCTAGCGGATTGCCCCACTCGCCGTCCTCGTTGACGAATACACGGAGGACGTGTAGGGCCGGCACCCGGTCGATCTTAAGTTCTGCCCGTTTCGCTCACCCGCGGTAAGCGTGATCCGCAGTTTCCTCGGCCGCAGCTGAGACTGGTCATAGTGGCGCTGGGATGCGAGTATCGCCCCTTGCTTCGTGTCGGTTCGCCAACGGAAGGAGTCGATGTGACGGATGAAGGTCAGAAGCGACGGTGGACGAGGCGCGCTCCCGCGCTCCTGGTTGCCCTGTGCATAGGTGTGGCCGGGCTCGCGTGGTCGGGCTGTGGGGGCAGCAGCGGCAGCAGCAGCGAAGCCCAGGAACGGGTCGAAAAGGGCGCCGAAGAAGCGAAGCAGGGGATCGAAAAGGCCAAGAAAGAAGTCAAGAAGGGCTTCGAACAGGCAGAAGAACAAACGAAGCAGGGCGTCAACCAAGGAGCCCAGCAAGCGCAGCAAGGGGTCCAGCAGGGACAGCAGGAAGCACAGCAGGCGATAGAAAAGGCCAAGCAGGAAGCTCAGAAGGGGATCGAAAAGGGCAAGCAGGAAGCTCAGAAGGGGATCGAAGAAGCCGAAAAGTACAGCCAGGGCCAGGGCTACTAGGCCAGGGCGGCCGGCACGACCGGGGCCGCCTCTTCGGCGAGATCCTGGGCGAGAGCCTCGACGATGCGCGGGTCGAACTGACTGCCGGAGTTGCGGCGCAGCTCGGCCAGCGCTTCGCCGGGGCCGACGGGCTCCCGGTAGGGGCGCCGCTCGGTCATCGCCGCAAAGGCGACCGAGACGGCAATCACCCGTGAGCCCAGCGGGATCGTCTCACCTGCCAGCCCGTCCGGGAAACCGCTGCCGTCGAAATGCTCGGCGCTGGACCGCACGAGGCGGGCTACGTTTGCGAGGCCGGGAGCAGCCGAGACGATCCTCGCGCCCTCGGCCGTGTGGCTGCGCACCACCGCCCGCTCGATTTCGTCGAGCGCCTCCTCCTCCAGCACCGACTCCGGCACCGCGAGAAGCCCCACGTCCTGAAGCTCGGCGGCCAGGGCGACATCGTCGATTTCCTCGCTGCCCATCCCGAGGCGGCGCCCGAGCGCTATCGCACGGTAGGCGACGATGCGCAGGTGGTCGCGCAGGTCCGGTCGCCTGGCGCTCAGCGCCGCGATCAACACCGCGTGCGCCTGTCGCCTCGCCGAGCGATGCTGGCGCTGTTTGTGCGCGGCAAGTCGCTGCCCGGCAATTCGCAGGGCGAGTGCCGGGTCCTGGGCCTCGTCGGGAATCGCCGCCTCGCCGTAGGTCGTGCCGAGCGACATGCCGTTGCCGTCGTCCCGCAGCGACGCCGTTGCTGCCAGCACCATCTCGCCCAACTGGTTGCTGCTGGCCGGGGCGAGAACAGCAAAGCGGCCGCCGTCGCTGCGGTAGGCCGTGCCACCGAGAGGAACCACCGAGGCGACGAGATTGGCGGCGAAGCCGCGCAGCAACGTGTCGCCGGCAGCAAAACCGAAGCGGTCGTTGTAGGCCTGCAGGCCATCGAGCTCAAACAGGACCAGCACGTGACTGCCCGATCCGCTCTGGACCGCAGACGCGATGTCCGCCTCCAGCTTCTCCCTGTTCTCCAGGCCGGTGATCTGATCGCTGCGGGCGCTTTCCTCATGCCACTCCAGCACGGTCGATTGTTTGAACAGGGTGTCGAGGGTCCGCACGAAGACAGCGACGATGAGTCCCAGCGTCAACCAGAAGACGAGCGGGGGCACACGCTGGTTGAGGTGGTCGTAGACGAGCAACGCGATCGCCACCACCGCGAAGACGGTGGGGCCGAGGGCCGATCTCCAGCCAAGTGCCAGCACGAAGAACCGCATCGGCAGGTGTGCGGCCGTTCGCAAGCGTCACGGACGCTTGATCGAAAGCTTGCGGGGCTAGCGAACCACGCAGTCGCGGGTCAGCGTCGTGTGAATCTGCTTGCCGCCAGCGAAGCTGAAGGTCCCCCGCGTGAAGGAGAAGATCGCCCCCGGGAAGCCGGACGGGGCGGCGCAGCGGGCGCTGAGAAAGCTGTAATGCCTACCGTGGTAGCTGTACTGGCGGTTGAAGAGGAGTGCGACGTCGGAGACGTAACCCAGGTCCGAGGCTAGCTTCGGAATCTTGGTCGTCAGCACGGTTCCAAATTTGCCATGCGACGGATGCTGGATCGTGAAGGAGAGCACCACCGTGACGTCGACCGGGTTGGTGCCGTGGATGTGCAGGAGGATCGCCGGCTTTCCATGTGCGCGGCCGTTGAAGGCGAGCATCTCTCCATTGACCGGGAACGGGTCCCTGTTGGGAAACGCGACGGTTGCGATGAATCTCCCGCGACCGACCAGAGCGCGGCGGCAGCGAGCGAGGGCGGTCGGCGGATCGGTCGACTCGAGCAGGGCAGGGCGGCAGATCGGCAGCCCTTTGATGGAGAGCCGGCCGTAGCGATTGACCGCTAGCGATATGCGTCGCAGCTGCGGCGGACGGGCGCCGTTAGCGGTTTTGATCGAGACATGGAGGTTGACCGTCACCGGCACGTTGCGGTCGCGGGGGAGCGAACGGGGGGCGAAGCCGCCATTGAAGCTGACGAACAGTCCCCCATTCCCGGATATCTCCCCATGCGCCATCGCAGCACCGAAAAGCACCGTAGTGAGGAGCACCGCAATAAGAGCGAAACGCTTCATCTGACCCAGAGAAAGTCTATTCCGGTACCCACGCCGACCCCGGGGTGCTTGGGTTAAGCCGCCGCATCTGTCGCGGGGCACGCGCGGGAGCTGTTCGGCGTCAGGCGTCGCTGGCAGCCGGGCTAGAGTCCCCCGCATGGAGCGGAACGGCGGCTGGATCGATCTGTCCGCCGGCGACGAGTTCGCGGGCTACAGGATCGAGCGGAGCCTCGGTCGTGGCGGGATGGGTGTCCTCTACCTGGCGATCGAGCCCGGCCTCGAGCGCCGCGTAGCGCTGAAGCTGATCGCGCCGGAGGCGGCGGCTGATGAGGTTTTCGCCCGGCGCTTCGCCGAGGAGTCGAAGATCGCCGCCTCGATCGAGCATCCCAACGTCGTGCCGATCTACGCGGCGGGGGAAGAGGGCGGCATCCCCTTCATCGCGATGCGCTACGTCTCGGGCTCCGACCTGGGGCGGCGGCTGATTCGCGAGGGGCGGCTCGAGCCCGCGGTGGCGGTGCGGCTGATCGCCCAGGTTGGCAACGGACTCGACGCGATCCACGCCGCCGGGCTCGTCCATCGCGACGTCAAGCCGGCCAACGTGCTGCTCGGCGGCGAGGACCACGCCTACATCACCGATTTCGGCGTCGCCCGCAACGTCTCTACCGAGTCCGGCCTGACCCAGACCGGCCGCTTCGTCGGCACGCTCGACTACGTCGCCCCCGAGCAGATCTCTGGTGGCGCCGTCGACGCACGTGCTGACATCTACGCCTTGGGCTGCCTGCTGTTCAAGTTGCTGACCGGGGAGGTCCCGTTCCCCAGGGCGGGCGAGGCGGCACGACTCTACGCGCACCTCAACGACCCGCCGCCGGCCCCGTCGCTGCACGCGACTGAGGTGTCGATGGCGCTCGACGACGTGGTCATTCGGGCGATGTCGAAGGAGCCCGGCGACCGCTATCCCTCGGCCGGCGACCTCGGCCGCGCGGCGGGGGCGGCTCTGAGCGAATCGAAGCCCGACCTGCCGGAGCGGACCGTTGCCACCGGGGCGGCGGCGACTCGGGAGGCAGAGACGATTGAGGAGACCGTCCCGACGAGGCGCCTCGACCCCGAAGCGAAGGAGGGCGATGGGGGCAAAGGTAGGCGCCGGGCACTGATGCTTGGCGGTGGCGTTGCGGTGGTTGCGGCAATCGTCATCGCGGCGCTGGCGCTTGGCGGAGGAGGTGGGGACGGAGGTTCAGGCAAGACCACGAATAGCGGCAGTGCCGGTGCGGTGAGGCCGAAGCAGAAGCGGACGCCCCAACCGACCCTGAGCAAATCAGAGCTGATCGCCAAGGCCGATGCGATCTGCGCCGACAGCCAGAGCGCCTTCGAAGAAGTGAGAGCGGAATTCCCGGAAGCGAAGAGGGAGGAAGCTCCCGACGTCGCTTACTCCGAAGCACTGGTCGGCATTTCCACTCCCGCTGTGAAGCGCTTCGGGGCCCTCGATCCACCGCCCAGCGTCCGCCGGTCATACGAGCAATACGTGCAGGCCCAGCAGCGCGTCCGCCGGTATGACGTACAGGCGCTGCGCGCGGCCCGCGCCGAACACACGGGCGAATACCTGGCGGCGCGTGAACATCGCGACAACGAGCAGCTCGAACGCCATGAACTGGCTCGGGAGATTGGCTTGAAGACGTGTAGCGCCAGCCCGAGGTAGGGCTACTCACCCATGGCCTTGATCACGAGCCGCTTCGGCCGGCGCCCGTCGAACTCGCAGTAGAAGACTTGCTGCCATGGGCCTAGGTCGAGGCGTCCAGCGGTAACCGGGACGATCGCCTGGTGGTGGACCAGCAGGTTCTTGAAGTGCGCGTCGCCGTTGTCCTCGCCGCCGCGGTGATGGCGGTAGTCGCCGCCCTCGGGGAGGAGCCCTCCGGCAACGTCGTTGGCCGGCGCCTTCCAGCTCGGCGGCGCGATTTTGTCGAGCCACTCGATGACGTCCTCGTGCAGCCCGGGCTCGTCGTCGTTGACCCAGACGCCGGCGGTGATGTGCATCGCCGAGACCAGCACCATCCCCTCGGCGATTCCCGCCTCCTCGACCGCCGCCTGGACCTCCTCGGTGATTCGAATCAGCTCCCGGCGCTCGGCGGTCTCGAAGGTCATGTAGGCGGTATGCGACTTCATTGCCCTCCTCTTTCACGTCCACCCGGCCGCGTCACTTTTTCCGCGCGCTGGCGGACTTCTTCCACGGCCTCGCGGGTGGTGGCGAGTGCCTCTTCGGTCACGGCGGAGACGCCCGCACTCGGCTTGCCGCCGATGATGTCGCGGAAGGCGTTCTTGAAGCGCTCGGTATGGCGGTCCGGGGCGAACCGCTCCTCGGCCTTGGTCTGCTTTGCCGGTCGCCGCTTGGCATAGCGACGACGCGCCCAAGGGGAACCGGGCTTGCCGATCCGCGCGGCGCCGTAGATCGCCACCGGGAAGACAAAAAAGCCGATCGTGCCGTGCAGGACCCGCTGCTTGGCAAAACAAACCGCGACCAGCGTAAAGACCAAGGCGGCGGCGACAATGCTGCCGATCGTCTCTTCGGCCGAACCGGTCTTGAAGCTGAACGGGCTGAAGCCGAGCAGGATCAGCATCATCCCTGCGGCGGCGATCACCGTCGCGTCGATCGAGGCGCGCCCCTCCTCGGCCCAGTAGACGTCGTCCAGGTAGACCCAGAGGGCGAACTCGTCGATCGTCAGCCCCGCCCCGACGCCGAAGAAGAAGGCGCAGATCTCGGTGTAGGGACTTTCGCCGAGCGCCGCCAGGCCCAGCGTGCCGGCGATCATCATCGTCACGATCCCGAAGACGAGGTGGTGCAGGTGGACGCCGCTGTCGCTGACCACGCTGCCCGGCCACCAGGGAACGTGCGGGCTGCGCATCAGGCGGGTGCTCATGCGGATGAAGGCGAAGGAGAGGATGAAGCCGACGAGGACCAGGAAGAGACCCTGTTTTTCGTCAGCGAGGATCTGGTCGTTCCAGAAGTCGCTGAATATCGATGCGGCGATCATCGGCTGGGTGGACGCGAGTGTAGTCGCGGGCCGGAGCCGTCCCTCTCGGCGATCAGGTCGAGAGTGAGCAGCACCGCGGCGACCGCGTAGAACGGCGTCAGCACGATGTTGGTCGCGGTGTCGGTAAGCCACTCGGCGACCAGCGAGTCGCCGAGCAGGGCGTGGGTGAGATTGGTCGCGACCCCGGTGATCGCGTCACTGGCGACCTCGATCGGCACCAGCACCAGCAGGACCACCCAGAAGTGACCCCGGACCAGCCGGTAGCTGCGGGCGAGTGCGGCGCGTACCCCGCGGTGCTCTATCTCCACCACCGGAGCGGCGAGGCCGAGGTAGACGAAGACGAGGATCCCCGGCACCACGAAGGCAACGACGCCGACGGCGACGAGGACGCCGAAGATCAGGTCGACCGCGATCAGCTGCCAGTACTTGATCGTGGCGGCGATCTCACGCAGCGACGGCCGTTCTTCGGCGTGCGGATGAGTGAGTGCGATCGCCACCGCGCCGGTGTAGAAGATCTCGCCGATCAGCCCGGTGGCGACGAGGAGCAGCAGCGCGAGGAAGGCGCCGAAGACCTCCAGCCCCCTGCCCAGGTTCAGCGAAGTCGCCTCGACATGAACCGGGATCGCGTGGATCAGACCCAGCGGCACGAAGACGACGAAGGCGAGCGGAAGCAGCGTGCCCGCCCAGGCGAAGTAGGTGCGCCAGATCCGGGCGTAGAGGGAGAAGACGTTCAGCCGGTCACCCATCTAATGGCGTCGTCGCCCGGACGGGCGCCGGCCGCGCTCTTCCAGCTTCGATCGGGAGGAGCTCGAGGCCGGCACTCGCTTCACGTCCCGCAGGTCGGGGACGAGCAGTTCTTCGGCGCACTGCCGGTGCCAATGGTGATGTTCGGTGCCGCCCAGCCGCAGTACGTACTGGACGACGGTGTGCTCTGTGCCGATCGGGATGTCACCGTGGCAGCCGGGGCAACGGTAGAGCTTCTGGCCGAAGCTGCGGATCAGCCAGACCTCGTTGCCTTCGTCGTCGTAGCCGCGCAGGCTCCAGCGCTTGCTGGGCAGCCCCGCGTGTGCGTTCATCGCTTCGAGAGCCAGGCGAAGCCGGCGGCCATCGCCAGGTTCGAGATCCCGGCGAGGCGGAGGCCGAGCTTGGCGCCGGGCCGGCTGACCGCAGGCGACTCGGACCAGAGCGCGTCGGTTGCGATCTCGGTGCCGCGCAACCAGGCGAGGGCCCACCAGTCGCGCTGCTCGCCGCGGGTCGCGGCGAGAGCGTGGGCCGCGGCAAAGGTGAGCCAGATCGGCCCACAACGGCGGAAGAGGTGTGCCGCGTCGGGTGAGGGCTCGTCGTGGCCCAACACCCGCAGCGTTGCCTCCGGCGCGGCGATCGCCGCCGATCCGAGGATCAGGTCGAAGGCGATCATGTTGCGATTGGTGATGTGAAGGGCCTGCTCAAGAGTCATTTTCGGCCCCCCCATCCAACCAGATCGGAAGGGAAAGCACGCGAACCGGCGAAATGGACCGCCGTGACCAAGACCGCAACCAAATCCCCCCAGCTCAAAAGCCTTTCCGAGTACATCCAGGAACGCTTCGACGAGTTCTCGCGCTCGCAGAAAGACGTCGCCCGCTACATCGTCGACCATCTCGACGAGGCAGCCTTCCTCACGGCCGAGGAGTTGGCCAGGAGAGCGAGCACCTCCTCATCGACGGTGGTGCGCTTCTCCCAGGCCCTCGGCTTCGAGGGCTACCCGGAGCTCCAGCAGGCCGCAATTGAGGAGTACCGCAGCGCCACGGTTGCCGGCAACGGCGCAGCCGCGGGCGGCGCGGCTCTCTTCTCCTTCGACCACTCCGAGCTCGAGGGTTCGCTCAGCGCCGACTACGCGAATCTGGAGGAAACCGCGCGCAACCTCACCCGCGAGCAGGTTGACGGCGCCGTGGCGGCGCTGGCCGAAGCGCAGCGTGTGGTGATCGTCGGCGTCGACCAGATGGCCTTCTTCGCCAGCTACCTGCGCCATATCCTCAGCCTGCTCGACATCCGCGCCGAAATCGTCGCCAGCACCGGCGGCGAGTCGCTGCAGCGATTGGGCCGGATCGACGAGGAAACCCTGGTGATCGTTCTTTCCTGCGGCCGCGCCCATCCGCTGCTGCTGCGGGCGATGAAGCTCGCCGTGCACCGGCGCGCACGTACCCTGGCGATCTCCGACGCCTCGATGTCCGAGGTCGGCGAGCACGCCGAGCAGACCCTCTACTTCTCGTCCAACAGCCCTTCGTTCGCTCGCTCCAACACGGCGCTGATGGCACTCGTACAGGGGCTCGCGCACGGGCTCTATGCCCGCGACGAAGCCGCGCACAAAGACCGGATTCGCGCCTACAAACTGAAGTAGGGCGTGCCCCGTAGTATTGGCCGCGTGACCGAGCGCGCGACTTTCAGGCTCAAGACCGGCCTCGCCGAGATGCTCAAGGGCGGCGTGATCATGGATGTGGTCACGCCTGAGCAGGCGCGGATCGCCGAGGACGCAGGGGCCTGCGCAGTGATGGCGCTGGAGCGCGTCCCGGCCGACATCCGCCGCGACGGCGGTGTTGCCCGCATGTCTGACCCGGCGATGATCAAAGGCATCCAGGCGGCAGTCACGATCCCGGTGATGGCGAAGGCGCGGATCGGTCACTTCGCCGAGGCGCAGGTCCTGCAGGCGCTTGAGGTCGACTACATCGACGAGTCCGAGGTGCTGACCCCGGCCGACGAGCGCCACCACATCGACAAGCTTGCTTTCGAGGTTCCCTTCGTCTGCGGCGCCACCAACCTTGGTGAGGCGCTTCGGCGGATCGGCGAGGGGGCGGCGATGATCCGCTCCAAGGGCGAGGCAGGCACCGGCAACGTGGTTGAGGCGGTGCGCCACATGCGCGAGATTGTCGCCGGGATCAAGCGCCTCACCCAGCTGGGGCCGGAGGAGCTGGCGGCCGCTGCGAAAGAGCACCAGGCTCCACTCGAAGTCATCCACGAGGTGGTCGCTCAAGGGCGCCTGCCGGTACCGCTGTTCTGCGCGGGGGGGATCGCCACCCCGGCCGACGCGGCGCTGATGATGCAGCTCGGCGCCGAGGGCAACTTCGTCGGCTCGGGGATCTTCAAGAGCGCCGATCCAGAGCGCCGCGCCCGGGCGATCGTCGAGGCGACCACGCACTTCAACGACCCCGAGCGAGTGACGGCGGCGTCGATTGGCCTCGGCGAGGCGATGCCCGGTTTGGAGATCTCGGAGCTGGCCGCGGCCGACGCGCTGCTGCAGGACCGCGGTGCCTGAGAACCCTGGGCTGCGGGTCGGCGTCCTCGCGATCCAGGGTGGCTTCGAAGCGCATCTGGCGATGCTGCGCGAGCTTGGGGCGGAAGTGAAGGCAGTTCGCGTTCCCGCTGACCTGGAGGGTCTCGACGGCCTGGTGATCCCCGGCGGTGAGAGCACTACGATCGTCAAGGGGATCGAGTCGGCCGGGCTGGAGAAGGCGATTCGCGCCCATCGCGATGAGGGGAAGCCGGTGTTCGGAACCTGCGCGGGGATGATCGTCTGCGACGACTCCCACCTCGGTCTGCTCGACATGACCGCGAAGCGCAATGCGTTTGGCCGCCAGCTGCAGAGCTTCGAGGCCGAGGTGGCGGTGGAGGGCATTGGCGAGGAGCCGCTGCGCGCAGTCTTCATCCGTGCGCCGTGGGTCGAGCGTCACGGTCCTGGGGTCGACGTGCTCGCCTCCTATGAGGGCCACCCGGTGGTGGTGCGCGAGAGAAGTGTGCTCGCCTGCGCCTTTCATCCCGAGCTGACCGACGATTCGCGGCTGCATGCGCTGTTCATGGCAATGACGACTAGCGCGCGAGGTGGAGCGCGGGAGGGGGCGGAGACGTGAGAGACCCGAGAGCGGAACGGCTGGCGAAGATCCTGGTCGGCTACTCCACCGAGGTGAAGGAAGGTGAGGTCGTCTCGATCGACGGTGAGAGCGCGGCGGCGCCGCTGCTCCTTGCCGTTTACGAGGAGGTGCTGAAAGCGGGGGCGAACCCGATCGTGAACGTCTCCCTCGACGGCCAGGCCGCTGCCTTCTACAAGCACGCCGGCGACGCCCAGCTCGAGTGGATCTCACCCGTCTCCGAATGGCTGCTCGACAACGTCGACGTGCGCATTGCGATCGGCGCCGCCAGCAATACGCGCGAGCTCTCGGGCGTGCCACCGCAGCGTCAGTCCCGTCGCCAGATCGCCACCGAGGAGCTGCTGGGCCGAGCGATGGAGCGCAGCGCCAAGGGCGAGTTCCGCTGGTGCTACACGCTCTTCCCGACCAACGCCTATGCCTCCGAGGCGGAGATGAGCCTGGTCGACTACGAGGACTTCTACTACGGCGCCTGCCTCGCCGACGACGACGATCCGCTGACTGCCTGGAAGCGGGCCTCGGCCGAGACGACGCGGCTGGCAGAGTGGATCGACGGCCACGAGGAGGTGCGGGTCGTCGCGCCGGGGACCGACATCGTGCTCGGCGTCGCGGGGCGCAAGTTCATCCCCTGCGACGGGCGCCACAACATGCCCGACGGTGAGTTCTTCACCGGCCCGATCGAGGATTCGGTCGAAGGGGAGGTGAGCTTTCACCTGCCGGCGACGGTTGGTGGCCGCGAGGTGGCCGGGGTGCATTTGCGCTTCGAGGCGGGCAAGGTCGTCGACGCGAGCGCCGAGCGGGGCGAGGAGTTCCTGATCGAGCTGCTCGACACCGACGCGGGGGCCCGCCGGCTCGGTGAGCTCGGGATCGGCACCAACTACGCGATCGACCGCGGCACCCGCGAGGTGCTGCTCGACGAGAAGCTCGGCGGCACCGTCCACATGGCGGTCGGCAAGAGCTACCCCGAGTCGGGTGGCGTCAACGAGTCGGCAGTCCACACCGACTTGGTCTGCGACCTGCGCCTCGGCGGCAAGATCGAAGTCGACGGCACGGTGATGCAGGAAGACGGCAAGTTCGTCGTCTGACTACTGGTTGGGGATTGGGGAGCCGGCGAGGAGGAAGAACCAGGCGACGAAGACCAGGCCCGCCAGCATCACCGAGCTCATCAGAACAGCCTCGACAACGGTCGTCGTGCCGGCAGCGCCGCCGCTGTCGCGCATGCTCTTCAGCCAGCTGGGACGCATCGGCGCCAGCCGGTTGGTTCCGGTGACTCGTTCGTAGAGAGCATTGAGACGGCCGATCAGCCAGGCGTCGAGCACGATCGTGACGATGATTCCAATCGCGACCACGGCGTAGGGCCCCTCGGCGGGAAACGGGGTCGTGGCGACCTTCGAGCCGATATAGATCCAGCCCACCGGGATCGCCGTCCAAAGGGCCAGGGCGGCGAGCAGCATCAAGACGAAAATGGCGCTTGCCGCCAAGCCCCGGACGGGGCTCGTTCCACGCGGGTGGGTGACCGTCTCTGGGCGCATCCCTAGCACCATCTAACTCATAGAATGGCAAACGATGTCTGGACATTCGAAGTGGTCATCGATCAAACACAAGAAGGGCGCCGCCGACGCCAAACGCGGCAAGCTCTTCACCAAGTTGGCGCGGGCGATCACGGTCGCCGCGCGCGATGGCGGCGGCGACCCCGATGGCAACGCGGCGCTGGCGACCGCGATCCAGAAGGCACGGGAAGCCTCGATGCCCAAGGACAACATCCAGCGGGCAATCGACCGCGGCTCGGGTGTGGGCAGCGACGCGGATGCGATCGAGCGGGTCGTCTTCGAGGGCTACGGGCCGGGTGGCGCGGCCGTCTTGGTCGAGGCGCTGACCGACAACCGCAACCGCACCAGCGCCGACGTCCGCCACGCCTTCAGCAAGCACAACGGAAGCCTTGGCGAGCCGGGCTCGGTTGCCTGGATCTTCGAGAAGCGTGGCGTGCTCGCGGTCGACGGCTCCCGCTATGGCGAGGACGACCTGATTGCGGCGATCGACGCCGGCGCCGAGGACGTTCGCGAGGAGGGGGATTTGCTGCGGGTGCTCTGCGAGCCGGCGAATCTGACCGCGGTGCGCGAGGCGCTGGAGGCGGGGGGTGTCGAGATCCAGTCCACGGACATCGCGATGGAGCCGAAAAGCACGGTCGAGGTGAAGGGCAGCGACGCGAAGTCGTTGCTGAACCTGATCGAGGCGCTGGAAGAGCACGACGACGTCAACGAGGTCCACGCCAACTTCGACATCCCGGATGAGGTGCTGCAGCAGCTCGCAGCGTAGGGAGGCCGTCCCCGGCGGGAGGCATCCGAGGTCCCATCCAGAATCACTCCCCATGGAAGTTGTGATGGGGATCGACCCCGGCGCCGCCAACCTTGGTTTTGGCATCGTCCGAGTCGAGGGCAACCGGATGGTCGCGCTCGACGGCGGCGTCGTCGAAACGACGGCCGAGCTGCCAATGGAGCGCCGCCTGGAGAAGATCCATGGCTCGCTGGTGGAGCTGATCGCATGGCATGAGCCGAAGGCGTTGGCGATCGAGGACGTCTTCTTCGGCAAGAACGTGCGCACGGCGATGGCCGTCGGGCAGGCCAGCGGGGTTTCGATGCTGGCCGCCGCCCAGGCCGGCGTCAGCTGCTTCGCCTATACGCCGCAGGCGATCAAGATGGCTGTCTGCGGCAGCGGCGGGGCCGGCAAGAAGCAGGTGCAGCGGATGGTCGGGACTCTGCTCGGACTGCCCGAGCTGCCCACGCCCGACCACGCCGCCGATGCCCTGGCGGTGGCGATCTGCCACGGCGGTGGCGCCGGCCGCCGCGAGGCGGCCGAGCTGGCTGAGGCAAGCGGCGTGGCGCAATGATCGCCGCGGTTCGAGGCGAGGTGATGGTGCGGCGCGCCGACCATGTCGTGATCGAGGCCGGCGGGGTCGGCTATCGGCTCGCGGTCTCGGCCGAGACGCTCAAGGCGGTGCCGGCCACGGGTCGCGAGGCTTTCCTGCACGCAGAGCTGATCTCCCGCGAGGACTCCCTGGCGCTGTTCGGCTTCGCTTCCGAGGAGGAGCGCGACCTGTTCGGCCAGCTGGTCTCGGTCAGCGGCGTCGGGCCGAAAGTCGCGGTCTCGGTGCTCTCCGGCGGCCCGGCGCGCGAGTTGCTGAGGGCGATCGCCGCCGGCGACGCGAAACGTTTCCAAGCAGCGCCGGGGATCGGTAAGCGGACGGCGGAGCGGATCATCGTCGAGCTGCGTGAGAAGGTCGCGGGTGCGCTCGAGGAAGAAGTGATGCTGGCCGGCGTTGACGACGATGACCCGCGATCCCTCGCCCGCGACGGCCTGGTGAACCTCGGTTACGCGCCGCTGGAAGCGGAGCAGTTGCTGGATGGGGTCGAGGGCGGCGACGCCGAGGAGTTGCTGGCGAGGGCGCTGCGTAAGGCCGGAGCTGGGAAGAAGGCCGCATGAGCCAGAAACCGATTCGCACTCCTGGCGTCGACGACAACGAGCCCGAGGTTCGCATCCATGATGCGCGTGCCGACCTCCCCGACGAAGACCTCGATCGTTCGCTGCGGCCGCCGACGCTCTCGGACTTCGTCAATCAGAAGCAGGTGACCGAGCAGCTGGCGATCTTCATCGAGGCGGCGAGGCGGCGTGGTGAGCCACTCGATCACGTCCTGCTGGCCGGCCCGCCGGGGCTCGGCAAGACCTCGCTCGCTCACATCGTAGCCGCCGAGATGGAGGTGCCCCTAGTCCAGACGGCGGGGCCGGCGCTCGAGCGCAAGGCCGACGTAGCCTCCTTCCTCACCGCGCTGGAGCCGGGCAGTGTCTTCTTCGTCGACGAGATCCACCGCCTCGGCCGCGCGGTCGAGGAGACGCTGTATCCGGCGATGGAGGACGGTGAGCTGCCGGTCGTGCTCGGCCAGGGGGCCGGCGCTCGCACCGTGACCCTGCCCCTGCCGCCATTCACGCTGGTCGGCGCGACGACCCGCGCCGGCCTGCTGACGACGCCGCTGCGCGACCGCTTCGGCGTCTGCCACCGGCTCGAGCACTACATCCCCGAGCATCTGGCCGAGATCGTCGAGCGCTCCGCTGGCATCCTCGGGGTCGAGATCGATGCGGAGGGGGCGGGGACGATCGCGTCCCGTTCGCGGGGCACGCCACGGGTCGCCAACCGACTTCTGAAGCGGGTCCGCGACTTCGCCCAAGTCAAGGGAAGCGGCAGTGTCGACGCCGAGGTGGCGGAGGCGGGTTTGGCGATGCTGGAGGTCGACGCCGGTGGTCTCGACCGCAGCGACCGCAACCTGCTCGACACGGTAGCGAGCAAGTTCGCCGGCGGCCCGGTCGGGCTCTCGACCCTGGCCGTCGCGATCGGCGAGGAGCAGGACACGATCGAGGACGTTCTCGAGCCATACCTGCTCCAGCAGGGGATGCTGAAACGCACTCCGCGCGGCCGTGTGCTGACCGAGCGGGCCTACGAGCACCTCGGGATCCCGGCGCCCGACGGAGCGCGCAGTCTGTTCTGAGCGGACTCTCAGTAACCTGGCGGGGATGCCTTTCTTCATCTGCCCCAACTGCGGGAACCGGGAGCTGAGCGCGGACCGGACAGCCGGCTTCAGCACGCGCCCGAAGGGCTGCTCGAAATGTGGTTTCGGCTTCGTCTTCGAGCTGCTCGACGACTATTACCCGGCCCCCAACGCGGCCTTTTTCGTCTGCGACCGCCAGGCGCGGGTGATCGACGCCGGCCGCGGAAGCTTCGAGCTGACCGGGCTCACCGACGAGGACGTGATCGGCCGTCCGGTCCAGGAGGTCCTTGGCCTGCAGTGGTTGCAGCAGGGCGATGGTGGCGAGACCGCGGACACCGACGGCAATGGCTTCACCGACCCGATTGAGACCTCGCTCGAGTGGGGGGTCCGCTCGCTTGGCAAGAAGGTCTCGGTCAACGCCGAGGGCGACCTGCCCGCCGAGGCCGTTGCCGATGTCTTCCCGGCCTATGACGACGACGGCGGTCTGCTGATCGTCTTGACGCCCGAGGGCTGAGGGGATGAAACGCCGCAGAAACCTCTTCGTGCTGCTCTTCATGCTGGGGCTGATCGTGCTCTCGGCGCTGGTTATCGCGAACAAGCCGACCAAGCTCGGCCTCGACCTGAAGGGCGGCGTGGAGCTCGTCTATCAAGGCACGCCGACCGGCCAGGTGAAGGAAGTGAGCGGCGAAGACATCGAACGCTCGATCGAAATCATCCGCCAGCGCATCGACAAGCTCGGCGTCTCTGAGCCGGAGGTTGCCCGCCTCGGCACCACCGAGATCTCAGTCAGCCTTCCCGACGTGACCAACGCGCAGCGGGCGACCGAACAGGTTGGGACCACCGCACAGCTCCAGTTCTACGACTGGGAACCCAATCTGATCGGGCGTGAGAAAACGATCGGTGGTGTGCCGGGCCGCGAACCACCCGAAGAAGCGATCAAAGAAGCCAACACTGAATGGGGCGCGGCGGGGCGCAGCACCTCCAAAAAAGAGAACCAGCAGCTGATCTTCTCAGGCGCCTACCCGAACGCCTACGGCGCCGTCAACCTCGCCGCCGAACAGAAGCCGGTCGCCGACTGCACCAGCTGCTCGACGACCAAACCTCGCTACTACCTCTTCTCAAACGACATCACGCACAAGCTCATCGCCGGGCCGGAGTTCTCCGAAGAAGACCTCTACATCAGCGCTACCGGCCGAAAACGGCCGCACAAAGGGGTCGTGAAAAAGGTCCCCGCGGGGACGATCGTCGTCTCCGAACAGCCCTCCAATCCCAACGGGCAACCGATCGAAGGAATCGAGAACGCTGGCTGGTACGCGCTGAAGGACAACCCGGCCCTCTCGGGCACCGACATCACCAACCCGAAGCAGGAAACCGACGAACTCGGTCAACCCAACGTCACCTTCAGCTTCACCGACAAGGGCCGCGAAGCGTTCCAGGACGTCACCCGCCACATCGCCCAGCGCGGCCAGGCACGGGCGATCGGTCCCGCCTCCGGCGAACAGGCCGAACAGCTCTCCGGTCACTTCGCGGTCGTCCTCGACAACGAAGTCAAGACCCGTCCGATCATCAATTTTGCCCAGAACCCCGACGGGATCGACGGCCGCACCGGCGCCCAGATCTCGGGCGGCTTCTCCAGCATCCAGGAAGCGCAGGACCTGGCGACCTTCCTGCAGATCGGCGCCCTGCCGATCAACCTGAAGCTGATCAGCCAGACCCAGGTCTCGGCGACGCTCGGCAGCCAGGCGCTCCACGCCGGGATCAAGGCCGGTGTGATCGGCCTCATCCTCGTCGTCCTCTTCCTGCTGCTCTTCTACCGCTTCCTGGGGCTGATCGCCGTGATCGCCCTCGGCGCCTACGGGGTGATCTTCTTCGCCCTGATCAAACTGATCCCGATCACCATGACGCTCCCCGGGATCGCGGGGCTGGTCCTGACGATCGGGGTCGCGGCCGACTCCAACATCGTCATCTTCGAGCGGATCAAGGAGGAGGTGCGAGCCGGGCGCCCGATGGCAGCCGCGATCGCCGCCGGCTATCGCCGTGGCATCGCGACGATCGTCGACGCCAACGTCGTCACCCTGCTCACCGCCTTCATCCTCTTCGTCTTGGCGACGGCCGGAGTCAAGGGCTTCGCCTTCACCCTCGGCGTCGGCACGATCGTCTCGCTGCTGACCGCGGTCGTCTTCACTCAGGCGCTGTTGCTCAGCATGAGCCGCTCGCGGCTGCTGCGCTCGCCGAGCGTGCTCGGCGCGGCTGGGCAGCGGATGCGCTGGCACTTCGACTTCATGGGGGCGAGCCGCTGGTTCTTCTCGATTTCGGGCACGATCCTGATCGTCGGCGCTCTGGCGCTCGCCACCCAGCAACTCAACTTCGGCATCGACTTCAAGTCGGGGACGCGGATCAAGGTGGCGCTGGTCAAGCCGACCAACGAGGAAGGCGTCCGCGAAGCGCTCAACGCAGCCGGCATCTCCAGCGAGCAGGTCCAGCAGGTATCCGACCCCGAACTCGGCGAAAACGTCTTCCAGATTCAGGCACGACAGTTGGGCCCCAGCCAGGTGGCGAAAGCGCAAAGAGCGCTCGATTCCAAATTCGCGGTGGCGGAAAACGGCTTTGACAGCACCAGCGTCGGGCCGACCTTCGGCCAGCAGGTCGCCAACAGCGCGATCAAGGCGCTGATCTTCTCGCTGTTGGTGATTTGCGCCTACGTCGCCTTCCGCTTCGACCCGAAGTTCGCGGTCCCGGTGCTGATCGCGATCTTCCACGACATCCTGATCACGGCGGGGGTCTACTCGTTGACCGGGAGGGAGGTGACGAGCGGTACGGTCGCCGCTTTCCTCACCATCTTGGGTTACTCGCTCTACGACACCATCATCGTCTTCGACCGCATTCGCGAGAACCTGCCGCGGATGCCTAGAGCCGCCTTCTCACAGATCGTCAACCGCTCGATGAGCGAGGTGCTGACCCGCTCTCTCGCGACCAGCTTCACGACCCTGCTCGCCGTCATCTCCCTGCTGATCTTCGGTGGCGCCACCCTGCAGGACTTCGCCTTCGCGATGCTGATCGGGATCATCTCCGGGACCTACTCGTCGATCTTCATCGCCTCGCCGGTATTGACCGCCTGGAAAGAGCGCGAGCCGGGCTTCGCGCGGCGGCGGGCGCGGATCGCCGAGATCGACGGCACGGTTCCCGCCTTCGCCGATGACGTGGCGCTGGCGAAGCTCCGCGACGACGCCGAGACGGACGTCGAGATCAATGAGATGCTGACCTCCCAGCAGGAGCCGCAGCCAAAGGCGGGAGCGGTCGCAACGGCCGAGCCCCCGGTCGGTGATGGCGCGGGCCCATCGTCCAACGGAGAGCCGCCGGCCGTGGACGATCCGGCCGTGACGGAGCGTCGCGAGCGCAACGAGCGCCGCCGCGAGCGTCGCAAACAACGCCGCAAGCACGGGAGGAATCGCTAGGTCATGGCGCTACTGGTCTGGTTCACGATGGGAATCGCCCTCTGGCACTTCACGGTCTTCCTGCCCGATCGGTTCTGGCAGGGAATCGTCGGCGCGTTCCTCGGCTCGACGATTGGGGCGGTCGTCTTCGGCGGCATCGTCGAGATCGCCACCGGTCGTGGTCTCGGTAACACCGATGTCGCCACTGCGCTGACCGCGATCCCCGGTGTGGCCATCGGGCTCGCCGTGGTCTGGGCGATCGGCGTTCGCTCGGAACAAGCGGCCTGAATCGCGCCGAAATCCGTCCCAGGCGGCTCTTAGCCTGGCTGCGTGGCGGAGACTGTCAACGCAGAGGCGATCAAGGCATTCAAGGCCGAGCCCTACTCCTATGCGGAGGCACGGGCGCTTTCGGAGGGTCTTGGCCTGAGTGAGCCGGTTGCGATAACCCTGGTGCGGCGGGGCTACCGCACGCCCGAGGCGGCGCGGGCATTCCTCGACGCCGACGAGGCGCATCCCCCCGGCGACTTCGAATCGATGGCGGCAGTGGTCGAGGCGGTATCCAGGGCGATTCGAGCTGGGAAGCGGGTCACCGTCCACGGCGACTTCGACGTCGACGGGGTCTGCGCGACGACGATCCTTGTCAGCACCCTGCGCGAGCTTGGGGGCGAGTGCGATTGGCTGATCCCTGACCGGATAGCCGATGGCTACGGGCTCAGCGCAGAGAACATCGAGAAGCTGTCCCAGCGCGGCGCTCAGCTGCTGATCACGGTCGATTGCGGTATCACGGCAGTCGACGAGGTTGCGCTGGCGCGGTCGCTCGGGATCGAGGTCATCGTCACCGATCACCACCAGCCGGGTCCAGAGCTGCCCGACTGCCCGATCCTTCATCCGGCAGTCGATGGCTATCCCTTCGAGGAGTTGTGCGGGACGGCGGTCGCCTGGAAGCTCAGCTGCGCTTTGCGGGGGGCGCCGGGGGTGGGGTCCCCGGGAACTCCTCGCGAAGGCGAGCCCGGGGAGCCCACCCCCGGCGCCCCCTCTGTGCCTGCGACTGACCGTGACCTCGACCTGGTTGCACTGGCTACCGTCGCCGACGTCGTTCCGCTGGTGGGTGAGAACCGGGCGCTGGTTCGCCGTGGATTGGCTGAGGTCAGGCGGGCGCGGCGGCCCGGGATCCGGGCGTTGCTGGAGGCAGCTAAATGCGAGCCGACTCAGGTTGACGAGGGCGACCTGGCGTTCCGGCTGGCGCCGCGGATCAACGCTGCAGGGCGGCTCTACCGGGCCGACGCGGGAGTGGAGCTGTTCCTTACCGAGGATGAGGACCGGGCAGCGGAGATCTCGGGAGAGCTGAGCCGGGCTAATGGCGAGAGGCGGGCGAGGGAGCGGGAGGTCGATGCGGCCGCGGAGGCGGCGCGGCGAGAGCTTTCCGATGAGCTGCGCGAAGCGCCGGGTTTGGTCTTAGCTGGCGAGGGCTGGCACCCGGGCGTGATCGGGATCGTCGCTTCGCGGCTGGCCGAACGGCATCACAGGCCAGTTGTGGTCATCTCTCTTGACGGTGAGGGCGGAGGCCGCGGCTCGGGCCGCAGCATCCCGGGCTTCGACCTGCTCGCTGGGCTGGAGGCATGTGCCGAGCATCTCAGCGGTTTTGGCGGTCATCGCGCCGCGGCTGGCCTGGAGCTGCCTGCAGAGAACCTTGATGCTTTTCGGGCCGCGTTCGCGGCTCACGCCGCCTTCGTGCTCAGCCCCGAGGATCTGCAGCGCACCGAGCGCGTCGATGCGATGGTCGGCGGTGCCGATCTCGGTCTCGACCTCGCTGAGGAGCTGCAACGGCTTGCCCCGTTCGGGATGGGCAACCCCGGCGTGCGGCTGTTGGTGCCTTCGGCCCGGGTACGCGACGTGCGAACGATGGGCGAGGGCAAGCACGCTCGGTTCAGCCTCCACAGTGGAGCCCATCGGGCGCTCGGCGTCGCCTTCGGCCGCTCGCAGCTGGGAGTCGGGGAGGACGATCCTGTCGATGCCGCGGTGCGGCTCGAGGTAAACCGCTGGAACGGCTCGGTCGAGCCGCGGGTGGTGCTGCGCGAGCTCTACCCGCGCGAGGCGAGCAAGACCGAGGCCAGCGCAGGCGCGGCCGAGGAGTGGTGGCAGCGTTTCGAAGCCGAGCTGGGAGCGCCGCTCGAGCCGTGGCCCCCTGCTCTGCCTGCGCCAGCCGCCGCCGAGCGCACCTTGCTGCGGCCGCGCAGCTCTCCTGCGGCCGTAATCGCCGAGTTGAGCTCGTCCGGTGGGGGCGATGTCCTGGCTGTCGTCGCCGACTGCGAGCGCCGCTCGGCCCTCGCCGGCGAGGGAGTCGAGCTGGCCGACACGACCGTGCTCGAAGCCAACCCCGAGCTTGTTGCCGGCTTCGAGCACGTCGTCCTCGTCGATCCGCCGCCCTTCGCCCACCTGGGGCGACTGCTCACCCACGCGACGGCGAACGGGGGCTACGCGCATCTCGCCTGGGGCGAAGCCGAGCATCGCTTCGCGCTCGCGATGCTCGACGAGCAGCTCGCCCGGCGGGCGGTCCTGATCGCCCTGTTCAGGGACCTGCGCGAGGCCGGCGAGGCAAGCGGGGTGAAGCTGCTCGAGGCACTGCAGGGCAGCGGCCCTCACCCGCGCAGCGCCGAGGCGGCTGCCCGTTGCCTGCGGGTGCTGATTGAGCTCGGACTGGTGCGGGGCACGCCTGATGGGGGTGGCGGCAGCGTCGGCGTCGTATCCTCTGAAGGGACAGAACTGGAGCGCTCGGCCGCGTTCCGTGCCTACGGCGCTCGCCACCAGGAGGGCCTGCAATACCTCAAACGACGCAAACAGCCCTAGAGCAACGGGAGCTCCTCGCCGACCTTTTCTCGGTGGTCGAGGAGTTCGACTCGGTTGCCATCGACCGGGCTGCGGTGACGCGCGCCTTCGACTTCGCCTGCGATCGCCACGCCGACCAGCTGCGCCGCTCCGGCGATGAGTTCATCACCCACCCGGTCGGCGTCGCGCAGATCTGCGCCGGCATGCGGCTCGACACCGAGACGCTCTGCGCTGCGCTGCTGCACGACACGGTCGAGGACACCAGCGCCAGCCTGGAGGATGTACGGGCGGAGTTCGGCGAGGAGATCGCCCAGCTGGTCGACGGCGTCACCAAGCTGACCGGGATGACCTTCGAGAGTCGCGACGAGCGGCAGGCGGAGAACTACCGCAAGATGATGGTGGCGATGGCCACCGACGTCAGGGTGATCCTGATCAAGCTGGCCGACCGTCTCCACAACATGCGCACCTTGGGGGCTTTGCCGAAGCAGAAGCAGACGGCGAAGTCGCGCGAGACGCTGGAGATCTACGCGCCGCTCGCCCACCGGCTCGGGATCCACGCGATCAAATGGGAGCTCGAGGACCTCTCCTTCGCCACCCTGCACCCGCGCAAGTACAAGGAGATCAAACAGCTCGTCGCCCAGCAGCGCGACGAGCGCGAGGTCTACGTCAACGAGGCCGGCCGGTTCCTCGGCGAGGAGCTGCAGGCGGTCGGCATCAAGGCTGAGATCTCCGGCCGCGCCAAGCACTTCTACTCGATCTACACGAAGATGACTAAGAAGGGCCGCGAGTTCAATGAGATCTTCGACCTGACCGCGATGCGGGTGATAGTTGGCTCGGTCAAGGACTGCTACGGGGCGATCGGCGTCATCCACTCGATCTGGAAGCCGTTGCCCGGGCGCTTCAAGGACTTCGTCGCGATGCCGAAGGCCAACATGTACCAGGCGCTGCACACGACGGTGATCGGGCCGGAAGGAAAGCCGCTGGAGATTCAGATCCGCACCGGCGAGATGCACAACCTGGCCGAGTACGGGATCGCCGCCCACGTCGCCTACAAAGAGGGCGGCGCCGCCGATCCGCAGCGCGAGAAGATGACTTGGCTGCGGCAGCTGGTCGAGGCAGAGGGGGAGCAGGACCCGGCCGAGTTCCTCGAGTCGCTGAAGGTCGACCTGTTCGAGGACGAGGTCTTCGTCTTCACCCCGAGGGGAGAGGTGAAGAACCTCTCCGCGGGCTCGACGCCGCTCGATTTCGCCTACGCCGTCCACACCGACGTCGGTCACCGCTGCGTCGGCGCAAAGGTGAACGGCAGCATCGTGCCGCTGCATTACCAGCTGCGCTCGGGCGACATCGTCGAGGTGCTGACCGGGAAGCAGAACCGGGGCCCATCGCGCGACTGGCTGAAACTGGTGCGGACCAGCCGTGCCCGCAACAAGATCCGTGCCTTCTTCAAACAGGAACGGCGCGAGGACGCCGAGCACAAGGGTCGTGACGCGCTCGAGGAGGCGCTGCGCAAGCGCGGCCTGCCGATGCAAAAGCTGGTGATGTCGCCGCTGCTCGCGCAGGTGATCCGCGAGATGGGCTTCCGCAAGGCGACTGAGTTCTACATCGCCCTCGGCCAGGGCAAGATCTCAACCAAGGCCGTCGCCAACAAGTTGATGCAGCGTCTGAAAGAGGGCGAGGCGGTCGAGGAGGAGCAGCCGATCGGCTTCGAGGGGGCGCGCGAGGACAAGGCCCGGCGGACCAAGGACGCCTCCAACTACGGGATCCGGGTCAAGGGCGCCGACAACATCGCCGTGCGGCTCGCCAAGTGCTGCCGGCCCGTGCCCGGCGACACGATTGCCGGCTATGTCTCGCTCGGGCGTGGCATCACCATCCACCGCGCCGACTGCAAGAACGTGAAGGCGCTGATGAAGTCGCCGGAACGGTTCGTCGAGGTCGCCTGGGAGGGCGAGAACGAGTCCTCCTACCGGGTCGAGCTGCAGATCGACGCCTATGACCGCACCCGTCTGCTCGAGGACCTCTCGCGCACCTTCTCTGAGGCCGGGATCAACATCCTCGGCGCCAGCTGCATGACCAAGCACCCGATGGTGAAAAACCGCTTCGTCGTCGAGGTCGGCGACACCGAGCAGCTCAAGCAGTGCATCTCACGTCTGCGCAACGTCGAGTCGGTATTCGACGCCTACCGCATCACGCCGACGAGCTGATCAGGCGATCACTGTGAGCGCGCCGGGAGCGACGCTGAGGTCCAGACGAGCCTTCTCGCCGATGTAGTCGCCGTCGACCTGGATCGGGAATGGGCGAGTGATGCCGTCCTTGGTCTCGGAGATCGAAGCGATGGTCGCCTTCGTGACGCCTTCGAAGTGCTCGATCTGACGGTGGCGGGCAGCGGGGCGCTTCTCGCTGAAGAGGCGGGGGATCAGGGTCGGCATGTCGCGTTGCGCGGCCCGTTTCAGAACGCCGAGCGAGAGCGTGCCGTCGTCGATCTCTACGCCCTCGCAGACCCGAATCGGGCGGCTGGCGAAGTAGGTGAAGGGGTCCGAGTTTTGGGCGAGCGCCGTGATGCCCTCGATTGCCTCGCCATCGATCTCCACCCGCAGCCTGACCGGGCTGACCATGTACCTGCGGTAGAAGGCGGAGATCGCCGCCCAGCTGTAGTAGTAGGGGCCGGCGCGCGACTTGAGGCGCGGGTGGGCGTCGACCCGTTTGACCACGGTTGCGTCGATCCCGACCCCGCAGGAGAAGACGAAGTGGCGCCCGTCGACCCTGCCGAGGTCGATCCTGCGCGGCGCCCACTCGTCTACCACTGCCAGCAGGTGCTCGGTCGCGTCGACGACGTCGTTGGGGATGCCGAGGGTGCGACAGACGACGTTGGTCGAGCCGCCGGGCAGCACCGAGACTGGAACGTCCGTGCCGGCGAGGCCGTTGGCAACCTCGTTCAGGGTGCCGTCGCCGCCGAAGGCGACGACGACGTCGTATCCGTGATCGCGTACCTCGCGGCCGATCTCAGTGGCGTGGTTCTGCGCCTCGGTGGCGACGGTCTCGACCTCGTAACGGCCCTGCAGCGCATAGACGACCAGGTTCTTGAGCCGGTCGGAGACGGTCGTCGCGTAGGGGTTGACGATCAGCAGCATCCGCTTCTTGGCGCCGCCGCGTCTACCCGGCCGCCTCATAGCGGATCACCTCCCCGTCCTCCACTTCGCGAACGCGCCCTTCGTTGAGCAGCAGATCGGCGTGCCCGATCACCTCCGAGAGGGTGAGGAAGGCCTGGGTGACGGCGACGTCGCCCCAGATCGCCTGGGCGATCTCGTAGCCGGTGCTGGGCCGCTCGGCGATCAGGTCATAGATCTTCTCCTTGCGCCGCTCGTGCTTGGCGAGGCGGTCGTCGATCAGGGCGACGTGGTCGACGATCGGCTCGCCGTGGCCGGAGAGGACGATCTCGGCCGGCAGCTCGCGGGTCTTATTCATCGACTCGATGTAGGTGACGAGCGCCTGGGTACGCCGCGAGGAGCCGTCGAGCGGGCGGGTGATCAGCGGGTTGGAGGAGATATGGGCGATCAGGTGGTCGGCGGCGATCAGGATGCGCCGCCGGTCGTCCCAGAAGACCGTGTCGGAGGGGCTGTGGCCGGGACGGTGCAGTGCCTGCAGCGTGCGGTCTCGAAAGGCGATCTCCTCGCCATCGGCAAGCGGCCGCGTCACGTCGGCCCTGGAGCCCCAGCCGCGGAAGCTTTTCGAGACGCTCTGCAGGGCGAAGGCGACCTCCTGGGGGATGCCGTTGCGCAGCATCAGCTCGACCGCGAAGGCGTCCTCGCGCTCGGCGTCCTCGCCGAAGTTGGCGAGGCGCTCGGCGGCCAGGCCGAGAGCGGCGACCTCGGCGCCGGAGTGCTCGACGAGGATCTCGACCAGGCCGAGGTGGTCGATGTGCTGGTGGGTGAGGATGACCAGCTCCAGGTCGTCGATCGAGTGGCCGCGCTGGGCGAGCTGGCCCTGCAGCTCGTCCAGCGCCTTGCCCGAGTTGGGACCGGTGTCGATCAGGGTCAGCGGCTCGTCCTCGAGCAGGTAGCAGTTGACCCGCCCGACCGCAAACGGCGTGGGGATGCGGAGGCGATGGATGCCGGCCAGCGCGGCCTGCTCCAGCGCCTCCTCCGGGGTCAACATACGGGGCTATCCACGAATGAGGCCCAGAACCTCATCTCTCTTCACTTCCATGTCCTGGCGCGAGACGAGCGACTCGAGGTTGAGGCGGAGCAGCGGCTCGGTGTTGGAGGGGCGCACGTTGAAGTGCCAGTCCGGATAGTCGACCGAGATCCCATCGAGGCGGCTGATCTCCCCGTCCGCATAACGCCCGGCGATCTCCTCCATCTTCGCCTCCTGGTCGGCGACCTCGGAATTGATCTCGCCGGAGATGAAGTAGCGCGAGCGGAACTCGGCCATAAGATCCGCGAGCGAGCGGCCCTCCACGGAGAGCAGCTCGAGAATCAGCAGGGCCGGGATCGTGCCGGAGTCGGCGCACCAGAAGTCGCGGAAGTAGTAGTGGCCGGAGACCTCGCCGCCGAAGACGGCGCCCTCCTCGCGCATCCGCTGCTTGAAGAAGGCGTGGCCGACGCGGGAGAGGCCGGACCGGCCGCCCTCGGCGGCGACCAGGTCCGGTACGGCACGGCTGGAACGGGGGTCGTAGAGGATCATCGCCCCCGGATTCTTGGCGAGCGCGGCGCGGGCGAGCAGGGCGCAGATGAAGTCGCCGTCGCAGAACGCCCCTTCGCCGTCGATGAAGAAGCAGCGGTCGGCGTCGCCGTCCCAGGCGATGCCTAGATCGGCGCCGGCGGAGCGCACCCGCGCTTCGATCAGCTTCCTGTTCTTCTCGAGCAGCGGGTTCGGTTCGTGGTCGGGGAACTCGCCGTTGGGCTCGAAGTACATCTCGTCGAGCTCGAGGCCGAGCTTGTGCAGGATCGGGCCGACCATCGGCCCCGCCATCCCGTTGCCGCCGTCGACGACGACCTTCAGCGGTTTCACCGCGGATGGATCGATGAACGAGAGTGCGTGCTCCCGGTAATCGCCCCAGATGTCGACCTCTTCGAAGGAGCCGCCGCCCGGAGCGGGCCCCAGCCCGGCTTCGATCTCTCGCCGCACGTCATCGATGCCGGCGTCGCCGGAGAGGGCTAGCGCCCCCTCGCGGATCAGCTTTACGCCGGTGTAGGCCTTCGGGTTGTGGGAGGCGGTCACCATCGCGCCGCCGTCCAGCTCGCGCGAGCCGACCAGGTGGTAGAGCATCTCCGTGGCGACCATGCCGGCGTCGAGCACCGTCGCGCCCTCGAAGATCAGACCATCGCGCAGCTCCGCCGCCATCGCCGGCGCGGTCAGGCGCATGTCGCGGCCGAGGCCGACCCGCAGCTCGCTCGGCTGTTTGCCGCGCAATCGCGCCAGCACGCGGGCGAAGGCGCGCCCGATCCCCAGCGCGGTCGTCTCATTCATCTCCTCGCCGTAGAGGCCGCGGATGTCATAAGCCTTGAAGATTCCTGCGGGGGCGAGGGGCGCGGCTTCGGTCAAAACGCTCCTTTCAGCGCCTCGAAGCTCTGCTCGAGCGTCTGGGGCATCACTTTGGTGTCGGCGATCACCGGCATGAAGTTGGTGTCGCCGCCCCAGCGGGGGACGACGTGGAGGTGGATGTGGTGCTCGACTCCGGCGCCGGCGACGCGGCCCTGGTTGAAGCCGACGTTGTAGCCGTGCGGGTCGTAGACCTCCTCCAGCCGGCTCATCGCCCGCTGCGTGAGGGACATCGTCTCCGCCACCGTCTCGGCGGGCAGGTCCTGGATGCGGCCGATGTGCTCGTAAGGCGCCACCATCAGGTGCCCGTTGGTGTAGGGGAAGAGGTTGAGGATGACGAAGCAGGTCTCACCGCGATGGACGATCAGGTTCGCCGCATCGTCGTCTGCCGCCGGCTTGGCGCAGAAAATGCACTCCTCCTCGTTGTCCTTCGACGCGTCCTTCACGTAGGCGAGGCGCCAGGGCGCCCAGATGCGGAAATTTGCCACGGATCGCGCAGGCTACAGCCAGCCGCGCCTGCGGAAGTAGCCGACCATGCCGACCAGCAGGGCGACCATCACCCCGACCACGATCCAGAAGGCGGTCGTGCTCTGCTCGCCAGGGACCCGCACGTTCATCCCCCAGATGCTTGCCAGCAGGGTCAGCGGCAGGACGATGACGCTGATCGAGGTCAGCACGCGGAGGATGTCGTTGACCCGGTGCGAGATCACCGACTCATTGGTCTCGGCCAGCGCCTCGACCACCTCCTTGTAGTTCTCGAGCATGTCCCAGATCCGCTCGTGGGCGTCGACGATGTCGTCGAAGTAGATCTCCAGGTCGAGGTCGGTCGCCAGGTAGCGCTGCTTGACCTTCTCCAGGTCGCGCAGGACCGGTCGCTGCGGCCGGATCACCTTGCGGAAGTTGATGATCTCTTGCTTGACGTTGGAGATGTCGCGTACGACCTCCTCCGAGCGGCCCTCGAAGATGCCGTCCTCGAGCGCGTCGAGCTTGTTGCCGATCTTGCGCAGCATCGGGAAGCAGTAGTCGAAGCTGTCGTCGACGAGGCGGTAGAGCAGGTAGCCCGAGCCGCGCGAGAAGAGCTGCTCGCGCAGCTCCTCCTTCGCCCGGCAGCGCTCGAACAGGTACTCGACCGGCTGCAGCGGCTGGTTGGGGATCGTCACCACGTAGCCGGGGCCGACGAAGAGGTCGAGCTCGCCGGTGCCGAGACGACCGGCCGCCGGGTCGAAGATCGGGAAGTGGAGGACGATGAAGAGGTAGTCGTCGTAGACGTCGATCTTCGGCCGCTGGTTGCGGGAGAGGACGTCCTCGAGGTCGAGCGCGTGGAAGTCGAAGTTCTGCTCCAGCCAGCCGCGCTCGAGGGCGCCCGGGCGCTCGATGTTGACCCAGCGCAGGCCGGAGGAGTCGATCTGCTCGACGTTGGGAGCCTGTGGCTCAGCCTGCGGCGTCGCCGCGGCAAGCGTCTCGCGCCGGCCAGCCCGTCGTAGCCGTGGTTTCGGAAGGTTCGGCATCGTTCGGGCTCATCGTCTCGTCTACGGGCAGGGGCATTGTCATGTGCAGGTTAAACGGCCACAGCCAGAAGCGAGCACGATCGCTGTCAGCGTCACGATCGTTGCTATAGTCAGGCACACATAAGCGCCACATCTAGAGGGGTGGAGGGACTGGCCCGTAGAAGCCCCGGCAACCACCTTGGACCATCGGTTCGAGGGGAGGTGCCAACTCCAGCAGGTTGCCCGGATTGCCCGGGACCTGGAAGATGTGGGGAAGGCGTCCGATTGGACCTCTGCCCCACAAGGCGGAGGTTTTTTTCTAGGCAAGAGAAAAGGAAGATCGGATGTCAGTTGAGAGCTTGAAATGCAAGGAGTGCGGAGCGACCTACGAGCTTGGCGCCAGCTATGCGTGCGAGAACTGCTTTGGCCCGCTGGAAGTCGCTTACGACCACTCAGAGCTGGACGCCGCCGAGGCGAAGCGCCGGATCCAGGCCGGCTCACAGGGAATCTGGCGATACGCCGACTTTCTGCCGTTCACGGGGCGTCCGGGCGATCCGCTCGAGCCCGGCTTCACGCCGCTGCTTCGAGCCGAGCGGCTCGCCGAGCGACTCGGTCTCGACGCTGAGATCTGGGTCAAGAACGACGCCGCCAACCCGACCCACTCGTTCAAGGATCGGGTCGTCGCGGTGGCGGTTGCGAAGGCGCGGGAGCTGGGCTTCGAGACCGTGGCCTGCGCCTCGACCGGCAACCTGGCCAACGCGGTCGCAGCCCACGCGGCCGCCGCCGGTCTGGAGTCCTACGTCCTCGTTCCGGCCAACCTGGAGGAACAGAAGCTGCTCGCCACCGGGATCTACGGCACGAATCTGGTCGGCGTCCGCGGCAACTACGACGCCGTCAACCGACTCTGCACGCAACTCGCCGAAACGCGCCCCTGGGCCTTCGTCAATGTAAACCTGCGCCCCTACTACGCCGAGGGCTCGAAGACGCTCGCCTACGAGACGGCCGAGCAGCTCGGCTGGGAGCTGCCCGACCGGGTCGTCTGCCCGATCGCCTCGGGCTCGCTCTTCACCAAGGTCGGGCGCGGCTTCCAAGAGTGGACCGACCTGGGCCTGCTCGAAGGCGAGCAGCCCGTCTTCAACGGGGCCCAGGCGCTCGGTTGCAGCCCCGTGGCGACGGCCTTCGCCGAGGGTTGGGACGTCTGCAAGCCGCAGAAGCCGGAGACGATCGCCAAGAGCCTGGCGATCGGCGACCCGGCCGACGGCCCCTACGCGCTCGAGCAGGCGCGGCGCAGCGGCGGCGCGATCGACTCGGTGACCGACGATGAGATACGCGCCGGCATCCGCCTGCTGGCGGAGACGACGGGGATCTTCACCGAGACCGCGGGCGGGGTCACCGTCGGCGTCCTCTCCAAGCTGGCCGAGCGCGGCGACATCGGTGCCGGCGAGCGGGTCGTCCTCTACATCACCGGTGAGGGGCTGAAGACGCTCGACGCGACTCGCGATAGCTTCCACATGCACGAGATCGACCCCGATCTCGACAGCTTCGAGTCCGAGTTCGAGCACCAGGAGGTTGCCGTCTGATGGTTACCGTGAAGATCCCGACCCAGCTGCGCGCTGCGACCGGGGGAGAGGCCGAGGTCGAGGTCTCCGGCTCCAACGTGGGCGAGGTGCTCGACGCGGTCTTCGATGCCTATGGCGACCTGCGCGAGCGGATCACCCAGGACGGCGACCTGCGCCGTTTCGTCAACGTCTACGTCAGCGGCGAGGACATCCGCTTCCAGCAGGGCCTCGAGACGGCGATCAGCGAGGGCGACGAGGTAACGATTCTGCCCGCTGTGGCTGGCGGTTGCTGAAACCGCCGGTCGTCATCCTCTGTGGTGGCCGCGGGACGCGACTGCGGGAGCGGACCGAGTCTGTGCCGAAGGCCCTCGTCGAGATCGGCGGCAGGCCGATTCTCTGGCACGTGATCGGGATCTATGCCGCCCAGGGCTTTGAGCGTTTCGTGCTCGCGACCGGGTACCTGGGCGAGACGGTGGAGGAGTTCGCGGCGGCCGAATCATGGCCGGGCGGAATCACGGTCGAGTGCGTCGACACGGGCCTCGACACGCCGACCGGGGGGCGCCTCGCGCGCCTCGCCGACCGCCTCGAGGGCGGGACCTTCTGCGCGACCTACGCCGACGGCGTCGCCGACATCGACCTCGCCGGGCTGCTGTCCTTTCACGCCGAGCATGGCGGCCTGGCGACGATGACGGTGGTGCGGCCACACCTGCAGTGGGGAGTGGCCGAGCTCGGCTCCGGGGACCGGGTCGAGGGCTTCGCCGAGAAGCCGCGCAGCGAGCACTGGATCAACGGCGGCTTCTTCTGCTTCGAGCCGGGAGCGCTCGGCTACATCGACGGCGACAGCGTGCTGGAGCGCGAGCCCCTGGCACGTCTCGCTGCTGACGGCCAGCTGCGGGCGCACCGTCACGACGGCTTCTGGGACTGCATGGACACCTACAAGGACGCTGTCGTGCTCAACGACCTCTGGGCCGGGGGGGAGGCGCCTTGGAAAGCCCTGACCGAGGCGGGAGCGCATTGACACGGGCGCTGGTCAGCGGCGCACACGGCTTCGTCGGCTCGCATCTGGCGCGGGCGCTGCTCGAGCGTGGAGAGGCGGTGCGGGTTCTGGACCGGCCAGCGCCACGCCTGGCCGACGTCGGCGGCGAGCGCCGTTCCGGCTTGGACCTGCTCGGAATCCGCGACGAGGTCGAGCTGGTCGAGGCCGACCTGCGCGACGCCGCGGCGACCGCCGCGGCGGTCGCGGGCATGCACTCGGTTTTCCACCTGGCCGCGCAGACGATCGTCGGTGTCGCCCGTTCCTCGCCGCTGGAGACGTTCGAGGTCAACGTCCGCGGCGCCTGGAACGTCTTCGAGGCCTGCCGGTCCCACGGAGTCGGTCGGGTCGTCTTCGCCTCCTCCGACAAGGCCTACGGCTCGAGCCCCGAGCTGCCCTACCGCGAGGACTTCCCGCTCCGCGGTGCCTATCCCTACGACGCCAGCAAGGCGGCGGCGGACATGATCGCGCGCAGCTACGCCACCGCCTACGGCGTCCCGATTGCGGTGACGCGCTTCGCCAACATCTACGGAAGCGGCGACCTCAACTTCTCCCGCCTCATACCCGAGACGGTGGTGGCGCTGCTCGAAGGCCGTCCACCGGTGATTCGCTCCGACGGCAGCCCGGAGCGCGACTTCCTCCACGTCGACGATGCCGTCTCCGCGTACCTGGCAATCGCGGGCGTGCTTGAGGACGGCGCGGTGGGGGAGGCCTTCAACGCCGGCGGCGAGCGCCCCCACTCGGTGCGCGAGGTGGTCGAGCTGATCGCGGGGGTTGCGGACTCGGGCATCGAGCCCGACTTCCAGGGCGCCGGCAACCCCGACGGCGAGATCGACCGCCAGTTCGTCGACTCGACCAAGCTGCGCGAGCTGACCGGCTGGCGCCCCGAGGTCGACCTCGAGCACGGCCTCCGCCGCACCCTCGAGTGGTATCGCGAGCACCCGGAGGCGCGTCCCTGATGTGCGGGCGGTTCACGGTCACGGCCAAGAACACGAAGACGATCGCCGATCGCTTCCAGGTCGAGCTCGAACGGTCGCTGGAGCGGAACTCCTCCGGCGAGACTCCGCCTCCCACTGCGGAGCGGGCGAAGAAAGCCAAATCGGGCCTTGGCCGTTTCAACGTCGCTCCGACCCAGGAGGTGCTGACGGTGCGCTCCTCGCCCGATCCCGACGAGGCCGCCCAGGGCGAGCGCGAGGCGCGGCTGATGCGCTGGGGCCTGGTGCCGCGCTGGGCCAAGGACCTCAAGGTCGGCTACCGGATGATCAACGCCAAAGCCGAGAACCTCACCTCCAGCCGCGCCTACTCCCCTCTGGTCGGCAAGTTCCGCCACCGCTGCCTGATCGTCGCCGACGGCTTCTACGAGTGGATGAAGGCCGAGGATCCGAAGCAGCCGCGCCAGCCTTGGCGCTTCACCGTCGACGGCGGTGAGCCCTTCGCTTTCGCCGGCATCTGCACCCGCAAGGAGTGGCAAGACGAGGAGGACCGTGGCTTCGAGGACGGCTGGCTCTACAGCTGCACGATCGTCACTACGACGCCGAACGAGGTCGTCGCCAAGGTGCACGACCGGATGCCGGCGATCCTGCCCAGCCCCGAGGCCGAGGCGACCTGGCTGCGACCGGACCTGGAGGTCGAGGACGCGATCGCGATGTGCGCGCCGCTGCCCGCCTCGCGCATGGAAGGCGCCCCCGCCAACCCGAAGCTGAACAAGGTCGGCAAAGGGATTGAAGGCCCCGAGCTGCTCGTCGCTCCTACTGCTTGAGTTCGCCGGCGGTGCGGGCCGTCGCCTTGCCGGCGCCGGTCTCGACCGTGCAGGAGATCCGCGCCGCCGGAGTGCCGGTGCTGCGCCAAAAGGAGGCGAAACCGAGCTCCAGCGGTTTCGCTGGGCGGCCCGCGGGCAGGCCCCATTGCCACTCCTGGACCCCTTTGCGGTAGGGCGACCAGCTGACGACAACGCCGGGCTGGTCGGTGAAGGTTTCGAAGGCGTCGCTGAGCCCGAGCACGCCGAGGTCGGTGCCATGCGAGTTGAACTCGACCAGCACGACTTCCGGCACGCCCTGCTTGATCAGGCTTTCGCCGCTGCTCGAACGCGGATAGGAGGCACGGCTGCCAGGGGTGTGGGCGACGATCGCGCTGCCGGGCACCCGCGTTGTGCAGCGCAACCGTCCCCTTCCTATCGCCGAGCCGGCGTCGATTTTCAGCACTCCGGCGACTCTGTAGATGCTGTAGCCGCTGATGTTCGGTTCGGTGACCCGTATCCCCGCTTCGGAGATTTGCATCGCCCCGCCGCCGGGAATCGGCGCAGTCTTCGAGTCGGGCAGCGGCGCCTTCGCTTCCCAGAACAGTTCCGCCGCACTGCCGGTCGCTTCGTCGGTGCTGAGCAGGGCCGCCGCCAGAGTGGCGATCAGCCCGACTGCAACCACCGCAAGCGCTCCTCGCGGCGGGCGCGTTTGTTTGCCCGCATTCATCTACGCGCCCGACAGGATTCGAACCTGTGGCCTTGCGCTCCGGAGGCGCACGCTCTATCCAGCTGAGCTACGGGCGCTCAGATTGCAGCTTAGTCTGTCGTCCGGGTCGTGGACCGATACGAACATATGTTCTGCTCGATTGTAGACATAAGGTTACGCAATGGGACGTCCTGGGAGCGGTAACGAGGGAGAGGCGATGGTACTGGCGGCCCTTGTGCAGCGGAAATTCCACGTTGGACACGCTGACATCTTCGGCGTCTGCTTTCCACGCGATCAAGCGGTACACCTGGTCCCTTTGGATGGGGTTGCAGGGTCGGAAGACCGTCGATTCGCTTCGCGAGATTGTGCAACCTGAGGCGTCCGTCAATGAAGCTGCGCTGAGCGTCGCGTAGGCTCGCGAGCTATGGACCTCTCGGTTGCCTTTCTTGGCACGGGCGGCGCCGTGCCCTCGGCGCGGCGCAATACCGCCAGCCTGCTCGTGGCGCGCGGCGGCGAACGGCTGCTGTTCGACTGCGGCGAGGGGACGCAGCGCCAGATGCAGCGCTCGCTGGGCCTGGTCCAGGTCGACGCGATCTACTTCACCCACTTCCATGCCGACCACTTCCTCGGCCTGCCTGGGTTGCTGAAAACGTATGACCTGACCGAGCGCGAGCGGCCGCTGACGATCTATGGGCCGCGCGGCCTGCGTGACCTGATCCAGAGCCTCGGCCGAGTCATCGGCCGGGTCGGCTACAAGCTCGACCTGGTCGAGCTGGAGCCCGGTGACGTGATCCCGTGCGAGGGAGCCGAGGTGCGCGCCTTCCCGGTCGAGCACAGTGTGGGCGCCGTCGGCTACGCGCTGGTCGAGTCGGAGCGCCCCGGACGCTTCGACCCCGATGCCGCGAAGAGGCTCGGTGTCAAGGAAGGCCCTGACTTCGCCGCCCTTCAGCGGGGTGAGCCGGTCGAGGGCTCCGAGGGTTCCGTCGAGCCAGGCGAGGTGATGGGGGAGTCGCGTCTAGGACGCACGGTCGTCCTCACCGGCGACACGGCTCCCTGCCGGGCGACGGTCGAGGCCGCGCGGGGCGCCGAGCTGCTCGTCCACGACGCCAGCTTCTCCGAGGAGGAGGCCCAGCGCGCAGCCGACACCGGTCATTCCACCGTCGGCCAGGCCGCAGCCGTCGCGCGCGAGGCCGAGGTCAAACTTTTAGCCCTAGTCCACATCTCCTCCCGCTACCACGTAGGAAAAGTGCTGGAGGAGGCGCGCGAGGTCTTCGAGCCAACCCTCGCCCCCCGCGACTTTGACCTAATAGAAATCCCTTTCCCCGAGCGGGGAGAACCGGCGCTTGTCCCCAACGGAGCACGGGAGAGAAGCGAGGATTCGAGCTGAGCAAGCTCCAAGCGAACGGTCGCCCGAGACCGGACAGGTCCCTCACCGCTGCTACTCTGAGGCCGTCCTTTAACCCGGTCCCGCGAGGCCAGGAAGGAGCAACGAAGTGAGCGAGAAGGTCGTGCTCGAGCGCGACGATCTGAGGCGAGCGCTGCGGCGGATCGCCCATGAGATCGCTGAGGCCAACCCCGAGGCCGAGCGTCTCGCGATCGTCGGCATCCACACCCGCGGCGCGGTGATTGCCGGCCGGCTGCACGCGCTTATCGGTGAGCTGACCGAGGCCGATACGCCGATCGGCGATCTGGACATCTCCTTCTACCGCGATGACGTCGGCGCCCAGTCGCCGGCTACGCAACCGGTCGTCCACTCGTCCCACATCGACTTCGACCTCACCGGCCGCACGGTGGTCCTGGTAGACGACGTGCTCTTCACCGGCCGCACCGTGCGTGCTGCGATCGACGCTCTCTTCGACTACGGCCGGCCGCAGCGAGTGCAGTTGGCGGTGCTCTGCGATCGCGGTCATCGCGAGTTGCCGATCCGCCCCGACTACGTCGGCAAGAACCTGCCGACTTCGCGCGGAGAGCGGGTCAACGTTCGGCTCGAGGAGATCGACGACGTTGACGAGGTGACGATCTCCGAGCCAAAGACGGCGGAGGCGCTCGCATGAAGCATCTCCTCGCAATCAAGGATCTCGACCGGGAGGGGATCGAGGCAATCCTCGACCGCGCCGAGAGTTTCGCCGAGGTCGGGCGCCGCGATATCAAGAAGGTGCCGACGCTGCGCGGGCGCACTGTGGTCAACCTCTTCTACGAGTCGAGCACCCGCACCAGCGCCTCCTTCGAGTTGGCGGCCAAGCGGCTCTCCGCCGACCTGATCTCGCTCAAGGCTGCGGGCTCCTCGGTCGACAAGGGCGAGTCGCTGAAGGACACATGCGCGACCCTCTCCGCTTACGACCCGGCCGCGATCGTGATCCGCCATCCCTACGCCGGCGCAGCACAGCTGGTCGCCGGCTGGAGTGAGGCGGCGGTGATCAACGCGGGCGACGGCAAGCACGAGCACCCGAGCCAAGCGCTGCTCGACCTCTTCACCCTGCGCCGCCGTCTAAGCAGTCTGGAGGGGGTGCGGATCTGGATCGTCGGCGACGTGCTGCACAGCCGCGTCGCCCGCTCCAACCTGGTCGCCTTCCAGGTGATGGGGGCCGAGGTGACGGTCTGCGGGCCGCCGGCCCTGATTCCGCGCGGGATCGAGCAGCTCGGTTGCGAGGTCTCCCATACGCTCGAGCGCCTGAGTGAGGCCGACGTCGTCTACGCGCTGCGACTGCAGCGAGAGCGGATGGCGGAGAGCTTTGTTCCCTCGATCCGCGAGTACGCGGCGCACTTCCAGATCGACTCGCGGCGGCTCGGGCCGCGCCAGCTGCTGATGCACCCCGGCCCTGTCAACCGCGGCGTCGAGCTCTCCGGCGAGGTGATCGACTCGCCGCAGTCGCTGATGACCGAGCAGGTGGCCTCCGGCCTGGTCGTGCGGATGGCGATCCTCTATGAGCTGCTGGCTGCGGGCGGCGAGCGCCCAGCGCCCGCGGCCGGCGACCCCGAACTGAGCCCGACTCCGATCGGACAACCGGCGTGAGCCTTGCCGAGGCGCTCGACATGCGCTCCGGTGAGGGCGCGGATCTGGTCCTGCGCGGCGCCACCGTGCTTGACCCAGTCGCCGGGATCGAAGGCGTTCACGATGTCATCATCCGCGCCGGCCAAATCGCCGAGCTGGCGGTGCCAGGCGCCGAGCTCGACGGACTGGAGGAGGTCGACGCCGAAGGTCTGCACGCCTTCCCCGCCTTCTTCGACCCGCATGTCCACCTGCGCACCCCTGGCCAGGAGCATAAGGAGGACCTCGAGACCGGCAGTCGCGCCGCCGCCGCCGGTGGCTACTGCGGCATCCTCGCGATGGCCAATACCGAGCCGCCCGTCTGCACCCCAGCCGCCGTCGAGGCGCTGCGCGAGGCGGCGCGGGAGGCTGCCTCGGTCCCCGCCGGCTTCCTCGCCACGGTGACCCGTGGCATGCAGGGAGAGGAGCTGACCGAGATGGGGTCGATTCGGGCGGCCGGCGCGGCCGGCTTCAGCGATGACGGCCTGCCGATCCGCAACGCCCGCGTCCTGCGCCGCGCCCTCCAGTACCAGCGCCTCTGCGGGGGCACGATCGCCCTGCACGAGGAGGATCCGGAGCTCTCCGGCGACGGCGTCATGCACGAGGGGCCGGTTTCGGCCGCGCTGGGACTGACCGGGATCCCGTCGGTCTCGGAGTCGACGATGATCGCCCGCGACGCCGCCCTGGCCGGCTATGAGGGGGGGCGGATCCACGTCCAGCATCTCTCGGCCGCCGAGTCGGTCGAGGCAATTCGCGCCGCCAAGGCCGGCGGCGTTCAGATCAGCTGCGAGGCAAGCCCGCACCATCTCTGCCTCACGGATGAGGAAGTGCGAAGTCTCGATCCGCGCCGCTTCAAGATGAACCCGCCACTGCGCTCGGAGCCTGATCGTCAAGTGCTGATCGAGGGTCTGCGCGACGGCACGATCGATTGCATCGCCACCGACCACGCCCCGCATGCCGCGGAGGAAAAGGAGGTCCCCTTCGAGCAGGCGGCGATGGGGGTGACCGGGCTGGAGACGGCCTTCGCCGCGCTGCACACGGAGCTGGTGATGCCAGGCGTCATCGACCTCAGCCTGCTGGTCGAGCGGATGGCCGGCGGCGCCGCCCCCTTCGATCTGGCGCGACCGACCCTGGCTCCGGGAAGCGAGGCCAACGTCGCCCTCTGCGACCTGGACGCCAAGTGGACGGTCGGCGAGGAGGGCTATGAGAGCCGCTCGCAGAACTCCTGGTGCGCCGGCCGCGAGCTGACCGGGCGGGTGCTGATGACGGTGGCGGGCGGGCAGGTCGCCTACCGGCTGCGAAGCTTCTCCCTCGGAGTCGCGGCATGAGCGCCGGCTACCTGCTGCTCGAGGACGGAACCCGCTTCGACGGCGAGCTCTGCGGACACGACGGCGAGGTGACTGGGGAGGTTGTCTTCAACACGTCGATGACCGGCTACCAGGAGTCGGTTACCGACCCTTCCTACGCCGGCCAGATCATCGTCTTCACCTACCCGCTGATCGGCAACTACGGCGTGTCAGCCGAGGCGATGGAGTCGGATCGGATCCACGCCCGCGGCGTCGTCATGCGCGACCCGAAGAACCGTGAGGACGTCGCTACCGCCGAGGGTGGCTGGCTCGACTGGCTCGGTGACTGCGGCGTGCCGGGGATCGGCGGCGTCGACACGCGGGCCCTGGTCCGCCACATCCGCGACCGGGGCGCGATGCGCGGCGGCGTCTTCGCCGCGGCGACCCCAGAAGCCCAGGCGCGGGAACGGGTCGCCGCCGAGCCGACGATGGACGGCGCCGATTTGGCCCGCGCGGTGACGCCGCCTGAGCCGCTCCGCTTCGAGGGCGAGGGACCGCATGTGGTCGGGATCGACACCGGGGTCAAGCTCAACATCGTTCGCGAGCTGCGCCAGCGCGGCTGCCGGCTCACTCTGCTCCCCTGCACCTCATCAGCAGAGCAGGTGCTGGCCGAGGACCCAGACGTCGTCTTCCTCGCCAACGGCCCCGGCGATCCCGGCGCGCTCGGCTACGTCGTCGACACCGTGCGCGCGCTGGTCGGGACGAAGCCCATTTTCGGCATCTGCCTCGGCCACCAGCTGCTCTGCCGCGCGGTCGGGCTGGAGACGTTTAAGCTCCCCTTTGGCCATCGCGGCGCCAACCACCCGGTCAAGGAGCTGACCAGTGGGCGGATCGAGATCACCTCACAGAATCACGGCTTCGCCGTACAGGGCCCGGGGGGCGAGCCGCGGATCGAGACCGACGAGCCGGTTCGCTGGGAGACCGACTTCGGCGCCGCCGAGCTCTCCCACCTCAACCTCTACGACCGCACCGTCGAGGGCCTCGTACTGAAGGACGTCGCCGCGGCGACTGTCCAGTACCACCCCGAGGCCGGTCCCGGTCCGCACGACGCCCGCCACCTCTTCGACAGCTTCCTCGAGCTTGCTCATGCCTAAGCGCACCGACATCGAGAAGATCCTTCTGATCGGCTCGGGGCCGATCGTGATCGGCCAGGCCGCTGAGTTCGACTACTCCGGCGTGCAGGCCTGCAAGGTGCTGCTCGAGGAGGGCTACGAGGTCGTCTTGGTCAACTCCAACCCGGCGACGATCATGACCGACCCCGAGTTCGCCACCGCCACCTACATCGAGCCGTTGCTGCCCGGCCCGGTGGCGAAGATCATCGAGAAGGAGCGCCCCGACGCGCTGCTGCCGACCCTGGGCGGACAGACCGCGCTCAACCTTGCGATGGCATTGCACGAGGACGGCGCCCTGGAGCGCTTCGGGGTCGAGTTGATCGGCGCGGACCACGCCGCGATCCGCCGCGCCGAGGACCGCGAGGAGTTCCGCCGCACGATGACCGAGGCGGGGCTGCGGATCCCGTGGTCGATGACGGTCGAGTCGCTCAGTCAGGTCGAGGGGGCCCTCTCCGAGGGCAAGATCACGCTGCCCGCCATCGTCCGGCCCGCCTTCACCATGGGTGGTCAGGGCGGCGGTGTGGGGAAGACCGAGACGGAGCTGCGCCAGGTCGTCTCCGAGGGACTTGCCGCGAGCCCGATCAACCAGGTCTTGGTCGAGGAGTCTGTGCTCGGCTGGGGCGAGTTCGAGCTCGAGGTGATGCGCGACCGAAACGACAACGTCGTGATCATCTGCTCGATCGAGAACGTCGACCCGATGGGGGTCCATACGGGTGACTCGGTCACGGTGGCGCCGGCGCAGACTCTCACCGACCGGCTCTATCAGGAGCTGCGCGACCAGGCGATCGCGGTGATCCGCGCGGTCGGGGTCGAGACGGGGGGCTCCAACGTCCAGTTCGCCGTTAACCCGCAAGATGGTGAGATCGCCGTGATCGAGATGAACCCGAGAGTTTCACGCTCTTCGGCGCTCGCTTCCAAGGCGACCGGCTTCCCGATCGCCAAGATGGCGGCGAAGCTCGCCGTGGGCTATGCGCTGGAGGAGATCCCCAACGACATCACCCGCGCCACGCCGGCCTCCTTTGAGCCGACGATCGACTACGTGGTGACGAAGATCCCGCGCTTCGCCTTCGAGAAGTTCCCCGGCGCCGAGGGCCGCCTCTCCACCCACATGCAGAGCGTCGGCGAGGTGATGGCGATCGGCCGCACTTTCCGCGAGTCCTTCGCCAAGGCGATGCGCTCGCGCGAGCTCGACGCCCCCGCCGAGCCGCCGACCTCCGACGACGAGCTGCTGGAGGCGATCGAGATGCCTTGCGCTGAGCGCTTCGACCTGGTTTTGGAGGCTTTCCGGCGGGGCCTCGATGTCGAGGCTGTCCACGAGCGTTGCCTGGTCGACCGCTGGTTCCTGCGCGAGCTGCAGGCCCTCGCTGCCGAGGGCGACGGCACCTCCGGGTTGGTCCGCACCTACAAGGCGGTCGACACCTGCGCCGCCGAGTTCGAGGCGGCGACGCCCTACTACTACTCCGCCTACGAGCGCCCCGGCCCGGGCGGCGTGGCCGCCTCGGAGGTGCGCCGCGGAGAGCGTGACTCGGTCGTCATCCTCGGCGCCGGCCCGAATCGGATCGGACAGGGGATCGAGTTCGATTACTGCTGCGTGCACGCGGCGATGACCGCCCGCGAGTTGGGTCGAGATGCGGTGATGGTCAACTGCAACCCGGAGACCGTCTCAACCGACTACGACACTTCCGACCGGCTCTACTTCGAGCCGCTGACGGCGGAGGACGTGCTCGCGGTCTGCGAGCAGGAGCGGCCCGAGGGCGTGATCGTCCAGTTCGGTGGGCAGACGCCGTTGAAGCTTGCCGGGGCCTTGGAGGAAGCGGGCGTGCCGCTGCTCGGCACTCCGGTCGACGCCATCGACCTCGCTGAGGACCGCGGCCGCTTCGGCGCGCTGCTGCGCCGGCTCGAGATCGAGCACCCGCCCTACGGGACCGCGCTCTCGGCCGAGGAGGCGACCGTGATTGCCGAGAAGGTCGGTTTCCCGCTGCTGGTCCGGCCCTCCTACGTGCTTGGTGGCCGGGCGATGGAGATCTGCTACTCGACCGAGAACCTGAATGCCTACCTGGACGCCCACGTCAAGGCCGACCAAGAGCACCCATTGCTGCTCGACCGCTTCCTCGAGAACGCGATCGAGATCGACGTCGACGCGCTCGCCGACGGCGCCGAGGTCCACGTCGCCGGCATCATGCAACACGTCGAGGAAGCCGGCGTCCACTCTGGCGACTCCGCCTGCGTGATCCCACCATTGAGCATCGGCGAGGAGATGCTGGAGCAGATCCGCGCGACGACGGCGCAAATCGCGTTGGAGCTGGGCGTGATCGGCTTGATCAACATCCAGTACGGGATCGCTGGCGGCCGCCTCTACGTGATCGAGGCCAATCCGCGCGCCTCGCGCACCGTGCCCTTCGTCTCCAAGGCGACCGGGACGCCGCTGGCCAAAGTCGCAGCGCGGCTGATGCTTGGTGAGAGGCTCGCCGACCTCGACCTGCCCGAGCCGTCCAGCAGCCATGTCAGCGTCAAGGAGGCGGTGCTGCCCTTCGCCCGCTTCGCCGGGGTCGACTCGGTGCTCGGGCCGGAGATGAAGAGCACCGGCGAGGTGATGGGCATCGCCGCCGACTTCCCGACCGCCTTCGCCAAGGCGCAGGCTGCGGCCGGGGTTCTGCTGCCCACAGAAGGGACCGTCTTCATCACCGTCACCGACACCGACAAGCCAGCAGCGACGCAGATGGCGGCCCGTTTCCACGACCTCGGCTTCGAGGTGATCGCCACGGGTGGAACGGCGCAATCGATCACCTCGATGGGGGTGCCGGTGACGCGCATCAACAAGATCGGCGAGGGCTCGCCCCACGTCGTGGACCTGATTCGCGAGCGCCGTTGCGACCTTGTGATCAACACGCCGACCGGCTCCGGCGCCCGCGCCGACGGGCAGGCGATCCGAACAGCCGCGGTCCGCCACGGCATCCCCTGCGTGACGACGATGACCGGCGCCTCGGCGGCGGTGCGAGCAATCGCCGCGCAGAAGCAGGGCGAGCCGGCGGTGCTCAGCCTGCAGGAGATCCATGCGCCGGCAAAGGCCCCGCAGCCTCGATGACGGCCCCGTTCGGGCGCCGGGCCTGCGAGGTGACGGATAGCCGCGCATCCGGCGGCTACCGCATCTTCTCTCTGCTCGACGCCGAGGGCCCCGAGCCGCTGCCGGGGCAGTTCTACATGCTTGCCACCGAGCAGAGCTGGGGGGAGGGAGGGGGACGGCCGTACCTTCCTCGCGCCTTCTCAGTCGCTGACACCGACCCCCTGGATGGCGGCCGGCGACTGGACTTCCTGATCGAGGGGATCGGCCCTGGGACCGACCGCCTCTGTGCGCTGGAGCCGGGCGAGCGGGTCTGGGTCAACGGCCCTCTGGGCAATTCCTTTTCGGCTCCGCACGAGCTATCTCCCGGGGCGGCTGGGGCGATCTTGGTGGGCGGGGGAATCGGAATAGCTCCTCTTGCTCTTCTGCGCCGTCGCTTCGGTGATAGGAACGTCCCGGTTCGGGTTCTCCTGGGCTTCCGCGACGCAGCCCACTCTGGTGGCCTCGACGACCTCTTTGCCTGCTGTGAGGTCGGCCTCGCCAGCAACGACGGCCACGTCGGCCACCACGGCTACGTAACCGACCTGCTCTCCACCGTGCTCGAAGGCGACGACGTCGCCAGCGCCACGGTCTACGCCTGCGGCCCACCCCCGATGCTCGACGCGGTCGCTGCGCTCTGTTCAGCTCACGACGTCGCCTGCGAGCTGGCGATGGAGTCGCCGATGGCCTGCGGCTACGGCGCTTGCTTCGGCTGCGCGGTATCGACGGGCGACGGTGGCTACCTGCGCCTCTGTGTAGACGGCCCGATTGTGCGGCCCTCAGACGGAGGACCGGGGGTCCCCTTCCGCAAACTTGTGAGCCGCCAGGGCAAGAGCCCTTGCCCCGCGACCGACGCGGGTTTGCGGAGGGGGACCCCCGGTCCTCCGTCCGTGCCAGCTGCTTCCGTCGACTTTTGTGGGCTTGAGCTGCGGCACCCGATTATCAACGCATCGGGCACGTTTGACGCGATAGCCGCCAGGCGTGTCTACGGCGATCAGTTGTTGGAGCACTTTCCGTTCTCGGCGTTCGTGTCCAAGACGATCACGTTGGAGCCACGGGCGGGCAACGAACCCCAACGGATCTGGGAGACCCCGGCGGGGATGATCAACTCGATCGGGCTGCCAAACAAGGGACTGGACGGGTTCTTGGCGGAGGACCTGCCCCAGCTGGCCGAGCTGCCGGTACCTCTGATCGTCTCGGTGATGGCCACGGGACACGACGACTTCAAACGGATGGTTGCGGCGTTGGATGAGCGCGAAGAGGTCAGCGCGTTAGAGCTGAATGTCTCCTGCCCCAACGTCCATTCCGGGTTGATCGTCGGCGAGCAGCCGGCCGAGACCGTTGCGCTGCTAGAAGCGCTGCGGCCGTTGACGGCGAAGCCGCTGATTGTGAAGCTGACGCCGAACGTCGCCGACCCGGCGGCCGTCGCGGTCGCTGCGGATGAGGGGGGAGCTGACGCGATCTCGTTGATCAACACGCTGAAGGCGAGTGCCATCGATCCGATGACTGGTCAACCCGGCATCGCCGCCGGACACGGCGGCCTCTCCGGGCCTGCGATTCGCCCGGTTGCCATCGCCCAATTGCGAGCGGTGGCGAGTGCCGTCTCATTGCCGATCGTCGGCATGGGGGGCATCTCGAGTGGTGCCGACGCAGCAGAAATGCTGAACGCCGGCGCGACCCTCGTCGCGATCGGAACCGAGAGCTTCCGCGACCCGCGGGCGGGAAGTCGCATTGCCGCAGAGCTCTCTGAGCGGTCCGCATAGGCCGGTCTAACCTCAACCTCGACTCGAGGTCTAGGTGAATTTGGCGGAAAAGGGGCCGGATGGGCTTGCACGCTCGCGAGCCACGGCTATACTCGCCGCCCACATGCCCACCCCAGTCAAGACCTCCGCAGCGGCCCCCGAGAGGTCGCTGGACCAAAGAATGGACGCGCTGAAACGGGCGAACGACATTCGCACCGCTCGCGCCAAGCTGAAGAAGGACCTGAAAGCCGGCAAGGCGAGCATCCACGCGCTGCTTCTCGACCCCCCCGAGTACGTGATGACCGCCAAGGTCTTCGACATGCTGCTCGCCGTCCCCAAGTACGGTCGAGTCAAGACCAATCGGATTCTCAATCAGTGCCGGATCTCGCCCTCGAAGACGATCGGCGGCCTCTCGGAGCGCCAGCGCGCCGAGCTGGTCTCCCAACTCCGCAGGTAGCGAAGCCGACCGCCGCGGCGGTCAGTATCTCCGGCCGCATGGCCAACAAAGTCTTCGTCATCACCGGGCCCAGCGGCGTCGGCAAGGGGACGCTGATCTCCAAGCTGCTCGAGCGGGTGCCGGGGCTTGAGCTGTCCGTCTCGGCAACCACGCGAGAGCCGCGCGCCGGGGAGGTCGACGGCTGCGATTACCACTTCCTCACCCCAGAGGAATTCGACCGCAGAATCGAGCGCGAAGACTTCCTCGAGTTCGCCACCTATAGCGGCAACCGCTATGGCACCCTGCGCTCTGAGGTGCGCAAGCGGCTCGAGGCGGGCCATTCGGTGGTGCTTGAGATCGAGGTGCAGGGGGCGCGCCAGGTGCGCGCCGCGATGCGGGAGTCGATCCAGGTCTTCATCGCGCCGCCCGATCCCGGCGTGTTGCGGCAGCGGCTCGAGTCCCGCGGCGCCGACTCGGCCACCGCGATCGACGCAAGGCTGGAAGTCGCCGAGCAGGAGCTGGCGGCTCAGGACGAGTTTGCCTACCGGGTCGTCAACGCCGATCTGGGGCGGGCCGCGGACGATCTGGAGGGGATCGTGCGCGCCGAGCTGGGCTTACCACTAGACTCTCCAGCCGAATGATCAAGCCACGTGTAGACAAGCTCCTCGAGCACGCCGACTCGCACTACGCCGCGGTAGTCGTCGCTGCGAAGCGAGCGCGTCAGATAAACAGCTACTTCCACAACCTCGGTGAGGGGGGCTTCGGCGAGTACCCGCCGCCGATGGTCGAGACCCGCGGCGATCGCAATTACCTCTCGATGGCGCTGGAGGAGCTTGCCGAGGGCAAGCTCAAATACGAGTACCGCGCCTAGCGCACCGCTTCCCCAGGAGAAGACATGGCCAGAATCCTGCTCGGCGTAAGCGGTGGGATCGCCGCCTACAAGTCGCTGGAGCTTGCTCGCCTGGCCACCGTGGCCGGGCACGGCGTACGCGTAGTGATGACTGAAGCCGCCGGGCGCTTCGTCGGCGCCGCTTCCTTCGAGGGCATCGTCGGCGCGCCCGTGCTGACCTCGGAGTTCGAGCGCGACCCGCTCGGCGGCGCCTTCCCCGGCGACCCGCGGCCCGAGCACGACCCGATCGGCCACCTCGAGGTCGCTGCCAACTGCGATGCCTACCTGGTCGCGCCGGCCTCCGCCAACACGATCGCCAAGCTGGCCGCCGGGATGGCCGACTCGATGCTGACCACTTCCTTCCTCGCCTGCGCCGCGCCGCGCCTCGTCGCCCCGGCGATGAACGACCGCATGTATGCCGATTCCGCGACCCAGGCGAACCTGGCGACACTGCGCGAGCGCGGGGTCGAGGTAATCGAGCCGGGCGAGGGCCGTCTGGCCTCGCGCGGCGAGTTTGGCAAGGGGCGGCTGCCCGACCCAGCTGAGCTGCTGGCCCGGCTGGAAGCAGTCCTGCCGGCAGGCGAGCGTCCCTGGGACGGCCTGCGGATCCTGGTCACCGCGGGCGGCACCCGCGAGCCGATCGACCCGGTTCGCTTCCTCGGCAACCGCTCCAGCGGCCGCATGGGCTTGGCCCTGGCAGCAGCCGCCAGACGCCGGGGCGCGGACGTGACCCTGATCGCCGCCAACATCGCTCACCCCGAGCCCGCCGGCGTCCGTCGCATAGACGTGGAGACGGCGGCGGAGTTGGCCGAGGCGGCCCGGACCGAGTTCCCATCCACCCACGTCCTGCTGATGGCCGCCGCTCCCGCCGACTTCAGAGCGAGCGAGCCGGCCAGCGACAAGCTGAAGCGGGAAGGCAACCTCGACCTCCACCTCGAGCCCACCGAAGACATCCTCGCCAGCCTCGCCACCAGCCGGGCGTCCGAGCAGACGATCGTCGGCTTCGCCGCCGAACACGGCAACGACATCGATCGAGCCCGCGAAAAGCTCAGCCGCAAGGGCGCCGACCTAATAGTCCTCAACGACGTCTCCGACCCAACCATCGGCTTCGAGAGCCTCGACAACGCAGTGACCCTGATCGAGTCAACGAGCGAGACCACTCTCCCGCAGGCCCCAAAGGACGTAATAGCCGACCAGATCCTCGAAAGAGTCGACCAGCTCCGCACCAAGCCCGACCTTTCGCGAAGTTAGCCGGCGTCGGTCTGGGCGGGCGGGGGTATCCGGGCGCGCAGCGGCGTCCTCTTTTTCGCCCTGTCAACTCAGCGAGTGTCGCCGTGTCCTCTGGCGAAAAACCCAGCAAGCGTCCGGACACCCCCGCCCGCCCACCACCTAGGCGGGCTATACTGGCTGCAAGCTTTTCTGTCCCTAGCAGCATCGAGAAGTGGGCCTGGCCCACTTTTTTTTCGTCCCAAACCAGGCGAGCAAGGCATGGCAGATCTCAAAGACAGCATTCAACAGCAGCTCTCAGAGCTCGATTCCGAGCTCGACCTGGTTGCCATCGAGCAGCCGGGCACCGAATCGCTGCGCCTCTTCATCGACCATCCGGCCGGGGTCGATCTGGCGCTCTGCGAACGGGTCACCAAGCATCTCAACCAGCTTCGTGCCGAGTACGCGCTCGAGGTCTCGTCCCCCGGGCCGAAATACCGCCGCACCGATCCAGTTTCCGAGACGACCGAGGAGCAGCCGTGAGCAAGGAGATCGTCGAAGCAATCAAGGCGCTCGAGCAGGAGAAGGGCATCTCCGCAGACAAATTGATGGATGCCCTCGCCGACGCCCTCCTGTCGGCTTACAAGAAGACGCCTGGGGCGGCCAAGTACGCCCGCGTCGACCTCGACCACGAGACCGGCGACTTCCGCGTCTTCGAGCTGATCCTGCCGGTGGAGCTGGAGGAGAAGCTGCTCGCCGAGGCGGCGGAGGCCCAGGAGGAGGAAGAGCGTGAGATCGATCCCGAGACGGGGGAGTTGAAAGAGCCGGAGGAGCCCGAGCTGGACCCGGAGATGATCGCTCCCTACGAGGATCAGATCGAGACTCGCGACGTCACCCCCGAAGACTTCGGCCGGATCGCCGCCCAGACCGCCAAGCAGGTGATTCTGCAACGGATCCGGGAGGCGGAACGGATGATGATGTTCGAGGAGTACCAGGACCGGGTCGGCGAGCTGATCACCGGGATCATCCAGCAGTCCGACAAGCGCTACACCCTTGTTCAGCTGCGCGAGCGGGTTGAGGCGCTGCTGCCCAAGTCCGAGCAGGTCTACAACGAGCGCTACGACCACGGGATGCGGGTCAAGGCCGTGATCACCGACGTCTCCGACTCGACCAAGGGGCCGGCGATCGTCGTCTCGCGGCGCAGCCCCGAGCTGATCAAGTCGCTGTTCGAAATGGAGGTGCCGGAGATCGCCGACAAGCTGGTCGAGATCGTCGGCGTCGCCCGCGAGCCCGGCTACCGCTCGAAGATCGCGGTGGTTTCACATACGGACGGCGTCGACCCCGTCGGCGCCTGCGTCGGGCCGCGCGGATCGCGGGTGCGGATGGTCGTCTCCGAGCTGCGTGGCGAGAAGATCGACATCATCCCCCACAACGACGAGCCCGCCCGCTTCGTCGCCAAGGCCCTCTCTCCCGCGCGGGTGCGCGAGGTGATCGTCGACGACGACGAACGTCAGGCCACCGTGATCGTGCCCGACGACCAGCTCTCGCTGGCGATCGGCCGCGACGGACAGAACGCCCGCCTCGCCGCCCGCCTGACCGGTTGGCGAGTCGACATCAAGTCCGAGACCGAGTTTGCCCAGGACGACGAGGAGGTCGAGTACGAGGGCGAGGAGCAGTCCGACGGTCACTGCTTGGCGGTGCTCTCCAACGGGCGCCGCTGCCCCAACGCGGCGATCGGCGATTCCTCCTACTGCGGTCTGCCTACCCACCAGGCGCTGAGCCGCTTCGAGACCAACCAGATCACCGTCCTGGCGCCGCTGGCGGAGGCCGAAGTCGCGATCCTCGCCGACTCTGCCGCTGACGAAGGGCAGGTAAGCGAGATCGTGGCCAAGGCCGAGGCGGAGTTCGAGGAGCCCGTCGACGAGGAGCCTCAGGCCGCGGGTCCTGTCGCGGGGGCGGACTCCTCGTCCTCGCAGGCTGCGGGCGAGGAGCCCTCTACGCCACCCGCGGCAGATGCGCCTGAGGACGGGCAGCCCGAAACCTCGGAAGCTGTGGTCGAGGAGGCTGAGCAGGCCTAGTGGCTAAAAAGCGCGTCCATGAGATTGCGAAAGCTCAAGGGTTGAGCAGCAAAGAGCTGCTTGCTGCGCTTAAAAAAGCCGGGATTGAGGCTAAAGCTGCTGCGTCGAGTGTCGAGGAGGCCGATGCTCTGAAAGCACTCTCCGGCAACGGGGCGACTGCGACGAAAGCCCAGCCCAAAGCTGAGGCGAAGCCCGCCGCCCCACGGCAGGCTTCGGCGCCGACTGCAAAACCCGCGCCCAAACCGGCGGCGGCCAAAAAACCCGCCGGGTCGGCGAAGAAACGTCGTGTCGTGATCGATTCGCAGGCTGCGCGCCGCGACCAGATGGGTGGGCCGCCCCCGCAGCGGCCGCCGCGGCGGCGCGGTGGCAGGCGCCGCCGGCCGCTGCTCGAGGAGCCGCCCCTCAGGACCGAGGAGCCGGCCGAGCCGGAGGCGACCAAGGTCAACTCCGGCGCCACCGTGCGCGAGGTCGCCGAGCTGCTCGGCCTGGGCAGCGCCGAGGTGATCAAGAAGCTGATGATGATGGGCGAGATGGCGACCCTCACCCAGACCCTGACCGACGAGTCGATCAAGGCGATCGCCGACGAGTACGACCGCAAGATCGAAATCGTCACCGCCGCCGAGGAGGAGCCAGAGGCGCCGGAGTTCGAGGACTCCGAGGAGAGCCTCGTCGACCGGCCGCCCGTGGTGACGATCATGGGTCACGTCGACCACGGCAAGACGTCGCTGCTCGACGCGATCCGCGAGACCGAGGTCGCAGCCGGTGAGGCCGGCGGCATCACCCAGCACATCGGCGCCTACCAGGTCCACCACGAGGACAAGACGATCACCTTCCTCGACACCCCCGGCCACGCCGCCTTCACCGCGATGCGCGCCCGCGGCGCCAAGGTCACTGACATCGCCGTCGTCGTGGTCGCCGCCGACGACGGTGTGATGCCGCAGACGAAAGAGGCGATCGACCATGCCCGCGCCGCCGACGTGCCGATCCTGATCGCCGTTAACAAGATCGACAAAGAGGGGGCGCAGCCCGACCGCGTCCGCAACGAGCTCGCCGCCGACGGGCTTACGCCTGAGGACTGGGGGGGCGAGACGGTCTATTGCGACGTCTCCGCCAAGACCCACGAGGGTCTCGGCAACCTGCTCGACATGATCCTCTTGGTCTCCGAGCTGGAGGAGCTGGGCGCCAACCCCGACGCCCCAGCTTCGGGAACGGTGGTCGAGTCCCAGCTCGACCCCGGTCGCGGCCCCGTGGTCACGATCCTGGTCCAGCGCGGAACACTCGCGGTCGGCGACGCCCTGGTCGGCGGTCCGCAATGGGGGCGGGTGCGTGCGATGCACGACTTCACCGGAGACCGGGTGCAGAAGGCGGGGCCGGGGATGCCGGTCGAGGTGCTCGGCTTCGACGGCGTCTGCGAGGCCGGGGAGCACGTGCGCGTGGTCGAGAACGACCGTCGTGCCCGTCAGCTTGCCCAGGAGCGGGGCAACCGGTTGAAGACCGAGGCCCTTGCCCGCCGCCAAGCGCGCAAGGTCAGCCTCGAGGAGGTCTTCTCCCGCGCCCAGGAAGGCGACATCAAGGAGCTCAACATCGTCCTCAAGGCCGACGTCGCGGGCTCGCTGGAGGCGCTTCAGGACGAGATCGCCAAAGTGCCGCAGGAGCAGGTCGGAATCAACATCATCCACTCGCAGACCGGTGGCATCAACGAGTCCGACGTGATGCTGGCCTCGGCATCTGATGCGATCGTGATCGGCTTCAACGTGCGGCCCCTGGCCGATGCCCGCCGCGCCGCCGAGCGCGAGGGTGTCGACGTCCGCACCTACTCGGTCATCTACAAAATCACCGAAGACCTGCGCAACGCGATGGAGGGCATGCTCGAGGCGGTCGAGGTCGAGGAGATTCTCGGCGAGGCAGAGGTCAAACAGACCTTCAAGGCGTCCAAAGTCGGGCGCATCGCCGGCTGTATCGTCAGCGAGGGGAAAGTCGCCCGCGACGCCAGCGTGCGCCTGATCCGCGAGGGCACGGTGATCTGGGACGGCAAGCTCGGCTCCCTGCGCCGCTTCAAAGACAACGTGCAGGAGGTCGAGGAGGGCCAGGAGTGCGGCATCGTGCTCGAGGGCTACGCCGACGTCAAGGAGGGCGACGCGCTCGAGTTCTACAAGACCAAGCAGGTCGAGCAGACGCTGGATTAAGATGGCCACGCCTCGCATGCGCCGTATCAATGAGGTGCTTCGCGAGGTGATCGGCGCAGCGATCACCACCGAGCTGAGCGATCCTCGGATCGGCTTCGTCACCGTGACCTCAGTCGAAACCAGCCCAGATCTCCGCGCTGCAAAGGTGCATGTAAGCGTGCTCGGTGACGAGAGCGCAAGGGAGGAAGCACTCACAGGGCTACGCTCCTCGCACGGGGTACTGCAGTCGAAGATCGCCGCCGAGACCCGAATGAAGCGCACCCCGACCCTGACCTTCCACTACGACCCGACGGTCGCGCAGGGAATGAGGATCTCCGAGCTTCTCGAAAGGGAGGGTGAAGCGGAATGAGCGAGACCACCGACATCGGCGCCACCGCAATCGAGCGGGTCGCCGGTGAGATCCGCAGTCGCGACCGGTTCCTGCTCACTGCCCACGAGGGGCCCGATGGCGACGCCCTCGGCTCGCTGCTGGGCATGCACCACCTGCTCACCCAACTGGGCAAGGACTCGGTGATGTTCCTGGCGGCGAAGGAGTTTCCGCTACCGATCGAGTATCGCTTTCTGCCACTCGAGGAGGTCTTCCACGAGGCCCCGGCCGATATGGCTGACAGGGCAGCCATTTTCCTCGATTGCGGCAACATCGACCGCATGCCGGTCGACTTTCTCTCCGAGGAGGGCGTCTTCACGATCAACATCGACCACCACCACGACAACACCCTCTTCGGCGACGTCAACCTAGTCGAGGTCGATGCCTCCTGTACCGCCGAGATTGTCTACGAGCTGGCGGTGCTCCTAGGGGCGCAGATCACTCCCGAGATGGCCGCCGCCCTCTATGTCGGCCTCGTAACCGACACCGGCAAGTTCATGTACGAGAACACGAACGCGCGCACCCATCGCATCGCCGCCGACCTGATCGAAGTCGGGGTCGACGTCGATGAGACCTACCGCCGCCTCTACGAGCATGTGCCGATCGAGAAGCTGCGGCTGCTCTCGCGGGCCCTGGAAGGCATTCAGCGTCACTGTGATGGCGCTCTCGTTCTCGCCTACATCGCCGCCGCCGACTATGAGGCAAGCGGCGCCAGTGAGGAGATGACCGAGGGGATCATCGACCACCTGCGCTCGGTCGAGGGCGCCCGGGTCGCAGCCCTGATCCGTGATCTCGGCGATCGCGGTCGCGCCGCGCGCAAGGTAAGCCTGCGCTCCGGCGACGGCGCGGTCGACGTCTCGGCAATTGCCCGCGAGCGCGGTGGCGGCGGCCATAAGCGCGCCGCCGGCTTTTCCACCGACCTCGAGCTGGAGCCGCTGGTCTCCTTCCTCTGTGCAGAGGTCTTTGCCCAGCTCGATTCTTGACGGTGCTGATCTGCGACAAGCCGGCGGGGATGACCTCGCACGACCTGGTACGAAGAGTTCGACGCGAGCGCGGCTGCAAAGCGGGGCACGCCGGCACGCTCGACCCCTTCGCCACTGGTCTGCTTCTTGTCTTGCTTGGGCCCGCCACCCGCCTGCAGCGTTTCCTCACCGACCTGCCGAAGACCTACCTCGCCACCGCCCGGCTCGGCTGGCGCTCCAGCAGCGGCGATCCCGAGGGTGAGTTGACGGAGACCGGCAGATTGCCGGCATCGCTTGAGCTGCCAACCGGCGCCGTGCGCCAGCGAGTACCGATGACCTCGGCGGTGCGGGTCGGCGGCGAGCGCCTCTACCGCAAGGCGCGCCGCGGTGAGACCGTGCCGACGCCGCTTCGCGACATCGAGGTGTACCGCGCGGAGCTGCTCGATCGCGACGCTGAAACCGCCCGCTATGCGATCGAGTGCTCGAGCGGCACCTACGTGCGCACGCTGATCGAGACCCTTGGTGACGCCTACTGCGTCGAATTGCGCCGCACCGCGATCGGCCCCTTTCGGGTCGAGGACGCGGGCGAGGAGATCTCCGTGGAGCGCATCGGCGAGCTGATCCCCGCCGCGGCGGAGGCGCTCAGATAATGGCCAAGATCGAAGTCACCGAGCTGTCCGACGCCGATCCACGGCCGCGTCGCGTCGCGATCGGCACCTTCGACGGGGTACACCGCGGCCACCAGGCGGTGATCGAGGGAGCCGACACCGTGCTCACCTTCGATCCCCACCCGCTCGAGGTGATCCACCCGGCGGCGCTGCCAAAGCTGATCATGCCCTTCGAGGTAAAGCGCGACGTGATCGAGGGTCTCGGCGTGCGTGAGCTGGTCGTCATCCCCTTCGACCGTGAGTTCGCCGCTCGCTCCGCGGAGGACTTCATAGAGCGGGTGCTGATCGAGCGGCTGAGCGCCAAGCAGGTGTCGGTGGGGGAGAATTTCCGCTTCGGCGCAAAGGCGAAAGGGGACCCAGCGATGCTCGCCGCCCGCCCGGAGTTCGAGACCCGGGTGGTGCCTCTGGTCGAGGTCGACGGCGAGACGGTCTCCTCGACTCGAATCAGGGCTTTGGTGGCTGCGGGGGACATGGGAGGCGCGCGACACTGCCTCGGCGCCCCTTTCATGGTCGAGGGGACGGTGGTCGAGGGCGACCAGCGTGGCCGCGAGCTCGGTTTCCCGACCGCCAACATCGTCCCCGACGATCGCCTCGCGATACCCGGTCATGGGGTCTACGCGGCCTTCGCCGACGGCGTTCCCGCCGCCGTCAACGTAGGTGTACGGCCCACCTTCGACAGCGGTCGCGGGGTTCTGATCGAGACCTACCTGATCGACCGCGATGAGGACCTCTACGGGCGTACGCTGCGCGTCGCCTTTGTCGAGAGGCTGCGCGGCGAGAAGCGCTTCGCCAGCGTCGAGGAGCTGATTGCCCAGATGCGAATCGACGTCGAGGACGCGAAGCGGGTCTGTGCTAGCTTCACCGGCGCATCATGAGCCTGACCAAGGAACAGAAGACCGAGCTGATCGGCAAGTATGGCCGCGCCGACGGTGACACCGGCTCAGCCGAGGTCCAGGTGGCGCTGCTCACCGAGAGGATCAACGAGCTCACCGAGCACCTTCGCTCTCACGCCAAAGACCATCACTCGCGCCGCGGCTTGCTGATGCTGGTCGGCAAGCGCCGTCGCATGCTCCGCTACCTCGAGCGCACCGACCTCGAGCGCTACCGCTCCCTGGTTGCCGAGCTCGGCCTGCGGCGATGATCGCCGCGGGGGAACCCGCCCCCGAGTTCACCCTGCGAGACCAAGACGGCGAGGGAGTTTCGCTCTCCGGCTTTCGCGGCCGCAGGGTCCTGCTCGTCTTCTACCCGCTCGACTTCAGTCCGGTCTGCTCCGACCAGCTCTCGATCTACCAGGAGGTAAAGCCTCAGATCGAAGCGAAGGGCGTCGAGATGGTCGGAATCAGCGTCGACCACGGCTTCGCCCACAAGGCCTTCCAGGAGAAGCTTGGCATCGATACGCCGCTGCTTGCCGATTTCGAGCCCAAGGGCGAGGTCGCCCGCGCCTACGGCGCCTACATCGAGAAGACCGGCCACGCCAATCGCTCGCTTGTCCTAATCGACAAGGAGGGCGTCGTCGAGTGGGTGCACGAGTCGCCGACGCCGCTCGAGATCCCGGGCGCCAACGTGATCTTCGACGCGCTGGCGTCGGTTGAGGCCTGACCGCCGAGCTGACCAGCGCCGCGGTCCCTCCGCCCGGCCCCGAAGACCATGTGCGCGGGGAAGGGAAGCTGCTGATCGTCTACGCCGATCTCGGCTGCCCGCATTGCGCGGGCGTCTGGACGGAGATCTGCGACCGGCCGGCGCGGGTCGTATTTCGCCACTTTCCGGTGACCAGCAAGCATCCGCGCGCGCTCGCCCTGCACGCGGCCGCCGAGGCAGCGGGAATGCAGGGCTGCTTCTTCGAGATGGTCGACTCCCTCTACGCCGACCGCGGTCATGTCGACGACCCCCACCTCTGGGAGCGGGCGAAGGGGCTCGGCCTCGACCTCGAGCGATTCGAGGCGGACCGGCGCTTGGAGGAGGTGGCCACTCGAGTCCGCCGCGATTTCGAATCCGGAATCCGCGCCGGCGTAACCGGCACCCCCGCGATCTTTCAGGGACGTGCCGGGACTTAGCGGTCCACATAGGTGCATAACTCCCGGCACGTCCCGGCGTCTGTACTCTCTCCGGTGAAAGAGAACGAGAGTTCTGAAAGCAAATGGCCGCCATCCGGGCGGCCGGAGGTAGGACAACTAAATGAGCATGTTTGACGTTACCCGCGTCTCGGTGGATGTCGGCGACAGCCAGATCTCCTTCGAGACCGGAAAACTCGCGAAGCAGGCGGGCGGCGCGGTCGTAGTCCAGGCCGGCGACACCATGGTCCTGTGCACCGCAACCGTCGGCAGTCTGCGCGACGTGGACTTCCTTCCCCTCACCGTCGACATCGAGGAGCGGATGTACGCCGCGGGCAAGATCCCCGGCTCGTTCTTCCGTCGCGAGGGCAAATCCAGCGAGAAGGCGACGCTGACCGCGCGCATGATCGACCGACCGATCCGGCCGCTGTTCCCCAAGGGATGGCACTACGAGACGCAGCTGGTCGCGATCCCGATGTCGGTGGACCAGGTCCACCCCTACGACATCCTCGCCATGAACGGCGCCTCGGCCGCATTGGCGATTTCCCCAGTTCCGGTCGCCGCCCACGTTGGTGCGGTGCGGATCGGCAAGCTCGACGGCGACTTCGTCGTCAATCCCTCCGAGGAGGACCTCGCCGAGCTCGACCTCGACTTGATCGTCGCCGGCACCGACGAGGCGATCCTGATGGTCGAGGCCGGCGCCAGCGGCGTCACTGAGCAGGAGATCCTCGATGCGCTCGATATCGCCCACGCCGAGATCAAGAAGCTCGTCGCGGCGATGGAGGAGCTGCAGCAGAAGGCCGGCAAGGAGAAGATCGAGGTTGAGGCGCCCTCGATCGACGAGACGCTGCTGGAGGAGATCCGCTCCTCATTCGGCGCCAAGATCGACGAGGCCACCTCGATCAAGGAGAAGCTCGCCCGCCAGGACGCAGCCAGCGCAGTCAAGGAGGAAGTCCTCGAGGCTCTTGCTCCCGCCGGTACGGACGGCGAGCCCGACGAGGCCCGTCGCACCGAGGTGAAGGCGGCCTTCTCGAGCATCGAGAAGGACATCATCCGCAAGCGGATCGCGGTCGACAAGAAGCGTCCCGACGGTCGCGCTCAGGACGAGATCCGGCCGATCGAGTGCGAGGTCGACATCTCCCCGCGCGTGCACGGGTCCGCCCTGTTCACCCGCGGCGAGACGCAGATCCTCTCCAATGCCGCGCTCGGTACGACGCGCATGGACATGCGGATCGACACGCTCGGCTTGGAGACCTCGAAGAAATTCTGGCACCACTACAACTTCCCGCCCTTCTCGGTCGGGGAGGCGGGCTTCATGCGCGGCCCTAAGCGCCGTGACATCGGCCACGGCGCGCTCGCCGAGCGAGCGCTGGTCGCGACCATTCCCTCCGAAGAGGACTTCCCCTACGTGATCCGGGTCGTCTCGGAGACGCTGGAGTCCAACGGCTCCTCGTCGATGGGCTCGGTCTGCGCCTCTTCGATGGCGCTGCAGGCAGCGGGCGTGCCGGTCTCGGCGCCGGTTGCCGGCGTCGCGATGGGCCTGATCAAGGAGGGTGACGACTACATCGTCCTCACTGACATCGCCGGCGTCGAGGATCACCTCGGCGACATGGACTTCAAGGTCGCCGGCACCGCGGACGGGATAACCGCGCTGCAGATGGACATCAAGATCACCGGCGTCACCTTCGACATCCTCACCGATGCGCTCGAGCAGGCCAACAAGGGCCGCCAGTTCATCCTCGGCAAGATGGCCGAGGCGATTGACGGTCCGCGGGAGACGCTCTCTCAGCATGCGCCGCGAATCGAGGCGATCAAGATCGATCAGGAGAAGATCGGCGCCGTGATCGGCAAAGGCGGCGAAACGATCCGCGCCCTCTGCGATGAGTTCGAGGCCGAAATTGACGTCGAGGACGACGGCACGATCCGGATCTACGCACCGACCGGCGAACTGGTCGAAGCCTGCGTCGCACGGATCGAGTCGATGACCAAGGAGGCCGAGGTCGGCGACAAGTACCCCGCCGCCAAAGTGGTGAAGACGACGACCTTCGGCGCCTTCGTCGAGCTGGTCAAGGGCACCGACGGCCTGCTCCACATCTCCAACGTGAAACCCGGCGAGCGGGTCGACTCGGTCGACGACGTGCTCAGCTCCGGCGACGTGATCGACGTCACCGTGGTCGAGGTCGACCGCGAGCGCGGCCGCATCGGCCTGCGCCTCTCCGACGATCCCTCGGTGGCCGGCAAATCGCCTGAGGAGCTGGCCGCGGTTGGCTCCGGTGAAGGCGGCGGCCCGCGTCGCAACGGCGGCGACCGTGACCGCGGTGGCCGGGGCGGTGGCCGCAGGCGCGAGCGCGAGCAGCGCAGCTAGACATTTGGCCGCCGCGAAGCTAAGCGAGTTGGGCTCGGGCGTCCGGGTCGTGACCGAGGAGGTTCCCTCGGTCCGCTCCGTCGCGCTCGGGCTCTGGGTTCGCACCGGCTCCAGGAACGAGACGCCGGCCCAGGCCGGCGTCTCGCACTTTCTCGAGCACCTGCTGTTCAAGGGCACCGAGCGCTTCTCCGCGATCGAGATCTCCGAGCGCTTCGACGGCCTCGGCGCCTCGGTCAACGCGGCGACCGGCAAGGAGACGACCCACCTCCATGCCCGCTTCCTCGACGAGCACACCGAGGAGGTCTTCGACCTGCTCGCCGAGATGCTGCTGGCGCCGACCTATCCGGACATCGACTCCGAGCGCGAGGTCGTGCTCGAGGAGATCGCGATGTACGAGGACGAGCCGCAGGACCGGGTCCACGACATCCTCGCCGGCGCTGTCTTCGGCGAGCACCCGCTGGGCCGCCGGGTGCTCGGCGAGGCCGAGGTGATCTCCTCGATCCCGGTGCCCGATATCGAGGTCTACCGCAAGGATCGCTACACCGGCCCGCACGTCGTTGTCGGCGCCGCCGGCCACCTCGACCACGAGCGGATCGTCGCCCTGGCCGAGCGTCTGGTCTCACCGCCGAGCGGCGAGAACGGATCGCAACGGGTGGCCGCCGACGGCGCCGCGCGGCTGCGCTTCTACCCCAAGGACACCGAGCAGTACCACATCTGCTTCGGTGCGACCGGGATCGTTCGCGACGACGAACGACGCTACGGGCTCGCCGTGCTCGACTCGATCTTCGGCGGCTCGACCTCCTCGCGGCTCTTCCGCGAGGTGCGCGAGAAACGCGGCCTCGCCTACTCGGTCGGCTCCTACAACGAGCAGTACACCGATTCCGGCCTGGTCGCAACCTACGTTGGCACCCGCGAGGACAACGTCGAGGAAGCCTGTGCGGTCATCGGCGCCGAGCTGGCGCGGCTGCGTGCCGAGCCGGTCTCCGGCGAGGAGCTGGCGCGGGCGAAGGAGAACGTCAAGGGTCGTCTCGTCCTCTCCTCGGAGTCGACGGCGGCGCGGATGTCTCGCATCTCGCGCGCGACCCTGTTCGGGTTGCCGATTGAAAGTCTGGACGCGATGCTGACCAAGGTCGACGCTGTAACGGTGGATGAGCTGAGTGAGCTTGCCACCGAGCTGTACAGCGCCGAGCGACTCTCCGCCGCCTGCGTAGGTCGCGACGAGGACTGCTTCCGCAAGGCATTGGCGCCCGTGAGTGGGGAGCTGGCGGCGGCATGATCCGGGTCGCCGTCTCAGGCGCGGCCGGCCGTATGGGGCAAACCGTCTGTGAAGCGGTCGAGGGCGCCGAGGACATGAAGCTGGCGGCGAAAGTCGACCCGGCGCTGGGAGTCGACCTTGCCGACGTCTTGGGTGGCGCCGACGTGGTCGTCGACTTCAGCACCCCCGATACCGCGCTCGGCAATGTGCGGGCCTGTCTCGAGGCCGGTGTCGATGTGGTGGTCGGCACCACCGGATTCGACTTCGACGCTCTGCGCGAGGCGGCCGAGGCGGGGGAGGCAAACTGCTTCGTCGCTCCCAACTTCGCGATCGGCGCCGTGCTGTTGATGGAGACGGCACAGACGATCGCCGAGCATATGCCCGAGTGCGAGATCGTCGAGCTTCACCACGACCGCAAGCTCGATGCCCCGTCGGGTACGGCCAAGCGGACCGCGGAGCTGATCCACGCCGCCGGTGGCAACGTCCACGAGCCGATCCATTCGGTGCGGCTGCCGGGCCTAGTTGCCCACCAGGAAGTGATCTTCGGCGGCGAGGGACAAACGCTTTCGCTGCGCCACGACTCGATCGACCGGGTTTCGTTCATGCCAGGGGTCCTGCTCGCCGTTCGCAGGGTCGCCTCACTGCCTGAGCGGTTCACCGTCGGCCTCGAGAAGCTGCTGTAGGTTCATGACATGAGCGAGGAGCTGGCGCGCCTGGACGCGACCGCGCAGGCAGACCTGGTCCGCAGCGGCGAGGCAACCGCTGTTGAGCTGGTCGAAGCCGCGATCAGCCGCATCGAGTCGACCAACCCCGAGATCAACGCCGTCATCCACCCCCTCTTCGAAGAGGGCCTCGAGGCGGCTCGCGGTGATCTCCCAGACGGTCCTTTCCGGGGCGTTCCCTTCCTGCTCAAGGACCTTGGCGCCGCCTTCGCCGGCCAGCCGCTGCACCTGGGAATGCGTTATCTGAAGGAGCGCGACTTCCGCGCCCCCGTGGATACCTACCTGGCACAGCGGTTCCACGCTGCTGGGCTGGTGACGATCGGCAAGACGAACGCACCCGAGCTGGGCATTCTGCCGACCACGGAGCCCCGTGCTTACGGCGCGACTCACAATCCCTGGGACCTGGATCGCACTCCGGGCGGCTCCAGCGGCGGCTCGGCAGCCGCCGTTGCGGCGGGCATGGTGCCGATGGCCCACGCCAACGATGGCGGTGGCTCGATCCGCATCCCGGCGTCCAATTGCGGCCTGGTCGGACTCAAGCCGAGCCGGCAGCGGACCAGCGAGGGCCCGCTGGTGGGCGACTTCATGTCGGGCTTGACCGCCGAGCTGTGCGTCTCGCGATCCGTCCGCGACACCGCTGCGCTGCTCGAGGCCGTGCACGGACCGGCACCGGGCGATCCATACGTCGCGCCGCCGCCGCTGCGTCCCTACACCGAGGAGGTTGGCGCCGACCCGGGCAAGTTGCGCATTGCTCTTTGGACCGAGACCGTGATCGAGCAGGACGCCGATCCTGAGGTCGTGGTCGCTGCGCGAGCCGGCGCGAAGGCGCTGGAAGGATGCGGCCATGAGGTGGAGGAGCCCGACCTGAGCGTCTTTCAGAGCATCGAGATCATCGAGCCCTTCCTGGTGCGTTGGGCTGCTGGGCAGGCGCAGGCGCTCGACCAGCTCGGCACGGTCGGCGGGCAGCCGATCGGGCCCGAGGACGTCGAGCCTCTGACCTGGGCGTTGGCCGAGATCGGTCGCCAGCGCAGCGCCGGCGACTACCTGGCCGCGGTCGGCCAGCACCAGGTTATGAGCCGTATTTTCGCCAACGTCCACGAGTCTGGCTTTGATCTGTTGCTGACTCCGACCCTGGGCGAGCCTCCACCTCCACTCGGCGCCTTTGACGACTCGGGCCCCGAGCCGATGGTTGCCTTCGAGCGCGCCTTCCTCGACGGCTGCTTCACCGCCGCCTTCAACGCGACCGGACAGCCGGCGATATCACTGCCGCTGCACTGGAGCGAGGACGGCCTGCCGATCGGCGTCCAGCTGGTCGCCCCGCTGGGCCGCGAGGACCTGCTGCTGCGGGTCGCCTCGCAGCTCGAGCAAGCGGTTCCCTGGGCCGACCGCACGGCGCCCACCTTTGCCATATGACCGCCCCGATACCCTGCCAGCGATGAGCGAGATCCGCGGTGTCATGACGGCGATGGCCACTCCCTTCGACCAGGAAGGCGGGGTCGATGAGGCGGCGGCGCGACGGCTCGCCTCCCACCTGATCGAGCACGGCTCACACGGCGTCGTCGTCGCCGGCTCGTCGGGCGAGGCGGCGACCCTCGACGACGAAGAGCACATCGCGCTGTTGGCGGCGATAGTCGACGAGATCGGCGGCGAGGCGACCGTGGTCTGCGGCACCGGCACCAACGACACGCGCCACTCAGTCGAGCTGACCAAGGCTGCTGCCGAGGCCGGCGCCGACGGCGCGCTGGTCGTCACGCCTTACTACAACAAGCCGACCTTTCCCGGCATCCTCGGCCACTTCGAAGCGATCGCTGCCGCGGTCCCCGGCCTGCCCCTGATCGCTTACAACATCCCTTCGCGGGTGGTGATCAACGTCAGCCCCGCTGAACTCGCGGAGCTGGCCAGGATCGACAGCGTTGTCGCAGTCAAGCAGGCCCAGAATCAGGAACTGCAACAGATTGAGGGAATGGCGCTCCTCGCCGGCAATGACGACGGCTTCATGCGCGTTCTGGAGCTGGGCGGAGCCGGAGGGATTCTCGTTGCGTCACACCTGGTCGGTCCGCGGATGCGGGAAATGTGGGACGCCGCCCAGGCCGGCGACCTAGAGCGCGCGCGTGAGATAGACGTCAAACTGCGGCCCGCCTACGACGTGATGGGCTTCGTCACCAACCCGATCCCACTGAAGGCGGCGCTGGAGATGACCGGGTTGATCCCCCACGGCAGCCTGCGACTACCCATGTTCGAGCTCGACGCAGACCAGCGCACCACAGTGCGCGAGGCGCTCGACGCCGTCGGCGTCGCGGTGGTCTCCTAGTCCATGGCGGCGAAGCTGCGAGTGCTGCCGCTCGGCGGTCTGGGTGAGATCGGCAAGAACATGACCGTGGTCGAGTACGGCGGGAAGATCGTCGTCGTCGACACCGGGTTGATGTTCCCGACCGCCGAGATGTTGGGCATCGACCTCGTCTTGCCTGACTTCTCCTATCTGCGCGACCGGGCCGAGGACATCGAAGCGATCGTCCTCACCCACGGGCACGAGGATCATGTCGGCGCGCTGCCCTACGTGCTGCGCGAAATCGGCATGCCACCGGTCATCTACGGCGGCATGCTGACGATCGGCATGGTCCGCTCCAAGCTCGACGAGCACAAGCTGAAGGACGCGCCGTTGGAGGAGCTGCCGGCGGGCAGGACAGTCCGGGCCGGACCTTTTGAGCTGGAGCTGGTCCACCTCTCGCATTCGATTCCCGATGCCCGCGGCGTCATCCTTGGCACCGATCTCGGCAAGGTCCTGATGACCGGCGACTACAAGTTCGACCAGACCCCCGTCGACGGCCGTCCGGCCGACATCTCGCGGCTCGCTGAGCTGGGCCGGGACGGCCTGCTGCTGCTCTGTGGCGACTCGACCAACGCCGACCGTCCGGGAATCGCGCCCTCGGAGTCGAGTGTCGGGCCGGCGTTGCTAGAGACTTTCTCGGCCTGCAAAGGCAGGATCATCGTCACCTCCTTCGCCTCCAACATCCACCGCGTGCAGCAGGTGATCGACGCCGCCGTTGAGCTCGACCGGCGCGTGGCCCTGGTCGGCCGTTCGATGCGCAAGAACTTCAACATCGCCTCCAGTCTGGGGATCGCCAATGCGCCCTCCGGCCTCTTCATCCAGCCGCGCGAGATCGAGGATTTCCCCGACGAGAAGGTGATCGTGATCTCCACCGGCAGCCAGGGTGAGCCGCTCTCGGCGCTGAGGCGCATGGCCAACAACGACCATCGCGACGTCGAGTTGCACTCCGGCGACACCGTCGTCTTCTCGGCCACGCCGGTGCCCGGCAACGAGCGCGCCGTGAACGAAACGATCGATCACATCTACGAGATCGGCGCCTCGGTCGTGACCGCCAAGGAGGCCCCGATCCATGCTTCGGGCCACGGCTGGCAGGAGGAGCTGAAGCTGATGATCAACCTGACCAAGCCTCGCTACGTGATGCCGATCCACGGCGATCACAAGCGTCTGCGGCTGCACGCTGAGCTCGCCCACTCTGTCGGCATCGACCCCGAGAACGTGTTCCAGGGTCGCAACGGGCTGCCGCTGGAGCTCGATGCGAACGGGGCCCGCTTCGGCAAGGACATTCACGCTGGCGTCGTCTACGTCGACGGTGTCAACGTCGGCGAGCCCAACGACGTGGCGCTGCGCGACCGCCGCGAGATCTCCGCCGACGGCATCTTCATCGTCGTCGCGACCGTCTCCTCCGACGACGGCAGCGTCGTCGCCGACCCCGAGGTGATCGTGCGCGGAGTCGCGCTGACCGACGAGGGGGAGTCCCTTGTGGACGAGCTGAAGGACGTCGTCGAGGACTCGCTCGAGGATGCCGCCGAGGCCGGCACTCGCGAGCTGCACCTGATCCAGGAAGACCTCCACGACGCGATTGCCAAGCTCATCTACGAGAAGCTGCGCAGTCGCCCGATGATCCTGCCCGTCGTGGTCGAGGTCTAAGTCACGCGAGCAACCAGGGCCAAAAAAGAGGACCCGCCGGCCGCGTTGGGGAGAACCGGCGGGCCCCTTGTGTCTCGTCCGTGGGGAAAGCTAAGCCGGTGCGCTAAAGCCGGTCTAAAGCTCCGGTAATCGATTTCTTAGACTTGCGCAGCGGCAGCCGGATGCGGAAGAGAGCGCCGCCTTCTTGGGATTCACCAGCTTCGGCGCTGCCGCCGTGTGAGGTTGCGACGGCATTGACGATCGCCAGGCCAAGACCGCTGCCGCCGCCGACAGCGGTATCAGCTGACCCTTCGCCGCGAACGAACCGCTCGAAGATCTGCTCACGAAGCTCCGGCTGTATGCCGCGGCCGTCGTCGGCGACTTCGACGACCGCATTACTGCCCTCGGCGCGCAGGCGCAGATCGATGGCCGAGCCAGCGGGCGTGTGACGGACGGCGTTGTCGAGCAGGTTGAGGACCATGCGATGCAACTCGTCGGGATTGCCGTCAACCGGCAGCGCCCGCTCGTTCTCGACCCGCAGCGTGCGTTCGCCGATCATCGGGGCGACCTCAGCCGCGGCACTGCCGGCTGCCTCGGCCAGATCGCAGTGGGTTCGCGCGCCGATCCGCCCAGCGTCGGCGCGGGCAAGAAGCAGGAGGTCACCGACCAACCGGCTCATGCGGCCCGAGGAGCGCAGCGCCGAGTCGACCATTGCCCGCTCGTCTTCGAGAGCTGTCTCATCCAGCGACGCTTGAAGCAGCTCCAGGTTGGCGAGGATGCTGGTAAGGGGGGTGCGCAGCTCGTGTGAGGCGTCGGCGACGAACTCGCGCTGCCTTTTCAGAGCTGTTTCTCGCTCGGCACGGGCAGCGTCGAGCGAGCGGAGCATCTGCTCCAGCGTCTTCGCGAGCTCACCCACCTCGTCGTCGGCCCGCGGCTGCGGCATGTGGCTCGAAGGGTCGCCCGTCTCGGCGATCTTGCGTGCGGTGGCGGTCAGCGAGGAGATCGGTCGCATCGCTCGACGGGCGATCGCCACTCCGGCAAGGCTGGCGAGCAGGGTCGCGCCCAGCACTCCCGCGGCGATAAACAGCCAGAGGCGGTCGATGGTCGAGTCGATGGGTTGCTCGTTGCGGCCATACTGGACGTAGCCGGCGATTCTGCCGCTCTGACTGCTCTGCAAGGTGACCGTGGCGACTCGCATCGCGCCGACGTTGTGGATGCCCGGGGCCGGTGGTCCGAGCGCCGCCGCGTTCGGGCTGGCGTCGAGCTGCTGACCGCGGGCGTCGTAGATTCGCACCGAGGCGTCATTGGGACTGACGAAATCGCCCAGGTCGGGCTCGCGGATGATCAGGGTGTTGGTGATCGTGTCGACGATCCGCACCTGCGAGGCAAGCGTCGTGACGGCGCCTTTGATCTCGCGGTTGAAGTCGTCGCGGATGCGCTGCGCGGCGAGGTTGCCGATGATCGCTCCGAACAAGACAAGGATCGCCAGGGTCAGTCCGGCAGATACAGCGGCGAGGCGCCAGCGCACCGGCCAGTTGCCGGGATGGAACACCGTTAGGCCTTTAACACGTAGCCAGCGCCGCGTTTGGTGTGCAGAAGTCTCTTCTCATCGCCGGACTCGAGCTTGCGACGGAGATTTGAGATGAAGACATCGATCGTGTTGGTCGCCGCCATCGGATCGTAGCCCCAAACCTCATCGAGCAGGCGCTCGCGTGAGACGACGAGGCGTTCGTTGTGCATCAAGTACTCGAGCAGCTCGAACTCGCGGTTGGTCAACTCGATTTCGCGCTCGCCTCGCTGCACCTCGCGCGTATCTGGGTTGAGGGTGAGGTCGCCGACCTGCAGTGAGGCGGAGCCGCGCGGCGGGCGGCGGCGCAGCAGGGCCCGAATCCGGGCCAGCAGCTCCTTGCGCTCGAACGGCTTGACCAGGTAGTCGTCGGCGCCGCTGTCAAGGCCGCCAACCCGGTCCTCGGTCTCGGCTCGTGCGGTCAGCATCAAGATCGGCACGTCGCTGTCGGCGCGCAGCCGGCGGCAGACCTCGACCCCGTCCATGCGCGGCAGGCCGAGGTCGAGCACGACTAGATCAGGTACGAAGCCGACAGCGACATCGAGCGCCTCAATCCCGTCGCCGGACGTGCGGACCTCGTAGCCCTCGTTGCGCAAGGAGCGGCGCAGCACGTCTGCGATCTCCTCATCGTCCTCGACGACAAGCACGCGCCCGCCGGCAGGATCGGTCTCGTTGGCAAGCATCGAATCGATGTTAGCCCGGCAAACCACGATTCCTCGCTGCCTTTAGGGTGAATTTAAGGCCAGCAGTCCCGCCACCGCCAACTCCCGATCAAACGGGTCGCCTCGCCCCAGCGACATCGAAGCGCCCGGCACGATGTCCAACCCGCCCTCGCGGTTGCGTGACCGCAGCTCGGTGCTCCTGCCGCGAGTAGGGAGGGGCACCTCGGGCACGACCTCTCCGTTGGGTCGCCGAAAGACCAGCGAGCCATCTCTCTTGGGAACTACGCTGAACCCGCCCTCGTGGACGAGCCGATGATGGTGTCCGCAGAGCAGCACCAGGTTGTCGAGCTTCGTATCCCCGCCGCGCGCCCAGTGGACGATGTGGTGGGCATCAACCCAGCGGCGGTTCTCACAGCCCGGGAAGCGGCAGCGCCCATCGTCGCGAACGTCCAAAGCCCGGCGCATAGAGGGTGGGATGGCGCGGGTCTTGCGGCCGATGTCGAGCGCTCCCTTGGGCCCGTGCAGGATCGAGACGAGCGAGGCATCGCAAGCCATGCGCCGCGCGGTCTCGGCGCAGATCGCAGGTCCGTCGTCGAGGCTGCAGCCCGCCCGCCCTCCGTCTCCCGCGAGTGCCTCGGCATCGGCATGCACGATGACCTGGTGGCGCTCTCCTGCTGGGCGGGGTGAGGCACCTCCAGCAAGAGAGCGCTCTGCCACCTCCATCAGCGCGTCGGCGTCGTTGACACGCTTGGTTGGTGTTGGTTCCGCGGAACCGCCTTGGGAGACCGCCGAATCGGCCTCTTCACGTTCGCGGATCGCCCCGCGTCCCGCCTCGACTGTCTTCAAGAACAGGGCACCGTCTTCAGGAGCAAGCCGTCCGCGGATGCAGAGGCTGCCATCTTCATCCCATTCGCAAGAGAGGAAACGGTCGCGGTGCGCTACTTCGGCGCTCTCCAGCGAGACTGCCCGCCGGTAGCCACGCACCAGTCGATCCAGCTGCGCCGCAGTGGCAAAGCGCGCCATCTCGACCAGCTCATGCTCAATTTCCGACGTGGCGATTCTGGTGATCGCTCGCACCTTGGAGTAGCTCAGCTCGCCGTGGCTGAACTTCTCGCGGACGAGTGGCAGCTCCTCTAGTGCACGCGCAACCCGTACGTGCTCCCGCGCAGAGCGGGGATCGATCGAGCAGCGCCAGGCTACCCAGGCCCCGCAGGAGCGAAAGCCCCAGGCCTCATGGGCACTCCGCCGGTCGAACTCCGCCACCAGCTCCAGCCAGCGATAGGTAGCGGCAGCGATATGCGCCGCCAGCTCGCCGATCTCCCGCTCGATCCAGTCGGTGGGGGCGTCCAGAAGTGCGGACTGCTCTGCCTCGAGCTTAACCTCCGGCTTTGTCCCTCCCTCTACGAACATATGTTCGATAGTAGATATATGGTCGGACAGAAAGTTGCAAGGGACTAGGCACTCTCAAGGCGGTTCCGCGGAACCACCCTTTGAGTCGTCTTCTACGACCCAGACTACGCAGACCGCTTAGTGAACTTCCCACCAATACGGGGGGCCAGGACTGCCTCCTCGCCAATCAGCCCAAGGAGCGCCATCGTTAGAGCCGCAGGGGATCGAAGCCCATCATCAACTTCCTTTGACGGAATAATCCCCTTGAGGTGCTCCGAGTGTGCCACCTTGGCGACGGCCATCTCCCCATAGACCTTGACCACCTCCTCACCTACCTGTTCGGCCAGATGGTCTGGATACCGAGACTGCCAATGCTCTATCTCGCCTCGAAGAACGGGATGCTCGACATTAATGAGGACCACTCCGTTTGGCTCCATTGGGTCGTTCGGTTGCCAAGCAGCAAGCATGCCGTCGTCGACCTCGTCTGCCGTGACCGTCCTAAAATTGGGAATTGCGCCGCCCACCTGGATGCGGACTGCAGATACCGCACCAGACTTCGTTCCGGTGTTGTGGTCGCCTCCGGTTCCACCGGCGCCTCCTTTGCGTTGCGTACGCCGTTTGACTTTTTTCACACGCTTCTTGGTTCCTCTGGACGCTGATCCGGCTTGGGTTGGATCAACCGTTAAGGATCCCCCTCGACGGGCCCGAAGCTTCGGTATCCGCCAGCGCGAGCCGAACCGGTCGGCAAGCCGATTGCGCCAAGCCCTGTCGGTCACCGAGCCGCCCCCCTTTGCTCGGGCCTCGTTTATCGCAGCGATGATCGCAGCCGGCATGTTGGTGGCAAATTCAGCCGCCCATTCATTTATCGGTAGTTCACCCCCTGCTTGAGGCCCGCCTTTTACAAGCAGGGCGTTCCGGTCGGTACGCGGGTACACGCCGTGCTTCCCATTGGCTGAATCGGCGAGGGGTGGCTGTATGATCAGCCAAATCCGACTCCTAACATCTCGCTCTGCGACGCCAAACGAGCGATAAGTCGCTTGATGTGAGGTCACGTCGTAGAGCTCATTGTCATAGAGCGCGCCGATGAAGCCGCCAAGGGCTGCGTATGACTGAATCGCTGGCCTATCCCCACCCCAGAGATACCAGCGAATCGTCGTGCCCGAGTTGAGCATAATGGACCCGGAGGCCTTGAGCTTGCCTTTTTTGAACCTTGGTGCGGGGTACTCGATGTAGTACTCAGCTCCTTGGATCTGCCGTCTGTTCGTGCGTCGGTCGGGCCCCCTTTCTGGCTGCACGCCGTGAGCCTCATCCTCCGACCGAGGCCAGTCTCCACGGGACTGAGTTCTCAGCTCGTCTACATACAAATCAACTCCGTCCGGGATCTCCCACAAACGTCGATTCAAGTAGGTCGAAATGCCCTTTATGTCCTCCTCGGAGCGTCCGCGATCACCAAGGGCCGTATCTTCGTTTGAATCGTTGCCGAGCAGGACAATGACGGTGCCGTGGTCGGCGATCCAATCCGGCTTGAGTGCCGACCAATCACAGCCCCGGTCCGGATCGTCGTAAGGCTCATAAACCTCATCGAGACTCTCTTCGCCAGATTCCTCGTCAATGACGTTTTGGAGTCGAAGGCCATACTCGCCCGTGCTGGCGTCGCGCTGAACCTCGATCATTGCTGCTTCGCCCTCAAGGTAGGACACAACGATCATGCCCGCATGATTCCATGGAAGGAGCGAAGTCTTCGAACCCACTCCGTAGTTCTCGTGCAACCCGCCGATCGGCTTGCCCCCGCCCCCGAAAGTATTGAAAAACTCCACCAATTCTTCCGGTGACATGCCTCTGCCGTTGTCTGCAATCAGCCTGCGGTAGACGCCAAGATTCTCGACAGCCTGCCACTCGATGCCGAATTCAATCTGAGAAGCGCCAGCCTCTTCGGCGTTCTTGTAGGTCTCGCGGACCCACTGAAAGGCTCCTCCCTCGCGATAGGTGCGCTCGATGAAATGCTGGGTACCCGCCGTAGTCATTGGCAGGATGCGCAGCTCTGCTGCGTTTGCCATATGCATCCCTTCCTTTTCCAAGCCGTGCTTGGAGATGGGCTAGGCCGCAGATGGGTCCTAGCTGGGTTCTGCATAGGCACCGTAGCAAGCGGGCAATCTGCTGCGAGATACACATGCATTTAGCGCGCAACGCGCGGGTTCCTTGGCAGTTGCCATCTGCGGCGCTTGGCATGATCGAGCGCAGCTCATGAGTTCGCCTGCCGCCGCCCATCTCCATGCCCACAGCGAGTACTCGCTGCTCGATGGCGCCTGCAAGATCGACGCGATGGCGGCGCGGGCAGCGGAGCTCGGGCAGCCAGCGCTGGGGCTGACCGACCACGGCGTGATGAACGGCTCCGTCGAGCTCTATAAGGCGTGCCAGAAGCACGGCATCAAGCCGGTCGCCGGACTCGAGGCCTACTTCGTCGATGACGTCAAGACGATCAAGGAGAAGCCCAAGTACGAGCGCAACCACCTGACGCTGCTGGCCGAGAACGACGCCGGTTTCGCCAATCTGGTCAAGCTGACCTCGGCCGGCTTCCTGGAAGGCTTCTCGCGTGGCAAGTCCAACGTAGACATGGAGCTGCTTTCCGCCCATGCGGAGGGCGTCATCGTCCTCACCGGCTGCCTTCAGTCCCGCTTTTGCCGCCGCTTGGTCGAAGAGCGCGCCGACGATGCCCGGGCCCACCTCGACGACCTGGTGCAGGCCTTCGGTCTAGAGCAGGTCTACTTCGAGGTGCAGAAGAACGGCATCGAGGAGCAGGAGAAGGCCAATCAGGGGATCGTCCGTTTCGCCCGCGAGCTGAACCGGCCGCTGGTTGGGACCGCGGATGTCCACTACCTGCGTCGCGAGGACTTCGACAACCACGCCGCGCTGCTCTGTGTGCAGACCAAGTCGACACTGGAGGCGCCGAAGCTGAGCTTCGACACCAACGAGTTCTTCCTCAAGAGCAACGAGGAGATGGCCGATTCGTTCGCCGAGTGGCCGGAGGCGATCCCGACCACGCTGGAGATCGCCGAGCGTTGCGAGATCGAGATCGAGCTGGGCAAGCTGCTGCTGCCCCGCTACCCGACGGCGGATGGCTCCGAGCCGGAAGCGATGCTGCGTCGTATCGCCGCTGAGGGCCTGCGCGCCCGCTACGGCGACCCGCCACCCGCGGAGGCGGTCGAGAGGCTCGAGCTCGAGCTCGGCGTGATCGAGGACATGGGCTTCTCGTCCTACTTCCTGATCGTCTGGGACTTTGTCCGCTACGCCAAGGAAAACGGCATTGCCGTCGGCCCCGGTCGCGGCTCGGCGGCCGGGTCGATCGTCTCCTACAGCCTCGACATCACCGACCTCGACCCGCTCGCCAATGACCTGCTGTTCGAGCGCTTCCTCAACCCTGGTCGCAAGTCGATGCCGGACATCGACATCGACTTCTCGGTGCGCGGGCGTGAGCGGGTGATCCGCTACGTCGGCGAGAAATACGGCCGCGAGTCCGTCGCCCAGATCATCACCTTCGGCAAGATGGCGCCGCGCGCCGCAACCCGCGACGCCGCCCGAGTGCTTGGCTTCGACTACGGCAGCGGCGACCGTCTCGCCAAGCAGATCCCGGAGCCGATCCTCGGCCGCAATCCCTCCTTCGAGGAATGCCTGCGACCGGGCCAGGAGCTGAAAGGGACCTACGACTCCGAGCCCGACGCGAAGCGGATCCTCGACGTTGCCCAGGGCCTAGAGGGGATCATCCGCAACAACTCGATCCACGCCGCCGCGGTGGTGATCGCCGACCGCCCGCTGCAGGAGATCGTGCCGCTACAGCTCGCCGAGGATCGCAGCGCGCCCGCCAACGGCAATGGCGGCGGCAAGGCCGAGCGCCAGTACAAGGTCGTCACCCAATACTCGATGGGCCCGATCGAGGAGATCGGCCTGCTCAAGATGGACTTCCTCGGCCTGCGCAATCTCGATGTGATCGAGGACGCGGTCGAGATCATCCGCCGCTCGCGCGACGTCGAGCTCGAGATGACCGAGATCCCGATGGACGACGCGAAGACCTTCGAGATGCTCACCAGGGGCGACGGCACCGGCGTCTTCCAGCTCGAGTCCGAGGGCATGCGCGAGGCGATGAAGAAGGTGCGTCCGACCGGGTTCGACGACATCGTCGCCCTCGTCTCTCTCTACCGGCCCGGTGCGATGCGCTACATCCCTGACTACGCCAAGGGCAAGCACAACCCCGACTCGGTGACCTACCCGGACGAGCGCCTGCGGCCGATCACCGAACCGACCTACGGCTGCGTTCTTTATCAGGAGCAGTTGATGGAGATCGCGAAGCGGATGGCCGGCTTCAGCCCGGCCGAGGCCGACGACCTGCGCAAGGCGATCGGCAAGAAGAAGCGCGACCTGATGGCGACGATGAAAGCCAAGTTCATGGAAGGGATGGAGGCCTCCGGGACCGCCGCCCGCGTGGCCGGTGACATGTGGTCGTTGATGGAGGCTGCGGCCGACTACTCCTTCAACAAGTCGCACGCCGCCTGCTACGCGCTGATCGCCTACCGCACCGCCTACCTCAAGGCCAACTATCCGGCCGAGTACATGGCGGCGCTGATCTCCTCGGTGATGAACACCAAGGACAAGGTGCCCTTCTTCGTCAATCGCTGCGAGGAGATGGGGATCGACGTGCTCCCACCCGACGTCAACTCCTCCGACCACGACTTCGTCGTCAGCGAGAAGGCGATCCGCTTCGGCCTCGACGCGGTGAAGAACGTCGGCCACAGCGCCGTCGAGGCGATTCTCGGCGCCCGCGAGGATGCCCCGATCGGCTCGATCTGGGACTTCTGCGAGCGGGTCGACTCGCGCGCCGTCAACAAACGGGCGATCGAGTGCCTGGTCAAGTGTGGCGCCCTCGACTCGACCGGGGCGACTCGCAGAGGCATGCTGGAGGCGCTGCCGGCGGCGCAGTCGGCTGGGCAGAAAGCCCAGGAGGACGCGCAGCTCGGGCAGGGCTCGATCTTCGATTTCGGCGACGCGGCGGCGAGCGGTGGGGTGGACGGCGGCTCCAGCGCCCAGCACCGACCGCCGATCTCAGCGGCCGAGTTCGAGCGCCGCGAGCTGTTGGCGATGGAGAAGGAGACGCTCGGCACTTATCTCTCCTCGCACCCCCTGTCCGAAGTGCGTGAGGCGCTGCGTGCTCGGGTCGACTGCAGCCTGGCCGATCTGGCGAACAAGCCGGACGGCGCCTGGGTCACCGTCGGCGGGATCGTCGCCGAGAGCAAGAAGATCCGCACCAAGAGCGGCAACCAGATGATGTTCGCGACCCTCGACGACGTCGAGGGACAGGTCGAGATGCTGGTCTTCAAGGCCGATCAGGCGGAGAGCGCGACCGCGATCGAGACCGACGCCGTCGTCCTCGTTCGCGGCCGGATCGACCACAAGGATCGGGGTGAGACCAAGCTCGTCGTACAGGAGGCCGAGCGGTTCGAACCCGACGGGGAAGAGATGGCCCGGGCCAGCGCCGCGGCGGCGGCGCCGGCGGCGCCGTTGAGGTTGACGATCGACGCGGTGAGCCTCGGCAATCCTCACCTGATAGAGGAACTGAAGACGGTCTTCGAGGACCACAAGGGCGACGCCGAGGTGTACCTGGCGATCCCTGGCGAGGACGGCAAGGCGCGCGAGTGGAAGTTGGGCGAGGAGTTCAAGGTTCGCCACTCGAGCAAGCTGCGTGCCGAGCTAGACCACGTCCTCAGTGCCAGCGCACTTGCGGCGTAGACCGACCCTGGACCGCTCTAGACTTTCGCCATGCCCGCTACGCGCGCGAAGACCGGTGAGTGTCGTCAGTGCCGTTCGTTCTGCGACAAGATGGTCGAGCCGCGCGGCTGCGTCGAAATCGGCTGCCGTTTCCTCTACAGCGTCATCGACGGGCTGACAGGCACCCAATACGTCGGCTGCATGCAGGAGGTATTTGGCGCCAAGGTCGAGCTCGACGCGGTTCTTCAGCCCGGCGGTTTCGGCGGCGTCAAGATGACTGGCGCGCCGCTGCCGCACTGCCCCTTCTCGGTCGAGCACGCCTACCTCGGCTCGGGCCAGGAGTACGACTGCGTCAACAGGCGCTTCTTCGACTGCACCGACGGCGGCCCGGAGGGACTGCGGGCCTTCGACCTGCGCGATCTTGCATCGGAGTCCCCGGGCATATAAGACGACATAATTCCGTGTAGGCTTGCGAAATGAGCGATTCTTCAGCTGTAGCAGAGGCAGAGCAGCTCGTGGCGGACGCGGCGACGGATGTCGCGGGGGAGGATGGACCCAGGTTCACGCTTGAGCTGAATCAGGACCAAGAGGACATTCGCGACTGGGTGCATGGCTTCGCCGAGGGCGTCGTCCGGCCCGCCGCGGCGGAGTGGGACGAGCGCGAGGAGACTCCCTGGCCGGTGATCCAGGAGGCCGCCAAGATCGGCCTCTACGGATTTGAAGCGCTGGGCCAGTTCTTCGGCGACGACACTGGCCTGACCCTGCCGATCGCCAATGAGGAGCTGTTCTGGGGCGATGCCGGCATCGGCATGGCGATCATGGGCACCTCGCTTGCCGTCGCCGCGATCTTCGGGCAGGGAACCCCGGAGCAGATGGGCGAGTGGATCCCGCAGTGCTTCGGCACTGCCGAGGAGCCCAGGGTCGCCGCCTTCTGCTCCTCAGAGCCGGATGCGGGCTCCGACGTGGCGGCGATCCGCACCAGCGCCAAGTACGACGAGGCGAGCGACGAATGGGTGCTGAACGGCCAGAAGGCCTGGGCCACCAACGGCGGTATCGCCGATGTCCATGTGGTGATCGCCTCGGTGGATCGCGAGCTGCGCTCGCGCGGCCACGCCGCCTTCGTGATCCCACCGGGAACCAAGGGCTGCGAGCAGGGCGCCAAGGTCAAGAAGCACGGCCTGCGCGCCTCCCACACCGCCGACGTCCACCTCGACGACTGTCGCATCCCGGGCTCCTGCCTGCTGGGCGGCAAAGAGAGGCTCGACGAGCGCCTGGCGCGGGTCCGCGAGGGCAAGAGCTCCAAATCGCAGGCGGCGATGCAGACCTTCGAGGCGAGCCGGCCGACGGTCGGCGCGCAGGCGATCGGTATCGCCCGCGCAGCCTACGAGTACGCGCTCGGGTATGCCAAAGAGCGCCAGCAGTTCGGCAAGGCGATCGTCGAGAACCAGGCGATCGCCTTCACCCTCGCCGACATGAAGATGGAGATCGACGCCGCCCGGCTGCTGGTCTGGCGGGCGGCCTGGATGGGGCGCAGCGGCCAGAAGTTCGAGAACGCCGAGGGCTCGATGTCGAAGCTGAAGGCCGGCGAGGTCGCGGTCTGGTCGACCGAGCGGGCGATCCAGATCCTCGGCGGCAACGGCTACACGCGCGAGTTCCCGGTCGAGCGGATGCACCGCGACGCCAAGATCTACACGATCTTCGAGGGCACCTCCGAGATCCAGCGCCTGGTCATCTCCCGCGCGATCTCAGGTGTCCAGATCCGATAGGGATCAGGCCGCTGGTGTGGGGAGCCCTATCCACACGAAGTCAGACACGCCTCGATCCCGTCGCCCCAGCTCAAAATGAAGAGGGCCTCTGGCGTTGGCTTCGTCTTCGGTGAGCTGGTAAGGGCCTTCCAGCGTGTGGGATGACTCTCGGCCGCATTCAGGGTCGCTGGATCAATTGCGACGCTTGATGTGAGGGGACGACAACCCCCTGTGCGTGAATTCAGGTCGCACGCGCTTCGCGCTTAGCGACTGATTTGGTGCGCGGCTACGCCGCGCAGGGGGTTGTCGTCCCCTCACACTTTGCGACGTTTGAGCCCGGCTTTCCTCAGACGCTTGGCCGCCGCCACTTCTTTCCTGTCGGGGCCTTTCCTGTTCGGACCTGGGGTCTCCAAGGTCGCCGGCAGGCCCTCGAAGCGGGGCTCGGAGAGGAAGGCGGCGAGGCCCTGCTTGCCCATCTCGCCTTTGCCGATGTTGGCGTGGCGGTCGCGGCAGGAGCCGAGCGGGGCGGCTGCGTCGTTTACGTGGAGGCAGCGCAATCGCTCCAAGCCGACCTTCTCGTCGGCTTCGTCGACGATCTCGGCCAGCGAGTCCGGGTCGGTGACGTCGTAGCCCTGTACGTAGAGATGGCAAGAGTCCAGGCAGAGACCGAGCCGCTTGCCGCCACCGGCGAGCTCGATCAACTCCGCGGTCTGGTCGAAGTCGCGTCCCAGCAAGCCTTTGTGACCGGCGGTCTGCTCCAGCAGCAGCGGGCAGCTCTCGCTGTCCTTCAAGGCCGCGGCGATGATTTTGGCCGCCCGCTTGATCGAGGGACCGAGCGGCTCTCCTTTCTGCGCGCCGGGGTGCAGGACGACGCCAGCGGCGCCGATGCCGTCACCGGTCTGTAGAGCGTGGGTGAGAGAGGCCAGTGACTTCTTGCGCAGCTCGGCGTCTTTGCTGGCGCAGTTGATCAGATAGACGGCGTGGATCACGACCGCTTCGATCTGGGAGGCTTCCATCGCCTCGAGGAAGGCGGCAAAGTCGTCGGGGCCGTACTTGGTCGGCCGCCACATCCGCGGACTCTGGTTGAAGATCTGGATAGATTCGCAGCCGCGCTCCTCGCCGCGCTCGATCGCGTTGGCGAGCCCACCCGCCGTGGAGACATGCGCCCCGATCAACATGACCAGCGATAACCCCCGTTTGAGATTTGCCCCCTCGCCGACCGGCGCCCTTCACATCGGTGGGGCGAGGACGGCACTCTACAACTGGCTTGCGGCGCGTCACGAGGGCGGCTCGCTGGTGCTGCGGATCGAGGACACCGACCGTGAGCGCTCGACCGAGGACAACATCGAGCAGATCCTCGACGCGCTGCGCTGGCTGCAGCTCGACTGGGACGAGGGGCCGGTCTCGCAGGCGTCTCGCTCGGATCGCCACCAGGCGGCGCTGAAGCGCCTGCTGGATAGCGGCGCCGCATACCGCGACCCGGCTACCGGCAAGGACGTCGAGGCCTGGAAGGCGGAGCATGGCGCCGACCGCGGCTACCGCGGCGAGCCGAGTGATGCGCCGGAAGCAGCGGTGAGGCTGCGGGTGCCGGACGAGGGCGAGACCGTGGTCGACGACTTGATCCGCGGCGCGGTTCTCTTTCCCAACCGCAGCTATGACGACTTCGTCATCGCCCGCGGCGATGGCTCGGTCCTCTACAACTTCGCGGTCGCCGTCGACGACGCGGAAATGGGAGTCACCGATGTCGTGCGCGGCGACGACCACCTCTCCAACACGCCGAAGCAGCTGCTGGTGCTCGAGGCGCTCGGTTTCGAAGCGCCGCGCTACGCGCACCTGCCGCTGCTGCATGGTCCCGACGGGCGCAAGCTCTCCAAGCGCCACGGCGCCGCCTCGGTGCAGGAGCTGCGCGAGGCGGGCTACCTGCCGGCGGCGGTGCGCAACTACCTCGCCCTGCTCGGCTGGGGAGCCGACGACGACGCGACCCTGATCCCGACCGAGGAGCTGGTGGAGCGATTCCGGGTCGAGGACGTCGGCAAGGCAGCGGCGATCTTCGACGAGAAGAAGCTGCGCTGGGTCAACGGCCGCTATATGCGGGAGATGCCACTCGACGAGTACGTAACTGCCGTGGCGGCACACCTGGGGAGAGATCCCGACGAGCGGCTGCGAGCCGCCTGCGAGATCGTGCAGGAGAAAGCGCAGACGCTGGCGGAGGTTTGGCCGCTGATCCGTTTCCTCTTCGAAGCGCCGGTGGAGGATGAGAAGGCTTGGCGCAAGGTGATGAAGGATGGGGCATTGCAGGCGCTGGAAGCGTCCCGCGAGGCGATTGCAGCGGCTGGCGACTTCAGCTCCGAAGCGGTCGAGGCGGCGCTGTCACCCTTGCCGGAGCGTCTGGGCGTCAAGCCAGGGCGGGTCTACCAGCCGATCCGAGTCGCGATCAGCGGCGGCACGGTCTCGCCGGGGATCTTCGAATCGCTGGCGGTGCTTGGGCGCGAGGAATCGCTGGCCCGTATCGACATCGCAATCGCACGCCTCCGACCCTGACGGACAACAAGGTCGCTCGCTGCTCTCCGCAGTGGATAACCAAATAGCAAATTGACCTCACTAATGGGGAGGCTGGCGCTAAACCGTGCGTCCTCTGCTGCCGATGACGGGGGCAGAGCGAGTCCCCTATGGCGTCGACCAGACAACAGAGCAACGGCAAGGTCAAGAAAGCCGATACGAGCCACGGCAGAAGCGCCGCTGGAGCGGCAGCGCCGGGAGCCCGGCTGGCATCGGCCTTCGAGGCGGTGGAGAAATTTCCGGCCCTGATCGAGTCTCGCGCTCGGGTAATGCAAGCGGCCACTGCAGAGACCGCACGCGTGGGCGAGGTGGTCGAAGCGGTCGAGGCGGATGTCGCTCTGACGATCGCGGTCTTGCGCTTCGCCAATGCCACGACCAGCGGCGCCGGCATCGGCAGCGTGCCCCAGGCGGTCGAAGTCCTGAAGCCGTCCGGAGTGTTGGCAATTGCGGGAACGGCGCCGATATTCGACTTCTTCGAGTCCAACGGCGGTTGGGAGCTGAAGCCGGAGCAATTCCGTGTTCATGCGCTGGCCACCCAACAGGCAGCAGCCCGGATCGGGCGTGAGGTCGGCTGGGACGATCGCGACGAGTTGCTCGTCGCCGCCCTGCTCCATGACATCGGCCGGCTGGTGATCTCAAAACTCCACCCGGGCCGCAGGGCCTATTTCGATGCCTCCTCGCGTACGCCCGAGCAGCGGATTCGGGAGGAACGCGACCAGCTCGGTATCGACCACGCCTTGGTCGGTGGGGTGCTGGCGCGGCGCTGGAACGTGCCGCAGCGGATCGCCGTGGCGATCGAGCGCCACCACGCCGAGGATGCCGAGGGCCTTGCCGCGATCGTCGCCACCGCCGACATGGTCGCCCACTACTCACAGGGTGAGGCGGTGACCCCGGAGCGCCTGCGCGAGAGCGCCAAGCGCTGCGGGCTGGGGCCCGAGGGCCTGCGCGCGCTGCTCTACGAGCTTCCCTACCCGCGCGAAGCCGATGCCCGGGTCAGCGAGCCCTGCCCGCTCTCCGGCCGTGAGCTGGACGTTCTCAGGCTCCTCTCCGAGGGAATGGTCTACAAGCAGATCGCCGGCGAAATGCAGCTCTCGGTCTCGACGATCCGCACTCACCTGCACAACGTCTACGGCAAGATCGGCGCGGTCGACCGCGCCCAGGCAGTGCTCACCGCGCGTGACCGCGGCTGGATCTAAGTCGCCGGCGGCTAGTCGATAAGGGACTCGCGCAGCGCGATCGCGACCGCATGGGTCCTGTTGCGGGCTCCGAGGCGGCCGAGGGCGTTCTTGGTGTGGGTCTTGATCGTTTCCTCGCTGAGGCCGAGTTCGCGCGCCGCGACAACGGTCGAGCCGCCGTCGGCCAGCAGCTGCAGGATCTCGCGCTGGCGCCGGGTCAGCTTGCCGCGGCTGCCCCGCGGCGGGACCGCCGGATCGATGAACCGTTCCTGCTCGAATGCCGCCCAGGCGGCTTTGGCCATCAGCTCGGCGCTGGCGGTTCGTGCCACGTAGGCGCTGGCGCCGGCTTGCAGGGCAATCGACGCTAGGTGCCGGTCGGGTCGCTCGCCATGGGCGACTATCCCCATGCCAGGCGCGGTCTTGCGCAGCGTCCGGATCGCCTCATTCCCGTGCATCGCATCGTCACCCTCGCCGAGTCCGCGCCGCAGGTCGACTATCGCTACGTCGATGCTGCCGACGTCCCGGATCAAGCCGACAGCCTCACCGCGGGTCTCGCTCTCGTGGATCTCGAAGTCGTCGGCCAGGGCCTCGCGCATGCCCAGCCGCACCAGCGGGTGGGGGTCAATCACAAGGCATTGTGGGCGCTCGCTCGGGACCCGTCGATCCTATACCCAGTCAAATCCGCGTCGTAAGGTAGAAAGGTCCTGTGATTTCCATCACCTCGAAGTCGCGCTATGCGGTTGTCGCCATGGCGGAGCTGGCCCGTTCGGGTGAGCGGCCAGTGCCGATCAAAGAGCTGGCCGAGCGGCGCGGCATCCCCGAGCAGTTCCTCGAGCAGCTCTTCTCAACCCTGCGCCGGGCGGGTCTGCTGACCAGCCATCGCGGCATGAAGGGCGGCTACACGCTCTCACGCCCCGCCGACGAGATCACCGTGCTCGAGGTAGTCCAGACCCTCGATGGCAAGGTCGGCCAGGAGGCCGACGAGGCGGGCGGGATTTGGGCGGAGGGCGTCACCTCGCTGCGCAAGGTCTTCGGCCAAACCACGATCGCCGAAGTCGCCCGCCGCGAGGCCGAGGAGGCCGGCTCGGGGATGTACTTCATCTGAGCCCTTCGGCTTGGGCGACGGTGAACAGCGCGAAGGAGATCCATTATGGAGCTGACCGCTTCATTCATGGCCGCATAGATGCCGCCTCGAACCGATGGAAGAGCCCGTAGCGCGGAGGTCGTCGAGCTTCACCCCGACCTTTTGACGCCCTCCGAGTTGGTTCTGGAGATGGCGGGCGAGCGGGAGGAAGGCGAAAGCTGAGGGGTGCGATCCGCGAACTCAAGGGCTCGGGGCTGCTTCGATTCATCAGCGAAGTTGTTGCGCCGACACATGCCGCGCTCCTCACGCTCTGACCACCGCCGATCTACCTCGCCGGTAGTGTCGCGCTCTGTGAGCGCGCGAGGGCAATTGCGATGAGGATCGGGGCCGAGGCTTCGGCGGTAGTCGGGAAGACGCCGCTGGTCTCGTTGCGACGGCTCAGCGAGGGGCTGTCTGGCGAGGTCTGCGCCAAGCTCGAGTACTTCAACCCCGGTGGCTCGGTCAAGGATCGGATCGGGGTGGCGATGATCGACGCGGCCGAGGAGGCCGGGCTGATCGAGCGGGGGCGTTCGGTGATCGTCGAGCCGACCAGCGGCAACACCGGGATCGCCCTGGCGATGGTCTGCGCGGCGCGCGGCTACGAGCTGATCCTGACCCTGCCCGAAGGGATGAGCCGGGAGCGGGCGAAGTTGCTGCGCGCCTACGGCGCCGAAGTTCGCGAGACGCCGTCCCTGGGCGGGATGACCGAGGCAGTCGAGCTGGCGGCGGAGATCCGCGAGCAGCGCAAGGGATTCATGCCGCAGCAGTTCTCCAACCCGGCCAATCCAGAGGTACACCGCCGAACCACGGCGGAGGAGATCTGGCGCGACACGGATGGCGAGGTCGGCGCCTTCGTCGCCGGGGTCGGCACCGGCGGCACGATCAGCGGTGTCGGTGGCTTCCTGCGCGAGCGCAGCCCGGAGACGCTCGTCGTCGCGGTCGAGCCGGCGGCCTCACCGGTGCTCTCCGGCGGGGCGCCGGGCCCGCACAAGATCCAGGGAATCGGCGCGGGCTTCATTCCCGAGGTGCTCGACCGCTCGGTGATCGACGAGACGATCGGGGTCTCAGATGAGGACGCATTGGAGACGGCGCGACTGACGGCAAAACGGGAGGGGGTACTTGCCGGGATCTCCGCCGGAGCCAACATCAAGGCGGCGCTGGAGGTCGCGGGCCGGCCAGAGATGGCCGGGAAACGGGTGGTGACCGTGGTTTGCGACTCGGGCGAGCGCTACATGTCCCTACCCTTCTTCGCACCATGAACGTAGCGCGTCGAGTGGTTCAGGAGATCCGGGCTGACGTGTCCGCCGCACGCGATCGCGATCCGGCGGCGCAAGGGGTCTCCTCTTTCGAGATCCTCACCGGCTGGGCCGGCGTGCAGGCCTTGCTCGCCCACCGCGTCGCCTATGCGCTGGGCGAGGCGGGGGCGCCGCTGGCGCCACGCATGATCGCCTATCTGAGTCGCGCCATCACCGGGGTCGAGATCCATCCCGCGGCGAAGATCGGGCGCGAGTTCTTCATCGACCACGGCTCCGGCGTGGTGATCGGCGAGACGGCTGAAATCGGCCGGCGCGTGACCCTCTACCAGGGGGTGACGCTCGGCGGCACCGGCTTCCAGCGCGGCAAGCGGCACCCGACCCTTGGCGACAACGTCACCGTCGGCTCCGGCGCCAAGCTGCTCGGACCGATCGCGGTCGGCGACGGCGCCAAGATCGGCGCCAACACGGTGGTCGTCGAGGATGTGCCGCCCAGCTCGACCGTGGTGGGCAATCCCGGCCACCCGGTCAAGGTGGACGGCAGGCGCCCGGAGGGGCCGGACGCCGACTGGATCCACCTGCCGGACCCGATCGCCGAGGCGATCAAGACCCTCGCAGAGCGGATTTCCAAGCTCGAGGAGCGACTTGCCGAGCTCGACGGGGAAGGGGTCCCCCCCGAGGACGGTCAAGAGCCGGCGCCCCGCACCGGCCGCTCCTCGGCTGGCGGCTGAGTCGACCAGGGCCAGCCGCTGGGCTGACTATTCTCGGCTCTGATGCTTCAAGTCGAGCCAGAGAGCCCCGCCGACTCCCTGGGCGCCCCGACCGAGCCGGGCGCGGACCGCGCCGAGCGCCTGCTGGCGGAGCTCAACGAGCCCCAGCGCCAGGCGGTGCGCCACGGAGAGGGCCCGCTGCTGGTCCTGGCTGGCGCCGGCTCGGGCAAGACCCGCGTCCTCACCCACCGCATCGCCTACCTGCTGGCAACCGGTCAGGCACGGCCGGGGGAGATCCTCGCGATCACCTTCACCAACAAGGCGGCGACCGAGATGCGCGAGCGGGTCGAGTCCCTGGTCGGCCGCTCGGCGCGGGCGATGTGGGTGACGACCTTCCACTCGGCCTGCGCGCGGATGCTGCGCGCCGACGCCGAGCGACTCGGCTACTCGCGCGGCTTCACGATCTACGACGAGTCCGACTCGCTGCGGATGCTCAAGCGCTGCATGCAGGAGCTGCACATCGACCCCAAGCGCTACCCGCCGCGGGCGATCCGCTCGCAGATCTCGGGCGCCAAGAACCAGCTCGTCGATGCGGACGCCTACGCGCAGGCGCAGGGCAGCGTCTTCGAGGAGACCGCGGCCGGCGTCTACAGCCTCTACGAGAAGCGGATGCTCGAGGCCAACGCGATGGACTTCGACGATCTGCTGGTGCGGACTGTGAACGCGCTGGAGCTGTTCGAGGAGGTGCGGGAGCGCTGGCGGCGCACCTTCCACCACGTCCTCGTCGACGAGTACCAGGACACCAACCACGCTCAGTACCGGCTGCTGCAGCTGCTCACCTCCGAGCACGGCAACCTGATGGTCGTCGGCGACGAGGACCAGTCGATCTATGGATTCCGACACGCCGACATCCGCAACATCCTCGATTTCGAGCGCGACTTCCCGGATGCGGACGTGGTCAAGCTCGAGCAGAACTATCGCTCGACCCAGACGATCCTCTCCGCCGCCAACGCGGTGGTGGAACGCAACCGGGAACGGCGCCCGAAGCGCCTCTGGACCGAACTCACCGGCGGCGAGCCATTGCAGCTGCGCGAGCTCTCCGATGAGCACGAGGAGGCACGCTGGGTGGCGGGGGAGATCGAGCGACTCGGCGAGGAGGAGGGGGTGCGACGTGAGGACGTCGCCGTTTTCTACCGAACCAACGCGATGAGCCGGGTGCTCGAGGACACCCTGGTTCGCTTCGAGCTGCCTTATCAGGTGATCGGCGGGACCAAGTTCTACGAGCGGGCCGAGGTCAAGGACGCAGTCGCCTACCTCAGCTTGCTGGTCAACCCCGCCGACCAGGTCTCCTTCGCGCGAGTCGTCAACTCGCCGCGACGCGGGATCGGCAATACGAGCCAGGGGCGGCTCTCCTCGCACGCCAACACGACCGGCTTGCCGATCTGGGAGGTCGCCGGCCGGGTCGAGGAGGTACCCGGTCTGGGAGGGGCGGCGATCAAGGCGGTCTCGCGCTTCCACGAGACGCTGGAGGGGCTGCAGTCGCGCGTAGAGGAGGCCCCGGTGGCCGAGTTGCTGGAGGCGACCCTGCGCGAGAGCGGCTACCTCGACGCACTGGCGGCGGAGCGGACGGTCGAGGCCGAGGGCCGAGCCGAGAATCTCCAGGCTTTGGTGGACGGGGCTGCAGAGTTCGACGCCAATCGCGAGCTGGAGGGGGAGGGGGAGGGGGACGTCTCCGCCCTGGAGGAGTTCCTGCAGCAGATCTCCCTCTATACCCAGCAGGACGAGCTGCGCGAGGAGCCGGCGATTACGCTGATGACCCTGCACAACGCCAAGGGCCTGGAGTACGAGACGGTCTTCATCGTCGGCTGCGAGGACGGCGCCTTCCCACACATGAAAGCACTGGAAGAGGGGGGCGAAGAGGAGGAGCGACGCCTTTGCTACGTCGGCATCACTCGCGCGCGCAGTCGTCTGTACATGACCTGGACGCGTGAACGGCGGCTGTTCGGCCGCGCCGAGCGCAACCTGCCCTCGCGCTTCGTCGACGAGCTTCCGGAGGAGCTGACCGAGCGCGGCTCGAGTGCGATCGGAGCAGACGGTAGCTGGGGAACCGGGTCCTCGGACGAAGCCGCGAGCCAGATCGACCCCGGTCCGACGCTCGAGCTCCGCACGGGCGACGACGTCATCCACGCCAGCTTCGGCGACGGCGTCGTCACCGCGGTGGAGCCCGGCGGGGTGGTTGTCGTTCGCTTCGCCGGCGACGGCTCGGAGCGCAAGCTGATGGCCGACTACGCGCCGATCCGCAGGCGCTGAGCCGTGGTGGCGCGGGTCATAGACGGCAAGGCGGTTGCGGCGCGGATCCGGGAGCGCGTGCGGCAAGAGGTGATGGGCCTGCCCGCGCCACCGGGCCTGGCGACGATCCTCGTCGGCGAGGACCCTGCCTCAGCGGTATACGTGCGGATGAAGCGCGAGGACTCCGCCGAGGTGGGTATCGAGTCTTTCCATCATGAGCCCGGCGGCGACGCCTCCCAGGAGGAGATTGCGGCGCTGATCGAATCGCTCAATGCCGACGAGCGTGTGCACGGGATCCTCTTGCAGCTGCCCCTGCCCGACCACCTCGACCAGGATCCGTTGATCGCGCTGATCGATCCCGCCAAGGACGTCGACGGACTCACTCCGCTCAGCGCCGGCTTGCTCGTGCAGGGTCGCCGGGAGGCAATTGCGCCCTGCACGCCGGCGGGCGTGATGGAGCTCCTGCGCGAGACGGAGGTTGACCTGGAAGGCGCCCGCGCCGTCGTTATCGGACGCTCGATTCTCGTCGGCAAGCCACTTGCGGCGTTGCTGCTCGCGGCGAACGCCACCGTCACCCACTGTCACTCGCGCACTCGTGACCTGGCCTCGATCTGCCGTGAGGCGGACATCCTTGTCGCAGCGGCGGGCATGCCCGGGCTGATCACCGGCGAGATGGTGCGCGAGGGCGCCACGGTGATCGATGTCGGCACCAATCGGGTCGACGGCAAGCTGGTCGGAGACGTCGAGTTCGAGTCCGCCCGCGAGCGTGCCGGGGCGATCACTCCGGTGCCCGGCGGGGTCGGGCCGATGACGCGAGCGATGCTGCTCGTAAATACGTTGGCTGCCGCCCGAGCCCGGGTGTAGTGTCGGCTTCAGACCCCTACTCCTCGGAGGGATGTGTAGATGGAAGCTGACAAGCTGAGCACGGGTGAGAAGATCTCCGCGGTCTCCGCGGTTCTCCTCTTCGTTTTCATGTTCTTTGACTGGTTCGGCGTCAAGGTGTCGGGAGTCCCCGGTTTCTCTGGAGACATCACGGGCAGCGGCGGCAGCGCTTGGGATGCGCTCGACGTGATCCCGATCTTCTTGATGCTGGCGATCGTCGTTGCGATCGGAGTCGCCGTGATCCGCCTCACCGACGCCGACCTGGAGCCGCCGATCTCGTTGAACGCGATCGTGGCCGCCCTGGGTGGTCTCGCTGTGTTGCTGATCCTCTACCGAATCATCTCGCCGCCCAATTTCGGTTCCTTCGGTGGGGTCACGGTCGATGCGACGCTCAAGTTCGGCATCTTCCTCGGCCTGATCGCCGCCGCCGGGATCGCCTACGGCGGCTACAGCGCAATGCGCGAGGAAGGCGCCACCTTCGGCGATGTCGCCGACCGCCTGTCCGGCGGCGGCGACCAGCCTCCAGCCGGGGGTCCACCTCCGCCCCCACCGCCGTCGCAGCAACCACCCCCGCCTCCTCCACCCCCCACTCAGCAGCCCCCACCGCCGCCGCCACCGACGGGGCAGTAGGAGCTGCTACGCCGCCGGGGTCGCTTCGGCGAGCCCGGCGGCGACTCTCTTCGCGAAGGCGATGATCGTCATCATCGGGTTCACCCCTACGGCGGTCGGGAAGAGGGACGCGTCGGCGACGTGGAGCCCGGCGACGCCGTTGACGGAGCCGTCGGCGGCGCAGACTCCCTCGGTTGGATCGGCGGCGATCCTTGCCGTGCCCATCGGGTGAAAGGCCTCGAGGCGAAGCTCCGACGGCTTGAAGCGGGTCGCCTCGAACTCTGCGACCCCGCCGGGACGCAGCACTGGAGCGCGGCCGATATTCGGGTAGACCTCGGTCGCCCCGGCGGCGAAGTGGATCTCGGCGGCGCGGGCGATGCCGAAGACGACCCGCTGCGCGTCCTCGTCGCTCAGCCTGTAGCTGGCTCGGATCGATCCGTCGCGGGCTATCCCGACTCGGCCGGCGGACTCGTCGGTGAGCTGGACGCCGATCGAGCTGACGTGGCCGAAGTCGAGGATCGCCTGCTGGTGCTCGCGGCCGGAGCCCTGCAGCCAGGCGCCGCCAAAGGGGAGGGGCGTGAACGTCGCCTCGAGCAGGACCCGCTCCGACTCCCACTCATCGACGTAGTAGCTCTGCATCACGCCTTCCCAGCCGCGCACCTCCTCGCCGTAGTGGGCGCCAACCCAGCAGGCGGGGTGGATGTGGAGGTTACGGCCGACCTGGCCGCCGCCGATGCCGGAGCGGAGCAGCAGCTCCGGCGTGCCGAGGGCTCCCCCCGCGACGATCGTCGCGCGACGGGCGCGGACCGTGTACGGGCGGCGGTTTCCGTTGAGCTTCTCGCTTGATCTGAGCACGCAGCGGACCCCGGTGGCGCGACCGTTCTCGACGACGATGCGGCGCGCCTCGACCCCCGTTCGCAGCCGGGCTCCGGCGGCAACCGCGCGGGGCATGTAGCTGACGTGCATGCCCCGCTTGGCGTCGATCCGGCAGCCGTACGGGCAGGAGCTGCACTGATCGCAGTTGCCGGCGTTGCGCGAGATCGGCCCGCCGCTTGCGCCGATTGCGGTCGCCCCCTCCATCGCGAGCTGGCCGTTGCGGCCCATCCGCTCGGGGTCGAGCGGCGTAACGCGCAGGAACTCCTCGGCCTCGGCGAAGTCGGGGTCCAGCCGGTCGGCCCACTCGACCCCGTAGCGGTCTCGCCAGCACTCGAGCACCCGCTCCGGGGCGCGGAAGCAGGTCCCCGAGTTGATCACCGTCGTGCCGCCGACTGCCCTCGCGACCGGCACCGGGATCGGCGGGCGGCCCTCGGCGATCGTCAGGCCGCCGTCGCGGTAAAGCGAGGCGATCGCGTCGAGCTGGTTCTCCGGGTAGTTGTCGCGGTTGTAGCTCTCGCCCGCCTCGAGCACGATCACGTCGAGGCCCGCCTCGGCGAGCGTCGCCGCGGCGACGGCGCCGCCGGCGCCCGAGCCGACGATGACGACGTCGCATTCCTCGCCGTCTCCGGCCGGCTCGAGGTCGCCCAGCGGCCCGGCCGGCTCTGGCAGCGATCCGTCCGCGACCCGGCAGGTCGTCTCCAGGCCGAGTCTCTTCTCGACCCGGGGGTCGATTGCGTAGCCGAGCGTCGTAAAGGTCTTGGCCATCAACAACAGCTCGTGGTACAGGCCGAAGCGAGAGCGCTCCATGCGCCGCAGGAAATCCTCCCGAGCCGCCAGGTCGAGACGGCTGAAACGCCAGGGGAAGGGCAGCCACTCGAAGGCGCGCAGTCCGAGCCGGACCCGGGTCAGGACGCGCGGCGAAAGCGAGGTGAGGAACTCGGCGACAGGCCCCGACACCTCGACCTCGCGCTCGGCTGCGGGCAGGCCGTCGAGGGCGGGGGCCATCGCCTCGCAGATCGTGCTGAGGGTGCGCTGCTCGGCGGTCGACAGCCCCGGCGCGCGCTGTCAGCCGGGAGCGGCGAGCCGGCCTACGCGGCCGGCGAGCGACCACAGCCAGAGCGCCAGCAACGCCAGGAAGCCGTCGACCAGGAAGTTGAGCAGGTAGATGAAGACGTCCTGGTCGAAGAGATAGAAGCCAAGCGATCCCAGCGAGGAGGCGGTCTTGCCTGCGGCAAGCACCAGCAGCAGCGGCCGGTAGCGGACGACGTCCGCCTGGGCAACCAGGCAGATGCCGGTGATCACGACCATGTAAGCGAAGGCGAGCGCGAGCCAGAGCTGCTCCTGGGTGTGTGGCGCGCGGCTGAAGCCACCCAGCGAGTCGCCGAGATCCGAGATCGTGTCGAGGACACCGCTGGGGACGGCGATGAAAAGGATGCCGACCACGGCGAAGCTGAGCGCCAGCAGCCGCAGGCTGAGCACCACGAACGCCTCTGCTTTCGCTCCCCGCATCGTGCGCGCACTCTAACTGGCTGGGCAGCCAGTCGCTGCTACCTTGGACCGATGAGATTCGCAGCGCTTGCCGCTTCGATCGCCGCGATCTTTGCGATCGCTCCTGCCGCATCGGGGGAGACCACTCACACCTACCCGGTCACCCTGACGATCAGCGTGGACAGAGCCGCTCATCAGATCAGCGGCGCCATCCTCACCGATGCCCCATCCGAATTCTGTGACACCAGCGCGGTGCGTATCCGGCAGGCGATGCCGGGACACGACAGGGTCGTGGCGCGTCTCTTCCCAGAAGCGTCCGAATGGCGGATGAAATCACCGCCTGCGCTCCACGGCGCGCGCGTCTATGCCGAAGTGTTGACCTACCACCTCCCCCAGCGGCCGGTGGAATGCCTCGGGGCTCGCTCGCGCACGGTCACCGCTCCGTAGGCACCTTAGAATCACGCCCGTGATCGAGCGGGAGCAAGTGCTGCACGTCGCCAGGCTGGCGCGCCTGAGGCTGTCGGAGGCCGAGGTGGAGAGGATGGCCGGGGAGCTGTCAGGGATCCTCGAGCACGTCGATCGCATTTCCGAGCTGGACCTGGAAGACGTGAAGCCCACCTCCCACGTGATCGAGCTGGAGAACGTCCTGCGGCCCGACGAGCCGCGGCCGAGCTGGCCGCGTGAGGTGATGCTGGAGCAGGCGCCCGACCCCGCGGAGGGCGCCTTCCGGGTCCCGTCACCGCAGGCGGAGTGATGGGCGAGCTGCTCGAGCTGACGGCCCTGGGGGCCCACCGCGCGATGGTCGCGGGCGAGATCTCGGCGGTGGAGTACCGCGACGCCTGGGTCGAGGCCGCCGCCGCCGACGACCTGAATGCCTACCTTTGGCGAAACGAGGATGGCGCCGCCGGCGCGATCGCAGTCGAGCGGCCCTGCATCGCACCGATCGCCGTCAAGGACATCTTCTGCACGGAGTCGGCGCCGACCACCGCCGCTTCGAGGATCCTGGAGGGCTACCGACCGCCGTACACGGCGACCGCGGTCCGCCGTTTGATCGAGGCCGGGGCGCCGATCCTCGGCAAGACCAACATGGACGAGTTTGCGATGGGGTCCTCGAATGAGAACTCGGCCTACGGGCCGGTGCTCAACCCGTGGGACCGGGCCCGGGTCCCCGGCGGCTCCTCGGGCGGTTCGGCGGCGGCAGTCGCAGGGGGGCTGGCGCCGTGGGCGATCGGCACCGATACCGGCGGCTCGATCCGCCAGCCAGCCTCGCTCTGCGGGATCGTCGGGCTGAAGCCAACGTACGGGGCGGTCTCCCGCTACGGGATGATCGCCTTCGCCTCCTCGCTGGACCAGTGCGGCCCACTCACCCGCGACGTCAGCGACGCGGCGCTGTTGCTGGCGATCCTGCAGGGGCGCGACGGCTGCGACTCGACCTCGGTCGGGATTCCGGGGGGCCTGCGATTGCCCGACCGCGAGGACCTCTCAGGCCTTCGCTTCGGGGTGCCCGCCGAGCTGGCTCAGAGCACAATCGACGCGGGGGTGCGCGAGGTCTTCGAAGCGACGCTGAAGCGGATCGAGGAGCTCGGCGGCGAGATCGCCGAGGTGTCGCTGCCCAACGCCGAGCACGGAATCTCCGCCTACTACGTGATCGCCCCGGCGGAGGCATCGTCCAACCTCGCTCGCTACGACGGCGTCCGCTATGGGATGCGGGCTGAGGTGGACGGCGACCTGATCGAGATGTACGAGACGACCCGGTCCGAGGGCTTCGGTGCCGAGGTGAAGCGGCGGATCATGCTCGGCGCCTACGCGCTCTCCTCGGGGTACTACGAGGCCTACTACGGACAGGCCCAGAAGGTCCGCACGCGGATAGCCGAAGACTTCTCCGCCGCCTTCGCGGACGTCGACTTCGTCGTCACCCCGACCTCGCCATCAGTTGCATTCGGGCTTGGTGAGAAGACCGCCGACCCGCTTGCGATGTACCTCAACGACTTCTTCACCGTGCCGATGAGCCTGGCCGGCATCCCGGCGATCTCGATCCCCGCCGGGTTGGCTGAACCCGGCAGCGGTGGGTCGCGGCTCCCGGTTGGCTTCCAGATTGCCGCGCCGGCATTCGCCGAGCAAAGGCTGCTCGACGCCGCCTACGCGCTGGAGCAGTCGATCGGCTTCGACGCCAAGCCGGGGGAGGGGGCCGGTGGCTGAGCTGGAGGCGGTGATCGGGCTGGAGATCCACGTCCAGCTCTCGACCCGGACGAAGATGTTCTGCGGCTGTGAGCTCTCCTTCGGAGACGAGCCGAACGTCCACACCTGCCCGGTCTGCCTCGCCCATCCGGGTGTGCTGCCGGCGCCCAACGAAGAGGCGATCCGCTGCGCGCTCAAGATCGCCGCCGCGCTGGAGTGCGAGGTCGCCCCGCGTTCGATCTTCCATCGCAAGAACTACTTCTATCCCGACAACCCGAAGGCGTACCAGATCAGCCAGTACGACTTGCCACTTGCCGTCGACGGCAGGCTCGGCGGCATCCGTATCCACCGCGCCCACCTCGAGGAGGACGCCGCGAAGACGATCCACGTCGGCGGGTCGGGGCGCATCCATGGCTCCGGCGCTTCGCTGGTCGACTTCAACCGCGGCGGCACGCCCCTGGTCGAGATCGTCACCGAGCCCGACCTGCGCAGCGCCGCCGAAGCCGGCGCCTGGGCGCGGCTGCTGCGCACCACCGTCCGCCAGCTCGAGGTCTCCGACGTGAACATGGAGGAGGGCAGCCTGCGGATCGACGCCAATGTCTCGCTGCGGCCGGCGGGCAGCGAGACGCTGGGCACGAAGACGGAGCTGAAGAACATGAACAGCTTCCGCTTTCTCGAACGCGGAATCGAGGCGGAGCTGGCGCGCCAGCACGAGCTGATCGAGGCGGGGGGGAGCGTCGTCCAGGAGACGCTTCACTTTCACCCTGGGGACGGTTCACTGACGGCGCTGCGCTCCAAGGAGGAGGCGCACGACTACCGCTATTTCCCGGAGCCCGATCTGGCGCCGCTGGCGCCGACCGAGGCGATGCTGCGCGAGTCGCGCGAGTCGCTGCCGGAGCTCCCCGAGGCGAAAATGAGGCGCTACGAAGAGGAGCTGGAGCTTTCGGCGGAGACCGCCGCCCAGCTGGCGGCAGATCCAGAGGATGCTGCCTACTTCGAAGCAGTCTGCGAAAACGCGGTCGATATGGAGGCGCAGGTGGTCGCGAACTGGGTGACCGGTGAGTTGGCGGCGGCGCTGCGCCAGGCCGGCGGCGGTGCTGCTGCCGACTCGAGGGTCGAAGCAGAGGCGCTTGCCGCGCTCGTCGCGATGGTTGGCGAGAAGAAGATCTCGCACAGCAGTGGCAAGCAGGTGCTGGCGACGCTGGTCGGCGAGGGCGGCGATCCGGCGGCGATCGTCGAGCGCGAGGGCCTCGCCCAGATCTCAGACAGCGGCGAGCTGGAGTCGATCGTCGCCGCTGCCGTCGACGCCAACCCCGACGCCGCCGAGCAGATCCGCTCCGGCAACCAGAAGGCGATTGGCGCCATCGTCGGCGCCGTGATGAAGGAGACCAAGGGCCGTGCCGACGGCGGCGAGGTCAACCGCCTGATCCGCCAGCAGCTCGGGCTTTAGCAAGGGACGGTCGGGAGCTGGAGCTGAAAATGCGGTTTGAAACTTTGTGACAACTTGTTACAAAGTGCTACGGTGGGGGTCATGGCCTGGAACGTCGTCATCGCCGGGGGTGGATTCGGTGGGGCGATGGCGGCTCGGGAGCTGGAGCGAATCTTGCCGCGGCAGTCGGCGCGGCTGGTGCTGGTCAACGACGTCAACTTCATGCTCTACACGCCGTTCCTCCCGGAGGCGGCGGCGGGGACGCTGGAGCCACGGCACGTGGTTACGCCGCTGCGCGAGATCCTCGATCGCACCTATCTGCGGCTGGGCGTGATCTCCGGCCACGATCCGCGGACGCGCACGGTGGAGCTGCGGACGCGCGATGGCGATACCGAGCAACTTCCCTACGACCAGCTTCTGCTCGCGCTCGGCTCGGTCTCACGAGTGCTGCCGGTTCCCGGCCTCTCCGAGCACGCGGTCGGCTTCAAGACCCTGGCGGACGCGATCTGGCTGCGTAATCACGTGGTCGAGACGCTGGAGGCGGCCAATGCCAGTGAGGATCCGGCGCGCCGCGATGAGCTGCTCACCTATGTCTTCGTCGGCGGTGGCTACGCCGGCCTCGAGGCCCTCGCCGAGCTGCAGGACTTCGCCGCCGACGCGATGGAGAGCTACCCGCGCGCCCGCCTGCACGGCATGCGCTGGGTCCTGGTCGAGGCCACCGGGCGGGTGCTGCCCGAGATCGACGCCGGGCTCGCCGACTACGCCTTGCGCGAGCTGCGCGGGCGCGGCATCGACATCCGCCTCGAGACGACTCTGGACGAGGTCACAGCCGACCGTGCTCGGCTCTCGAGTGGCGAGACGCTGCCGACCCGCACCGTAGTTTGGACCGCGGGGGTTACGCCCCACCCCAGCCTGCGGCAGCTCTCGTTGCCGCTCGACGAGCGGGGTCGCGTTCCCGTCGATGAGCACCTGCGAGTGCGCGGATCGGACGCGGTTTGGGCCATCGGCGATTGCGCTGCGGCGCCGGACCCTCGCGGCGGCCTTTGCCCCCCGACCGCCCAGCACGCTGTTCGGCAGGGTCCGGTCGCGGCCCGCAACATCGCCGCCGAGCTGGGCGTGGGAACGGCGCGGCGCTTCGAGTACCGCGGCAACGCGTCCTTCGTCAACCTCGGCCGCTACAAGGCGGTAGGAAGGGTCGGCGGCCGCAAATTCCGCGGCTTCCCGGCCTGGTGGATGGCGCGGACCTACCACATGAGCCAGATCCCGGGCATCGCCCGCAAGGCGCGCGCGGTGATCGACTGGACTGCCAGCCTGCCCTTCCGCCGTGACCTCGCCGAGGTCGGCTCGATCGGGCATCCGCGACGGCTTGGCGCGACAATGGAGCCGTGGGATTCGAGTACCTCTTCATAGCGGGTCTCTTCGGGTTGGCCACGGCGATCATCGGCCGCGCCAAGGGCAGCTCGTTCTGGCTCTGGCTGCTGATCGGCACCGTGCTGCCGCCACTCGGCCTGATCGCGGTGATCCTCTACCGCACCGAGAAGGACGAACCGGAACGGCAGTGCCCCACCTGCAGCAAGGCAGTGAAGCTCTACGTCCAGGTCTGCCCGCGCTGCGGGACCGACCTCTATCTGCCCGATCCGGCGGCGGTCAGGCACCCCGGAGTCAGGTGACTACCGCAGCCAGGTTCTGACGATCGCGTTGGCGAAGCCGAGGCCGTAGCGAACGACGGCTGGCTTCTTCGAGTGGCCATGGAGGCGCTTGGCGACGGTCACGGGAACCTCCTTGGCGGGGATGCCGCGCTTGATCGCCTCGATCATGAACTCGGAGGTGTGGAACTGCTCCTGGCGCAGCACAAGCTGGGGCAGCACGGTGGTGCGGACGGCGCGGTAGCCGTTGGAGCAGTCGCTGACCTTGGTGCGGGTGATGAAGGAGACGAGGCGGTTGAAGAAGACGATTCCCAGCTCACGGGCGAAATGGTTGCCGTCGGCCTCGCCGAGCACGCGGGAGCCGTGGGCGACGTCGACCTCGCGGTCGAGCACCGGCTTGACCAGGCGTTCCATCTCCGCCGGTAGGTGCTGCCCGTCGGCGTCAAGCGTGACGACGATCTCGGCGCCCGAATCGACCATCAGCCGGTAGCCGGTGCGCAGCGCCGCGCCGCCGCCGCGGTTGATCACGTGGCGGGCGACGACCGCGCCGTGCTCGGCGGCGACGTCGCCGGTGCCGTCGCGGGAGCCGTCGTCGACCACCAGCACGGCGGTCTCCACGCCGCAGACCTCGCCCGGCATCAGGTCGAGCACCTGGCCGACGTTGTCCGCCTCGTTGTAGGCGGGGACGAGGATCGCGATCCTGTCGCGGAAGCGCTCGGGCAGCTTCGCCTGGCGGAACTCCTCCCAGGCGAGCCCCTCCAGCACAGCGGAGAGCTGCCGCGCGTTGCGGGCGGCCTGCGAGAGGGCGCGAAGGACAAGCAGGAAGAGGATGAAGATCGAGAAGACGGCGAGTCCGAGGATGCGGCCGCCGTTGCCCTTTTCGAAGGAGAAGGCGGAGAGCAGCTTGTCGGTCAGCTCAGTCCCGCTGACGATCGCGAGGCCGATCCCCGCGCAGAGCAGGATCAGTACGTCGACGTTGCGCAGGGTGCGGCGGCGCAGCACCGCGTAGGCGACGATCGCCGCGGCGATGAGCAGGCCGGCGGCGCGGAGCGCCGTCAGCTCTGAGGGGAAGATTCCCGCCTGGGGGACCATGAGCCTCGGGAGGATATGGCCGCACCCACCCGAACTAGGGCTACACCGGCAAGCGGAAAGACAAGTGCCATCAGCACCTCGTTGCGGCGCGGCGCCGCCAGGGAGGCTGCGCCGACCGCGGTTACGAGGACGATCGGGGTTGCCATCGCAACCAGGTCCCACCAGCGGCGACGCGAGGTGAGCACGCCGAGGCCGGCCAGCCCGAGCAGCCCGAGCAGCACCTGCACGACCCGGCCGAGGGTGCTGCTCGTCGCTTCGCCGATGCCGGCGCTCCACATCCGCCACACCTTGCGCACGGTCATCGCCGCGTAGCCAAGCGGGTCTTCGCCGAAGTACTTGGAGAAGTTCTGCTTGCCGATCTTTCCCAGCGAGGAGTCCCGCGGCAGGTCCGGGTAGCGGGCGGCGACCCGGTCGAAGAGCGGCGTCGGATCGACCCGTTCGAGGGCTTCGGAACTCGGCGCCAGGTCGCGGTGCAGGTAGCGCCGTACGAGCAGGGACTTGACCCGTTGGTATTCGCCGTCGGCCGGCAGGAAGGTGCCGACGTAGAGCGCCTTGCCGCCGCCGGTCGAGATCGGCACGGTGCGATCGAGGACGATCTGGTTGTGCACCGTCCACGGGACGATTGGGACGAGCAGGGCGATGACGAGCAGCGCTGCTCCGGCAAGGCCCGGCTGCCAGCCTCGCTCGCGGCCGATGCGGATCGCGGCGATCACGGCGAAGGCGATGCCGACCAGCAGGTACTCCGGGCGGATCAGCGCCGTGAGTCCGAAGAGGAAGCCCGGCACGAGCCAGGCCCGCAGGCGTTGCTGCTCACTCGCCCAAAGGAAGGCGAGAACCGCGGCTGGCAGGGTGAAGATCGCCGGCGGCTCGCTGAAGAGCGCCCCGGTCGAGTGTACGAACGGTGGGTAGACGGCGACTCCGAAGGCGGCGATCAGACCGGCCGGGCGGCAGTTGAGGCGGCGTCCGAGCAGGTAAACGACGACGATCGCCGCCAGGCCGAGCAGCAGCTCGACGATTCGCGCCGTCCCTTCGCGAGGGCCGCCAGCAGCGTAGAAGGCGGCCGCGTACAGAAGGGGCGCGCCAGGCGACCAGTCGCTGGCGTCGCGGAAGCTGTGCCCGCCGTAGCTGCCTTCCTCGTAGAGGGCCTTCGAGAGCGCGTAGTAGGCGTGCGCGTCGTCACCTGGCGTGGCCAGCGGCTCAACCACGCGGTATGCGCGCAGGCCGAAGCCGAGCACGAGGATCGCCGCAAGCAGGATCAAGGTCGTCCTCCCGTGACGCTCGAGCAGGGTCTGGATCCAGTGGCCGATCGCGGTCAAGACCGGCTCAGGCTATCCGGCGCAAGGGCGTACGTCGCGCGCGTCGAAGACGGTTCGGCAACCCTCGAATCCTCTGGAAGGAGCTCCTCTATGCCCCGTTCTCTGCCGATCGTGCTCGGCGCGGTCCTCTGCGCCACGCTTGCCTTCGTCCCCGGCGCCGCCGCCAAGTCCGGCCCGACGACCTGCGCCGCGGTCTCGCCCCAGGTCGTCGGCGGCTCTGTCGCCGGCAAGCTGGCCTCGAGCAACGTCGACCCGGTCCAGGCTCGCTTCGCAACCTGCAACTGGGCAAAGAAGGTGATGAAGCGCGCCACCCAGCTCGGCGTAGAGGAGCCGCGGCCGGTCCGCAGCTTCTTCTGCCGGCCGACCGTCAGCGCCAAAGATCCGAACACGGTCAGCTACGTCTGCACCTTCAAAGGCGCCGACACGGCGACCTTCGTCAAGTTGACCTTCGAGGTCACCTACAAAGGCTGAAACCGCTCCCGCAATCGGGTCACCGCCCAGACTATGCCGGTTGCGGCGAGGGCAGCGACCAGCGGGATCGTCACCAGCACCCGCCGCGGAGAAGCGACGAGCAAAGCGCCGGTCGCCGTCACCGAGAGCAGGACGACGCCGATCAGCAGCGTCTCCCAGCGCCGCTGTCGCGCCAGCGCCACGAGTCCGAGTAGGCCGAATGCGACGAGGGCCCAGTGCAATGCCTCCCAGAGCGGCTCGCGCATCACGTCGCGCGGGCCGTGCGACCAGATCCGGCCGATCTTGGCGGCGACAAAGCCGGCGTAGGAGAGCGGTTGTTCGCTGACCTCATCCCAGAGCCTTTCGCGGCCCATCCGCGCCAAAGCGGCGTCGCTTTCCATGTTCGGGTAGCGCTGCGCTGCGAGCGCGGCGAGGATCTGCTCGAGGCGGACTCGCGCCACCACAGCATCCACGCGTTCGCTGTTTGTGGCGCTATGCGAGACAAAAGGCGAACGCGGTGGAAGGTATTCGACCGCAAGGCGACGAGTCAGACCAGGGTGGCGCTCCAGCACCTCCCGTCCCACCCGTTCGGGGTCGGCGCCGGCCGGCAGGTAGGTACCGGCGAAGAGCACCTGGCCGCCGCCGCTCGAGATCGGCACGAAGCGGTCCAGGGCTATCGCGTTGCGCAGCGTCCATGGAGCGACGACGATGAAGACTCCGACGACCAGAATTGCCGCCTGGACAAGACAGAGGCGCCAGCCATCACGTCCGCCCCGGGCAAATACGACGACGGCGATCGGGAACGAGAGGGCCAAATACTCGGGCCTCGTCAATGCCAGGGCTCCGAGCAGCAATCCAGGGACGAGCCATTTGGCACGCCGCTCCCCGTCGGCCGCCCAGAGCATCGAGAGCACCGCGCCGGATAACAGAGTGGCGGCCAGCGGCTCGCTCATCAACATCCCCTGGTACTCGAGGAGGGCCGGATAGACGGCGACAGCGGCCGCTCCGACCAGCCCCGCCCCCGCACCCCGGAAGCGGCGGCCGATCAGATAGGCGAAGAGGACGGAGAGCGAGCCGATCAGCGCCAAGATGACGCGGGCAAGGCGTTCGTGGACGCCGCCGCTCAGCTCGTAGAGGCCGGCGGCGAGGAGCGGCAGACCGGGGGAGTAGCTGCTCGCCGGCTGGGTCGCTCCACGGCCAAGGGTGAAGCCCTCGCCCCGCTCCAGGTTCGCCGCGATCGTCGCGTAGGCAGCGGCGTCGTAGACGGGGGGCCGTCCTTTCCAGGCGTCGTCGACACGCAGGCCCGCCCCGAGCAGGAGGAGCGCGACCAGCGCGGCAAGCCCCACTCGCCCGCCGTTGCGTACCACCAGACCCTTCATCCTGCTGATGCTATGTCGCCCCTGTCCGTTACCCTGCCGCGACTTATGCGCGTTCTCATCCTTGGGGGCGACGGTTACCTGGGCTGGCCGACTGCGCTGCGCTTCTCGGCCCGCGGCCACGAGGTCGCCGTCGTCGACAACTTCTCCCGCCGCCGCTGGGTCGGCGAGGCTGGCAGCGACTCGCTGACGCCGATCGGAGACCTCGAGCAGCGGATCGACGCCTGGCGCGAGACTTCCGGCGAGCAGATCCGCAGCTATGCCGGATCGGTCGAGGACGGCGACTTCCTCGACGGTGTTGTCGCCGAGACCCGCCCCGAGGCGGTCATCCACTACGGCGAGCAGCCCTCGGCGCCCTACTCGATGATCTCGCGTGAACACGCTGTGGAGACCCAGCACACCAACGTGATCGGCAACCTCAACCTGCTCTTCTCCTTGCGCGACCACGTCCCCGAGTGCCACCTGGTCAAGCTGGGGACGATGGGCGAGTACGGCCAGCCCAACATCGATATCGAGGAGGGCTACATCGAGATCGAGCACAAGGGACGCAAGGACACGCTCCCCTTCCCGAAGCTGCCGGGCTCGCTCTACCACTGCTCCAAGGTCCACGACTCGACCAACATCCACTTCGCCTGCCGCACTTGGGGCCTGCGCGCCACCGACTTGAACCAGGGCGTCGTCTACGGGATCGAGACCGAAGAGACCGCAGGCGACGAGCGCTTGATCACCCGCTTCGACTACGACGAGATCTTCGGCACCGTGCTCAACCGCTTCTGCGTGCAGGCGGTGATCGGTCACCCGCTGACCGTTTACGGCAGCGGCGGGCAGACCCGCGGCTTCCTCAACATCCGCGACACCCTGCAGTGCGTCGAGCTGGCTGCGACCAACCCAGCCGAAGCGGGTGAGTTCCGTGTCTTCAACCAGTTCACCGAGCAGTTCTCGGTGCTGGGTCTGGCCGAGCTGGTCAAGCAGGCCGGTGAGCACCTCGGTTACTCGATCCAGATCGACCACGTCGACAACCCGCGTGTTGAGAAGGAAGAGCACTACTACAACGCGATCCACACCAAGTTGCTCGACCTCGGCCTGGAACCGACTCTGCTCGGCGAGGAGCTGGTCGAGTCGATCATCCACACGATCGAGCGCTACAAAGGCAACGTGATCGAGGCGTCGATCGATCCCCACACCCGCTGGAACCCGGCGAAATCCCCTGCCGGCCGGGCATAGCCCCGCTGGTACCATCGCGAGTCCGATGAGAGCCGCGGACGCGTTGATGAAAAGCCTTAAGGCCGAGGGCGTGGAGAACATCTTCGGTATCCCTGGCGGGGCCAACCTGCCGACCTATGACGCGCTCGTCGACGCCGGCTTTCGCCACATCCAGGTGCGCCACGAGCAGGGCGGCGGCCATGCCGCTGAGGGGTACGCCAAGGCCTCCGGCAGGGTGGGGGTGGCGTTTGCCACCTCAGGCCCAGGCGCGACCAACCTGGTGACGGCGATCGCCGACGCGATGATGGATTCGGTGCCGACGGTGTTCGTCACGGGCCAGGTGCGGACCGAGCTGATCGGCACTGACGGCTTTCAGGAGGCCGACATCCTGGGCGCCACGCTGCCCTTCGTCAAGCACTCCTTCCAGGTCACCGACCCGCGCCAGATCCCCGAGTACGTTCACGAGGCCTTTCACGTCGCCGCGACCGGGCGGCCGGGGCCGGTGCTGCTCGACATCCCGCAGGACCTCTCGCGCGCCGAGATCGACTATGCGACACGCACCGAGCCGGTCGAGCTGCCCGGTTACAAACCGATGAGCAAGGGCAACATCAAACAGGTGCGGATCGCCGCCAAAGCGCTTGCCAACGCGAAGCGGCCAATTCTCTACACCGGCGGCGGTGTGGTCAATGCAAACGCCTCCGAGGAGCTGCGCGATCTGGCCACGGCCGACCGTTTCCCGGTCACCTCGACGCTGATGGGGCTGGGCGCCTATCCGGCCTCGGGCGAGCACTGGCTGGGGATGCTCGGCATGCACGGCACCGTCACCGCCAACTGGGCGATGGACAATGCCGACCTGATCGTCGCGATCGGCGCCCGCTTCGACGACCGGATCACCGGCAAACTCGCCGAGTTCGCCCCGCAGGCGAAAATCATCCACCTCGATATCGATCCAGCGGAGATCTCAAAGAACGTCGGCGCCCACATCCCGATCGTCGGCGACGCCAAGCTGGTCCTGCCGGAGCTGACCCGCGAGTACCGCGCGCTGCAGACCGACTCTTCGCGTCTCGATCCTTGGTGGAAACAGCTGCGCGACTGGCAGGAGAAGCACCCGCTGCGCTACGAGCCCGGCAAAGACGGCGAGATCAAGCCTCAGCTCATGATCGAGGCGATGCACCGTGCGACCGGAGGGAACGCGATCGTCACCTCCGACGTCGGCCAGCACCAGATGTGGGCGGCGCAGTACTACGGCTTCGAGCAGCCACGCCGCTGGATCAACTCAGGTGGCCTCGGGACGATGGGCTTCGGCCTGCCGGCGGCAGTTGGCGCCAAGGTCGCCCGCCCGGAGGACGACGTCGTCTGCCTGGCCGGCGACGGCAGCCTGATCATGAACTGCCAGGAGCTCGCCACCTGCGTCACCGAACAGATCCCGGTCAAGGTCTTCCTGATGAACAACGGCTACATGGGCATGGTCCGCCAGTGGCAGGAGCTGTTCTGGGACCGCCGCTACAGCTCAGTGGAGATGGGCGCAAGCCCGGACTGGGTCAAGCTGGCTGAGGCCTTCGGCGCGACCGGGATGCGCTGCGAGAACGCCGACGAGCTCGAGGGGTCGATGGTCACGGCTCTGGAGACCGACGGACCGGTCCTGCTCGACGTGCGCGTCGCCCAGGAGGAGAACTGCTATCCGATGATCCCGCCGGGTCAGGCGGCTCGCGACATGGTCGAGGCACCGCAGGTGGTGAGTTGATGGAGGCCGGTACCCCGCAGCTGGTCAAACTCGAGGATCTGCATGTCCCCGGGCAGTTGAGTGGGCGCAAGCACATCCTCTCGATCCTGGTCGAGAACAAGCCCGGCGTCCTGGCTCGGATCGCGGGGTTGTTCTCTCGCCGCGGCTTCAACATCGACACGCTCGCGGTTGGGCCTACCGACGACCCCAGCATCTCGCGGATCACGCTCACCCTGGACGGCGCCGTTCACCCGATCGACCAGGTGACCAAGCAGCTGCACAAGCTCATCAACGTGCTGAAAATCCGCGACATGGAGCCGGAGGAGACGGTCGCCCGCGAGATGGCGATGTTCAAAGTCTCCGCCGCGGTCGAGAGCCGGGCCGAGATCATCCAGTTCGCCGAGATCTTCCGGGCCAAGATCATCGACGTCTCGCGGCGTGCGATGACGATCGAGGTGACGGGCTCTGCCGACAAGATCGAGGCCTTCGAGCGGATGATCCGCCCGCACGGTCTGATTGAAATGGTCCGTACGGGCGAGATAGCAATTGCTAGAGGCGGCGACTAGCGAGCTCCACAGCCGGCTGCGCGAGGGCGCGGAGCTGGCAGCCGCGCGATCACGGCGCACGCTGGTCAGCGCCACCGCGGCGGTCGATGCGGTCGATCCCTGCGCCGCGGTTTTCGCCTCGCGCCTGGCGTCGGATCACTGGTTCTGCTGGGAGCAGCCCGATCGTGAGTTCGCGCTGGCGGCGCTCGGGACCGCTCACGAGGCGACCTCACGAGGCGACGGACGCTTCGAGGAGGTCGCCCGGGAGTGCCTGCGCCTCAATGAGGGCGCCGTGCTGGAGGAGCCTCATGGCCTTCCCTCGGGAGCCGGGCCTGTCTGGACCGGCGGCTTTGCTTTCGACGCCGGGGGCGCCGCGTCATCGGCTTGGTCTTCGTTCGCACCTGCCTCGCTGACCCTGCCGGAGCTCTCGCTCTGCCGCGCCGGCGAGGAGATATTTCTCACGGTCAATTTGATCGTCTCGCCCGGCGATGACACCGACACGCTCGCTGACGGGATTGCGGCGCGGCTCGCCGGCCTACGTCCTGACCCGTTGCCGCTGCTCGACCCGCACCTCACCGATCGGCCGGAGATCCGCAGCGTGCATCCACCGGGCGACTTCGAAGCGGCCGTCGTGGCAGCCACAGAGGGGATTGACCGGGGGGAGATGAGCAAGGTTGTGCTCGCCCGTGAGGTGACAGTCGAGGCAGCTGCTGCTCACGACCCCGCGGCGATCTTCGGCGCCCTGCGCGAGCAGTTCCCGTCCTGCTTCTGCTTCTGCCGCGGCACTCCCGAGGCAGCCTTCCTCGGCGCCAGCCCCGAGCTGCTGATCCGCCGCTCCGGCGCAGGCGCCTCGACCGTCGCCCTTGCGGGGTCGACCCGGCGCAGCTCCGATCCCGCCGTCGACGACCACCTCGGCGAGCAACTGCTGCACAGTGACAAGGACCGCCGTGAGCACCGGATCGTCGCCGAGCGGATCGTCCGCAAGCTGCGCCCGCATGCGGTCTGGGTTGAGACCGAGCCCGAGCCCGAGGTGATCAAGGTCGCCAACATCCAGCACCTGGCGACGCCGGTGATCGCGCAGCTGGCAGAACCGCACTCGGCGGTCGAGCTGATCGGATTGCTGCACCCGACTCCGGCCGTTGGCGGTGAGCCCTGGCCTGGCGCCGCCACCGCGATCGCCGATCTGGAGCGGATGGATCGCGGCTGGTACGCCGGACCGGTCGGCTGGATGGACGCGACCGAGGACGGCGAGTTCTGTGTGGCGCTGCGCAGCGCCCTCCTGCGCGATCGCGAGGCCCGCCTTTTTGCCGGCGTCGGCGTGGTGGCCGGTTCCGACCCCGCCGCGGAGCTGGCGGAGACCGAGGTCAAGCTGCAGGCGCTGCTGCCGCTCGTTGCGGAGTAGGCGCCGAGGGATCGGGGGACCCCTTGACGGAGCAACAGCGGGGAGGCTCCGTCAAGGGGTCCCCCGATCCCTCTCACCGAAGTGCGCCCAGCGCCAGCTGAACGCACTTGAAAAGCTGGCGATGGAGGGCGGCGTTGCCTTCGCGGTCGGTTTTGACCTCGATCAGGCCGGTGCCGGCCGCGAGTGCTTCGGGAAGCTCGTCGATCAACTCTAGACGGCGGTGGGGAAGGTCGAACAGGGCTGCTGCCTTGCCGACATCTACACCGCGCGGGGTGCCGAGCAGGGCCTCGAACTCGTCGCCCTCCAGAGCTTGCTCCTGGGGCAGGAAGTGGAAGATGCCGCCTCCGTCGTTGTCTATGACGACGATTCGGACCGGGGTGGAGACGTCGCGCAGGGCGGCGAGGCCGCCGATGTCGTGGAGTAGGCCGAGGTCGCCGGTGAGGATCGTGGTCGGTCTGCCGGTTGCGTAGGCGGCGCCGATGCCCGAGGAGATCAGGCCGTCGATTCCGTTGGCGCCTCGGTTGCAGAGGAAGGAGGCGTCGGCCTCCGATGCCGGCAGGAAGGCCTCCTGGTCGCGGATCGGCATGCTCGAGGCGGTGTAGACGATCTCGCCGTCGCGGTAGGCGGCGCCGAGCGCCAGCTGCAGGCCGGGCTCGGTTAGCGAGTCGAGGCCACCCAGCTCCGCCTCGATCGCCGTACGGGCCGCGCGCTCTGCCCGCAGCCACATCGCCGGCGCTGGCCGATCCTCTCCCAGCCGAGCAGCCCAGCCGGCCGCCAGCTCGGTCGGATCGGCGCGGAGCAGCGCCGCGGCTCTGCGCGTCGGCTCGTTCCAGTCGCCCAGGGGGTCGACGACGATCTGGTCGGCCCCCGATTCCGCTAGCCAGGAGCGCAGCGGCTTGCTCGTCGGCATCTCGCCGAAGCGCAACACGAGGTCCGGCGAGGCGGTTCCGCGGAACCGCTCGTCACGCAGCAGCAGGTCATAGGCGGTGACGACGTGGGAGCGGTCGTGCGGTCCGCAGCGCAGCTGCGAGGTCGGCTCGGCGAGGATCGGGTAACCCGCAGCGCGGGCCAGACGAGCCAGCGGCTCGCGCAGCTCAGGATCGAGCTGGCGACCGGCGACGATCACGCCGATGTCGGCCTCGGCGATGTGCCCGGCGACCTCATCGAGCAGGAACTGCGATGGCTCGAGGTCGATCGGCGTCACCGCGGTCAGCGGGCGACCGCCGCGACCTTCCAGCGCGAGCGGGTCGCTTGCGCTCACCGCGCCCATCTCGGGCTGCGGGGCCAGCGGCTCGCGGAAGGCGAAGTTGAGGTGGACCGGTCCGGGACGCTGTTCTCCCCGGGCTGCCGCGAAAGCACGGCACGCAGTCGAGCGGTAGTGCAGCAACCCGCTGTCGTCCGCGTCGTGGGTGCCGACCTCGCAGAACCAGCGCACCGAGGAGCCGTAGAGCTTCAGCTGGTCGATTGCCTGGCCGGCGCCGATCCCGCGCAGCTCCGGCGGTCGGTCTGCCGTGAGCGCGATGAGTGGAACAGCGGCGTGGTCGGCCTCGCAGATCGCCGGGTGGAAGTTGACGGCAGCGGTGCCCGAGGTGCAAAGGATCGCCACCGGGGCGCCGCTTGCCTGGGCGACACCGAGCGCAAAGAAGGCGGCGGAGCGCTCGTCGACGATCACCGTCGTCTCGATCTCCTCCTGCCGCCATAAAGCCAGAGCGAGTGGGGTAGAGCGCGAGCCAGGGGAGATGACGGCGTGACGCACGCCGCAGCGCGCCAGCTCCTCGGCGAAGGCGGAGGCGAGGGCAGTGTTGGCATTGGTCGGGTCCATCGGGCAGCCGGGGGCGCTACTGACGCATATCGCGCGTAAAGCGCCCCGCCAGGCTAGAGGCGGTGCGCCTGGAGCGCAGCCTCGTCGATTTCCACGCCGAGCCCGGGTCCCGCCGGCGAGTGCAGCATGTCTCCTTGCAACTCGCACTCGACTGCGGCGATGGTCGAGGCGAAGAGGCGCTGGGTGGCAAGACCGTGGGCGAGGTCCGGGGCGGCGCCCTCGGCCGCCTCACCCAGGGTCGCCGCCACCTGTGCCGCCACGGCGATGCCGACCGGGCCGTCGAGCGCGCTCGAGAGATAAGCGGGCAGCACTTCGGCGATCTCGATTGCGGCCTCCGGGCCGCCGACCTTGGACAGCTTGACCCCGGTCATCCGGCAGGCCTCCATCGCTGCAGCGCGTTCGGCGTCGGCGCGGCTCTCGATGCTCTCGTCGCCGGCAAGGGGGATTGAGGTCGACCTCGCGACCTCCATCGCCTCCTCCAGCGTCGCCACCGGCTGCTCGGCCAGCTCGATCTCGTAGGGCTCCAGTTCGCCCAGGGTCCGCTTCGCGGTCTCCATGTCCCAGGCGCCGTTGGCATCGACGCGGATCCGGGCCCGCGGTCCGAGTGCCTCGCGCACGGCGCGCACCTGCGCCGCATCGTCGCCAGCGCCGAGCTTCAGCTTGAAAGTGGAAAAGCCGTCAGCCGCCCAGCGTTCTGCCGCGGCGACGACGGCGGAGGGATCGTCGGCAATCAGGGTCGCGTTGCAGCGGACAGGCAAAGAGGGTCCGGCAGCCGAGTCCTCGTCCATGGTGGCCCGCTTCCCGCGCAGGTCGAGCAGCGCAGTGAGGGCAGCACAGCGGGCCGGCGCCGAGAGCGCCAGAGCGTCGCCACTCAGGCTCGCCTCATCGAGCGAATCGCGGTCGCCAAGCTGTTCCAGCTCGCTCACCACCCGCTCCAGCGCAGCCCCGCCGCGCAACGAGAGCGGCACTGCTTCGCCCAGTCCCTCGAGGCCGTCCTCGGAGCGCAGTCGCAGCAGCACAACCTCGCGCCGCTCGAGCGACCCAGCGGCCGTCACATATGGCTCACGAAAGGGAAGCGCGTAGGGAACGACCTCGACCGAGGCGATGCGCATGTGAACATCATCCTCGAAACTGCATTGACCGTCGCACAGCGCCGGTAACCGCAGACTCAGGCTGCGAGCAGGAGGCCTGCTGAGACCAGCAGGCTGAAAGCGCCGAGCAGGGCGCCGGTGCCGGCCAGCGCCGCGTTGAGCGCCGGGCCGTCGGTGCGGTTGCTCATCGTCCGCAGCGGTTTGATCGCCAGCGGCAGCGAGAGCAGGCCGATCAGCGGCAGCAGGCTGGCTTCGCCGGCGATGAGGGCGATCGGCAGGACGACGTAGGCGCCCAGCACCAGCAGTCTGTAGAGCGCCACGGCATTGCTGCGGCCCATCCGCACAGCGAGCGTGTTCTTGCCGGCACGGCGGTCGGTCTCGAGGTCGCGCACGTTGTTGACGACGAGGATCGCGGTGGCGAGGAAGCCGACCGCGATCGAGAGGCCGAGTGGCAGCGCGTCGAGCTGCTCGACCTGGACGTAGTAGGAGCCGTTGACGGCGACCAGTCCGAAGAAGAGAAAGACGAAGACCTCGCCGAGGCCGGCGTAGCCGTAGGGGCGTGGCCCGCCGGTATAGAGGACACCGGCGGCGATCGAGACGGCGCCGATCAGCAGGATGACGATCCCGGCGACGGCGGTCAGGTAGATGCCGCAGGCGATTGCAACGCCGAACGCCACCCAGGTGGCGACAAGAACCCGCTGTGGCGTCACCAGCCCGGCAGAGGTGACCCGCACCGGCCCCAGCCGGTCGACCGTGTCGGCGCCGCGCTTGGCGTCGGAATAGTCGTTGGCAAGGTTCGTCCCGATCTGGATGAACACCGAGCCAATCAGGGCAGCCACAAACGCCCCGACCCTTGGCAGCTTCCCCGCCCACTCGACCGCAGCAGCCGTACCCACAAGCACCGGCGCGATAGCCGCGGGCAAAGTCCTCGGCCTCGCGGCCATCAGCCAGATCCTCATGGTCGCTTCGGGTACTTGGAGAAGTCGGGCTTGCGCCCCTGCTGGTAGGCGTTGCGTCCCTCCTGACCCTCCTCGGACATGTAGAAGAGCAGGGTCGCGTCATGGGAGAGCTGCTGCAGGCCAGTCAAGCCGTCCTCCTCGGCGTTGAAGCTCGACTTCAGCAGGCGCAGCGAGAGGGGTGAGAGGTGGAGCATCTCCCGACACCAGGCGACCGTCTCGCGCTCCAGCTCCTCGACCGGCGCCACCGCATTGACGAGACCCATCTCCAACGCCTCCTCGGCTCCGTAGAGGCGGCAGAGGAACCAGACCTCCTTCGCCTTCTTGACGCCGATGTTGCGCGCCAGCAGGCTGGCGCCGAAGCCGCCGTCGAAGCTGCCTACCCGCGGTCCGGTCTGGCCGAACTGGGCGTTGTCGGCGGCGATCGTCAGATCGCAAACCAGGTGCAGGATGTGGCCGCCACCGACCGCGTAGCCGGCGACCATCGCGACCACCGGCTTCGGCAGGCGGCGGATCTGCACATGGAGGTCGCCGACGTCGAGCCGGCCGACCCCCTGTTGAGCGACTTCGTCGTCGCCGATGTAGCCGTCGTCGCCACGGATCCGCTGGTCTCCACCGGAGCAGAAGGCGTCGTTGCCGGCGCCGGTGAAGACAATCGCGCCGACCTCGAGGTCGTCACGGGCGCGGCCGAAGGCGTCGCGGAGCTCGGCCAGCGTCTGCGGACGGAAGGCGTTACGAACCTCGGGTCGGTCGATCGTGATCTTGGCGATCCCGTCGGCCTTCTCGTAGCGGATGTCGCCGTACTCGGCGGCGGCCTCCCACTCGATCGGCGCGTAGAGATCCTGCTCGGGCGGAGCTTCCTTATGGCGTTTGGGCATGATGGGCACGATATCCAGCCAATGAAACTCGACGACTGGCTCGCCCAGAGATCCCAGAGCTGCCCTGACCGCACGGCGCTGATCGCGGACGGCTCCGAAGTGACCTATGCGGAGCTCGAGGCCGAGGCGACCTGGGTCGCGCGGCGATTGGAGGCCCACGGAGTTCGCCGGGGCTCGATCGCCGCGTTGACGATGGAGCCCCGGCGCGAGCAGGTTGTCCTCGTCCACGCGCTGATGAAGGTGGGCGCCGTGCTCCTGCCTCTCAGCCCGCGTCTCACCGCGGGGGAGCGCGCCGCCGTCATCGCCGCGGAGGAACCCACCGTCGACCTCAGCGACCCCGGCGAGCTGACCCAGACCGAGGCCGACCTGCCGCTGCTCGGCGAGCACGACATGGACGCCCCGTGCTGCCGGGTGCTGACCAGCGGCAGCACCGGCTCGCCGGACCCGGTTGAGCTGACCTACGGCAACTTCCTCTGGAGTGCGGTCGGCTCCGGCTTCAACATCGGCGTCGAGCCGGCCGATCGCTGGCTCTGCTGCCTGCCGCTCAGCCATATCTCCGGACTCAGCATCGTGATGCGCTCGGTGATCTACGGGACCACGGCGGTGCTGCACGACGGCTTTGACGTCGACCGGGTGGCTGCCGCTCTCCAAGACGACGAGATATCGATCGTCTCGTTGGTGACCACGATGCTGACCCGGTTGCTTGAGGCCGGCGCCGACCTCTCGGGGCCGCGCGCGGTCCTGATCGGCGGTGGCCCGGTGCCGGAGGAGCCGCTCGAAGAGGCGATCGGACGCGGCGCCACGGTCGTGCAGACCTACGGCCTGACCGAGGCCTCCTCGCAAGTGACGACCCTCGCCCCGGCCGAGGCGCAGCGAAAGCTCGGCTCCGCCGGCCGGCCCTTGCTGACCACCCACCTGCGGATTCGCGATGGCGAGATTCTCGTCCAGGGCCCGACCGTGGCGCCGGGCCGGGTCGATTCCGACGGCTGGCTGCACACCGGAGATCTCGGGCGAATCGACGAGGAGGGGTTCCTCTATGTCGAGGACCGGATCGACGACATGATTGTCAGCGGCGGCGAGAACATCGTCCCGGCCGAAGTCGAGCAGGTGCTGCTGCGCCATCCTGAGGTTGCCGACGCCGCCGTGGTCGGCCGCGAAGATCCCGAGTGGCAACAGGCGGTGACGGCGGTCGTCGTCCTCCGGGACGGCTCGACGACGACTCCGGACGAGCTGCGGCGGCACTGCGCCGAGTCACTGGCGGGATTCAAGGTGCCGAAGCGGGTCGAGCTGGCGGCGGCGCTGCCGCGTACGCCCTCGGGCAAGCTGCTGCGGCGCGCCCTCCGTTAGCCTGACCAGCCATGAAAACCGACGACATCTTCTACGACAAGGACGCCGACCTCTCGAAGCTCGAGGGGAAGACCGTCGCAATTCTCGGCTACGGCTCCCAGGGCCATGCTCACGCTCTCAACCTGAAGGACTCCGGCGTCGATGTCGTGGTTGGCCTGCGCTCCGACTCGTCCAGCCGCGCGCAAGCGGAGGGCGCCGGGTTGGAGGTGCTCGATATCGCCGAAGCAGCCAGCCGCGGAGATGTCGTCATGGTGCTTCTTCCCGACGAGAAACAGGCGGAAGTCTGGGAGGCGGAGATCTCGGACGGGATCGCTGCCGGCAATCTCCTCCTCTTCGCCCACGGCTTCACGATCCACTTCGAGCAGATCCTCCCTCCGCCTGGGGTTGACATCGGCATGGTCGCCCCCAAGGGCCCCGGCCACCTCGTGCGCCGCCAGTACGAGGAAGGGCACGGTGTGCCCTGCCTGATGGCCGTCCACCAGGACGCCACCGGCAACGCCCACGACCTCGTCCTCGCCTACGCGGCCGGGATCGGCGGCGGCCGCGCCGCGATCATCGAGACGACCTTCAAGGACGAGTGCGAGACCGACCTCTTCGGCGAGCAGGCGGTCCTCTGCGGTGGCGCCTCGGAGCTGGTCCGAGCCGGTTTCGAGACCCTGGTCGAGGCGGGATATGACCCGCGCCTTGCCTACTTCGAGTGCCTGCACGAGCTGAAGCTGATCGCCGACCTGATGTACGAGAAGGGGATCCAGGGGATGCGCTACTCGATCTCCAACACGGCCGAGTACGGCGACATGACCCGCGGCAAGCGCGTCATCGGCGAGGAGTCGCGGGCGGCGATGAAGCAGATCCTCGGCGAGATCCAGTCGGGCGAGTTCGCCAAGGAGTGGATCGCCGAGAACCGTGCCGGCGGCGAGAACCTAGCCCGCATGCGTGAGGAGGGCGCCGCCCACGAAGTCGAGGAGGTCGGCGGCGACCTGCGCAAGATGATGCCCTGGATCGACACCGAGTTCTGAGTCTGTCGGTAGAGCCGGGAGGCGATATGCCTCTCCGGGAATTGATGTCGCACGCCCCTTCGGGGCTTAGCGACCGAGAAAGAGCGCGGCTGCGCCGCGCAATTGACTGATTGCATTTCGCCGCCTTCGGCGACATTCCCGGAGAGGCATATCGCCTCCCGGCTCTCCCATCCGCTCCAGCTTCCCTCGCTCCGGTCTCGGGTGTTCCAGCTTTTCCTGCCGAGAGGTCGCGGCGCTCAGCTGAGAGCTGGATTGGCTGTGGCGTCGTTGCCTGATCCGAGCTCGCGCTGCCGGGGAAGAGTTCGTGCTGGGAGAAGAGTCCGGTCGTCCTCCAGTCGAATGTGGCCGAAGGCCGCGATATGCAATCTGTCTCCTGCGCGGCGGTAGCCGCGCACCAGCACAGTCGCTAAGCCCCGAAGGGGCGTGCGACATCAATTCGACTGGAGGATGGCCGGGCTCTTCGCTTGCTACGCGCTCAAGCCCCGGGGGGGCCGTCGCCACCGAAGCGAGACTCCTCGCCAGGCGGCAGCTTTCCGTCGCGACCGACGTAGCCGTCCTTGCCGCCGACAACGACGTAGACGGCGTCCTCTGAGTCGCTCAGGTTGCGGATCTTGCGGATGGTCGCCGCATCGACCCGGGCGAGGCCGCCCGGCTCCAGCTCGTGGCTCGAGCCGTCGCCAAACTCGATCGCGACGCGGCCACTGTGCAGGAAGTAGAGCTCCTCCTGCTCCTCGTGGAGGTGGCGACCGGTCTCATAAGACGGGGGGAGGACGATCGCATTGGCGCCGAAGGCGGTCACGCCGAGCTCCTTGCGGATCTTACGGAAGCCGTAGCCCTCGCCGATGTCGGCGAGGTTGGCAACCGCGTAGCCGTCGCCTTGCACCACTCCCTGATCCGCCGCATCCGCCATCGACGGGATCGTATGCGACTCCGTGTCGGCGAGGTCAACCCGCGCGGGTCAATAACCTTCTCCGCCGATGCCCACCTCGACCTCAGTTCAGATCCCGGCCGATCTCAAGCCGGCCGACGGCCGCTTCGGCTGCGGACCTTCCAAGGTCCGGCCGGAGGCGCTCGCCGCCCTGGCCGAGCGCTCCGACGTGATGGGAACGTCGCACCGCCAGGCGCCCGTGCGCGACCTCGTCGCCCGCATCCGGGCCGGCCTCGGCGAGCTGTTTAGGCTGCCCGGCGGTTACGAAGTGGCGCTCGGAAACGGTGGCACGACGGCCTTCTGGGACGCCGCCACCGCCTGGCTGGTGCGCAATCGCGCCCTGCACCTCAGCTACGGCGAGTTCTCGCAGAAGTTCGCCAAGGCGACCGCCGCTGCACCCTTCCTCGAGGACCCGATCGTGGTCGAGGCAGAGCCCGGCGACGCGCCCGAGCCGGTCGCCGATCCAAATGCGGACACGATCGCCTGGGCGCACAACGAGACTTCGACCGGGGTGATGGTCGGGGTCCGCCGGCCGGATGTGGCCGCCGACGCGCTGGTGCTGGTCGACGGCACCTCCGGCGCCGGGGGGTTGCCACTCGACCCCTCTCAGGCCGACGCTTATTACTTCGCACCGCAGAAGGCCTTCGGTGCCGAGGGCGGCCTCTGGCTGGCGCTGCTCAGCCCGGCGGCGATCGAGCGCATCGAGCAGCTCGACGGCGTCACCGACCGCTGGCAGCCGGCCTTCCTCTCACTGCAGACGGCGCTCGAGAACTCGCGCAAGGACCAGACCTACAACACGCCCGCCGTGGCAACCCTGCTGCTGCTCGCCGACCAGGTCGAGTGGATGCTGTCCGGCGGCGGTCTCAATTGGTGCGTGCAGCGGACCGGTACCTCCTCAGGGCACCTCTACGGCTGGGCTGAGGCGGCCGACTTCGCCACTCCCTTCGTTGCCGACCCGGCAAAACGCTCGTTGGTGGTCGGCACGATCGACTTCGCCGACTCGGTCGATGCCGCCGTCCTGGCCGCGACCCTCCGCGCCAACGGGATCGTCGACGTCGAGCCCTACCGGAAGCTGGGCCGCAACCAGCTCCGTGTCGGCATGTTCCCCGACGTCGAGCCCGCCGACGTCGAAGCGCTCACCGCCTGCATCGACTGGACCATCGAGAACGCGCCCGAGGTGACCAGGTGAAGGTCCTCGTCAAGGAGAAGATCGCCGACTCCGGCGTCGAGCTGCTGCGCGAGAGCTTCGATGTCGACCTCGGCCTCGAGATGTCGGAGGACGAGCTGCGCGAGGCGATCGGCGAGTACGACGCGATCCTGGTTCGCTCCGCCACCCAAGTCACGCCGGACCTGATCGAGCGCGCCGGCCGCCTCAAGGTGATCGGCCGGGCCGGCACCGGCGTCGACAACGTCGACATTCCCGCCGCTACCCGGCGGGGCATCGTCGTCGCCAACGCCCCCGAATCGAACTCGGTTGCGGCGGCCGAGCACACCTTGGCGCTGATGCTCGCCCTCTGCCGCAACGTGCCGCAGGCCCATGCCTCGCTGACCGGCGGCGCCTGGGAGCGGCCGAAGTTCAAGGGCGCCGAGCTCTACGGGAAGACGCTCGGCGTGATCGGCTTCGGCCGGATCGGCCAGCTCGTCGCCAAGCGGGCGCAGGGCTTCGAGATGGATGTGGTCGCCTTCGACAAGTTCGTCTCGGCGGAGCGCTTTCGGGAGCTTGGCGTCGAGGGAGTAGAGGAGCTCGAGGAACTGCTCGGGCGGGCAGACATCGTCACCCTGCACGTGCCGAAGACTCCGGACACGATTGACCTGATCGACTCCGGCGTGGTCGCCGCGATGAAAGATGGGGCGCGAGTCGTCAACTGCGCTCGCGGCGAGCTTGTCGACCTCGACGCCGTATTGGCCGGACTCGAGTCGGGCAAGCTGGGCGGTGCTGCGCTGGACGTCTTCCCCGAGGAGCCCTTCACCGAGCACCCACTGTTCGCCCGCGAGGACGTCGTCGTCACCCCGCATCTTGGCGCCTCTACCGCCGAGGCGCAGGACCGGGCAGGGGTGGTGACGGCAGAACAGGTGATCGCGGCGCTGAGTGGTGGGGTGGTCACCAACGCGGTCAACATCGCCGCGGTTCGCCCGGAGGAGATGGAGGCGCTTGCTCCATTTGTACCGCTCTGCGAAAAGCTCGGCCGCCTCGCGCAAGGGCTCGGGAGCGGTTCGATCGAGGGCGTCACGGTCGAGTTCCGCGGCCGCATCGCCACTCACGACACCCGCCTGCTCGGGATCGCGGTTCTGGTCGGCATCCTCTCCGGGCACACCGAGGAGCCGGTCAACCTGGTCAACGCTCCGCAGATGGCCGAGGAGCGCGGAATCGAGCTGGTCGAGACCAAGGACAGCAGCTCCGAGAGCTTCACCGAGCTGGTCACGGTGCGGCTGGGCGCGGGTGAGGAAGCGGTCGAGGTCGCCGGGACCGGGGTCGGGCCGCGCAACGAGCCCTACCTGGTATCTGTCCTCGGCGAGAGCTTCTACTTGCCGTTCGCCGACCACCTCGCCGTCTTCAGCTACGCCGATCGGCCGGGAATGATCGGCAGGGTCGGGACGATGTTCGGTGAGGAGGGCGTCAACATCATCTCCGCCGCGGTCGGCGCCGAGCCGGGCGGCGAGAGCGCGGTGATGGCACTGACCACCGATGCGCCGGTGCGGGTGGAGACGATCGAGAAGATCCTCGAGCTCGACGGCTTCTCGATCGGTCGCTCGGTCGATCTCTGATCGCGCGGTAGGCTCCAACCGGTGAAGGCGGTGGTGCTGACGGGGACGGGCGGATACGACGTGCTGCGGGTGGAGGAGCGCCCGGACCCGCCGGTCGGCCCCGGCGAGGTTCGGATCGAGGTCAAAGCCGCCGGGATCAACTTCGCTGACACGATGGCCCGGGTCGGTCTCTACCCCGATGCGCCGAAACCACCCTGCGTGCTCGGCTACGAGGTCGCCGGTGAGGTCGAGTCGGTGGGGGAGGGCGTCAGCGATCACAGGGTTGGCGACCGCGTCATAGCCGGCACCCGCTTTGGCGGCCAGGCGGAGCTGGTCACGGTCCCCGCCGATCAGGTGCTGCCCCTTGCCGACGGGTTCAGCTTCGAGCAGGGAGCCGCTATTCCCGTCAACTACGGCACCGCCTACGCGGCGCTGATCGTGATGGGCAGTCTGCGCAAGGGCGACCGCGTCTTGATCCACGCCGCCGCCGGGGGCGTGGGCATCTCGGCCACGCAGATCGCTCGCAACGTGGGCGCCGAGATCTTCGGCACGGCCTCGCCGGCCAAGCACGATGCGATCCGGGCCCAGGGTGTCGACCATCCGATCGACTACCGCTCGCTCGACTTCGAGGCGGAGACGATGCGGATCACCGGCGGGGAGGGGGTGGATCTGGTCATCGACGCGCTCGGCCCGACGTCATTCCGCAAGGACTACCGCCTCTTGCGCTCGGGCGGGCGATTGGTGATGTACGGACTTTCCGAGGGCTCCAGAGATGGCAAGAGAGACATTCCCGCGATGCTGAAGAGCCTGGTGTCGATGCCAACGACGACGATGCCGTGGTGGAAGAGTCTCCTGATCATGAACGAGAACAAAGGGGTCTTCGGGCTCAACATGTTGAAGTGGTGGGATGCCGAAGGCAGCCTCGATCGGGTGCTCGAGCCGCTGAACGCCGACCTCGAGGCGGGCCGCCTCGATCCGGTCGTGGCTGAGGCATTTCCCTTCGAGCGCACCGGCGAGGCACACAAATTCATCGCCGAACGCCGCAACGTAGGCAAGGTCGTGCTGTTTCCTACATAGACGCTCCGACCCGATCGGTGGCGGAGACGACTTGCCGATGAAGAAGCTCCTGATCATCTCGGTTGCCCTCCTGGCGCTGCTGGCGCCCGCAGTCACGCATGCCACTCAGAAGACCTACACGGTGCTGCTTGCCGGCGGGGAGGAAGCGAACATGATCCGGATCTGGCTGAGCCCCGACGGCCGCGAATACGTGATCGACTCAGCGGTGCAGCTGGAAGTCGGCGGCACCGTCTGCGCGCATCCCGAAGCCCAGCAGAACGAGCTGGTCTGCGCCGCGCCATCGATCGCCGGCTTCGAAGTCAACGCCGGAGGCGGCGACGACCGGGTCGCCGTTGCCCAGGAGGTCTCGATCCCGGTGACGATGCGCGGCGGCGCCGGTGACGACTTCCTGCTCGGCGGCAGCGGGCCCGACAAACTGATCGGTGGGGAAGGTAACGACCGGCTGGTCGGTGGGCGCGGTGACGATCTTCTATATGGCGGCGAAGGGAAGGACGTGCTGATCGGTGGCCCCGGCAACGACGTGCTGCGGGGTGGTTACGGTGAAGACACCTTGATCGCCGGTAGCGGCAACGACAGCGTCCACCAGTCGCTGTAGCGGCTAGGCCGCTTCGCGGGCTGCTCGCCCGCTGAACAACCTGCCGCCGATGAAGAACAGCGCGATCAGGAAGCCGAGGAGCGAGAGCCCCGCGTCGAGGCGGAAGGCAGCCTGGATGCCGTCGACGAACGAGCCCTGGGCCGAGAAGACCGTGGTGGTCAGGCCGAGACCGATCGCGCCGCCGGCGATCTGGCACATGTAGAGGATGCCCCCGGCAAGGCTGCTCTGCGATTCGTCGACAGAAGTGACTCCGGCCGTCGTCGCCGTCGGGTAGAAGCTGCCGATCCCGATTCCCAGCACGAACATCCCAGGCACCAGCGCACCGTAGGCAGAGCCTTCGGTGACCTGTGAGAAGAGGAACGGCGCGACGGCGATGCAGCCAGCCCCGACCACAGCCAGCGGCTTAGCCCCAACCCGGTTGTAGAGCGGCCCGGCGATGAAGGAGACGAGCGCGAAGGTCGCCAGGAAGGGCAGCACGCCGACGCCTGCTTCGAGCGGCGAGTAGCCGAGGTGCTTCTGCATGAACTGCGGCAGGTAGAGCAGCGCGGCGAAGAAGGTCGCTGACATCAGCGTGATCGCCACGCACGAGGCTCGGAAGCTCTCATTCTCGACCACCCTCCGGGGCACCAACGCGCTCAGGCCGGCCCGGCGCTCGATCGACACGAAGGAGGCGATCAGGACCGCTGCCAGCACGAACATGCCGATCACGCGGGGATCGCCCCAGCCCCAGTCGTCGACCTGGTCGAGACCGATCAGCAGGGAGACGAGACCGATCGAGAGGGTTGCGATCCCCGGATAGTCGATCTTCTGCGCACCGGTTTCCGGCTCCTTGACCTGCACCAGGTAGTAGGTGACGACGACAGCGAAGAGCGCAATCGGAACGTTGAGGAAGAAGATCCAGCGCCAGCTCAGCGTGTCGGTGAGGACACCGCCGATCAGCGGGCCGATCGCGTTGCCGAGGCCGGCGGCGCCGAGGATTATCCCGCCGGCAAGTCCGGCCTTGTCCGAGGGCAGCAACTCGAAGGTCATGCCGAGGATCGCCGGCCACATCAGCGCCCCGCCGATTCCCATCACGACGCGGGTCGCGATCAGCCAAGTCTCCGTCTGCGCCGCTCCTCCCAGGGCCGACATCGAGGCGAAGATCGCCGTGCCTAGGAAGAACGCCCGGCGACGCCCGAACATGTCGGCGAGGCGGCCGCCGGTGACGATCATCACGCCGAAGGTCAGCGCGTAGGCGTTGACCACCCACTGGATCGTATTGACGTTCGTGGAGAAGTCCTTCTCCATCGTCGGGATCGCGATGTTGACCGCCGAGAAGTCGTTGGCGATCACGAGCACACTCATGCTCATCGCAAAGAGGGCCAGGACGGTGGTGCGATCGAGCCTTGCGATGCGCGCAGCCTACGCTAAGCTGGAGCGACGAATGACGCACCGGCTCAACAGCCTGTCGCTACTCCTTCTCCTCCCCCTTCGGGGGGAATAGCGCTGGGCGGCGCGAGAGCCGCGAGAGACAAGGTCATTCGGAAAAGCTGGAGAAGGAGGTAGGTCCCATGGCATCGGCATCTGACGCAAACCGCGTCCACATCTTCGATACGACGCTGCGCGACGGCGAGCAGTCGCCCGGCATCTCACTCAACACGGCCGAGAAGGTCGAGATCGCGCAGCAGCTGGCGCGGCTCGGCGTAGACACGATCGAGGCCGGCTTCCCGATCACCTCGCCCGGCGACTTCGAGGCGGTCGAGGCGATCTCGCGTCAGGTGGAGGGGCCGGCGATCTGCGGTCTCGCCCGTACCCACAAGGCCGACATCGACGCTGCCTGGGGAGCGATCCGGGACTCGCAGAGGCCGCGCATCCACACCTTCATCTCGACCTCCGACATCCACATCGAGCACCAGCTGCAGACTGACCGCGAGGACGTCAAGGGCCAGGCCCGCGCCGCCGTGGCGCTGGCAAAGTCCTACTGCGAGGACGTCGAGTTCTCGCCGATGGACGCGACTCGGGCCGACGTCGAGTTCACCGCCGAGGTCTGCGCGATCGCGGTCGAGGAGGGGGCGACTGTGGTCAACATCCCCGACACCGTCGGCTACACCACTCCCGAGGAGTACGCGGACTACTTCCGCCGCCTCTACGAGTTGGTTCCGGGGTTGCGTGAGGTCGAGACCTCGGTCCACTGCCACGACGACCTGGGGATGGCCGTCGCCAACTCCTATGCCGGCGTCCTCGCCGGCGCCCGCCAGGTTGAGTGCGCGGTCAACGGGATCGGCGAGCGCGCCGGCAACTGCTCGCTGGAGGAGATCGTGATGCTGATCAAAACCCGGGAGGACGTCCACGGGCTGACAACCGGTCTCAATAGCCGCGAGCTGGCTCGCACCAGCCGCATGGTCTCCCGTCTCACCGGCTACGCGATCCAACCCAACAAGGCCGTGGTCGGCCGCAACGCCTTCGCCCACGAGTCCGGCATCCACCAGGACGGCGTGCTGAAGGAGCGCACCACCTACGAGATCATGGATGCGACCGAAGTCGGCCTCGAGTCGAACTCAATCGTGCTGGGCAAGCACTCTGGCCGCCACGCGCTGCGCGACGCGCTGGAGCAGCTCGGCTTCAAGATCGAGGGCAACGCCCTCAATGCCGCCTTCAAGCGCTTCAAGGAGATCGCCGATCGCAAGAAGCAAGTCACCGCGCTCGATCTGGAGGCGATCGTCTCCGATGAGATGCGCGAGCGGACCGACGCCCACGAGCTGGCCTGGTTCGAGGTCGAGGCCGGTTCCCGCCGCGAGCCACTGGCCAGGGTCGCGGTCACCCTGCCTTCGGGCGAGGAGACCGTCGGCGAGTCGAGCGGCGACGGCCCGGTCGACGCGATCTTCCTCGCGATCCAGAAGGCCACCGGCGCCGAGTGCGAGCTGCGCCAGTACACGGTCGAGGCGGTGACCGGTGGAGAGGACGCCCTCGGCCAGGTGACGGTGATGCTGCGCGCCGCCGAGCGTCTCGCGACCGGTCAAGGAGTCGCCACGGACATCCTCGAGGCATCGGCCAGGGCCTACGTGCGGGCGCTGTCGAACGCGCTCGAGGGCGCCGCAATCCGCGAGGCCGAGGCGGCGACCGCAGATGCTGCGGTGGAGCACACCCCCGGCCCCTGAGCCAGAAAAGGCACATTCGCGCGCCACACGCGCGGTTTGGTCCGCGGCGTGGATGCGTGTCGGGTGAAGCTGCATCCGCCGTCGCACCGTGTCGTCTCACGGGAGGGCCGTTGGCTCGCCGCAGTTCTGCACGGGGGAATGGGGTTCGTTTTGTACGTGATAACGTACGAACGTAATGAGCGCTGCGGTTACGAAGAATTCGAGGGCTGAGGCCACTAGCGCGTCCGTCGTGGGGCGCAGGGTCCGCGCCCTCCGCGATGCGATGGGGTTCTCGCTCCGCGACCTGGCCTTGCACAGCGGCGTCAGTGCGCCAATGCTCTCCCAGGTCGAGCGGGGGGAGACCAGCCCGACCCTGGCCGTCGCTGAGAAGATCGCGATGGGGCTGGAGCTGACGCTCTCTCAATTGCTGCGACTCGATGAGGGCGAGCATGTCACGATCAGCCGTGCCGGAAAGCGCCGTCGCTACGAGCGCGGCGGCCATCGCTTCGAGGAGCTGACGCCGCCGCTGCCCGGACAGCGCGCCGACGTCTCCCTGCACACGCTGAAGCCGGGCGCGACTACCGGCGGACCGGAGGACCCCCCGATGCATGAGCCGGGGAGCCGCGAGACCACTGTCGTTCTGACCGGCGTGCTGGCCTTGATCGTCGACGGGGCACGCCACGAGCTGCACGCCGGGGACAGCGTCACCTTCGACGCCGATCTTCCACACCACTTCGAGAACGAAGGCGAGGAGCCCTCACGTTTCCTCGCCGTGATCGCCGCCGGACTGAGGAGGAGCTAGCCATGCCAAAGACGATGTTCGACAAGATCTGGAGCGAGCACGAGGTTTCCGACGGGCTGCTCTACATCGACCTGCACCTGGTCCACGAGGTGACCTCGCCGCAGGCATTTGACGGCCTTCGCCTGGCGGGTCGGCCGGTGCGCCGTCCCGAGAAGACCCTGGCGACCGCCGACCACAACGTGCCGACCGACGGCACCAAAGCGGCAAGCCTGATTGCCGATCAGCTCTCCCGGGTCCAGGTCGAAACGCTCGAGCGCAACTGCGAGGAGTTCGGGATACCGATCTTCTCGCTGGGCTCCGATCGGCAGGGGATCGTCCACGTGATCGGGCCCGAGCTCGGCGTCACCCAGCCGGGCATGACGATCGTCTGCGGCGACAGCCACACCTCGACCCACGGCGCTTTCGGCGCGCTTGCTTTCGGCATCGGCACCTCCGAGGTCGAGCACGTGCTGGCGACCCAGTGCATGGTTCAGAAGCGGCCGAAGACGATGCGGATCTCCTATGCCGGCGAGTTGGGCCCAGGCGTCACGCCCAAGGATCTGATCCTGGCCACGATCGGCCGTCTTGGCACCGGCGGCATGGTTGGCCACGCGGTCGAGTACGCCGGGCCGGCGATCGAGTCCCTCTCGATGCCCGGCCGGATGACGGTCTGCAACATGACGATCGAGGGCGGTGGTCGGGCGGGGATGATCGCCCCCGACGGGACCACCTTCGAGTGGGTGCGGGGCCGGGCCGCGGCGCCCGCCGACTTCGACGCGGCCGTTGAGCGCTGGCGGCAGCTACCCAGTGACCCCGGCGCGAGCTTCGACAGCGAGGTCGAGATCGACGCGGCTGGCATTGCGCCAATGGTCACCTGGGGCACCAACCCCGGGATGGTGATCGAGGTCACCGACTCCGTCCCCGATCCGGCGGCGATGGATTCCCCCGCCGATCGCGAGTCGGCGGAACGGGCACTTGCCTACATGGCGCTCGAGCCGGGCACGCCGATGACCGAGGTCAAGCCCGAACGCGTCTTCATCGGCTCTTGCACCAACTCCCGGGTCGAGGATCTACGCGAGGCCGCGGCGGTGGTCGACGGGCGGCGCGTCGCCGACTCAGTGCGGGCGATGGTCGTGCCGGGATCCCAGCAGGTCAAGATAGCCGCCGAAGAGGAGGGGCTGCATGAGGTCTTCCGCGCCGCCGGCTTCGAGTGGCGCGAGGCGGGCTGCTCGATGTGCCTGGGGATGAATCCAGACATCCTGATCGAGGGTGAGCGCTGCGCCTCGACCTCGAACCGCAACTTCGAGGGTCGCCAGGGCAAGGGCGGCAGGACGCACCTGGTCAGCCCGAAGATGGCTGCCGCCGCCGCGGTCGAGGGGCATTTCGTCGATATTCGAGATTGGAGCTGACGATGAGGCCGATTGACGTGATCGAGGGCAAGGTGTCGGTTCTGGACAGGGCCGATGTCGACACCGACCAGATCATCCCCAAGCAGTTCCTGAAGCGGGTCGAGCGGACCGGCTTCGGCGAGTTCCTCTTCTACGACTGGATCCGCGACGGCGAGATCGAGCTGGAGTCGAACCCGATCCTCGTCGCCGGCCGTAACTTCGGCTGCGGCTCTTCCCGCGAGCACGCCCCCTGGGCGCTCGAGGATTTCGGCTTCGAGGCAATTGTCGCCCCATCCTTCGCCGACATCTTCTATGTGAACTGCACCAAGGTGGGGCTGCTGCCGGTGGTGCTCGACGCGGAGCATTGTCGGGCAGTGGGAGAGGCGGGAGAGGCGCGGATCGACGTCGACGACCAGACGGTGACCAGCGCCGCCGGCGTCTTCGAGTTCGAGATCGAGCCCGACGTCAAACACCGTCTGTTGAACGGCCTCGACGACATCGGCATCACTCTGGAGAGCGCGGCGACGATCGATGCCTTCGAGGCGTCCCGCCCCGCCACACGTGGTCCTGTGACCACGGCCCTATGAGCGCTGGGGACGTGGCAGGGTCGATGAACAGCAGCCCGCGCGATTGGGACGCCGAGACCTACGACGCGGTCTCCGACCCCCAGTTCAGCTGGGGCGTCGAGGTGCTGCAGCGGCTCGAGCTGAGCGGCGACGAGGTGGCACTCGATGCGGGCTGCGGCTCGGGTCGAGTCACCGCCGAGCTCGCGCAACGGCTTCCCGACGGGCGCCTGATCGCGGTCGACGGCTCTGAGGCGATGATCGCCAAGGCGAAGGAGCGGCTGGGGGACGACGCCTCCTACCTCGTCGCCGATCTCTCGGAGCTGGAGGTCGACCAGCCGGTCGACTTGATCTTCTCGACGGCGACGTTCCACTGGATCCTCGACCACGATCGGCTCTTCAAACGCCTGCGTGCAGCTCTGGCCCCCGGTGGACGGCTGGTGGCGCAGTGCGGTGGGCAGGGCAACGTCGCCGAGCACGCCAAGGCGATCGCCACGGTGGCGGCCCTCCCTAGATTTGCCTCCCATATGAATCGAATGACGGGGATGTGGAACTTCGCGGGCCCAGAGGAAACCGAGCAAAGGCTTCTGGCGGCCGGCTTCTCCAGCGCTCGCTGCTGGCTAGAGCCGAAGCCGGTGTCCCCGGCCGAACCGCTCGAGTTCACCTCGACCGTGACGCTTGGACCGCTCCTCGCGCAGCTCCCGGAGGAGCTCCGTCGTCCGTTCGCCGAGGCGGTCCTCGACGAATCGCCCAAGCCGCTGACGCTCGACTACGTACGCCTCAACATCGAAGCTCGCGCCTAGCTCTGCCCGCATAGAGTCCCCACCCGGTGAGCGCCACGCCACGCATAGTCCTTCTCCCCGGCGACGGGATCGGCCCGGAGATCGTCGCCGCCGCACGCCGCCTGCTCGAAGCGCTCGGGAAGTTCGAGTTCGACGAGCGCTTGGTGGGAGGCCGCTCGATCGATGTCCACGGCGTCGCGCTCACCGACGAGGTGCTCGAAGCGTGCAAAACCGCCGACGCGGTGCTGCTGGGAGCGGTCGGCGGCCCGAAATGGGACACCACCGACCCCGACGCACCTCGCCCCGAGCAGGGCCTGCTCGGATTGCGCAAGGGGATGGGGCTCTACGCGAACCTGCGGCCGGTGCGACCCAGCCCGGCGCTGGTCAGAGCCAGCCCGCTGCGCGAGGAGCGGATCTCGGGCACCGACCTGCTGGTCGTGCGTGAGCTGACCGGCGGCATCTACTTCGGCGACAGCGGTCGTGAGGGCGACACCGCCCACGACACCTGTGAGTACTCGGTCACCGAGATCGAGCGGATCGCGCGAGCCGGGTTCGAGGCGGCGCTGCGCCGCGCTGCGAGCTCGGGCCGGCCCGCCCGCGTGACCTCGGTCGACAAGGCCAACGTGCTGGAGACCTCCCGGCTGTGGCGGGAGGTTGTCAGCCGCGTCGCCGGCGAGTACCCGAACGCCGAGCTCGAGCACCTGCTGGTCGACAACGCCGCTATGCAGCTCGTCTCGCGACCGGCCGACTTCGACGTGATCGTCACCGAGAACCTCTTCGGCGACATCCTCAGCGACGAGTCGGCGATGCTGACCGGATCGCTGGGAATGCTGCCCTCGGCCAGCCTTGGCGAGGCGGGCGATCCCGGCCTGTTCGAGCCGGTCCATGGCTCCGCCCCCGACATCGCTGGCAAGGGGATAGCCAACCCGTTGGCCACCTTCCTCAGCGCCGCGATGATGCTGCGCCACGGTCTCCAGCGACCCGGCGATGCCGCACGGGTGGAGGCCGCCGTGGACACGGTCTTGGAGCGCGGCCTGCGCACCCCGGACCTGCTGAGCGGCACGGTCGCCCCGCCGCTGCTGCCGGAAAACCCCTTGCCTGAGACAGAAGTTGGCACCGTGGAGATGACCGACGCCGTGCTGGCGGAGCTCTAGCTCGACCCCCGGCCGCACATCGGGCATACTTTTCCGGGATGGAGACGGCGGAGCTGATCTGGCAGAACGGCGAGTTCGTGCCCTGGGACGAGGCCAAGACGCACGTCCTCAGCCACGGTCTGCACTACGGGACCGGCGTCTTCGAGGGAATCCGCTGCTATGAGACCGAGCGCGGCCCGGCGGTCTTCCGTCACCGTGAGCACCTGGCGCGGCTAGAGAAGTCCGCCGAGCTCTACTACTTCCAACTGCCCTACTCGGTCGAGCAGATCCGCCAAGCGACGAACGAGCTGGTGCGCCGCAACGGCCTCGGCTCCTGCTACATCCGGCCACTGGCCTACCGCGGCTACGGCAACCTGGGGCTGTACGCGACGGACGCCCCGATCGACGTGATCGTCGCCGCCTTCCCGTGGGGCGTCTACCTTGGCGAGGAGGGCTCCCGCCACGGCATCCGCACCAAGGTCTCTTCCTGGCGGACGATCTCGGGCGACAGCCTGATCCCGCACGCCAAGGCCTCCGGTCAGTACCTCAACTCGGTCCTCGCCAAGACCGAGGCGACCAACGCCGGCTACGACGAGGCGATCCTGCTCGACCAGCACGGCTTCGTCTCCGAGGGCTCCGGCGAGAACGTCTTCGTCGTCCGCGACGGCACGATCTGCACGCCCCCTCACACCGCGGCGATCCTCGACGGGATCACCCGCAACTCGATCGTGCAGATCGCTCAGGGCCTCGGCTACACGGTCGAGGAGCGCGACATCGCCCGTGCCGAGCTCTACCTCGCCGACGAGGTCTTCCTCACCGGAACGGCGGCCGAGCTCGTTCCGGTTCGCGAGGTCGACGACCACCCGCTGGGCGAGCCGGGCGAGATCACGCGTGTGATCCAGGCCAAGTTCCAGGACGCGCTGCACGGTCGTGCGGAGGAGTACCTGGAGTGGCTCGACTTCGTCGAGGTCCCTGCCGGGGCGGATGAGCCGAGTAAGGTGAGTTCGTGATGTCCAGCGGATTCGAGTCCATCGGGCGAATTACCGCAGCCGCCTAGCGGCTGGCGCTGCGCTGCGCGCAATGCGGGCCCCCCAAGGCCCTTCCCCCGATTACCCTCGTATCGAAAGGCATTAGATGGAACAGGTGAAGCTCTACGACACCACCTTGCGCGACGGCATGGGCGGTCCCGGCATGTCGCTTTCGGTCGGCGAGAAGCTGAAAGTCGTGCGCGCTCTCGACGAGCTTGGCGTGCAAACGATCGAGGCGGGCTTTCCCAGCTCCAACCCCAAGGAAGCGGAATTGTTCGAACAGCTGGCCGACCTCGAGCTGGAGGGGGCGACAATTGCGGCTTTCGGCATGACTCGCCGCCGCGACCGCAGAGCCGAGGAGGACGAGGCGCTCGGCGTCCTCGTCGACAGCTTCGCTCCGGTCGTCTGCCTGGTCGGCAAGAGCTGGGGCCTGCATTTGGAGAAGGTGATCAAGGTCTCAGCCGAGGACAACCTGGCGATGATCGCCGACTCGATCGCCTTCTGCCGCGCGCGGGGCAAGCGCCCGATCTTCGACGCCGAGCACTTCTTCGACGGTTGGCGCGACGACTCCGCCTACGCGCTGGAATGCATCCGTGCGGCGGCAGAGGCGGGCGCCGAGAACGTCACCCTCTGCGACACCAACGGCGGCAGCCTGCCCGCCTTCGTCGCCGCGGCGACCGCCGCCGTGGTCGCGGCGCTCGGCGACGCGGTCGAGATCGGGATCCACACCCACGACGACGGCGGCTGCGCGGTGGCCAACTCGCTCGCCGCGGTGGAAGCCGGGGCGCGGCTCGTCCAGGGCACCGTCAACGGCTACGGCGAGCGCTGCGGCAATGCCAACCTGGCGACGATCCTGCCCGCGCTGCAGTTGAAGATGGGCTTCGAGGTGGTGGCGCCGGAGAAACTGGCGAGCTTGACCCGGACAAGCCACTACCTCGACGAGCTCTGCAACATGACGCCTGACCCCGACCAGCCCTACGTCGGCCGCAACGCGTTCGCCCACAAGGCGGGGATGCACGCCGCCGGGGTCGAGGCGGACGCCCGCACCTTCGAGCACCTCGACCCGGCCCGGATCGGCAACCAGCGCGAGATCCTCGCTTCAGAGCTGTCGGGCAAGGCGACGATCCGTACCCAGGCGGCGCAGGCCGGCCTCGAGCTGGGCGAGGAAGCGGCGGCGCACGCGGTCGAGAGCCTCAAGCAGCGCGAGCATCGCGGCTACCACTATGAGGCCGCGCCGGCTTCTTTCCAGTTGCTGCTGCGCCGCGAGGCGGGCAGCTACGAGCCGCTCTTCGAGCTGGAGAGCTTCAAGGTGCTGGTCGAGAAGCGCGCCGACGGCGCGGTCGAGACCGAGGCGACGATCAAGGTCAAGGTCGACGGCAAGCGCTACGTGCGGGTCGCCGAGGGCAACGGCCCGGTCAACGCGCTCGACAGCGCCCTGCGCGGCGCGATCGCCGACCGCTACCCGCACCTCGCCGACATCGAGCTGACCAACTACAAGGTGCGGATCCTCGACGAGAGCCACGGCACCGGCGCCGTCACCCGCGTCCTGCTCGACTCCTCCGACGGTGAGCGGGAGTGGGGGACTATCGGCGTCTCGGAGAACATCATCGAGGCCTCCTGGGAGGCGCTGGTCGACTCGCTCGAGTACGCCTTCCAACCGCGCGGGTAGGGTGCGCCCCAACATGGGTGGCCCGCCGGAAACCGACCCGATCCCGCTCGCTAAGCCTGAGATAGGCGATCGGGAGAAGGAGCTGGCGCTCGAGGTGTTGCGCTCAGGCCGTCTCTCGCTCGGGCCAATGGGGGAACGCTTCGAGCGCGAGTTCGCGACCTGGCTCGGGGTGGACGACGCTGTCGCTGTCTCCAGTGGCACGACGGCGCTGCATCTTGGTGTGCGGGCGCTCGGCTGGGGACCGGGCGACGAGGTCCTGACCAGCCCCTTCAGCTTCGTCGCCTCCGCCAATTGCCTGCTTTACGAGGGCGCCCGCCCAGTCTTCTGCGACGTCGACCCGGTGACGCTCAACCTCGATCCGAGTGCGGTCGAAGCAGCTGCCGGCGAGCGCAGCGCCGGCATTCTGCCGATCCACATCTTCGGCTTTCCTGCCGCGATGCCGGAGCTTGAGGCGATCGCTGCGAATCGCGGCCTTGGCATTGTCGAGGACGCCTGTGAGGCGCTGGGCGCCGTCGATTCCGAGGGTCGCCGGGTTGGAACGCGCGGCAATCTCGCAATCTTTGCCTTCTATGCCAACAAGCAGATGACCACTGGCGAGGGGGGGATGATCGTGGCGCCGGGGCCAGAGGCCGCGGCGCGGCTGCGTTCGGAGCGCAACCAGGGCCGCGCGCCCGACATGGGCTGGCTCGATCACGACCGGCTCGGCTTCAACTACCGCCTCTCCGACCTAGCGGCCGCGCTCGGGGTCGCCCAGCTGGAGAAGCTCGACGCGATGCTCCAACGGCGCGTCGCGGTGGCGTCGCTGTACGAGGAAGGGCTGGCCGGCCTCGAGGGCGTCACCTCACCAATTGCGGCCCGCGGCGTCGAGCGGCGCAGCTGGTTCGTCTATGTGGTGCGCCTGTCCGACGAGGCCGACCGCGATGCGATCGTTGATGACCTCGCCGAGCAGGGAATCGCGTCCAAGGCCTATCTGCCCTGCATCCACCTCATTCCGCACCTGCGCGAGCTCGGCTACGAGGAGGGCCAGTTCCCGGTCGCCGAAGCCGCTTCTGCCCACTCGTTGGCGCTGCCCTTCTTTCCCTCGATGACGGAGTCGCAGATCGCGCGGGTATGCGAGGCTCTCGCCGAATCTCTCAGCTGATGTCCCGCTTCCGCAAAGACCCCGACCCCCGCTTCTGGCGCCTCAACCGCTCGCTCGGTTTCGACTGGTGGCTGGCGCCCTACGACCTCGACCAATCGCAGGCGCATGCCCGGGCGCTGCGCGGGATCGGCGTCCTCGACGATGACGAGCTGGAGCAGATCGTCTCCGGACTCGACCGCGTTCGCACGAGGATCGGCCAGCACGGCTTCGAGTTCGAGGAGGCCGACGAGGACATCCACATGGCGATCGAGCGATTGCTCGGCGAGGAGATCGGGCAGCTCGCGGGCAAGCTTCACACCGGCCGTTCGCGCAACGACCAGGTCGCCACCGACGTTGCGATGGTCGTCCAGGCGCACTCGCTGCGCGCGATCGAGCTGGCGGGGGGCGCGATGGAGCGCCTGCTCGAGCTGGCCGAGCGGCACCGGGACTGGCCGATGCCCGGCTACACGCACCTGCAGCGTGCCCAGCCGGTCTACCTCGGCCACCATCTGCTCGCCTATTTCTGGATGCTCGCCCGCGATGTACTGCGTTTCCAGTTCGCGCTGGATAGCGCCTCCGTGATGCCGCTCGGCTCGGGCGCCCTGGCTGGGGTCAACTGGGAGATCGACCGCGGCGCGGTCGCCGACGACCTCGGCTTCGAGCACGTCACCCCCAACTCGATCGACGGCGCCTCCAACCGCGACTTCGTCCTCGACTACCTGGCCGCCGCCTCGACCTGCGCAATGCACCTTTCGCGGCTTGGCTCGGAGATCGTGATCTGGTCGAGCAGCGAGTTCGGCTTCTGCCGGCTCGACGAGTCCTTCTCCTCGGGCTCGTCGATCATGCCGCAGAAGGTGAACCCCGACTCGGCCGAGCTGCTGCGCGCCAAGAGCCCGCGGGTCGCCGCCGATTACCTCTCGCTGCTGGGCACGATGCACGCCCTGCCGCTCACCTACGGCAAGGACATGCAGGAGGACAAGGAGCCGCTTTTCGACGCAATCGACACGATCGAGTCCTGCCTCGACGCCGCGGAGGGGATGATGGCGGGGATCGCCTTCGACCGCGAGCGACTCGAGGCTGCCTCGGGCGACGAGATGCTGGCAGCGACGGAGATCGCCGATTTGCTCGTCCGCAAGGGCGTGCCGTTCCGCGAGGCGCACGGGATCGTCGGCGGGCTGGTTCGCGACGCGGTAGATCGCGGTGTCTCGCTCTCCGAGCTCGGCGAGGAGGATCTCCGACAGCGCTCCCAGCACCTCGATGGCTCCTTCTACGAGGTGCTGCGGCGCGAGAGCTGGCTCGAGTCGAAGCGGATCGAGGGCGGCACCGGTTCGGCCGCGCTCGGCGAGCAGATCGCGCTCGCCCACGAGACCCTCGCCGCGGTCAAGGCTCGGGTACTCGACGAGCGTTCGTGAGCGCGGTCGCCGCAGAGCGGCTGGATGCCGGGTTCTTCGCCCGCTCGGTGCACGCGGTGGCTCGCGACCTGATCGGTTGTCGCCTCTTCTACGAGGGCTGTGGCGGGACGATCGTCGAGACCGAGAGCTACGAGCGTGACGATCCCGCCTGTCATGCCTACGTCGGCCTGACCAAGCGCACCGAGGTGCTGTTCGGCCCGCCTGGGCGGGCCTACGTCTACCTTTCCTATGGCATCCACAGCCTGCTCAACGCGGTCGCGGAGCCGGACGGCGAGGCGGCCGCGGTGCTGATCCGGGCGCTCGAGCCGACCAGCGGCCTCGAGGCAATGCGGGCACGGCGGGGCGGGCGCCCGGACAACGAGCTCTGCTCGGGTCCCGGCAGGCTGACCGAGGCGCTCGGCGTCGGGCTCGACGCCAATGGCGCCGACCTCACGCTCGACCCCTTCCTGCTGTTGTCGCCGGAGTCCGGCTGGAGTGGGCAGGTGATAACTGGCCCTCGGGTTGGGATCAGCAAAGCGATCGAGCGGCCTTGGCGCTTCAGCCTCGCCGGCAGCCGCTTCGTCTCGCGCCCTCGACCTTAGCCTGCGGTGATACCACCGCCTCCTCCGCTCGATTCGGGTGCTGCTTCCGGCGCCGCTTCGGGGGCGGCTTCTCCTTCGGGCGCCGCTTCTGGCGCGGGCGCAGGTTCAGTCGCTTCCGGGGCCGGCGTGGATTCGGTCGAGGGTTCGGAGGGAACGTAGCTTTCTTCTTCTGGGGAGCTGCCTGACGAGCCGCCTGCCTTGGCGGCTTCCCCGCTTGCGCTTTCGGCGGCTCGATCGGCCTTGATGCTTTCCCAGGCTGAGATCACACTCGCCCAGATCAACGCCGGGAAGGTGCCGCCCATCACCGGGCCGCCGTTGTAGAGCGTCGTCATCGGCGTCGTCGTGTCGGCGTATCCGACCCAGACGCAGGCGGTGACTTCTTCGGTCGCGCCGCAGAACCAGGCGTCGCCGTTGTTCTCGGTCGTTCCCGTCTTGCCCCACTGGCCGGTAGCGCCGATGTTGGCGTGAACGCCGGTGCCGCTGCTGACCACCGTTTCGAGGATGCTCTTGGCCTCGGTCGCGGTGCTTTCCGAGAGCACCTGTTCGTGGGTCGGATTGTTGTCCCCGCCCTTGATCGTGTGGCCGTCCTGGTCTTCCACCCGGGTGTAGGCAACCGGGCTGTCGCCGGGTTCAGGCGCCAGAGTGCCGCTGACGCGGTTGCCGTCGTTGGCGATCGTCATGTATGCGTAGGTCCAGCCGAGCGGCGTGACCCCTTCCCTCAGCCCGCCCAAAACCATTGCCGGGTTGGTCGAGATCGGATCGTGGTAGCCCATTTTGTGGATGGTCGCCGCGATCGAGCGGGTGCGATCCTCGATCGTCTTGCCCTTCAGGCCTTCCAGCGCGAGCTGGGCGTAGATCGAGTTGTCGGAGTAGGTGGTGGCGCAGATGATGCTGCAGGAGCCGAGATAGGAGTCTTCGTCGTTGTGGACGACGAAGGTTTCCTGGCCGTTTTTGCCGAAGTGGAATTCCTGCGGAGCCGATTCGTAGACCGTTTCCGGTGAGATTCCCTCTTCGAGCGCCGTGATCAGCGTGAACGGCTTGATCGATGAGCCGGGCTGCCGATGCCCCAGGGTCGCCAGGTTGAACGGCTTGGTTTCGAAGTTGGGGCCGCCGACCATCGCCTTGACGCCCGCGTTCTTGTTGTCGAGCACGACAACGGAGGCGGTGGGAGGGAGGTAGCCGAGGTAGGAGTGGACTGCTTCTTCGGCCGCGCCTTGAAGGCGTAGGTCGAGCGTGGTCTTCACTTTCAACCCACCGAAGAACGCTTTCGCGGCCCCGTAGCGGTCGACCAGTTGCTGGCGTAGCCAGGCGGTGAAGTAGGGCGCCTTGGAGTCGAGCTTCGGAGGTTGGATATCGTCGGGAGCCGGCAGGGCCTGCTGCGTTCCTTCTTCGAGCTGGGTCGAGGTGATGTAGCCCTGTTCGTACATCTTTTCCAGCACGATGTTGCGGCGCATCAGGGTGTTTTCGGGGTAGATCTTCGGGTCGTAGGCCGACGGCGAGGCGATGATTCCAGCCAGGGTCGCCGCCTCCCAGGGCTCGAGCACGGCGGCACAGGGCTCGGTAGTGGTGCCGCAGCCAGGATGCGCCTTGCCGAAGTAGGTGCGGGCCGCGGCCTCGATCCCGTAGGCGCCCTCGCCGAAGTAGATCGTGTTGAGGTACTCGGTGAGGATCTTGTCCTTGCTCCAATGCCGCTCCAGCCGGTAGGCCAGGGCCGCCTCGCGGAACTTCTCGAACAACGTGCGGCTGCCCTGGGCGGCTAACGCGTTCTTGACGAACTGCTCGGTGATCGTTGAGGCGCCCTGGGCGGCGGTCTGACTGAGGATGTCCCGGATCAACGCCCGCCCGATCCCCTGGAAGTCGACACCGGAATGTTCGTAGAAACGCGCATCCTCAATCGAGATCACCGCGTTCTTGATGTTGGGGGAGATCTGGCCTGAGGTGAGCAGGATCTTGTTCTGGTTGCTGGTCAACGTGCCGATCGGTTCGCCCGAAGCAGCGAATACCTCACTGTTCTTGGCGGCCTTGAACTGGGCGAAGTTGTAGATCGCCGGTAGATCCTGAGAGACCGCCATCATCATCCCGAAGACCATCGAGACGACCGCCAGAACTGCGAGCCCAAGCAGCACGAAAAGGACGCGCAGCTTCTTCAGCCGCGGTCGCGCGGGCTTGGTCGGAGGGGCCGCCGGGGGGGGCGGCGGAACTGCGCCGCCCGGCCGGCGGGACTTTGTTCCTAGGGCCGCCATCAAATTCCTGGCTCGGCGTGGCTCGGCCCGCCGAGCGGAGGCGGCAGTCTAGCATTGCCGCCTTGAGCGACTTGACCCGTAATGCGATTGAGGTGCTGCCGGAGGGAATGCTCTCCGAGCAGCTCGCCGCGAGCCGCCCGCTGCGGGTCAAGCTCGGCATCGATCCAACCACGGCCGACATCCACCTCGGTCATACCGTCGTCCTCGAGAAGCTGCGCGAATTCCAGGGCGAGGGGCACACGGTGGCGCTGATCATCGGCGACTTCACCGCCCGGGTCGGCGATCCCAGCGGCCGCTCGGCGCAACGGCCGCTGCCCAGCGCCGAGGAGATCGAGGCCAACGTCGCCACTTACCAGGAGCAGGCTTTCAAGGTGCTGGATCGGGAGCGCACCGAGGTCCGCTTCAACAGCGAGTGGCTGCGGATGGCGCCGGAGGACCTGCTCGGGCTCCTTGCCCGGACCACGGTCGCCCGCCTGCTCGAGCGCGACGACTTCCAAAAGCGAATGGCAGCGGGGCAACCTGTCTCCGCGCTCGAGCTGCTCTACCCGCTGCTGCAGGGCTACGACTCGGTCGCGATCGAGTCCGACGTCGAGCTGGGGGGGACCGACCAGAAGTTCAACCTTCTCTTCGCCCGCGACATCCAAGTCGCCTACGGGTACAAGCCTCAGTCGATCCTGACGATGCCGCTCCTGGTTGGCACCGACGGCGTGCAGAAGATGAGCAAGTCGCTCGGCAACTACATCGGCGTGACCGAGGCAGCAGAGGAGATGTTCGGCAAGCTGATGCGAATCCCGGACAAGGCGATGAGCGAGTACTTCCGCCTCCTGCTCGGCGCCGAGGTTCCGCAGCAGCCTCCCAACGAGGCCAAGCGCGAGCTCGGTCGCCGCATCGTCGCGCGCTTCCATGGCGAGGACGCGGCGCGGGAGGCAGAGGATCACTTCAACCGCCTCTTCGTGCGCCACGAGGCGCCAGAGCAAGTGGAGGAGGTCCAGCTCGACGCCTATCTAGGCGACGGCGGTGGCACGGTCCATCTGCCTCGGCTGATGGCCGGCGCCTTCGATATCAGCTCCAGCGAGGCACGTCGCTTGCTCGAACAGGGGGGCGTGAAGCTGGATGGAGAGCCAATTCCGCCGGGGACGCTGGACATGGGGCCGGCAGACCTCGATGGCCGCGTTCTGCAGGTCGGCAAGCGTCGATTCCGTCGCATGCGTGCCGACGCCTGAGGAGTCCTAGGCAAAGCGCCGCCGGAGCGCTATACTCCCGCGTCCTCTGGGAATGGCCCTGTGCCTTCCCATGCGCAAAAGACGGCGAGTCCCGCCGCAGAGGCGCAGCGGTCTTTGAAAACTGAGCAGCGTGCACCCCGCGGGCATTCGTGTCCGTGGGTTGTTTGAGCCCGATCCACTCGACTCGTCAGCGTGTCGAGTGGTCTGATTTACCCGTCATGCCGGCCGTCGTGTTTGTGTACCCGACGGCCAGCCAAGCATGGCATCTCTCTGTAAGAAGTATTTTCACGGAGAGTTTGATCCTGGCTCAGGACGAACGCTGGCGGCGTGCTTAACACATGCAAGTGGTGCGACGAACCAGGGCTTGCCCTGGGGCCAAGCCGCGAACGGGTGAGTAACACGTGAGTAACCTGCCCCGATGACCGGGACAACCCGAGGAAACTCGGGCTAATACCGGATGTGGCGCACAGGCGTAAGCCTGTGCGCTAAAGGAAGCTTCGGCCTCCGCATTGGGAGGGGCTCGCGGCCCATTAGCTTGTTGGTGGGGTTACGGCCTACCAAGGCAACGATGGGTAGCTGGTCTGAGAGGACGATCAGCCACACTGGGACTGAGACACGGCCCAGACTCCTACGGGAGGCAGCAGTGGGGA